>JACCEA011787839.1_pt1 | contig 109316 bp, 110 predicted proteins | sample 7449851 | NCBI WGS metagenome assembly JACCEA01 (sample SAMN15323453, study PRJNA562643) | freshwater metagenome | isolation source: river surface water | place: USA:Blue River Watershed | collected 2017-08-18
TGAATTTGAACTATAGTTGATTTTATATTTTCAAATGGAACAAGCATTGTTTCTTGGGTTGCTTTTTTACCCTTACCTGCTGTCCACTCGATTAAAATATCTTTATCTGTTACTTCTTTTAAATTGCCCACATGCACTGTTTCATCATTCAGAATCACTTCCACATTACGTCCAATATTTTTTACATATTGTCTGTTTAAAATCAAAGGCTCGTCCACCCCAGGTGAAGAAACTTCTAATGCAAAATCTCCTTCCGGAAACCAAGCAGCTTCCTCAATGGCTTTATACAATCTTCTATTAAATGAAGTGCATTGCTTAATAGGTAAACCTTGATCCCCATCTATATAGACTCTAATAATGTGCCCTGGCTTTACTTTGATATGTACCAAAAAATAGCTTGGATCCTCTTGCAAAAGAGGCTCTAATAAACTGTGTATCCTGTCTTTTAGTTCGTTTACTTCCATAGTTGAAAAAGAAGAAGGGAACGACTTCGTTCCCTTCATTTCTCTGCATATTCTTGAACAAAGGTAATAAAAGAGGATGAAATCACCCAATTTTATTCAATCTGACCTTATTTTTGCACTATGATGAAGCTCGTATTTTATGGATTCCTGATCTACTTACTTTATAAGATCATATTTAACGTGGTGATTCCTGTGCGCAAAGGGGTCAAGAGCGTACGTCAAAACATGGAAGAAATGCAAAGAAAAATGGCTGAGGCGCAACAACAAAACACTGGAAATAGCCCTTTTACGAGCCAAAATACCCCAAATGCTGCACCAAAAGTGCCTACCAAGGCAGCTGAAAAAGATGCAGATTACATTGATTTTGAGGAACTTAAGTAAAATTATAGGCCTAAAATCCTTGGCAATTCGGTTTCAATGCGCATTCCAGGCTGTAAAAACAGCACTTGCAACCCCACAGAGGCTGCTGCAACCACATTGGGCTCATTGTCGTCAATGAATAGGGTTTCAGCTGCATTGAGTCCTTCTTGATCCAATATATATTGAAAAGAAGCTGGGTCTGGCTTGCGCATCCCCATTTCATGGGAATAATAAGGCTTTTTAAAGAGGGCACCGAAATCTCCCCCTATTTCCTGGGCATATTGAGGAATAAAATAATCATAGTGGATTTGATTGGTGTTGGAGTATAAAAAAGTGGCAAATGCTTGATGATTCGCTTTCACCCAATCCATACTGCCTTTTCTGAATCCAATGAGCAAGGAATTCCAGGCCTCAATAATTTGGTGATGACTAAGCTCGAGTTGGTATAATTGATTAAAGCCTTTACAAAATTCAACTTCATTGATCAAGCCTTTCTCCAAATCAAAAAATAACTGGTCTGACTTATTAAGCGTGAAATGATTTTCAAAATTGGGTATACCTAGTTGATCAAAGCGATTGTACATGATATCAAAGTCAATATCGTACAAGACATTACCTAAATCAAAAATCAAATTTTTTATTGGCGTCATTATTCAAATGTAATTCGTGATAAAAAGTAAAGATAAGCATAGATCGATTGAAGATGCATCTACAAATTGTATATTTGAATCATGCAACAAAACCTCGCCCATATTGCTGTCGTTGTTCGTGATTACGATGAAGCCATTCAATATTACACCACCGTACTTGGATTTAATTTAATAGAAGATACCGTACTTTCTGAAACCAAGCGATGGGTGATGGTGCAGCCAAATGGCGCATCCAATGGTTGTAATTTATTGCTTGCTAGAGCAGCCACGCCTGAACAAGAAAAATGTATCGGTTACCAAACAGGTGGACGTGTGTTTTTATTTTTATACACAGATGATTTCTATCGAGATTTCGAAAATTATACGGCCAAAGGTGTAGAGTTTACCATTCCACCTCATGTGGAAGACTATGGCACTGTCGCAGTGTTTAAAGACCTCTATGGCAATCTTTGGGATTTAATTGAACCAAGTAAAAAATAAACTCCAAAACAAAAGCAGCTTATAATATTTACATTATTTATCGCTTCATAGCTGCAGCCATATACTTACAAGCTGCGTCTCCTTTGTTCAATTCGTTTTGAATATTTTGATGCGAGGCCTCGTCTCTATTTTGGCTTAGTTTAAACACGTGTTTTAATGCAGTCACTTTAATCTCAAAAGAAACAATGGCTTTCATGTTTTGATGCATGTACATGGGATCTAAATTTTTCACTTGAGAAGGTGCATTAGCATCCGTTTCAAATTTTTCTGTCAACTCCACAAGTAATGTATGTAAGTGTTGTTCATCCTGCATCTCCATTTTTCCAATGGCATGTACTGTTTGGTAATTCCAAGTACTCGCTTGTCCCTTACTGGTGTACCAACTCGCACTTACAAATGCAGATGGTGCAGAAAAAATCACCAACGCGTTTGCATTGATTTCAAAAGCATTGGTGTGATCCTGCTTGCGCATCAAATGCCCGCTGATAATAATTTCATCTCCAACTTGTTTGATTAACACTGGAATTTGTGCAGCAATCGGCAGGCCGTTCGCATCCACGCCACAAATGGTTACGAATGGATTGGCTTGCATAAAATCAAAAATTGCTTGTTGGTCTTTCGCTTTGAAATAAGATATATCGTACATGAAATACTGTTTTTAAAACTGATTGAATTTGTAAAATAAAAATGGAAATAACAATCCCCTTACAAAGGAAGTGCTGTGGTGGTTTTAATTTCATCCATCACAAACAAACTACTAATATGTGCCACCATGGGCAGGACCGCTAATTTTTCTTGATAAAATTTATTGTACGACTCCACATCTTTAGTCACTAGTTTTAAATAATAATCAAAACTACCTGAAACCAAACTGCAAGCAATCACTTCGGGAAATTGTGCAATGGTTTGTTCAAATTCAGAAAAATGACTCTTGGTTTGTTTATCTAATGTCACTTGGCAATGCACCACCAATCCTAGGTCAATTTTTTTTCTGTCTAACAAGGCAACATATTGTAAAATGTACCCCTCTTGTTCCAGTCTTTTGACACGATCATGGGTTGGGCTTAAGGATAAATTGATCGCTGCGCTAATGTCTTTTAGCTTGGCTAAAGCGTCTTTTTGCAGGATCCTTAAAATGGATTGGTCAATTGCGTCTAATGCCATAGAGAAATAATTTCTGTTTGAAGAATAATTCAGGTCCTAAATTACATTAATTTATTACAAAAATGTTCTGTAACAATATTTTTTACTGATTATATGAAGTTTACTATGAATATTTCCTTATTTATGATCTTTGTACAGAAATAAAAACTAATACCATGATTATTGGCGTTCCAAAAGAAATTAAGATTCAAGAGTACCGTGTAGGTTTAACTCCAGAAGGGGTGGATGCTTTGTCAAGACAAGGACACACCGTATATATTGAAACCAATGCAGGTGCTGGTTCAGGATTTCCTGACGAAGCATACAAAGCAGTTGGTGCGCAAATTTTAAATACCCCTGCCGAAGTGTATGCGATTGCAGAAATGATTGTGAAGGTTAAAGAGCCTTTGGCTGCAGAATATGGATTGATCAAGTCTGGTCAAATTCTATTTACTTATTTCCACTTTGCTGCTTCTAAAGAATTAACAGAAGCAATGATGAAAACGCATGCGGTATGTATTGCATACGAAACAGTAGAATTACCGGATGGCTCATTGCCATTATTGGTACCCATGTCCGAAGTGGCAGGAAGAATGGCAGTGAATGTGGGTGCCTATTATTTAGGCAAACCATTTGGTGGCAAAGGAAAATTATTAGGTGGTGTACCAGGTGTGAAGCCAGCAGAAGTATTGGTGATTGGTGGCGGTATTGTGGGAACACAGGCTGCTAAGATGGCTGCAGGATTGGGCGCGAATGTAACGATCATGGATACCAACTTAGCTAGATTAAGGTATTTGTCGGATGTGATGCCTGCAAATGTGGTCACACAGTATTCTACTTTATTAGCGATCAAAGAAAAATTACCTACAGTTGATTTATTAATTGGTGCCGTGTTATTGCATGGTGCTAAAGCGCCTCACTTAGTGAAGCAAGCAGATTTAAAATTAATGGAAGCTGGTTCTGTGATTGTGGACGTTGCTGTAGATCAAGGTGGTTGTATTGAAACATGTAAACCAACTACACATGAAAATCCAGTATTCACTATTGACAATATCACACACTATTGCGTAGCCAATATGCCAGGTGCTGTGCCTCAAACTAGCACTAGAGCTTTAACACAAGCGACTTTACCTTATGCCATTGCCATTGCAAACAAAGGATGGGAAATTGCATGTGCAGAGAACCAAGCATTGGCTAAAGGTTTAAATATTAGAGCTGGTAAAATATTACACAAGGGTGTATCTGAAGCATTCAACGGATAATTGAAGTTCAACGGAAGATTGAAAAAATAAGCAAAAAAAATACCCTCGCATCGCGAGGGTATTTTTTTTATAGTAGTATCTATCAATACTAGTAGTTCCATTTTGTCCAACCTTTCCACCATGTTTGATTGATGCCTGAAGTTGCGACTGCACCTCTAAAAGTAGCTGTTTTATCAAAAAAGGCATCTTGTAATTTAGTATCATCAAAACTGCCATTCTTTTTGTAATCTAATGAAGATCCAAGTCCTAATGATCCAATTGTAGAAGAGATGGCACCTGAAGTTCCACCAGTTGCATATGGTGTAAAATCTGGATTCTTATAGTTAAACGGCTGAATTAATTTCAATACATCAGGAGCTGATGTGTTCAAAATTGTATTGTTGTAATAAGCATTAGAGAACCAAGTTAACATTGAAGCACTTGTTGCACCTGTTGCATTTGTTGAAGCACTATACTTTACATCAACTGTATTTCCTGCAAAAGTACAGTTTCTAACCCTGATAGTACTATCATTGATATTACCATCGACTGCTGTACCTGTACTTGCGTCAATTAGTAACGCAGTTGGCCATCCTATGAATACAGAATTCATGATTGAAATACCAGAGTTTCTTCTAATTTGAGCACCAGCCAAGAATAAAGAGTTTCCTTTTCCATAAGTAGGATCAACTCTTGGACCTACAGCAGTAATATTTGAGAAAACTGCAGTAGTCTTTGGAGTCAATGTAGAACCTTTACCATCATTGTCAGACTCGAATGCCTCGGATTTAGAGATATCAGCAATTGCAGAGTCTCTTAAAACGATTCCAAATTGTACTTTACCGGAATATCCATAGTCTGTGTCAAAATCGTCATCTTGGGTTTTGTATGCAATTAGATATTTACAATTTACTGTACCGCCAAACCACTCATAAGCATCGTCTTTGGCATAAGTAACCTGGATATGATCTATCGTTGTTCCAGATCCAACAGCAGCCATCGTTAAACTATTTAATTCATTATCTGGTTGGTAAGCATATCCTGCATACTCAATACGAGCATAAGATAAGATACCAGAATTATCTGCATCATTTACAGTTGGGAATGCAGCATCTCCTGAACCAGCTAAACCATAACCAACTTCTGTGTCGTTGATTCCACCTTCAACCGATGTCAAACCTTTTACTGCTACACCTTTCCAAGTCAATGACTGGTTAACTGTTGCAGCACCTAAAATTACAATCCCACCCCAGTCTCCAGATTGTGGATTTTGGGAAGCAGAAGTAAATATAATTGGTTTTTCGGCTGTTCCACGTGCATTAATTTTTGCACCTCTAGTAATTACCAAAGAAGCAACTTCAGCACCAGACTTAGCCAATACGGTAGCACCTTCTTCAATTGTAAGTGTAACACCTTTAGTGATATAAACGATACCAGAAAGATAGTTTACATCCTTTGCGTATAAAGTGGTGTCTTTAGTGATTTTTCCTGTTAACGTAATAGTATTTGATACAACACCTACTGGCGTTACCTCCTTCGTCACTACGAAGATTTCTTTTTCGCCATCAGTTTCAATCTTTCTACAACCAGTAACGGCTAAAAGAGCAAGAGATAGATAAATAAATTGTTTCATTGTTTTTGTATTTAAAAAAAGTTGATTAGATATATTATAAAGTATAGTTAAGCGTTATTCCGTATGTTGTTCCAAATTTTCTAGAAAATCTAGTTGCGTCCGTAGCTGTATTGTAATCTGTATTACTGTTATTGTTTTGATAAAAAATTTGTCTTTGGTTTAATAAATCAGAAATAGTGAATTTTATTTCCGCTTTATTTTCTGCAAATTTTTTGCTGATTTGAAAATCTACTAGTGATCTTGGATTTTCATAGACGTCAGGAGCACCAGCACCTGCTTGAATATCTCCTACCAGATAGATACGCTTACCAACTTGGTTAAACATTGCAGTCATGTTGAATCCTTTTTCTGTAACATCATACAATAACCCCATATTAATCAAATAAGGAGATTGTCCTTGTAAAGGCCTGCTTATGTTCAATGCAGCATCGTCAATTTTAGAATTGATATAAGACCCGTTGGCTTGTAAAGTAAATCTTTTGTTCAATTTTTTTCTTCCTTCAATTTCTACACCAAACGCAGTTGACTTTGGTACATTCTGATAAGAAAAAGTACTTGAACCGCCTGCACCATCTTGATAAATACTTTCAATTGGATTTTCGAAATTTTTGTAGAAAACACCCAAAGTAAACATCTCTCCAGATTGAGGATAAACTTCATATCTTATATCGGTGTTGGTTATTTTTGTTCTCTTTAATGCCGGATTACCAGAAACAGAAGCATTTAATTCAAAGTCGTATATATTCAACGCGGACAATTCTCTTAACTCAGGACGAATTACAGTTTGCGATGCAGTAATTCTTAAGTTAGATTTTTGATTCAATTTGATAGTGGCATTCACACCAGGCAAGAAGTCTGTTACTTTAGAATAAGTATGACGTGGATCCCATTTCTTTACCGATCCTATCAATTGATCAAAATCTTCTACTCTTAATCCCCAAACAATTCTTAAATTCTCAGTTATTTTATTATCTAATTGCACATAACCGGCATTCAAGATCGTATTGGCCATGTACCTGAAATTTCTATTTTGTATAGAGTTAAAGGCAAATTTATTATTCACTCCGTCACCGAAATTTTGCGGTAAGAATACATCAGCTGGACCCTGTTTTCTTAAATCGGCGTTGTCAGTTGGTAAATAAATCGCAAACAATTGCGCATCATAAATTCTATCTTTAACTTGAAGCATATAACCAGCCTTGATCGTTTGCTGCTTTATTTTCAATGTCAAGTCGCCTCCGCCTGTGTAGATGTAGTCAGATAATGTTTGAAAAATTCGGCTACCTGACTGTTGAGATAAAGTATTGGATATGTTTAATACATAATCATCTGTGCCATCAATACTTTTTGTATACAAAATCCTTCTTTGATCTGGCGTATACGCATCTAATATATTGAAAGCACCATACCAATTGAATTTTAATTTTTGAGTCAAACTATGCTCCCCATTCAATTGATTGGTGAAGAATACATTTTGTCCAAATACAAATTCATTTCCTTTTACTAAATCTTGTCTAGTGTAATCGGTTCCTTGTCGTGCGTTATAGGCATTTGCAGTTTTGACATTGACCAATGCTTTATAACTTATTTTATTCAATGGATTAATGAAAATGGACAAGCCTGCAATGGCGCCCATGTTAATGTCGTTGATGTATTTCTTATCATTTAACTTGGTAATTGAATTGAATTGGCCATCTGTCAAGCCATTTTGATTATTTGTATTGTCTTGGAAACGGTATGCATTGGCATAATTAACACCTAAAATACCGCCGATTTTCTTGCCAAATAATTTACCAGAAAAACCACCATTCATTTGTAAGCTTAGATTTGGCTTAGCAGTTATCATTTCCGGTGTCCAATTGTTCGACATTTTTTTACCTAATTCAATCTTTGAAGCTAAACTTGAAGTATCAAAATTTGACTTTGTTTTATACCCTGCAGGCAAAGACCTTGTTCCATCGTCGATACCTAACCAGTCTGTCTTCCCACCTTGGTCTTTGAAGAAATCTTTTCCTGTAATTAAACTATTTGCACTTGTTCCTACTTGAATGTTGAAGAAGTTTTTTGAAGGAACATCTTTTGTATTCACCTGAATTAAACCTCCCGCCCACTCGCCTGGCAATTCAGGAACAAAAGCCTTATTGATGATGATATTATCAATGATTTGAGAAGGAAATAAGTCAAAAGAGAATGTTTTACGATCTGCTTCTGTACTGGTTAACAGAATACCGTTTAGCATTGCCTGGTTGTATCTGTCTGCCAAACCTCTAACCACGATATACTTTCCTTCTTGAATAGACGCACCTGGTGTTCTTTTTAAAATTTCAGCCGTATTTCTATCTGGGCTTCTCTTAATTGACTCTGCAGAAATTACTGATGCTACCGTATTCGTATTTTTTTGAAATGCGATTAACGCATTATCAGTTGCTCCTTTATTGGTAGACCTACTTGCGCTTACTACAACATCGGTCAATTTTTTACCAGATTCGTCCATTAATACATCAATTACAACTTCTTCACCAGCAATTTTTGCTGCAGTTACGTCTATTGTTTTTGATTTGTATCCTACGTAAGAGAAATCAACTGTATAATTCTTATTGATGTCAATAGAAAAGTTAAATCTTCCTTCGATATCGGATTTTGAAACTTGATTTTTATCAGCTTTTAAAGTAACCGTTACACCCACTAAGACTTCATTCTTCACATTGGTAACTTTTCCAGTCAATTTTGCTTTTTGAGCTTGAGCTGAAACAAATGCACTAAAAAAAATTATAAATAGTAGTATCCTTTTCACGATATGATTTTATTTGTATCGCGAAGATCCAAGATCTATGTTACCTAATTGTTAAGCCAATATAAACTTAATGTTAACAATGATTTTATGAACCAAAAGAAGGCACCCAATTGAGTGCCTTCTTTAAGAAAATTTATTTAACTATTTGTTAATCAAGATGATACACAGAATGCAAATCTTTGGTACATGTAAAATTAACCCCTAAGTCGTTGATCAAACCGTCATGAATATCATACACCCAACCATGTAAATGCAATTGTTGTCCTCGTTTCCAAGCATTTTGAACAATCGATGTTTTTCCTAAATCATGTACCTGCTCTTGTACATTCACTTCTACAAACCTTCTCGCTCTTAATGTTTCATCTTCAATAGTATCTAGCTCTTGATGGTGAAAACGATACACGTCCTTAATATGTCTAAGCCAGTTATCAATCAAGCCAAACTGCTGATTTTTCATGGCTGCTATAACACCACCACAACCATAATGGCCGCAAACTATGATATGTTTTACTTTCAATACATCTACAGCATAAGACAGTACACTTAACATATTCATATCGCTATGGACCACCATATTCGCTATATTTCTATGCACAAACATTTCTCCAGGGTCCGTTCCAGTAATAGACTCGGCAGGCACCCTGCTATCTGAACAGCCTATCCATAAATATTCAGGAGATTGTCCTTTAGATAATTTCTCGAAAAATGAGGGGTCTAGTTGTAATTGCTCTGCCACCCAGGTTTTATTATTTTCTATTAATCTTTTATAGGATTGTTCCATTGTTGTTGTTTTTTAATTGAATGAAGGAATGAAATTGGATAGACTTGTTCTATCTAGTGCCCAGACATTGCAACCCTTGCAGGCATATTCACTAAATTGACTTGTATGTTCTTTAATTTAGCTGAAACTTCAAAATCATAAATGATTTCAAGTACATCCAAGTCGATATAATGTGAGCCTGTTGCGTCAATCGTCACCGTTGTGCCAGCATCAATATCCGCTAATTTTTTAGCGATGCTTCCTTTGTTGATAAAAGTTACATGTTCGGAAAGTTGGAGCGTGATGGCGCCTCCTTCTGATTTCTTGTCATGGTGAATTTCGTAATCACGGCGATAGTTGGTTCTAAGAATATAAAAAATCGCCACCAACATACCCAACGCAATGCCTTTTAATAAATCACTAAACTGAATAGCCACCACTGTTATAATAAATGGTACAAATTGCTCCCATCCTAACTTATACATTTCTTTAAATAAAGAAACCTTCGCAAGCTTATAACCCACCACTAATAATACTGCAGCTAAACAAGCTAAAGGAATTTGATTTAATACTGCTGCAAAAGCAACGACACTTATCAAAAGCAATAAGCCATGAAAAACAGCAGATAATTTTGTTTTTGCTCCTGCATTCACATTTGCAGACGTACGCACAATTACAGCTGTCATTGGAAGACCTCCTATTAAACCAGAAATTACGTTGCCAATACCTTGTGCTTTTAATTCTCTATTAGTGGGTGTCACTCTTTTATATGGATCAAGCTTGTCACCCGCTTCTGTGCTTAACAATGATTCCAAGCTAGCGATAATTGCAATGGTAACCGCAATCACATACACTTGATAGTTGCCTAATGCACTTAAGTTAGGAAGGGTAAATTGTCCAATAAATTCAGTACTATTCTTTGCCACTGGTAATTTAACCAATGCATCTGCAGACAAAGCCCATGCTGGTTGGTATTCTTTAAAAATGGCATTCAAAGAAACACCCACAATAACCGCAATTAAAGCCCCTGGTACAAATTTAAAAAAGGTATACTTTTTTAAATTTGGTAAGTCCCAAAACAAAATTATTGCAATCGAAATGCCCGCAATGATCATGGAGCCAAAATGATAAGGTACTGAAGCTGCTTTGTCATACCCAATTGCAATGGGTGCTTGTTTTAAAATTAAAATAATTCCAATTGCCGCTAACATGCCTTTAATTACACTGGAAGGAAAATAATAGCCAATGACACCCGCTTTTAAATACCCTAGTATTATCTGAATAATGCCGGCAATGACAACCGCAACTAAGAATTGATCATAGGCACCCAAAGTCGTTATTCCATTTAAAACAATTACAGTCAATCCAGCAGCTGGTCCACTCACACTCAATGCAGATCCGCTTGCAAAAGCGACCACAATACCGCCAATAATTCCAGCTATGATGCCCGAAAACAATGGCGCTCCCGATGCCAAAGCAATGCCTAAACATAAAGGCAATGCAACTAAAAAAACAACTAAGCCTGCAGGCAAATCTTCCTTCAGATATTTGAAACTTAAACCTTGTGATGGTTGATGTAAATTCATTTTAAATTAAATTGTCGTGATATGATTGATTAACCTAATAGCCCAATAATGAGGCACTAGTGTCAGTTCTTTTTGAATAGAGCGACTTTTTCACCTAAGGCATAAACGGTAGAAAGGCTCATGTAGGAAGTCAACATAAATTTAAGAAATTAAACCGAAGGATTGGGCGGGGGTATCAGGATGGGCTCATTTCTATCAACCGCTTTGCCCATCGTAGCAATAATTGAATGTACTGCCTGATTGGATAAAATTCCAGCTTGACTTTCGAAGTAAAGAGAATGATTGGATTCAATATTTTTCAATTTGAATTGAATTTGCTCTACTTCTTCTTCCTCTAAGGCAAGTAGTGCAGCCGTGGAATTTTGTGCTTTACCTTGGATTAGCTTAGCCCAAAACTGAATCCCGTCCACAGGGAAAACCTGGGTCGATAGAACCAATAATAGTAAATAGCCAATCAAGCTTTTTTTCATGTCTGCGAATATAAAAGCTAAACAAATAGAAATGCTATTTTGTTTGTTATTTTACGATAAATTGACAAAGGGCAGTGCAATAAGCTAATCCAGGTTCATTCATTGCGTGTAATTGGTTATTTTCGCACAAGCATGAACTCATTTGACTCTACAACATTGTCCAGATTATACAAGTGGATTTTTCTTACCCCCCTTTGTAGTCTCCTAATTGGATCGGCTGCTGCTGGATTTTTATGGTCCTTAGACTTTGTCACTGAGCTACATTTCACCCATTCTTGGTTGCTCCTTTGCCTACCTTTATTGGGTGGATTTATTGCGTTAATGTATGCTAAAACAGGACCCAAACTTGGGAATGGCAATAGCTATATTATGGCAGCGTTTTTCAAAGAAGAAGATGCTGATGAAGTGGAAACTAAAAAACCAACCCTTCCTTTTCTTTTAACTCCACTAGTTTTGATAGGCACCCTTTTAACACATTTGGGGGGCGGTTCGGCAGGAAGAGAAGGCACAGCTGTTCAAATGGGCGCAAGTTTTGCAAGTCAGTTGAATAGATGGGTTCCTTTAGATAAAACAGAGCAAAGACTGCTTACTTGCATCGGTATAAGTGCAGGTTTTGCAGCTGTATTTGGAACACCTTTGGCTGCAAGTATTTTTGCATTAGAATTTTTTAGCTTTAAAAAAACAAAATGGTTTTTCATATTGCTTTGTTTAGTTGCTGCTTATCTCGCCCACTTTACTTGTATCCAATGGGGTATTCAACATGCTTCTTATAACATAACACCGTTTAGTGATTACAGTTTCATTACAATCAATTGGATTGCATTTGCTGGTATGATTTTTGGACTAGCTGCTTTACTTTTTATTCAAACTGGAAAATTATTTTCAATCCTTTTCTCAAAAATCAAAGCCCCAATTTTTAGACCTGTAATTGGAGGTTTGATTTTTACAGCTTTTATACTACTCTCTGGACAAGAAAAAATGACTGGTCTAGGACTGCCTGTTATCCAAGATGCTTTTATACACCAACAAGGCTCATTTGATTTTTTTCTAAAAATACTATTAACCAATTTTATTTTAAGTGCAGGTTTTAAGGGAGGAGAAGTTACGCCATTATTTTTTATTGGCGCCGTATTGGGAGCAGCGTTAATTGGCTTTACCCCTTTACCCATAAGTCTTTTGGCGGGACTTGGTCTTATTGCGGTTTTCGCTGGCGCGACGCATTGTGTGTTCACGGCAATACTATTAGGCATAGAATTATTTGGAATCGAATATGCTTTCTACTTTTTATTAGTTTGCACCACCGCTTATTTGTTTTCCGGCAGCAAAAGTATTTATGAAGGAAAGCCTTTGGATAAAATCAAGCAAAGAATTGCACCCTACTTTTTATAAACCATATACACATAAAAAGGCACACCCATCATGAGCATGATGAATCCCCAATAAACTATTTCCTGACCTGCGCCAATCATCATCCACATTGAAAAAACAAATGCTAAAACACTGACCAATATGGCAGCTAAAGTTTTGCTTTTATGATTTTCAGTCGATTTTTTTGCTCTAACAATTAAATAAGAAACGGTAGTAAATAAATAAGGAAGTAAAGTGAAGAATGTAGAAAGTAAAATCAATAATTTAAATTGATTCGCTAAGTTTTTAGATTGATTCATACACATCAAAATCGTAATGATGATGCTAGACACAATGACGCCATTCACTGGCACCCCTTTTTTATTTTGTTTAGCAAAAAACGCAGGAAATAATTGATCCTTTGCCATGGCAAAAGGCATTTGACCCTGTACTAAAATAAACCCATTCAAAGCACCAAATGCAGCAATAGCAGCGCCTGCACTCACCCAGTACTTAGCGCCATGTCCGTAAATTTTTTCGGCGGCATCTGCAAAAGGAGTGATAGAATTTTGTAATTGACTAGCAGGTATCATTCCCATAATTGCCGCAGTACTTAATAAATAAATACCTGCAGCAATCCATACACCACGCATAGTCGCTTTTGAAATATTTTGTCCTGGATCTTCCACACTAGAAGAGGGAATTGTGGCGCATTCAATACCCAAAAAAGCAAAAAATGTTAAGGTAGTCGTTGCTGTAATTGCTTGCCAACTGCTTGTGCCACTGGTGTTAAATGGAAGTAAATTCTGCACATCTAAAAAAAATAGCCCTCCGATTGCCACCAGTAAAAGAGGGACAATTTTCAGTATGGTTGTAATCAGCTGAACCCTACCTGAAGCAAATACGCCTAAGGTATTTACCCAAGTTAGCAACCAAAGACAAGCTAATCCTACAGCCAAAGCGAGTGCTGTACTATGGCCTAAAATAGGCATAAATGTACTTAAAGCACTCACCAATGAAACTGCAATGGCCGCATTGGTTGTCCAAACTGAAATCAAATAACCCCACCCCACTAAGAAACCTGCAAAGTCTCCCAAACCCGCTTTTGTAAAAGCATAAGGCCCACCATCTGAAGCAGGGATTAGCTGACTTAAATTGGCAAATATTTTAGCAATGACAATGGCACCAATGGCAGAAAATAGCCACCCAATCAAACTGATACTTCCAAAATTGGCTAGCGCAGAAGGCATTAAGAAAACGCCCGCCCCAATCATATTCCCTACAACTAGCGATGTACTGGTCCAAACACCAATTTTTTTATATTCCATTTGCATCCTTCAAGTTAAGGATATTTTTAACAAAAAAGGCCTCTCGTAAACGAGAGGCCTTTGATTCATTGTCAAGTTAATATTACTTAACTGTCCAAGTAGCTTTTACTGTAGCACCCACTAACTCGCCGTTAGAGATACTTGCAGACCAAGAGTCGAATACACGACCGTCTTCTGCATATAATTTCCATCTAACTGTAAAATTATCAGTCGCAATAAAGCGTGTATTAGAAACCGCACGTTGAGGACGTTCTGGATTTGCAAATACATTTACTGCAGCAGTACCATTGTATTTACGTGTAGCAGCTTTGTATAAGTTGTATACAATTGCAGGCGTAATTTTAATAGTATACACTTGACGTAAAGTTGGATTAGCGATATTTAAAGTTGGGTCATTTAATCCAAAAGAACTAAGATGCGCAACAGTCACATTTGACTCCTTTGCACTATCATAATAGGTCTCAGAAAAGGCAATAAATGGCTCAATCTTATTGATCACAACCTTCTTGCCATAGTTGTCCCAGCTGATATTTAATCTCACTTCAGAAGCATCATTTGCTCCTACTTTAAATGAGTTATATCCTGTTACAAGTACACCATTTGCTGTAACACCATCTTCCCATCCTGGCAAAGGAAGCAATTCTTCCTTTTTACAAGAAGCCATAAGAAGTATGCCAGCTATAGCAAACATGTAAAAATTTCTTATATATTTCATATTAAATAATTTAAAGGTTTAGAATTGGAACTTAACTGCATCCCAGAAAATTGGGTCTTTGTCAAAAATAACAGTTCCGTAATTAGCTGCGTTCACGTTCAAGTTCAATTCAGTTGATGGATAAGGCAATCTTAATGCAAATTGTCTTTGTCTTGAAGCAGGCACATCTAAAGTGGTTGGTAAACCTGTTCTTCTAAATGTTGTATACATTTCGATTCCATTACCTAAACTTGAGAACCATGCTTGTTTTAAAACAACATTTAATTTAGCCTCATTAGAAATTGCAGCATCATACTTCGCTAACCAGTTGTTTACATAAGTAGTAACAGCGGTTGTTGAAGGATCTGTTGCAGTTGGATCAGAACTTTTTGAATGTCTAACCACATCAGCAATAGATTGTTTCATTGCAGCTTCAAATAAAGTTCTTGTTGCTGCAGTAACAGCACCAGAAGCAATTTGATGCTCTAAAGACCAATACTGAACCATGTTAAATGTGATCATTGGGAAAACTCCGTTTCCAGATCCTGATCCACCTAACAAAGGCTTGATATTTGCTTTAGCTTCTGTTTTTGCATAGTCCACTAAACCACCTGCAGGATATGCAGAAGGTACAGCTCTCAATGCAACGTCAGCAGGCACACCTGTTTGATCACCTCTTACACGGCCAAAGAAACCAGCAATATAAGTTGAGTCAGCTGCAGTTGGCGTTAATCCTTTGTTGATATACAACTTATTCCATGTTGTTTGATCTAACACCATGTATGCACCGTATACAGGAATCGTACCCTTATCAGTTGAGTTATTAGGATCTAAGATTGTCGCTGTTTGTCTTCTAACTTGGTAAGGCAAACGAGGATCTTCATTCTCAATTAATTCTAACATGAATTGCTTAGAAAAATAAGTGAAGTTGTTTGATCCTAAGTAAGCAGAAGTAAACCAAGGATGACGACCTTCTGGAGATGCTAACTTATTGTACTTAAATAAGAAGTCTTCCGAACCGTTAGTTGCAGAAATGTAGTTTGCAGAACTAGCTAAAATTGCAGCAATTTTAGCATCAGCAGTCGCATCCACTTTTCTTGATCTAACTAATAAAGATAATTTTACTGAGTTCGCAAATTTCTTCCACTTAGTGATATTATTTGCATAATAGATATCGCCTTTTAAAGCAATAGGGCTAGTTTTTGCAAATTCAGCTGTAGCAGAATCAGTCATTGCGATCAACTTAGCGTAGATCTCTTTGTCTTTGTCAAACTTTGGTTCGAAAATTGGAGAACCTGCATCAGCACCAAATGCTTCAGAGAAAGGTACATCACCAAATAAGTCAACAAATTGTCCAAAGAAATACGCTTTCAAAGTGAAAGCAGCACCTCTAAAATGAGGACTTTGTCCACTTGCAGTTCTGTCCAAGATAGCTTGTAAATCCTTCATACCACCTGTGTAGAAAGAATTCCAAGTGCCATTGTAAGAGTTATTGTTCAATGCAAATGCATCTGAACCTTGGTTTGCTAAGATACCTACATAACCTAATGCATCTGTACTCACTCCGTTAAAGATACCCGGAGTAGTCAATTCTGCAGAGGTTAATAATAGATCCAGTGGCGCAGACACCGGGCTATTTGGATTGACATTGATGTCAAGATCCATCGCTTTTTTACAACTAGAGACTGTAATCCCCAGCGTAATTGCGCTTAATATTAAATAGGATTTTATTCGCATCTTATTATATTTTAAAAGGTTACAGTTAAGTTAATACCATATCGTTTTGTAGTTGGTGAAGCACCAAAGTCAAAACCTTGTACGTTTGAAGTAGAATAACTAGAAAGTACTTCTGGATCAAAGTTCAACCCTTCTAATACGTTAGGTGCTTTGTACCATAAGTTACGACCTGTTAAACTAAGTCTAGCAGTACCGAATGGAGTTTTCTTTAATACGTCTTTAGGGATTTCATATCCTAAGCTTACTTCACGTAATCTAATAGTAGTGATATCATACACGTTTGTTTCGTCCGCACCATATGCACCATATCCATCAGAGAAATGGTAGTCAAATGCAGTCATTGGAGTCGTGTTTCTGATTTGCTTACCATTCGCATCTAAAACTGGAGCATACGTACCTGGGTCACCATACACACCTGGAACAATACGAACACCTTCTCTGTCTGTAGCATACACGTTGTTCAATTGACCACGTAATAATAATGATGCAGCAGTTACACTGAACATTTTACCACCATCACGGTAATCTAACAAGGCGCTTAATGTAAAGCCTTTGTAAGAGAATGAGTTGTTTAATCCAATGGTATAATTAGGAGCTGGGTTACCAATAATCTCAGACTCAGGATTTAAGAAAGGTAAACCTGTGTTTTTGTCAATCAATAAAGTACCATCTTCTGCTCTAGCATTTCTAGAACCATAGATCATACCAAATGGTTCACCTTTTTTGATGATTGTTCCTAAACTGCTATATCCAGAACCACCTAAGAAAATTTCGCCAGTTGGACCTGCATCCAATACCATTGAACGAATTAAGTTGAAATTGATATTAGAAGTCCACTTGAAATCACTTGTTTGAATGTTTGTAGTTGAAATACCTAATTCAATACCCTTGTTTTCTACTTCACCTGCATTGACTACACGAGAAGAGAAACCTGTAGATCTTGGAGAAGATACCGCAATGATTTGGTCTTTAGTTTTCTTTCTGAAAACAGTCAAATCAACATTCACTCTATTTTTAAACATACGTAATTCTAAACCTGCTTCAATCTCTGAAGTAATCTCTGGTTTTAAGAACGCATTTTTAACTTCATTACCTAAAGTAGCATAGTTGTATTTAGTTCCTGCATCATTTGCATAAGCAGCACCAATTGGGTTGATAGAGTAGATTGTTTGAAGTTGGTAAGGAGACGCATCACCTGCAACTGAAACTCCTGATACTCTGATTTTACCATAGTTGATGATATTCTCAGGTAATTTCACTAATTCTGTGAATACAAAACCAACACCCACACTTGGGAAGAAGTAACTTCTGTTGTTTGATGGCAATGTAGAAGACCAGTCATTTCTACCAGTTACATTTAAGAATAAATAGTTTCTGAAACCTAATTGTAAATCAGTCAAAAGACCCATTTTACGACTCTTCTCATATCCATTGTAATCGTTCGTTACTGTAGCAGTATTCTTTAAAGAACGGATAGCTGGGTCAATTACACCCAAACCAGTGTTCTTCATGTAACGGTTGTATTTTTGTAAATAATCCGCACCTACTACCCATTTCAAGTCAAAATCATTGTTGATGTCAGTTTTATAAGTAGCTAAGAACGTGTAGTTCAAAGTCTCATTTGTGAAATCAGCTTCAGAATAACGACCTGTAGGTAATGAAGTACCACCTGGACGTAAGTAGTTCGTTTGATGATCGGTGTAAGTATTGATACCACCACGAGCAAACAAATTGATCTTAGAATTCAAATCATAGCTTAAAGATAAATTACCAAATACACGATTTACTTCAGAAGTAAATGTATTGTACTTAGCAATCCAATAAGGGTTATCCAAAGCTCTATAAAATACGTTATTTCCTTCTGGAGTTTCAAAAGGATACGCATTTAAGTTATAGTTTCTTGGTAGATAGTATAAACGAGCATAGATGGAAGAAAAACCTTCACCAGGACCGTAGTCAGCGAAATAAGACGCACCTGATTGAGGTGAGTTTTGGAAGTTCTTCACGTAGTTTACATTACCAGTTACTACTAAACCATTGCTTAAAGTAGAGTTACCACCAAAGCTTAATGAAGTACGCTCTGTTTTAGAGTTAGGCACGATACCTACGTTATCCATTCTTGAGAAACCACCATTAATACCAGTTTTACCTGTAGATGAATTAATGTTAATGCTATTCTCTGTAACAGTTCCTTGCTTGAAGAAACCACCAACGATATCATACGCTTGGTATGGTACCTTTACACCCACTAATTCAGGGAATGCAGCGTTGTAACGAGGAATTGTATAAGATAATGAAGTTAAAGGATGAGCCACTTCCATTGGAGACATGGTAGTTGTATAACGCTCATATCCAATTGCAGCGTTTACTTGCTCTCTGTAAGCACCAAATGGAGAACCCCAGTTACCAATAAATCCACCATTGTAGTTACCGTTTGAACCTTGACCATAAATGTCTTGGTATTCAGGTGTGTTACTTACATTTTCAATAGAGTAAGAAGAGTTATAAGTTACTTCTAAACCTCTTGCTTTCTTAGTATTACCCGTTTTTGTGGTAATGATGATCGCACCATTTTGCGCACCAGAACCATACAATGCTGCAGCGTTCGCACCTTTTAAGATCGTCATTGATTCAATGTTATTTGGATCAACGTCATATAAACGGTTAGAGAATACAGTGTTCGCATCAAAACCAGCAGAGTTATTTACTGAGTTATCGAAAGGAATACCATCTACCACAATCAATGGTTGGTTGTTACCAGAGAAAGAAGTAATACCTCTAATATTGATTTTACTACTTTGACCTGGAGCACCACCACCACCAACAACGTTCACACCTGGAACTTTACCAGACAATGCACGCAAGATATCTGGCTCAGATTTTTGTGCTAATTGATCGGATTTTACATCCACTACAGAAGAAGATAAACGCTTCTTTGAGCTAGACTGCCCAAAAGAGGTTACCACTACTTCTGATAAAGAAGCATCTTCTTGTTTTAAACTTACATTCAATGTTGAACCGCTTGCAGCGAATTCAGCTTTCTTGTACCCTACACTAGTAAATACTACTGTAGCGCCAGTTTTAACTGAAATACGGTAAATACCGCCTTCGTCTGAAACAGTTACATTTTTTGAATTTTTTTCTTGTACTGTAACACCGGCTAAAGGAGCGCCTTTGTCACCTGTCACTTTACCAGTGATAGTCACACTCTGTGCAATTGCAACTCCAAAAGAGCAGCATGCCAACAGCAGACCAAGTAGCAATTTTTTTCTCATACTGTTAAAAATTTAATAATAAATACAGTTAATTTTTATATAACTGGTTTTGAAAGTAACCAATTTTTTACTATAAGGCAGCATTTTCTTTAACAAATTTTAACATTTAATTCTTTTATACGGATATTAAGTAAATATTAAGCTTTTACATATAATATAAATATTCTATAATATCATTTGTTAGTTAATTTTTCTATTTTGAAGCCTAATTTTGAATAAATTCATAGGTTTTGTTGTAAGTCTTGTAGTTTGCAGTAAAATTTGCGTCCAAAAAATCAAAATACAATGAATGTAAAAAAATTATATATATTGATATTGGTCATTATTGGTACACAAAAGCCCATTTCGGGCCAAGAAAAAATCAATTATGAAACAACCATTAAGACAATATTGGATAAACATTGTATGAATTGTCATCAAAAAGGGGGTATCGCTCCATTTTCATTAGATCAGTGGGAAGAGGTGGATTCAAGAGCGATTATGATCTCTGCGGTGACTGCCAGCAAATATATGCCCCCCTGGAGAGCTGACACTAGTTTTCAACATTATAAAAACGAAAACTATTTAAACCAAAATGAAATTGACCTAATAAAGCAATGGGTTCAAGAAGGCAAACCAAGAGGCAAAAAAGAAAAGCATGTCAAAGCGCTAGAAAAAATAAAAGTTAAAACGAAGTTGGACAACAAAATAAGTATTGGATTCAATCAGTCTTTTGAGATTAAAGGAAACAATAAAGAAGAGTTTAGATTTTTTCATTTGCCTTCCAAAATCAAAGTGGATGGTTTTATTCAAAGTGTTGAATTTTCGCCTGGCAATAAACAACAAGTGCATCATAGTAGAATCATGATTGACACCACAGCAAGCATCAGCGGTATTGATGGACTTTCGGAGGAAGATTCGTCCATCTTAAAATACCAAACCAAACCATTAGCAGATCCATTTTTATTCGGATGGGTCCCAGGAAATAATAAAATTGTTTTTCCAAAAGGAATAGGCAAAAAAATATATGCAAACTCTGACTTTATTGTAAATGTACATTATGCACCAACTCCTATTACCATGCATGATTCCTCGTCTATCATTATTGAATTAGCAAAAGAAGCCATTGAAAGAGAAGCTCAAACCTTGACCTTAACCGAAAATAATATCTCTAATCAACCCTTCGTTTTGTATCCTAATAAAAAGTCTACTTTTTACATGCGCTCTCCTATTTTACAAGACAGTATTTCTTTAATTTCTATCATGCCCCACATGCATTTACTTGGTAAATCATTTAAGTCTTATGCCATCACCCCTAATGGCAATATTATTCCATTGGTGCAGGTGCCAAATTGGGATTTTAATTGGCAAACAACCTACCAATTTAAACAATTCACCATTTTGCCTAAAGGCTCAGTAATTTATGGAGAAGCCACTTATGACAATACCAATGAAAATCCATTAAACCCTTATAAACCCGCTAGAACAGTTGGATATGGCTGGGGAAGCAAAGATGAGATGATGAATTTGGTCATTTACTACGTAAAATATAAACAAGGAGATGAGTTGATTGACCTTTAAATTAAAGGACCTTTATTAGGATTTATTTTTCAACTCTATTAAACATCCAATTGCTTTTGTTTTTTTGATCCAAACTGTTTGGCCAGAGATTAAACTATTGAGTGCGCTGATTAAATAAAACTGTTCCGGTTCTTTTTTATTTTTACCCCAATCTATAAACCAATCATCAATCGCACCTTGATATTGTATTTGATTTTTATAAAGCACAAGCACTTCTGGTGTAACTTGAACGCCCATTTTTAAAGCATAGCTTGTGTTTGTATGAGTGCTATATGGAATATTAATTTGGTATTTTTTTAAAAAATTTTTTACCTTATTTAATTGTTCCCGATTTTTTATATCTAAAAAAACCAGTTCGAATTGGACAGATTGATGTTGGAATGTTTTTGCTATTTCATTCATTGTCAAACTGTATTTTTGACTTATCGGACAGCTGGTGTGCATGAAATATTGCACTTTAATTTTTTCTTGCGATTGTCCTGTGTAAACAATAAGTAGTAGAAGTAAAAAAAGCGTGTTTTTTAAAATGCGTTGCATAGTAATCGATTCTACATAAATATACAATTTCTTGCCCTGAATTTAATTATTACACCATCTTTCATTAAATTCATTCTATGAAAATTACAAAAGCCTCTATTGAATCAGCTGCAGCTAGAATTGCCCCTTATATCCATACCACTCCAATCATGACCAATAAAAGCATCAATGAGCAGTATGGATTAAACTTGTATTTTAAATGTGAGAATTTTCAAAAAATAGGTGCTTTTAAAATTAGAGGCGGCATGAATGCAAGCCTACAATTAACCCCTGAACAATTGAGCAAGGGCGTTGCCACGCATTCTTCAGGTAACCATGCGCAAGCTTTAGCTTTTGCGGCTAAGATGTTAGGTGTTAAAGCATATATCGTGATGCCCGAATCCTCCCCGCAAGTGAAAGTAAATGCAGTTAGAGGATATGGTGCAAAAGTCACCATTTGTGCATCCAACCAAATAGCAAGAGAAACTACGCTTCAAGAAATTGTAGACAACACTGGTGCAACATTTATACACCCTTACGATAATGATGAAGTCATTACAGGGCAAGCAACCTGTGTCAAAGAAATGATTGAAACAATGCCCGATCTTGACATGGTGGTGACTCCAGTTGGTGGTGGCGGCTTATTGTCTGGCACATGTTTAGGCGCACACTATTTTAAACCTGGGTTAAAAGTGTATGCAGGAGAACCAGAAGGTGCTGCAGATGCCGTATTGAGTTTGCAATCAGGCAAAGTAGAAAAAGCGCCCTATGTAAATACTATTGCAGATGGATTGATGACCACTTTAAGCGAAAGAACACTTGCAATTATTAAAGCACATGTCACAGATATCCTATTGGTTTCAGATGAAGAGATAAAAGCCGCTTTGAGATTGGTGTATGAAAGAATGAAAATTATCATTGAGCCAAGTTGTGCCGTACCATTGGCTGCGGTATTAAAAAATGTAGATTTATTTAAAGGGAAAAAAGTCGGTATTATTTTAAGTGGAGGGAATGTAGATTTGAGTAAGTTCAAAGAATGGTTTTAACCTAGCTAAATCTCTTAATTTCAAGTACGACAATTTAGTATTAAAAAATACTAATTATAGATGTAGTGCATTAAAAAAGAATTCCTCTGTGACTTCTTGCACTTGGCCGGGCGCAATAGATTCAACGACAATGTCTTCAATTGACCATCTTACTAAACGAATACAACGATGGTGCATGGCAGCCACCATTTTTCGAACTTGATGAAATTTGCCTTCGGTTAATTCAATACGCAACCAGTCTGTTAATTGATTCTCGTGTAATTGAATGCCATTATCCCATATTGCTTTTGGCGGCTCAACTAGTTCAACTTTACATGGAGCGGTGATATAGGTTGCCCCATTGGGGGCGGAAATGGCAACTCCATTTTGCAATGTTTGCAAAGTAGTAGCACTCACTTTATTTTTTACTTGCACCAAATAAGTACGCACATGTGAACGAACCCCCTGAAACAATAATTTAGTTATTTTTTTATTGGTGGTTAACAACAATAAACCTTCAGACATTTGATCTAACCTACCAATCGCATGCGTGCCCTCTGGAAATTCAAAATCGATATCTGTAAGCAACCGAACTTGATGTGTGCTAACAAATTGTGACACCATATCTATAGGCTTATTCAATAAAAAGTAACGGTGTGCATTCATAGCGGCAAATTACTTAATATTGTGTATGGAACAAACGCATAAAGACCCATTACACGGGAAAACACTTGCTTTTATTGTAGAGGAATTGGTGCGTCATTTTGGATGGGAAGATCTTGGTCAACATATTCCCATTAATTGCTTCAATATTGACCCAAGCATTCACTCTAGCTTGAAATTTTTACGCAAAACACCATGGGCTAGAAAAAAAGTGGAAGAACTGTATATCCGCATGGTGAGCTAGGCCAATCAAATACTGCTACATAAATGACTTTAATTTTTCTGCAAGCAGGTTTGCAGGCTGCACTCCTGGTTGTCTCCAGACAATTTCTCCATTTTTAAAAATGGCTAAAGTAGGTACACTGCTTACTTGCAATTGAGATGCCAATTGTTGATTTTTATCAACATCAATTTTAACTATACGCACTTCATCTCCTAATTGCTTGCTCACCTGTTCTAAAATAGGATGCATCATTTTACAAGGACCACACCAAGTGGCAAAAAAATCAACCAAAACTGGTTTGTCTCCTTTAATGATGGTGCCGAATGTTTCTGTATTTGACATGGAATCTAATTTGAATGATGAATATATTATTTCAAAATTTTAACTGTTAACAAATTTATTTTACTTCAGTAAATTCAACTTCCTCATTTTTTTGAATTGAACGATACCTCGGCGCAACACCACAGCCAGATTGATAACCACAACCTACTTTATATTTTGCACTCACTAGTGAAAACAAAGCAAACATCGCACCAAATCCTCCTGCAACCATATCTTTGGTTTGTATGCCTACAATAATCATTGCACCACTCATGACCAATCTAAACATCAAGACCCAGTCGATTTTATTGAATAATTTTTTCATATCTAAGATTTATAGTACAAAAATAAGCTAAGGCATCCTTCTATTGAGTGATAAATATCACCGATTGCGCCATTCATTTAATTGATTTTTACATCCTCATTGTAAACACTTAAAACAAAGCGACTATGTTTGGATTCTTAAAAAATTTATTTGGGCCAAAGGCCGATTTTAAAGCATTGGTTGAAGCTGGTGCTTCTATCATCGATGTTAGAACTCCACAAGAGTTTGATGCTGGTCATATTAAAGGCTCCAAGAATATTCCATTGCAAACAATTCAGAAAGCCATTCCGGAATTTAAAAAGTCAGGTAAAGCAATCATCACAGTTTGTCGTAGCGGATCGAGAAGTGGCATGGCAAAATCAATCTTAAAATCTGCCGGCATTGAAGTCTATAATGGCGGCCCTTGGAATGTATTGAGATCAAAAATCTAAAATTCAATCCCATGCTTATCTCTTTTGTTAAAAAAAATCAGGGCAATTTAATTGGAATTGCGCTCGGAGCAGTAGCAGGATGGCTCTACTGGCATTTTATTGGCTGCAGTTCTGGCACTTGTGCCATCACATCCAAGCCGCTTAATAGTAGCCTTTATGGCGCATTAATGGGGTACTTGGTTGCAGGGATGTTCAAAAATAATGTTAAATAGGTAGTTCTATTCTAATTGTAGCTTAAACTATTGACTAAATGACTTGTCTTAAACTGGAAATCATCCTTTTAAGCAAATCAATAAGTTATTATGCGTCTACAAAAACTCGTTTACTCAAGCTATATCGCAACTGTTATAAGCATCATTGGCTGTTCAAAGAATGACGCCATAACAATTGTACCTGCTACCACCACCACTAGTGCTACGACCAATACAGCGATAGACCCCTACGCTGCTATTAAACTGGCATTTGGCACAGCGATAGACCTCAATAACTTAGCAAATTATGCCAACCAAGGCAAGCCAGCCTATATCCTAAAAAATAATTTAGGGACTAATACCATCACGGACAAGACTGCCACTTTAGGTAGGGTATTGTTCTATGATAAAAATTTAAGCATCAACAATACCATTTCTTGTGCCAATTGCCATCAACAAAAATTTGCTTTTGGCGACACAGCTGTAGTAAGTGCAGGAGTAGAAGGTGGCTTAACCATTCGTCATTCAATGCGTTTGATCAATACAAGATTTGCCAATGAAGCCAAATTTTTCTGGAATGAAAGAGCGGCAAATTTAACAACGCAAACGACTATGCCCATACAAGATCATTTAGAAATGGGCTTTAGTGGCACCAATGGAAGAGGAAATTTTTTAACATTAACTAGCAAACTAAATACAATCAACTACTATAAGGAATTATTTAAATTCACTTTTGGAGACACACTTGTTTCAGAAAATAGAATTCAAATTGCATTGGCCTCGTTCATAAGTAGTATTCAGTCATTTGATTCAAAATATGATATTGGAAGAGCACAAGTGAACAATGACAATCAGCCCTTCCCAAATTTCACCGCTACTGAAAATCAAGGAAAAAATTTATTCATCACGGCTCCGGTATTTAATGCAGCAGGCCTTAGAACTACTGGAGGGCTGGGATGTAATGGTTGTCATAATGCGCCTGAATTTGATATTGATCCAAATACTTTAAACAACGGAATTACAGGTATAGCGAATACCATTGGAGGACTAGATGTTAGTAATACAAGAGCTCCAAGCTTAAGAGATATTACCAATGCAGCTGGCGCTGTCAATACACCCATGATGCATACTGGCGTGATTAAAAGTTTACGTGCAGTTATCAACCACTACAATACGATTTCGCCTATCCCTAGAAATACCAATTTGGACCCAAGATTAAGACCAGGTGGCATTGGTCAGAATTTAAACCTAACTGAAGCTGAAATTGCTGCAGTAGTAGCTTTTATGCAAACCTTGGGTGGCAATAATGTTTATGTAGATAAAAAATGGAGCAACCCATTTTTAAATTAAAAAAGTAAGATAACTATTTTAGTACTTCTTGTAAAGATTTTTTGGACCATTTTTTGGAGATGGTAATCCAGTCGGATGTATGGCTTTTAATATTACTTAAAATATCCCAAGCCTCAAGCATTAAACCTTTTTTTGGTGCAGGGTCTTTTTTATCATTATTCATTTCAATTTTACCTACAATTTCTCCATTTAATAAATAAGCAGTGCCGTCTATTATTTTCCCTACAACTTTATTATCATTTCCAAAAAAGCAATCTCCGATTAATAATCCAATTACCTTTTCTCTTTTTTTATTTAGGATCATCATATTTTGTATATATGCAACGGTTTCTTTCTCTTGATCAAGGATCTTATACATAATTAAGGTTTTTTACAGTTTGTGTTTGTTGAATTAAATGTGCAACAATATTTTTTGTTGAATGGGATAGTTCTAGTTTAACTGGTTGTACATGATGTATCCAGTCAGTAAATACTTGATGAAAATGATGATCAATCTGCATGATAACTTTAACACCCAAGGCTTCCAATGCTGCTGCATTAGACAACTGTTCATAATGATTGGCAATGGGGATACTTAATACTTTTTTATTTAAATACATAGCCTCTGCCGGGGTTTCAAAACCTCCTCCTGTAATGATTGCATGAGAACGGATCATGCTTTTAGTGAACCCATTATTACTAATTGGGAAATAAATAATATTCTTATTATTTACAATCGTTTTTACTTCAGATGTGAAAACTTCGAAATGATATTTTGTTTCCCTTAACAAATAGGGTTCTAAATATTGAATTGAGTAATGTGGTAGGTAAACTGAAATATGTCCATCATCAATTGGCGTAGCTTCTATTATTTCTTGTTTGATGATTGGATTAAAAACATTTAGATCATAAGGCTTGAAATGCAATCCAAGATAATGCGTGCTTTGAACAAAATTTTTTAAAATAAATTCACCCAATACATCTTTTCTTTTAGCACGAGGTGTTTTAGGGCTCTGAAAACTTGCTTGATGTCCAAATTGGACACTAGATTTATTTTTTAAAAAACAAGCTATTGAGGTTACAAAATCAAAATCATTAATTACTAGATCATAATTTTCAACAGGCAGTTTGTAAGCATCTATAAAAATTTTAAATGAAAATGATTTGATCATCTTCCAATAATCTAGTCCCCCATTGGACTTATAGAATAGACTAATACCTTTACTTCTGCCCATAATTGGCAAGGACGTTTTTAAGTTAGAATTGGAACCACTAATAAAAAAGTCTACTTCCCCATAGGCTTTCAAAAATGGATAGAGTTGTAATGCTCTACTAATATGCCCATTTCCCGTACCTTGTACTGCGTATAATATTTTCATTAGATAGAAACTTGAAAGGCCACTTCGTTGGTTAACACACTTAACTCTTCTTGTAAATGGACGATTTTGATTCTCTTTTTAGCATCAAGCTGCTCAAATTGCTTTGGATCATACTGATATAGCGTCCATTGCTTTTCCGCATACTCTAATGCAGTAAGGTTTTCAATCCAATCACCACTATTCAAGTAGGTAACCGACCCTTTCTCAGTTGATACAATACGATGTTGTGGCTGATGAATATGTCCACAAATTACATATTTATAGCCATTTTCTATGGCTAATTCTGCAGCAGTTTGTTCAAAATTATTGATCCATGAAACAGCCTTCTTTACCCCATTTTTAACCTTCTTACTCAAACTCATTTTTTCACGACCAAATAATTGACACACGTAATTCACCACACTATTTATAAGAATTAATAAGTCGTATCCATAACCACCCAATTTTGCTAAAAGCTTTGCACCACCTTTAGTTGTTCTATCAAATACGTCTCCATGGAATACCCAATTTTTTTCTCCATTGATTTCAAAAACGATTTTATCTGTTAATTGAATATTGCCCATTTCAAAATGTCCATATTTTCTTAGTGCCTCATCGTGGTTTCCTGTAATATATACAACCCTTGTCCCTTTGCTTGCCATGCTAAAAATCTGCTTAATCACAGCCATATGACTGGCAGGAAAAAATCGCTTATTAAACTGCCATATATCAATAATATCCCCATTTAAAATCAAAGTTTTAGGCTCAATACTTTTTAAATAATTAAGCACTTCTTGTGCGTGGCATCCAAATGTACCTAAATGGATATCGCTTACTATACATACATCGATTGAACGTTTATTCATTCTATATTGTTTGGATAAAGTACGCAGTTGTATATGAATAGAATGTGTCCTTATTATTAACTTAATATTAATTTTACACTCCACTAGCATGCCTGAGAACTTATTTATTACATTTACGCATTAACAATCAAGTCTTTATGAAGCAGAAGTATATTGCAAGGGACATTAGCTGGTTAAGCTTTAACGCAAGAGTATTACAAGAAGCAAATGATGTTTCCGTACCACTTCAGGAGAGAATTCGATTCTTAGGCATTTTTTCCAATAACCTAGACGAATTTTTTAGAGTAAGGGTTGCGACTTTAAAACGAATGGTTGAATTTGTAGAAAAGAAAAAAAGAACCAACATAGAATTATTAGACTCGCCTCAATTGATATTAGATGAAATTCAAAGAGTTGTACTTAGACAACAAAACGAGTTTAACAGAATTTGGCAAAATATCCTCAAAGAACTTAAGCAACAAAATGTAACTATAGTGGATGACAAGCAGTTAAATGCTGTTCAAAAGGAATTTGTAAAAACCTATTTCGATAATGAAGTTCGACATTCTATTATTCCATTGATGATAGAAAACTTACCTCAACTGCCCTATTTGAGAGATAAAAGTTTGTATTTGGCCGTCGTGATGGGCAATAAAAATGACGCTTATCAGCAAAAATTTTCATTGATTGAAGTACCTTCCAGATCGGTGGGTCGATTTGTATTGTTGCCTTCAAAACCAGGATCTACAACTGTTATGCTCTTAGAAGACGTTATAGAATTTAATTTACCAATTATATTTTCTCATTTTAAATTCAATCAGTTTGATGCTCATGTATTTAAAATCACCAAAGATGCTGAAATAGATTTAGATCAGGAAGTGGGCATGAATTTTATCGATAAAATCTCAAAAGGCATTAAGAATAGAAGAAAAGGGAAGCCAGTAAGATTTGTCTATGAAAAAGATATGAATCCAGAAATGCTGGAATTCTTGATTAAAAAATTAGAGCTCACAAGGAAAAGTAGTATCATCCCAGGTGGACATATTCATAACTTTAAACACTTCATGGACTTCCCCGATGTGCTAAAAAAAGAGGGGCATAGCAGACCTAAGCCATTCATGCATCCAGCATTTAAAAATAAGATCATGGTGTCGGAGCTAGTGAAGCAAAAAGACATTATGCTTCATTTTCCCTACCATAGTTATGATCCTGTCATTGATATGCTGCGTGAAGCGGCAATGGATGATGCGGTTATTTCTATCAAAATTACAGCCTACAGATTAGCCTCTAATTCAAAAGTGATCAACGCATTAATCAATGCAGCTAGAAATGGTAAAAAAGTAACTGTTTTCTTAGAATTAAAAGCAAGATTTGACGAAGAGGCGAATTTGGAATGGAAAACAATCATGGAAGTGGAAGGTATTACTGTTTTAGTGGGCATTCCTAATATGAAAGTGCATGCAAAACTTTGCGTTATTCAAAAAAGAGATAAAAACAAGTTAACCCAATATGGTTTTATTAGTACAGGTAATTTAAACGAAAAAACTGCAAAGATATATGCCGATCATTGTCTCATAACATGCAATCGAACACTCATGAATGAGGCTAATAGAATTTTTAATTATTTGGTCAATTGGCAACAAGGAGACAAGCCAATCGTTAAAATGCGGAATTTATTAATTTCTCCAATCAGCATGCGTGCTGCCTTCATGCAAATGATCGACACAGAAATATTGAATGCAAAGAAAGGTTATGTTGCTTCAATAACTGTGAAATTAAACGCCTTGACCGACACTGTTTTACTTGAACACTTATACAAGGCAGCAAAGGCGGGGGTGACTGTAAATTTAATTGTAAGAGGCATTTTGACCACTAAAAGATTAAAGGAAAAAAACGCCGGCAATATCAATGCAATTAGTATTGTTGACCAGTATTTAGAACATGCAAGAGTCATGATTTTCTATAATAAAGGCAATCACAAAGTCTATATTTCAAGCGCAGACTGGATGGTGCGTAATTTAGATCATCGCATAGAAGTTGCAGTCCCTATAGTAGATCCAACCCTTAAAAAAGAGTTGATGGATATTATACAAATTCAGTTAAAAGACAATCAGAAAGCGCGTATTCTGGATGCAGAATTAAACAATAAATATGTAACTTCGGCCAAGTCTTCATCTTTCAAGTCTCAGGAAGAAACGTATAAATTTTTAAAAGGTAAAAAATAAATTACATTGATATTAGCCGCAATCGATATTGGGAGTAACGCTGCAAGATTGCTGATATGCGAAGTCATTCGAACTGAGACTGGAAATACATTTAACAAACTCAACTTAATTCGAATCCCACTTAGATTAGGATTTGATGTTTTTGAAAAAGGATATATTGGATTCAGAAAAAAGAAAATGCTCATTAATACCATTGATGCATTTAGTGCTTTAATGAAAGTATATGAAGTAGATCATTATATCGCTTGTGCGACAAGTGCTATGAGAGATGCCAGCAATTCGAAGGAGATCATTAAAGAAATAAAAGCGGACACCGGTATTAAAATTGAAATCATTACTGGCGATTTGGAAGCTGAAATTATATACGAAAACCATATAGCTGAATTATTAGATAGCAATAAAAGCTATTTATATATTGATGTTGGTGGCGGCAGTACAGAAATTACGCTATTTCATAAATCAGAAGTGGCTTTTCAAAAATCATTCAATATTGGTACTGTTAGGTTATTAACCAATGCAGTGGCGGATGAAACATGGGAAGAACTAAAGCAAACGCTGAAAGATATTTCAAAGAAATATAATAAGGTTATCGCTATCGGGTCTGGAGGGAATATCAATAAAATATTTTCCATGGTCAACTCTAAGCAGTTAAAGAGTTTGCCTATTGAGATTATTAGGGAATTTTACAAAGTACTTGAACCGCTTTCCGTAGAGGAACGTATGGACACTTATAGTTTAAAGAAAGATAGGGCCGATGTCATAGTGCCAGCATTACGTATCTATGCGAACGCAATGAAATGGGCTAATATTGACGAAATACTAGTACCAAAAATCGGATTGGCTGATGGTTTAATTAACCATTTATTTGAGCAAGTCAAATAAAACTATAAGGCCTTAAAAGCATTGGTCATTTCAATTGCGGTCAACGCAAACTCTCTGCCCTTATTCATCCTATCTAAAGCTGCTCTCTCGTATGCCAACTCTTCGTTTTGTGTCGTTAAAATGCCAAAGATGACTGGTGTAATTCTAGTCGCAGCTAAAGTAGCAAATCCTTGTGTTACATATTGGCAAACATATTCATAATGATCTGTATCTCCTTTTATGATGGCACCAATGACAATGATTGAAGAATAATTGGTGGTAGCCATTAACCTGTTTGCGTATACGACTGTCTCAACTGCACCAGCGCATTCAAACAAGGTATAAGCAGTTTTTTGGAGCTCTAATTCTTCAATACAGCCCGCAAGTAGGAGGTCGGTAATGTGTGCATTGAAATTTGCTTTTACGATGGCGATCATATTATAATTTTAGTTGGTGATGCGCTAGGCGCACTTTGTCTTCTAAGTATTTTTTATTTTCTACTGTAACAAATGCAGGAGTTTGCATTTGCTCAAAAACAAATGCTGCGTCAAGCAGAGATTGAATTTTATCTGGATTATTAGAAATGAATTTAAAATCATTGACCTCCAAAAATTTTAAAATTTCAACTGCATCTAAATAAGACCTATTCTCCTCTGGCAAGCCCAGACTTGTGTTGGCCTGGTAGGTATTCTCTCCTTTATCTTGTAAGGCATAAGCTGCTATCTTATTCCCAATACCAATGCCTCTTCCCTCATGCCCTTTAAGGTAAATTAGATACCCATGTCCAATCTTTGCAATTTCTTGTAAAGCAAAATATAATTGTGACTTGCAATCACATCTTACACTTCCAAAAACGTCTCCGGTTAAACATTCACTATGAAAACGAACAATTGGCTTATTTGCATTTTGGGTTTTCATAGCTAAAACTACATGCTCAATCTTTGTCTTATTATTTTTAAACACTTTAATCTCAAATAATCCAAATTCAGTTGGCAAAGAGGAAGAGGAAACTAATTCAATGCCGTTAAGTTCTTTGTGGTCCTCTGTTTGGGGGTCGTTACTACTATTTAAGGTTTTTGTAATTTCAGGAGTATTGGTGAAATTCGTTTTACGATATTCAACTATTTGCTGAATCGTAATCATTTTCAATTGATGTGTTTTTGCAAACAACTTCAAGCCATTTCTTCTTAACATGTCACCTGCTTCATCCATGATCTCACAAATAATAGCAGCAGGTAGCAATCCTGTTAACAAACATAAATCTACTGCAGCTTCGGTATGTCCTTTTCTAACCAATACCCCTCCATTTTTTGCTACTACAGGAAATAAATGGCCGGGTTTTATAAAATCAGCTGGCGATGCATTTTCCGCAACTACCTGCTTAGCGGTGATTGCTCTTTCTTTTGCGGAAATTCCAGTCGTAATTCCAAATGCAGGAACTGCATCAATTGAATCATGGAATGCTGTATGGAATGGGTCTGCATGATTGGTTGGAACGGGTTGGATACCAATTTTATGGGCAATTTGATCCCCCATTGCAATACATACTAAACCTCTAGCATGGGTAGCACAAAAATTGATTTTATCTTGCGTAGCCAAAGCAGCAGGAAAAACAATATCTCCTTCATTTTCTCTGTCTTCGTCATCCACCACTATAATGGGTGTTCCTAATTTAAATGCATCAAGTGCATCTGCCACTGTATCAAACATTATACATTTCTTTTTAATAACAATTGCTCGGTATATTTAGCTAGTATGTCAAATTCAATATTAACTAAAGTTCCGATAGACAATTCTTTGATATTTGTTTTGTCTAAAGTCGCAGGGATAATGCAAAGCTCAATTATATGCTCTTTTACTTCATTAATCGTAAGGCTGATCCCATTGATTGCAATAGACCCTTTATAAACAATATATTTAATGAATTGTTCGGGAACGGCAATGCTCAAAAACCATGCTGTTGGGGTGATATCTATCTTTTCTACTTTTGCAGTAGCATCCACATGTCCCAATACATAATGGCCACCTAAATAACCATTGGGTTGCATGGGTAATTCCACATTTACCTCATGGCCCACTTTATAATGACTAATGATTGTTTTTGCAATAGTTTCAGTTGACACAAAAAAATACAACTTGTCAGTGTCAATCTTTGTTACTGTTAAACAGGCACCGTCCACAGCCACACTATCTCCTAATTGTACAATTTTTGCGAATGTCGGCATTTCAAGCACTAATTCCCACCCTTCCTCATTTGGATGAATTGCATGGATATTTCCTTTTTGAACAATACCTGTAAACATATGCGATGGTTTGAGTATTTTTGAATCGCAAAGATAACCCAATGACCAACAAAGAGGCTATAGATTACTGTATTAAATTGGCAAAAAATGCGAATGAGCGTGAAATTAGCCCAAATCCTTATGTAGGCGCGATTATAATCGACAAAAATGGCCAAATTAAGGGGGAAGGTTACCATCAAAGACTGGGCGGTGCACACGCAGAGGTTTTTGCTATCAATGCCGCTTTAGCCAATCAGACGGATTTAAGTACTTCTACCTTATTTGTTAGCCTTGAACCCTGTTCACATTTTGGCAAAACACCACCTTGTTGTGATTTAATCATTCAACATCAAATTCAAAAAGTAGTCATCGGCAGCTTAGATCCCAATCCTAAAGTTGATAGTATTGAAAAACTTAAAAATGCAGGAATTCAAGTTGAGGTTGAAATTGATCCTGATGCAACAGAATTAAATAGAAGATTTTTTACACAACATTTGAAACAAAGACCTTATTTCATTTTAAAAATTGCCAGTACGATTGATGGAAAAATTGCAGACTTTGAAGGCAATAGTAAGTGGATTAGTCATTCTAAGTCAAGACAATATGTACATGAACATTTAAGAACGAATGTAGATGCTATTTTAAGCACCTATAAAACTATTTTACAAGACAAAGCCGTCTTGAATATTAGAAAAGAAAACGAGCCTGAGAAAGAGACCAATGTAATTATCATTGACCGATCATTAAAGCTTTTAGATCCGGCCAATGCTGATTTACCTATTTTTTATAAACGAGCAAACTCTGTATTATACTTTGTAACAGAAACAATACCAAATTCAGTATTCCCAAATTATGTCAAATTTATAAAAGGACAATTTGATGAAAATAATTTACAATTTTCATCAATACAAAAAGAATTACTTGAGCTTGGCATTTATACAATTTTAACCGAGGGTGGAAGTAAACTTAATTCAAGTTTGGTAGCTCAAAATTCAGCAGACGAACTCTACTGGTTTATAGCCCCAAAGCTAATGAATGATTCAAATGGCTCCTCCATGTTTGGACTTCCTGTTGATAGATTATTGACAGTTGCAACCCAATTAAAACTCATCAATTCCACTGTGATGGAGGAAGACGTGTTACTACATTATTATTTTAAATAAGGTCTACATTGAAATAAACTCCTTTATTTTCCTTTTGAACTAAGGCGTCCTTAAAAATGGCTATGCCGATAGTATACATACTGTTATTTTCCCAATCTTCCAAGGTCCAATCTTTCAATACTGGCGCATTATCTATCGCATGCGCTAGTTCAGCAAGTCCGGATTGAAGTCCCTTGTTTGATTTTTCAATACCCGCATAATTCGTTAGACAATTACGTAATTTTTGTCTATCTAATTTTTTGAGGACGATATCAGCAATTTCAAAATCGAATTGTTTCTGCTCTTCTGAAGGAAGCACATTGGTAACAATTTCTTCTGCCGCCCACTTTGCAAAAACTAAAGCTTCTAATAATGAATTAGACGCCAAACGATTTGCACCATGTAATCCAGTACTTGCTATTTCTCCAATAGCGTATAAACCTTTATGTGCTTCGACCTGCCCAAATTCATTCACTGCAATTCCGCCACAAGCATAGTGCTCAACAGGAAGCACTGGTATCATATGAGTATGTATATCAATCCCTAATCTAGATTGACATGCAGCTGCAATATTTGGAAAATGCATTTCAATTTGGGCTTTACTTAAGTTAGTTGCATCCAAAAAAACATAGTTCATTTTGGATTTTTTCATCTCTGAAACGATAGCCCTTGAAACAATATCTCTAGGGGCCAGCGCACCTCTAGGATCATAAGAAAGCATAAAATCTTCTCCTTGCTCATTTCTTAAAACAGCTCCTGCACCTCGCAATGCTTCAGTAATTAAAAAAGTATTGGTTGCATTAGGCTCATAAAGACCTGTTGGATGAAATTGTATAAAAGAAAGGTCCTTGAATTTTGTATTGAATTGTTTTGCCAAAAACAAGCCATCCCCTGTTGCTATCGATTGATTGGTTGAATTTTGATACAACATACCCAATCCACCAGTTGCTAAAACAAGTTGATGGGTAATGAAATGTTGCTGCTTAACTACCTGACTGGCATTGAATGCATCTTCATTTTGGATTGCAGTCAAAAAATACTGATCCTTCATTGAACTTGCATAGAGCACAGTAGTATTGGTTTGAATTTGTATTGAATCAAATGTTTTTACCTTATCCATTAAGACTTTTTGCAAAGCAGCCCCTGTTATATCTGCATGATGCCAAATTCTTTCATGTTGGTGTCCACCTTCTTTGGCAAGGTCATATTGCCCATCTATATCTTGGTCAAATTCAATGCCCCATTGAATCAAGTCCTCAATCGCCGCTGGAGCTGCTCTAACCACTTTCCCAACTATGTATAAATCATTAACACCAGCACCCGCATCTATGGTATCTTGAATATGTGCTTCGTAACTGTCTATTGGCAATTTCACCGAAGCGATGCCGCCTTGTGCCCAATTTGTATTGGTTGTATCAACTGCACTTTTTGCAATTACTTTTATTGAAATTTTCTTATGTTCAGCACTTGCTTTTTCTGCAATATAAATTGCAGCACTAAGCCCCGCAACACCAGTGCCCACAATGATTACATCAAAATATTGAACTTCTTTCTTCATTATTTAATGGCAAGCATATTATTTAAAGCATTGAGTGCGCCAGCTTGCACTTCAGGTGCAATTGTGATTTCAGGCAATTCATAATACATTGCATTGAATACTTTTTCTAAAGTATTCATTTTCATATAAGGACATTCTGAACAAGCACAAGTATTATTTTCAAATGCAGGCGCAGGGAAAATTAATTTACCTGGAGCAGCTTCTCGCATTTTATATAAGATGCCTGCTTCTGTAGCAACTATAAAGCTTTGTCTTTCTGATTTTTGTACATAATCAATCAGTGCTTTAGTGGACCCAATATAAGTCGCTTTATCTAAAATAGTAGCAGGGCACTCAGGATGCGCAATCAGTTCTGCTTCGGGACGTAGTTGCATTAAATTGACCAACTTCTCTTCTGAAATATTCACATGTACAATACAGGCTCCATCCCATATGTGTAATTTTCTACCTGTCATCTTTTCTACATATCTGCCTAAATTACCATCAGGTGCAAATATGATTTCTTTATCTGCAGGGATTGCTTTAACAACTTCAACTGCATTAGAGGAAGTGCAAATATAGTCACTCATCGATTTAACAGCTGCAGTGCAATTAATATAACTCACCACTACTGCATTAGGATGTTGTAATTTAAACTGCCTAAATGCTGCTTCAGGCGCTGCATCCGCTAAAGAACATCCAGCCTTTAAATCTGGCAGGACAACTTTAGAATTTGGATTTAATATTTTAGCTGTTTCTGCCATAAAATGCACCCCGCAAAAAACAATCATTTCGGCCTTTACTTTTTGAGAATATTGTGCCAAAGCAAAGCTATCCCCCACAAAATCGGCGATGGCTTGAATTTCATCTGCTACATAATAATGTGCCAAAATAACTGCCTTCTTTTGAACTTTTAGGTCATTAATTGCGGCTTTTAAATCAATGCCCTCTGGGACTGAACGACTTAAATAACCAATTTTTTGTACTTCTTCTTCGAATAACATATCTAAAAATTAAATAATTTTTAATGAAATATCAATAGATTGAATATGATGCGTGAGATCTCCGATAGAAATATAATCTACCCCTGTAGCAGCATATGCAAGTATATTGTCTTTGTTAACACCACCAGAAACTTCTAATGGTTTATTCTTGGCAGTAATTTGAATCATTTTTGCAACTTGGTCAGGACTCATATTGTCTAATAAAATTCGATCAACTAAATCAAAAGCTAAGGCTTCTTTTAATTCTATTTCATTTTTCACTTCTATTACAACAGGGATTGAACTATTTTGTTCGCTCAAAAATGATTTCGTTTTTTGAAGCGCCTCTGTAACAGAGCCAGCCGCTTTAATATGATTGTCTTTTATCAAAATCATATCATACAAACCAAAACGATGGTTAAAACCGCCGCCAATACGAACCGCCCATTTCTCGATGATTCGATTATTAGGTGTTGTTTTTCTCGTATCTAAAATTTTGGCAGGATAATCATCTATCATTTTTTTTAGACCGGCTACCTTGGAGGCTATGCCGCTCATTCTTTGCATACAATTGAGCATTAAACGCTCTGCTAATAAAATACTATGCGTATTTCCATGAATAGAGCCAATAACCTGCTTATCCGAAACCTCATCCCCATCATGCACAGTCATATCTACCTTCAACTTAGGGTCAATAACAAATGCAATCAACTTTACTAATTCAACACCTGCAATAATGCAAGCTTCTTTTACAATGAATCTTGCTTCACCTACTGCATCTTTAGAAATTGTAGCTAAACTTGTTAGATCTCCAATATTGGCAATATCTTCCTCAAGTGCAGATTTAATATAATTTTCTATTGCTGGATTCATTTTAATAATTGGTATCGTCTATTATTTCAATGGTTATTTTTTCCAATTTTGATAATAATGGAGGCAACACAAAGGGTGTTCTTTGAAAATAAAATAGAGTAATTAGATTCCTTTTGGGGTCAACCATATAAGCTGTATTGAAAGCCCCACCCCAAAAATAGGAACCAATAGAAGCTTTATTCGTGGATTGTCCTTTCACAGAGGTAAGACCAACTCCCAATCCAAATTGGTTCGGTGACGGGAATCCTCCAAAAATAAAAGTTTTGTCTCCAAGTTGATTGGTGATCAAACTGTTATAGGTTGCACTATCCAGCAATCTAAAACCCTTTTTGTTTGCAGATGGATTTAATAAATTATTCAGAAAAAGAAAATAATCTTTGGTAGTAGAAACTAAACCGCCAATTGCAGAAAAATATTGTTGATTTTGAGCGAATGGATAATCTACCGGAACAACGAGCCTGTCAACAGGAACCAAACGATTGGCCTCCTTTGTATACACTTCGACCAATCTATTCTGTTTTTTCAAAGGCAAGTAAAAATAGGTATCCTTCATTTTCAAAGGCTTGAAAATATTTTTTTCTAAGTAAGTCGCTAAGGATTCTTTTGAAATCAATTCTATTAAACCGCCTAGCACATTGGTACTTAATCCATAACTGAATCTTTCGCCGGGCTGATGCGCCAAAGGCATTTTTGCTATCTGCTCAATTTCCTCGGCAAGGTTTTTAAATTGATTGGTTCCAAAATTACCTAAATGAAATTTTTCAAACTCCTTTTTCAAATAAGGGAATTCATCTGCAGACGAAATGCCTGATTGATGAGATAATAAATCTCTTATGATGATTGGCCTTGCCCTCTCTATGATGGATAATTGCCCCGATTTATATTGATATACTTTTTGGTTCCTGAAAGATGGGAAATATTGTTCAATGGGATCATCAAGTTGTAGTTGTCCTTTTTGGACTAATTGTAAAACAGCTACAGAGACAATCGCTTTTGTTTGTGATGCAATTCTAAAAATAGCATCTTTTTTCATTAGTTCTTGGTTAGCAAGATTTGAAAAGCCATAGGACTGATGGTATTTAATCTGTCCATTTTTAGCAATTAAAACAACCGCTCCAGCAATATCATATTGACTTATTGCAGACTGAATCGTGCTGTCAATCCTTGTAAAGGATTGTGCATAAGTATATGAGAAGCAACTTTGAAATAAAAAAAATAAAGGAAAAATCCAATTTTTCATGAAAGAACGTTTCACGAAAATAAGTAAACTTATTTAAATCTACTTAGTTTGTTATTATTTCGATTAATGACTCTAGATCATCAATAATATAATCAGGCTTAGCTTCTAATAGTTGTGTTCTAGTTTGAGCACCTGTTGTTATACCAATACTAAACAGGCATGCTGCATTTTTACCTTCTTCTATGTCTATGCAAGAATCGCCTATTTTAATCATTGAACTGCATTCTGCAATTTGTAAAGCATTTTTAGCAAATAAAATCATATCTGGCATAGGTCGATTATGCAGTACATCAGAGGCTGTAACTAATAAATCAATTTGATTCCCCACTTTCCATCCTAAGGTATGTAACAACCCTTGGGCAGTAGCTCTATTGTATCCTGTATTCAAAACAACTTTAATGCCAATTGACCTAAGTGTATCAAAAACCTTTTCTGCGCCACTCATCGGCTTTGCTTTAAAATTTTGATAAGCTTTATCTAACTCGTGTAAAAAATAATTGAATATTTCTAGCTGAGCCAATTCGTCTAATTCAAACTCACTATAATGGATAATGTCCTTAATAGCTTGAAATTTTTCTTTCCCGGCTCCATATAATAAAACATGGTCCAAATCAACTGCAACATTAAATTGATTTAAAGCTTTTTGTAAAGTTTTATACACCATATTGTCTTCATTCACAGTTGTACCTGCCATATCAAAAACCACACATTCAACTTTCATACATATTATTTTAAGGTGTTTTCAATTGCTTTTTCAAAATAATCAACAGTGGGTGTTTCCATAGTCGGATCTTTCGCTAAATCGTCCCATCTTCTTAGAGTGACTGCATCTTTATAAAAAGGATTCAATTCAAATTCAGCTACTTCTGATGCTGTCATGATGCCACCTTGAAACGCTAAACTTGTTTTAGATGGCGTAGACAATGTATCATAATAACCAGCTTCCGTAGCACATAAATATCTTTTTGCTGCAACATGAAGTTTAACAGGCTCAACTACCGATGGTTTAAAATAAGTGTCTAAATATTGGGCTGCTAAAGCTTCGTGTACGTCGTCAATGCCCTTGTCGCTTGCATCATCAGGTAAATCATGCAACAAGTGTCCTATATCATGCAATAAAGCTGCAACAATTAGATCCTCTGTCGCTCCACTGAGTTTTGCTAAGATTGCTGCTTGTAAAGCATGTTCTAATTGTGTTACATCTTCTCCGCCATACATGCTTCCGCCATTGGTATTAAATAAGTCTAGTATTTCTTGAGTGATTGAATGAGGCATTTCTTGTATTTTAAAATGATTAAAAAAAGTGTTTAAATTAAAATGTTTCTACCATTTCCTCAGCAAAGCCAAATGACATCGTCATCCCATGGCCGCCAATTCCATTTAAAATATATACACCTGGTTCAGGATTTAAGAAAAGATCGGTAGCGCCATTGGTCATGATTGGGTAAATGCCATTCCAAGACTGAATCATATCCCACTCATTGATATGCATGAATTTTTTTAAATAATCAAGGATTAGGTTGTTAATCTCAATTTTATCAAAAGGGTCAAAGTCTAATGCATATTCGTGAGAATCGCCCACTGTCAATTCGCCCATATTATTTTGTGATACCATTACGTGTATGCCATACTTTAAATATTCCGGAATTTCCTCTTCAATTTTTAATCTTAGTTTAGTGAGCGCGGATGAAGCCGTAAAGCTTTTGTAATGCAATAAAGACAATCCTCCGCAAACCGACGCCCCGATTTTGAAATTGGGGTCTTTATGCTTAAATCGCATCATTTGCAATTTGGTTTTAATGATTGATTGCGCTTTAAATTGTTCTGGATACAATGTTTCAAAATCTGCACCAGAGCAGACACAAACGATGTCAGCACTATACTTTATTTTACCTGCAAAAGCCAAATTTGTGGTTACACTTGTAATAGCGGTTCCCCATATAAATTCTACCCCGAATTTATTAGCTAAATATACAGGTAGGTGCTTAATGCCCTCTCTTGGGTCAATGATTGTTTCATCTTCACTCCTTAATGCTCCCAATAAACCATCTTCATTCACCCCATTGTAATTTGCCAAAACATTGGCTTTATTGATCACAGATACTGGGCGATTTTTTGATTGAAAAAAATGAGCGATGTCCTCTACTACATTCATTTCTTCATCAGAATAAGCTAGATGTAAACTACCACAAGCGTTGTAAGGAATTTGCATTGTATTTAAAAAATCAAGCCAAATTTCTTTAGTCCTTACAGCTCTATTATAGAGGGATCCATCTGGTTGCCCAACTGGCCAAATCATGCCAAAATTACGCACACTAGCTCCCAATGAAAATTGAGAACGTTCAAATACTTTAACTGTGTACCCTTTTTCTGCTAATGCTTTTGCTGTTGCTAAGCCTAAAATTCCAGCCCCTACAACAATGGCGGATTTACTCATATTGTATTGTTTTGTATTTATTTGAAAAATAGATAAAATTGATGATGCATAATACCGTTCCCACTAAAGATAAAATGATTAAGCCATTGCTAAAAAATACGGTCCAGCTAATATTAAGTTGAATAGCTCCTTTAATGACAATCACTGTTGCACTTGCTAAGTATCCAAATGCATCTACCAAATACATAAAATAGCCCACATTGGCTTTTAATTTAAAACTAGCAATCATACGGTCGAATAGAATACAATTAAAAGGGATATAGCCCATATATAAACCTAGTCCAACGAGTACAATCCAAGTGTAGCCCGAAATAAACTGTGATAAAAACAGCCATGTACTGACGCCGCAAATAATAAACCCAGCCAATATAATTGCCTGTGTCAATAAAAAAGCATGTTTATTATTTTTAATATAAATCATACTTGCAATGAGTATCAAAACACCAATTGCAATAGGAATTTCTGTAGTAGTAAAAATGGAGGCAGAGTTTCCATAACCCAATTCATTCCATAACTCTGCAGCGAAATTATCTCTTATATCTCTGAATAAAGAGAAGAGCATATAGATGATAATAAATGAAATTAAACCTACACTAAATTGAGCAAAAAAATACTTACGTTCTTCTTTATTTAATGGGACACGAACAGATTTACTTTCCTTTTCTTGGTCCGTGGGTTGAGGTAACTTTTCCAACAAATAAACAAAAATAATCATTGGAATAATAAAAATAGCGCCAGTATAAAATCCAATCCAGTTTTCATGTATTTGAAAAATCAATTGCAAAAATTTTCCAATTGATTTTACAAACCCAGAAGAAACAATAAAACTCACAGCCATCACGGCGCCAATAAAATCAGTTGATTTTCTTCCTTCTACAAAAGAAAAAATCAATCCCCAGATAATTCCAAGTGGAAGTCCATTCAAGAATAAAAAAACTACATTCCAAGGACTAGCCACAATCGGAAATAATAAAAGTGGAATCCAAGAGATAAAAATTAAAATTAATATAGCCCAGCCTCGACCTTGGTGTTTTAATTCAGAGATATACTTAATACCACAAAATTTACTTATGGTATAACCAATCACCTGAGCAATGACTAATATGTTTTTATAATCAACGCCCAGTATCTTTGGCTCATTTATAAATAAACCAATGGTAAAAGGCTTTCGAAATGCATACACACAAGCATAAGTCAAAAAACATAGCACTGCGATATAGATCGACAGTAAATTTGCTTCATGTTTTTTAAAAAATGTCATGCGTTCGTATAAATAAAATGAGGAAGAGCAGGTAAACCTGCCCTTCCACTAAATAAAACCCAATTCAAAAACAATTATTTGATAATCCACATTTTAGCATTGATATCATCAGTGCTTCCATATTGTGATGCGATTGCCGCCTCAACATTTGCTTTATTATTATTTCTTTCTGCACTAGGATATTGAAAACGCAAAGCAACTCTTTGCGAATTTCCTGTACCTGCACCAGTATGGAATGTAGGCACGCCAGTTCTTCTCCAATTGTAATAAGCCTCAAATCCACTGTTTTGATACATAGACAAATACTTTTGTAATAAAATTTGCTTTAAACCATCTGCATTATTTCCTGCATATTTAACAGTTGCTTGAGCATAGTATGTAGCATAGTTAAAGTCCACTGAATACGTTACTGATTCCATTAAAGTGCCACCTGGCTTTTGGAATGTAACAGTGTTAGCACCTTCTTTAATGCCATAAAAAGCATGAGAAGCTTTGATACCATTTTCGTACCAAGTCTCTGCATTTTGACCTGTAATCCATCCTCTATTTACAGCTTCTGCGATATTAAAACACATTTCTTGATAACCTACTTGTGTGGTAGTTTCTGCGGTATATGTCTGGTAGTAACGCTTTCTATTGATAAATGAATACTTGCCTAAGTTGGCATTTGCACTCATGGTAGCTAAATCTTCTCCAGATCCGGCACCCACAAAGGCATCATAAGAATTAGGAGCTTTGCCAGAAGCAACTAATGCAGCAGCTGGTTCAGCAACAAAAAACGTTCTTGGATCTTTTAATGTAGTCAAATTACCTAAATAAGTAGAAGACATATTATATCGTGTTGCATCAAAACCAAAATTATCTGGGCTTGTAGAATACTTATTATACTGACTATTATAAACGAAAGCTAAATTATCAGCATCACTGGTAAATAATGGATATTTTGTAGGATTATTAATTGTCTCAGCAAATTTTGCAGCAACTGCCAAATCAGTATCTGAAGCTTTATTACTTAATTGAACTAAAACTCGCAATTTAAATGCATTTACCGCTTTTTGCCATTTACTTAAATTATTTCCATAATAAAAGTCGTTAGACATTACATAGTTAGTTGATTTTAAAGTGCCCATTTCCGTATTAGCTTCCTCTAAGTACTTTAATATCTGTTGAAATACTTGCTTTTGTGTATCATATTTAGGCGTTACGTTTTCCAATCCTTTTAATGCTTCAGACATTGGAATATCACCTAAGTTCATTGTTAAATCATACAAGAAAAAAGCTTTTAAATATTTTGCAAGTGCCGTGTAAGGATTCGGGGCACTAACCGATTTAATAGCTTCATCTTCCATTTTTTGAATATTCTTTAACACATTGTAATTGTTATAAGAAAACCCAGTCCAATTGTATTCTTGATTTCCATAATAGGCATAATTACATGCGTAATATTGATTCCATCGATGTGTGCTATTAAAAGCTCCTTCATTGTATTCTAATAATACGTTGTTCAAGATTAAATTTGCAGGAACTGTCGTTGGCCTATTTGGATCTGGCGCTAAAGTATCAAATGACTTTTTACAAGCTGTCACTGAACTCAATGCCAATCCTAGGGTGATTATTTGAAATATCTTTTTCATATCTAATACGTTTCTTTTAATTAAAATGTGAAATTAATATTGATACCATAAGATCTTGTAGTTGGTGTTTGTAATCCTATAGAAGATTCACCTGGATACTGATCGATATCAACATCATTAAATTTAGCATCTGGCATCCAGTACAATAGATTTCTTCCAACAGCAGAGATGGTCGCTTTTTTGAAGAATGATTTTTGTACTAAACTTGCAGGAATTTCATAAGTTAAAACCACTTCTCTTAATTTAAAGAATGTTTTACTCATCATGTTTGGCTCTGGGATACCATGGACACGGCTGATATAATCCTGGATATATGTCTTAGTTGCATTATTTGCAAATGTCAATGCGCTATAGTTTGTAATTAATCCTGTCACCGCATCATATACTGGTGTACCAGAAGCAATTTGAACACCTTCACCTACATAAGACTTAACGCCTAAGTAATCTTGGTATCTTGCTGCGCCCATCGCTCCTTGTACAGTCTCAATATGACGTCCACCTTGGAATGTTTTCTTTCGAACGTAGTCTTCCATAATACCACCTACACGACCATCTACTTGAACATTCAACGTAAATGCCTTGTAATTTAATTTATTATTTAATCCCCAAACAAAATCTGGATTTGAATTACCCGCAAATTGTGCAACAGGTAAAATAATTGGACGGCCACCTGCATCATTGATAATTTGACCCTCTTCAGTTCTTGCAAACTTTCTTATATACACCGCATCTGTTCTTGTTCCAACTTTATAGAAAGTATTTAAAGCAGATACACCTGTAGGTAATTCAGAAAATATGTTTTTAAATGAGCCGATATTGAATGTCGCATCCCAATTCAAGCTATTCATTTTTTTTAAGATCACTGCATTTAAACTAACATCAAAACCCGTTCTTTTAGTTTTAGTTCCGTTGATTACATAAGAACCATAACCAGAAGACTGAGAAATTGATTTAGAGAAAATTTGAGGGCCATCTACATAGCTAAAATAACTCGCTTCTAAGCCAAAACGATTGTTAATGAATCTTGTTTCTAAACCAAACTCTAAACTAGATCTGTCATCAGGTTGTACATCACTATCCACTAGTGTATTGGTGAAAGCAGCTTGAGTAGTGTTGTTATAACCAATACCTGTCGAATATACATCTGCATATGTATAAGTTGGTCCACCATAGGTTGAATAATATTGTTCTCCATATCCTAATGGGAAATTATTATTTGGTGTTGAACCTATAAAATCAGAAACAAATGCGCCACCACCTCTTACTTTAGCATAAGAACCTCTTAATTTAAAGAAGTTGATTTGTTTTGGCATGTCAATATAATCATTCAATACAGTGCTTAAGTTAAATGAAGGATAAAAGAACGAATTGTTATCCTTATTCAATGCTGATAATTGGTCATTTCGTCCTGTGATTGTCAAATTAGCGTATTTTCCTGTTTCAATATCTACTGAATACATTAAAGACTTTACACGCATTTCTGAAGCGAAATTATATGCAATGACAGGGTTTCGACTATTTGAAAAAGTATATACATTTGGCACGTTCAAGTAATTTGTTGTAACAAAACTTGAATTGTAATTAAATTGTCTGTAATTCGCTCCTGCAAAACCTGAAATATTAAAGAAATTGGCTAATTCAGGCGTTTTGAAATTGGCACGAAACTCACTGTTTGATTCAAACAATGATCTTCTATCTTCTCTATAATCACCTTTATTTTCTTCTCTACCGTAAGGATGCGCTGAAAAAGGCATTTTCTCATTACGCATTAAATCATAAGTAGTAGCAGAAGTTCTCGCGAACAAGTCTATATACTTATTTGCTTTATAATTTAAGCTTGTGTATGCATAGATGTCATTCTTATAATGTCCTCTTGTCCACTCATAAGCCATGAAATATGGGTTGTGGTATCTTTTATACTCAGCGTAGTTACTTTGCACACCCTCTTTACCCGGTTGCCAGTAATTTCTCATATCATCCACATTCCAATCAGCACCACCCCAAATAGTCATGGTATAAATCACAGAATTTGGTCCGTAGTTTACGTCTGGAAAATTATCAGAATATTGTTTATTGTAGTTGATATTCGCATCTAAAGTTAATTTAGAGTTGAATCTTAAAGTTCCAGCCAAGTTTAAATTCGTAGTGTTTAAACTTGTGTTTGGCATAATTCCTTTATTGTAGGTATTGCCTAATGAAAATCTAACATCTGCTTTTTCAGTTGAAGAAGCAATTGCAATACTTGATGTATTTAAAATACCTGGCTCTATAAATCGCTTTAAATTGTCTTTACCACGAGCAACCCAAGGCGTTCCAGCTCTCACACCAGTGATTGGATCTACTGGACTATCATATTGAGGAATCAATTGACCTTCAAATTTTGGTCCCCAAATATCGTAATCGGCATCATTTGTACCGCCACCTAAACCGTCCACAAAGGCATATTTACCATGATCACCAGGACCGTATTCATCTTGAGTTTTCGGCAATGCAATAAAACCACTTTGAACAGAAGTACTGCTATTGAACTCTACAGAATACCCTCTTTTATCCTTAGTACCTTTTTTAGTATTGATAATAATTGCACCATTTTGACCTCTATAACCATATAATGCAGAAGCAACTGGTCCTTTTAATACGTTATAAGATTCGATATCGTCCGGACTAATATTCCAAGTATCGGAGTTAATTGGCACACCATCCACAACAATTAAGTTCACACGACCACCTCTTAAAACTAAGTTCGGTGTTCTTAACATTTCTTGGTTGATGCCTACTGTTAATCCTGCAACTTTACCCACTAAGTTGTTAATTGGATTCAACTCTCTTGCTTTTACAAGATCTGCTCCTTTAACTTCTTGTGTTGCATAACCTAATTTCTTTTTTTCTTTTTTAATACCCAATGCAGTCACAACTACCTCGTTTAAAATATCATCTGCCTTGTCTAATGTAATGACTAAATTTTCATTAGACTGGCTTATAACAATAGTTTTAGAGGTATAACCAATATAAGAAATAACTACAGTGGTGTTTACTTTTAAATTGTTTAAACTAAACGCACCACTCACGTCTGTCCTGGTTGATAGTGACTCTTCTTTTACAGATACAGATGCAGCTTCTAAAGCTTTTTTAGTTTCTGCATCAACTACCTTTCCTTTCACTTGAATGTTTTGCGCAATTGAGCTTAAACTCAATCCCAATAACATTAATGGAGTCAATATCCATTTTAAACTTACTTGTTTTGAAATCATAGATAAAAATTTGAAATGCAAACCTATTTTGAATTCCTTAACAAATTGAAAAACGAAGATGAAGAATAGATGAACATATTGTTTCCGAATTGTTACCAAAATGAAATTGTATTCAAATGATTAACATTAAGATAATATTTAAAATTAATTTTTTGATTATCAATTAATAGTAGGTTTGCTGTTCAATATTTATTTATGAAAAAATATTCTTTATTGTTGTTATTGATTTGTGTTATATCGCAATACGCGAATAGTCAAATCAAGCAACAATTTTTAACAGTGCCTGGTTTGAATGAAATTGCAAAAATTGATACCAATGGTTATTCAGTTTTGCCAAGTGGAAGGTATGTACAGCCAGTAGGAAAGTCATTAAGAATCACAAATGATCCATTTGGACTTAAAATTTCCCCTGATGGAAATGTTGCTATCACGATTCATGAACATGCATTGACATTCATTAATTTACAAAATCTTCAGACTAAACGTATACCAGAATACTATAAACCCTTAGAAAGTCCATTGAAAAAAGGAGCTTTCTTAGGCATTGCATATCACCCAACCAATAAAATCGTGTACTTAAGTGGTGGAGATGAGGGTACCGTAATCGTATACGATTATGCTCAATTCAAAAAGATTGACTCTATTAAATTAGATGGAACTTTTGATGGCAAACAATATGAAGGAAGTTTTACAAGTGATATTGTTTACCATTCAGCTAGCAATCATTTGTTGATTCTTGACCGAGGTAATTTTAGATTGGTACGTTATAGTCTATCCGAAAAAAAGATAGTTGCTTCTATTCCAACTGGAAGACAACCATTCGGATTGGCTATTTCACCCGACCAAAAAACAGTTTTAGTAGCCAATGTTGGCATGTATGCTTACCCATTAGTAGAAGGCACTACAAAAGAAAATATCGAAAAGCAGTATATCAATTGGCATCCTTATGGGAATAACACAAAAGCATCCATAGAGGGAACTATTATTGATGGTAAAAAAATACCAGGACTAGGTGACCCAAATACAAAAGAATCAATGAGCGTTTACTGCATAGATCTTGAATCAAACAATATAAAAGCAAGATTAAAAACAGGATTGCAACTAGGCGAATTGGTCGAAGATGCAGAAGTGATTGGGGGCGCAAGTCCAAATTCCATCGCAGTGGGTAATACATATGCTTATGTGACGAACGCCACCAATGACAATATTGCTGTGATTGATTATAAAAAGGGAATCATTATTAAACATATTCCTATCAAAGTAGATCCAAAATTAGATCAACTTAGGGGATTGTTACCATTTGGCATCACAGTTACAAAAGATGAGCGTTACCTTTTTGTTGCATTGCTTGGCTTTAATGCTGTGGCTAAGATTGATTTAAAAACTGCAACAACAATAGGGCTCATTCCTACAGGATGGGGCACGACAAGAGTTGCATTGTCAAAAGACGAACAACATATTTATATCACTTCATGTAGAGGCCTAGGTGCAGGACCCAATGGAGGGAAGAATTTTAAAATACCAAAACAAGGTACCTATATTGGAGATATTCAACTAGGCGGATTTCAAGATGTCATAAACCCAGATCCAGCCACATTAGCAACTTATACAAAAAATGTATTGAATTATACTTACACTGTTAAAGAACAAGTAGACAGTTTACCCATTCCTGTTTTACCTGGAAGTAAAACAAGTCCAATAAAGCATATAGTATTTATCACCAAAGAGAATAGAACATTTGACGAAGTGTATGGACAAATGAAAACCGTTAATGGGGATAGTACTATAGCAAGATATGGTTTAGATGTCAATGTATATGGGAGAAATAATTTTGTAAAACATGTAAATGTGACCCCCAACCATCATAAAATTGCAAAACAATTTTCGTTAAGTGATAATTTTTATTGTGATAGCGACGCCTCCATTCATGGACACCATTGGATGATGGGCGTAATACCAAATGAATGGGTAGAAACGAATTCAAGTACAAACAAAACAGCTGACTATTTTTCGACCGCACCAGGCAGAAGGTTTCCTGGATCTACAGGCAGTATGGATCCTGAAGATTATGCTGAAATTGGAGGATTATGGGAAGCATTGGATAGAAAAAAAATTAGCTACTACAATTTTGGCCAAGCCAATGAAACAGCACATGTGAGAGAAGATTGGAGTGATACAGCAACTGGCGCAGGACATATTGTAATGGTGCCTATGCAAAAAGGATTGTGGGCTAATACTTCACACAATTTTGCAGGATACAATACCAATATTCCAGATCAATTTAGAATGAAACAATTTGAAGAAGAATTTAGCAAAAAGTGGCTGTCCGGAAAAGACAGTTTGCCTTCGTTGGTAACAGTCATGTTACCCAATGACCATGGTGCAGGAGAAAGACCGGAAGATGGCTATCCGTTTAAACATTCCTATATGGCAGACAATGATTTGGCTTTAGGCAGAATGTTGCAATTTCTGAGTCAAACACCTTATTGGAAAGACATGTTAGTTATTGTTACAGAAGACGACCCACAAGGCGGGGTAGATCATATTGATGCGCATAGAAGCATTTTATTAATGGCAGGGCCCTATGTCAAGAAAAATTATGTGTCACATACACATGCCAATTTTGGATCCATTTTAAAAGTAATGTATAATATTTTAGGGGTTCCTTATGTAAACCAATACGATGTCACTGCTTCTTTACTAAGCGACTTCTTCACGAACGAACCAGACTTTAGTCCTTATTATTTTGAATTCCCAAGTCAGGAAATATTTGATTGGGACAAGGCAATGCAGAAATATAATTATAAATTAGATTGGAGAAAAATTAAACAAGGCCCTAAAATGGATAACGAGTCTGAACAAAGAACAGACCATTATAAAACTTCTGGAACGATTATACAATAACCTCCATATTAAAAATATAACCACAATAAACCTAATTTATGAAAAAGAACATTAAGTACTTGTTACTATCAGTTAGTTATTTTATTGCTTTGTCAAGTCAAGCCCAAATGACTCAAACGCAATTGCCCAATGGATGGAAATTAAGTCCAATTGGAAAACAATTACCTTTAGAGGATTTGCCTTTAAATATAGTGACAAGTCCAAATAAAAAATACGCAGCAGTCACCAATAATGGACAAAGCACCCAAGGAATCCATTTAATTGACCTCACAAGCAATAAAGTTGCAGACTACGTTACAACCAAAAAAAGTTGGTATGGATTGACGTTCAGTGGAGACAACCAATTTTTATATGCAAGCGGAGGCAATGACAACTGGATCTTACAATATAAAATTGTATCCAATAAACTAAACTTAATAGATTCCATTGCCTTGGGCGATAAGTGGCCAGTAAGAATATCACCAACAGGAATCTGCATTGACGACACAAAGAAAACAATGTACGTAGTAACCAAAGAAAACAATGCGCTGTATGTAGTAGATTTAGTTACAAAAAAACAAAGCATGTACCCGTTGGGTTCAGAAGCTTATACCTGTGTATTAAGTGCAGATAAAAAAAGATTGTTTATTTCATTATGGGGTAAAGATCAATTAATGATTTGGGATACAGAAAAAAATACAGTTATTAAAAAGCTTGCCGTAGGTGACAATCCGAATGAATTATTATTGACTAAAAATGGTCAGTTTCTTTATGTAGCCAATGCAAATGACAATACAGTCTCAGTTGTTGATACCAAGCAATTGGATATTATAGAAGTTTTAAATACAGCGCTATTTCCAAATGCACCAAATGGCTCCACCACAAATGGGCTTGCTTTAAATGCAAATGAAACAAGATTGTATGTAGCGAATGCGGATAATAATAACTTGGCTGTTTTTGATGTTGCAGAAAAAGGATTTAGTAAGAGTCTTGGCTTTATCCCAACAGGATGGTATCCTACCAACCTAAAAATAGTCAACAAAACAATTTATGTAACCAATGGCAAAGGGTTGAGTTCTAAGGCGAACCCAAATGGACCAAATCCAATTAGAAAAAAACAAACTGTAAATTATCAAGCAGGTGACCTAAAAACAAAACCTAAAGATGTTGAATATATTGGTGGTTTATTCAAAGGATCCTTATCCATTTTTGAAGAACCTACAGCACTAGAACTTGCCACTTATACAAAACAGGTATATAAAAATACACCTTACAATAAAAACAAAGAATTATCTACATCTGGCATGAAGGGTAACCCAATTCCACAAAATGTTGGTGACAGCTCCCCAATTAAGCATGTTTTTTATATCATCAAAGAAAATAGAACTTACGATCAAGTATTAAGTGATATGCCGCAAGGAAATGGCGACAGTAGTTTGTTGTTATTTGGTAGAAACATCACACCCAATCAACACGCTGTTGCAGAACAATTTGTTTTACTAGATAATTTTTATGTGGATGCAGAAGTAAGTGCAGATGGACATAGTTGGAGTATGGCAGCCTATGCAAATGACTACAATGAGAAAACTTGGGTTACTAGTTATGGCGGAAGAGGTGGAACGTATGATTACGAGGGGCAAAAAAATATTGCATCTCCAAAGGGTGGATTTTTATGGGACCATGCCTTAAAAGCAAGAGTCAGCTTCAGAACTTATGGAGAGTTTGCCGATGATTATGCCGCAAATTATCCAACTTTAGAAGGTAAATTTTGCCCCTATTTTACAAGTTGGGATGAAAAGGTTAGAGACACTACAAGATTTTTTCAATGGAAAAGAGAATTCGACTCATTATATGCAATCAATCAAGTGCCTTCTCTAAATACACTAAGATTTATCAATGACCATACAGAAGGAACAAGAATTGGTAGACCTACCCCATTTGCACATGTAGCAGACAACGATTATGCTGTTGGCTTATTTATAGAGTACTTAAGCAAACATCCAATTTGGGACAAAACAGCCATTTTTATTTTAGAAGATGATGCACAAAATGGCGCAGATCATGTTGACGCACATCGCTCTACTGCATACCTCGCTGGAGGATTTGTTAAAAGAGGCTATGTAGATCATACCATGTATTCTACTTCTAGTATGCTTAGAACAATAGAACTTATTTTGGGATTACCTCCAATGAGTCAATATGATGCTGCAGCAGAGCCTATGTGGAGATCTTTTGATACGAAGATTAATCGTACGCCATTTAATGCGATCAAGCCCCTAGTTGATTTAAACGAGACCAATATAAATGCAGACGAATTGTCTACCTCTAGTGAAAGTTTTGACTTTAGCAAAGAGGATATGGTTCCTGATTTACTTTTTAACCAAATCTTATGGAAAGCAATTAAAGGCAAAAACTCCAATATGCCTGCTCCAAAAAGAAGTGCATTTTTGAAAATTATAGACTAAAGAAAAATGAATAAAAAACTTTATCCTACTTTATTGCTATCTATCTATTTAATCCTTACAAGTATCCATACATTTGGATCCAACAGAGCCTCAGATACTAGTTATATTAATTTAGATTCAATTGTCATTAAAAGTAGACTTTTTGATAAAGCTAAAAATATGGTTCCATATAGTTTGGTTGTAAAAAATGAAACGACCTTAAGTTACGAGAACAATAGAACAACACCAGAAGCGCTAATGGGCACTTCTGGTGTTTTTATCCAAAAAACAAATCATGGTGGCGGCTCGGCATTTATAAGAGGCTTAACAGGTAACCAAACCTTGTTGATGCTTGATGGTATTCGAATCAATAACGCCACTTTTAGGTATGGGCCAAATCAATATTTAAATACGATTGATTTATACACAATTAATGAGATAAGTGTATACAAGGGAACAGGTTCTGTAGAGCATGGATCTGATGCTATTGGTGGACTAATACATCTTCAAACGAATAGCCCAAAATACAAAGCTCAAAAAACATGGACTAACCATACCCTCCTGAAATACACCGGAGGGAATATGGAAAAGACAGCAAGGACAAGTATTGAATATGCTCAAGATAACTGGGCGATTCAATTAGGGGGGACGTTTAGAAATTTTGGAGATTTAATTGGTGGCGAAAATGTTGGCACACAGATGCCAAGTGGCTATACAGAAAAAGCAACAAATGCAAAATTGAAGTTTAAATTATCGAACCATGACGAATTTACTTTTTCTACACAAACCTTAATTCAAACAGATGTGCCAATTTACCACAAGGTTGTTTTAGAAAATTTCAAAATCAACAAGATAGCAAAACAGGAAAAAGGCATTCATTATGTAAAATGGGAACATACTACAAAAAGTAAATTATTCTCTTCTATTCAAGCGATTCAGTCATTACAATTTTCGAAAGAAGAAAGAGAAAGCAATAAAAACAATGCCTCTAGTTACAAATATGAAAACGATCAAGTACGGTCTTATGGAAGCATTCTTGATATATTGTCGACACCCTCTCGAAATTGGAAAATCAATTCAGGAATTGAATATTACTCTGATTTAATTCAAAGTCAAATTATAGACAAAAATATAAACACAGGCACTTCAGTAGCAAAAAGAGGTCTTTATCCAGATCAAAGTAGTTACAAAAATTTTTCCATTTTTAATTTACATAAAATTGATCTTAAGTACTGGTATGTAGAAGCTGGGGTAAGATGGAATCAGTTTGTAATCCAACTTGAGGACAATGCGATTGGTCAAATCAAATTAATGCCAAACGCATTGGTTGGAAATGGTGGTATTACTTACAAAATGAGCAACCGTCATTTAATACATGGCTCTATTTCATCAGGGTATAGAGCACCTAATATTGACGATATGGGCACACTTGGTATTGTAGATTTTCGATATGAACTTCCGTCCAATCAACTTAAGCCCGAGAAATCAGTACAATATGAATTAGGATACACTTACCAAAATAGAAAATTAAAATTTGAAGTCAACGGATTTTATATCAACTTAAAAGACATTATCAATCGACAAAAATTAGGAGATAGTGTCATTAGTGGCTATCCAGTATATGTAAAACAAAATGCAGAAGCTTCCTATATTAAGGGATTTGATGCTGCCATTCAATACACTTTATCAAAAAGTTTGAATTTTACATCTAATTTAACCTACACTTTTGGACAAAATAGAACAAAAAACGAACCCATGAGGAGGATTCCACCGCTCTTTGGGACCAATGAATTCAACTGGAAAAATCAGTACACACAAGTTGTAATGCAACATCAATTTGCAGGTAAGCAAAACAGGTTGGCACAGGGGGATAAAGATGACAATAGAATTGGACCCACTGGAACACCCAACTGGAACTTGTTTAATTTAATTGTTAATCATCAAATCAAAAATATGCGCATACAGCTTTCTGCCATTAATTTAATGAACGAAAAATACAAAACACATGGATCAGGTATTTATGGTATGGGTAGGACATATTCAATACAATGGAGTATGACTCTATAAAATTGAATTTAGATAAACTTCAAGAATCCTGCATGCTAGAAGCTAGACGCCCATCGGAATCTCCATCAATAAAATCTCTGCATCCTGCGTCAATGCTTTCAATTCAAATTGATCAAATTCAGTAATACCCAATGCATCTCTTTCGTTTAATTTTTGGCCTGCAATTTCAAAAGCGCCATAAAGTACAAAAGCATACATGCCATTACCTGCTTTTTTAATATCGTACTGAGTTTGAAAACCTTGATCGAATTTGCCAATATGAAACCAAGCATCTTGATGAATCCATACGCCTGCATCTTCAGGATTCGGTGAAAGTACTTGTTGTAATTTATTAATTCGATCCGTTGGATCTAATGTAATTTGATCGTATCGAGGCGTTACATTCTTTTTATTTGGGATCACCCAAATTTGTAAGAACTTTACAGGCTTATCTTTATTCTTATTATACTCACTATGCTTTATACCAGTGCCAGCGCTCATCACTTGAATATCTCCGTGCTTGATCACTGTTTGATTGCCCATGCTATCCTGATGCTCTAAGTCTCCTTCTAATGGAATAGAAATGATTTCCATATTGTCATGTGGATGCAATCCAAAGCCCATGCCTGCTTCCACAAAATCATCATTCAATACACGCAACACGCCAAAATGTACTTTTTCTGGATTATAATAACTGGCAAAACTAAAACTATGTTTGCTATGTAACCAACCATGGTTTGCGTCACCTCTAGAATCTGATATATGTAAAACTGTTTGCATAAAATATTATTTAAATTAGTCTTCTAAATGTCCAAACTTCCCGTCATTAAAATCATTGAAAGCCTGTACTAATTCATCTCTTGTATTCATTACAAAGGGCCCATGCGCTGCAATGGGTTCGCCAATGGGTTCGCCACTCGCCACCAACACTTTCGAAGCCTCAGTAGCTTCAATCGTAAAGGATGTTCCTTTCTTATCCATCTCTACAAAATGATCTACCGGCACCATCTCTTTTCCATTCACAAGAATGCTCCCTTCAATCACAATTAAAAAAGTATTCTGTGTTGCTGGAAAATCAAAATCTGCCTTGATTCCTTTTGCTAAATAGGCGTTTTGTAAATGCACTTCGGTAAAGGTGTTGGCTGGACCTTGTTGACCTTGATACTTTCCCGCAATCACTTCTACATAACTCTTGCCATCTTCTAAAAGAACTTTAGCCATTTGATCATTCGTGATGGCCTGGTATTTTGGTGCCGACATTTTATCCTTGGCAGGGAGGTTCACCCAAAGTTGTACCATTTGAAATTCACCACCTGTTTTTGCAAAAGACTCCGCATGGTATTCTTTATGCAATAATCCAGAAGCGGCTGTCATCCATTGCACATCCCCTTCATTGATGATCCCAGAATTGCCAAAACTATCATGGTGAGCAACCTGTCCTTTATATGCAATGGTTACCGTTTCAAAACCTCTATGAGGATGCACTCCAACGCCCTTTGGACTTGGTGCAGGAGGAAAAACAAATTTTGAGCCGTAATCCAACATAATAAACGGATCCATCCTTTGCATTGACAATGCTGGAAAAGAAGGAATGAAATTATGTACTCGAAATCCATCTCCCACCATATGTGGTGCAGGAGGCGCGTAAATTTTAGCGATGTTTTTCATAATTCAATGTTTAAACATCAAAGTTATGCATTTTCTAATATAAAAACAAATGCGCCCACTATAAATCCAATAAACGCAATCCAACTGATGTTTTTCAAGTACCAAAAAAAGTCTATTTTTTCGATGCCCATGACAGCAACTCCTGCTGCAGAACCGATGATTAAAACCGAGCCCCCAGTTCCTGCTGTATAGGCTAGAAGTTCCCAAAAATAATGATCCGTTGGGTATACCTCTAAACTATACATGCTTTGCAATGCAGCTACTAAAGGCACATTATCCAGTATAGATGATAATAAACCAATTACGACAGCAATAATTTTAATATCTCCAAATGTTTGATCCAAAAAGAGAGCAGATTGTTTCAATAAACCAACTTGTTCTAAAGCAGCGATGCTCATAAGAATACCAAAGAAGAAAAGGATACTTGGGGTATCTATTTTTCGAAGTGCATGATTCACCGATAAATTGCCTTTTTCATCAATTGCCTTTTTACTATGCAATAATTCTGTCATTACCCACATTAAACCAAGACTAAATAGCATCCCCATGTAAGGAGGAAGATGTGTGATTGTTTTAAAAATTGGAACAAACAAAAGACATGCTATTCCAATAAAAAAAACTAAGTTTCTATCACTTGATTTAGCGATTACATTTTGATTAGTAGGTATATTTTGATGTAACTCAATCTGGCCTTTGATTCTATAACTTATGATTAAAGTCGGCACAACCATACAAGTTAAACTTGCTAAAAATGTTTCTTTAATGATGTTCAATGGTGTTACCTGATGCCCGATCCACAACATGGTGGTTGTTACATCACCAATTGGACTCCATGCCCCACCTGCATTTGAAGAGATAATTACCAATCCTAACAATTGCCATTTCACTAATTTATCCTTTACTAATTTATTGATAATGGAGATCATCACAATGGTACTTGTTAAATTATCTAGAATAGCAGACAAGAAAAATGTAACCAATGCGATTGTCCAGATCAATTTAGTTTTATTGTTTGTTTTAATTTTTTCAGTGATGTTCTGAAAACCATCATGTGCGTCAATCAATTCTACAATAGTCATTGCGCCCAAAAGAAAAAATACGATTTCGGCAATACTAGATAAATGATGTCCTAATTCACCCAGTGCCTCCTCTTTGTATTCAGGTGTTAAAACCAATATAGTCCAACAAAGTACAGCTGTAATCAATGCCGTAGCAGCTTTGTTGATATGTATCGAATGTTCCATGGTAATGAGTAAATATCCAAGTACAAACACAACAATTAATAAAGCGATCATATATAAAAATTAAAGTCAATAATAGAGTTAAAATTAACTTAAAAGACCAATAAAACGCTTTAAATCAAATACAACTAGACGTAAATCAAAAAATTACTTGAATCGTAAATAAAATAATGGAAAATGATCTTGATTTGAGGGTTTAATCGACGCAAATGGAAAAAATCAACCTATCAAAGTCTCTATTGAAGTTATTTGGATTAATAAGACTTGAGAAAAAGGAAATAACCGCTTTATATTTATTGTCCATCCTGTCTGGATTGATCCAGCTATCCCTTCCTTTAGGCATTCAAGCCATTATCAATTTTGCCATCGTGGCTACCGGCAAAAAACAATTGCCTGCATCTATGTGGGTGCTTATTGTGCTTGTTGTAGCAGGTGTCTTGTTTACAGGCATGCTAAAGATCAATCAAATGAAGATTGTAGAGAAAATTCAACAAAAACTTTTTACTAGATATGCTTTTGAATTTTCTTATAGAATTCCGAAATTGAATATTAAATCTATTGACAGTTATCATTTGCCAGAATTAGTCAATCGTTTTTTTGATATACCAACCTTACAAAAAAGTATCGCAAAACTTTTATTGGATATCCCTACTGCAGTCATACAGCTGTTTTTTGGATTAATTCTTTTGTCTTTTTACAACTCAGTATTCATTGTTTTTGGTTTACTCTTACTTGTGATACTTTACCTTATTCTGTATATATCCTCTCCAAAAGGATTTGAAGCATCATTGGCCGAAAGTAATTATAAATACCATATTGCGGGCTGGATTCAGGAAATTGCTAGAGGCATCAAAACTTTTAAATTTTCAAATAAATACAATCTACACTTAGATAAAACCAATCAATTACTAGAAGGTTATCTTGATTCGAGAAATAAACATTTTCAAATATTGAAAATACAATATTGGTCATTGATTATATTTAAAATTTTGATTACCGCATCTATGTTAATAGTTGGAGGTATACTTTTAATTCAACAACAAATTAATATTGGGCAATTCATTGCTGCCGAAATTATCATATTAACAATATTAAATGCAGTTGAAAAATTGATTGTAAGCCTCGAGACAGTTTATGATGTTTTAACAAGTGTTGAAAAAATTAATAAAATCACAGAAAAGCCACTGGAAACAGAGGGCAGTTACCAATTCGATAAGGAAAAAGGAATCACAATCGAGGCTAAAGGACTTAGTTTCGGATTTGATGAAATTAAAGTGTTAGATCATATCGATTTTGAAATTCAAGCAGGACAAAAAGTAGCCATTATGGGAGATGGGGACTCCGGAAAAACGGTGCTATTGAGACTATTGACCGGTGCATTTCAAGAATTTGAAGGTAGTTTGACATTTAACCAAGTCCCTATTAATAACTACAACCTAGATAGTTTAAGAAGTCGAATTGGAATTTATCTACAAAAGCAAGATGTCTTTTCTGCAAGCTTATGGGAAAACCTCACACTTGGTAATCCGAATATAAAAGAACAGGAGGTCCTTAAGCTTTTCAATATTGTTGGGCTACAATCATTTTTCAGTTCATTAAAAAGAGGTTTTGACACCGATCTTGAACCAACTGGCAAAAGATTAAGTTCCTCGACTGTTCAAAAATTATTAATTATAAGGGCATTGTTGAATGCGCCTGAAATGTTGCTACTAGACGAGCCATTAAAATTGATTGCAGAGGACCAAAAGCAAACCTTACAAAATTATTTATTTGGACTTAAAGATGTCACAATCTTCTTCACAACAAGAGACCAAGAAATTGCAAATAAATGCGACTTAGTTATTGTTTTAGAAAAAGGGCGTATTCAATCCATTTCTAAACCAAGCCAATCAAAATAAATCGTACATGAAAAAAATGCTTGAAAAAATAGAAAATGAAACTGGCAAGCGCTACACTGCGTTTGAGCATATTTATTCTGTAAATAGCGAAAGACGCATTAAAAATATTTTTATTGGTTTACTGTGTTGTGCAGTCATCATTTTATTTATCCCATGGACACAAAATATCAATACCACTGGCATCGTAACCACCCAATATCAAGAACAAAGGCCACAACAAATTAATAGTATTATTCCCGGGAAGATTATTAAATGGTGGGTTAAAGAAGGGGATTTTGTACAAAAGGGTGATACGATTGTAGAACTAGCTGACACTAAAGACGATTACCTAGATCCCAAATTGATAGCACGTACAGAAGATCAAGTCAATGCAAAAAAACAGAAAGTTGATTTTTACCAATCAAAAATTGAAAATTCAAAAGGACAGATTATCGCCTTGGAAGAGGGTTACAGATTAAAAGAAATTGCATTTAAAAACAAATTACAGCAACTCGAAAGAAAGGTGATAATTGATAGTGCAGAATTGACAGCTGCAAAAATTGACCTAGAAATTGGCACTAGTCAAATGAATAGAGCCACTAAACTATTAAATGATGGTATTATTTCGTTGACTGATTTTGAAAAAAGAACACAAACTTTTAATAAAGCAAAAGCAGGTTTTCAGGAAAAACAACAAAAGTTTTTAAATTCAAAGCAGGATATATACATTACAAGGATAGATTTAAATGGCATAAAACAAGAATATGCAGACAAGATATTCAAATTAAAAGGGGAAATAGACAATGCCAATAGTGAGCGCAGCACTGTCATAGCAGATGTAGCTAAAAACGAAAATCAATTAAGTAACTATCAAATACGTGGTAGTCAAAAATGGTTGATAGCACCGCAAGCGGGACAAATTATTAAAGCAAAAAAAGCGGGCATCAATGAGATGGTGAAAGAAGGTGAAATGATAGTAGAAATTGTACCTACTGCATTTTTATACGCAGTGGAGTTGTTCGTAAAACCTATGGATCTGGCATTGTTAAATATAGGTCAAGATGTACGGCTTCAATTTGACGGATATCCTGCTATTGTATTTTCTGGATGGCCGAATTCAAGCTATGGCACATTTGCTGGGAAAATCAGTGCTATAGAGTCCAATCGGAGCGAAAATGGCAAGTTTAGAGTATTGATTGTACCTGAAACATTTGAAAAAAAATGGCCAACTAACCTAAAAATTGGGACAGGTGTTCAAGGTTTTGCCCTTTTAAATAATGTACCTATTTGGTATGAATTCTGGCGTCAATTGAATGGATTCCCGCCAGACTTCTATACCATTGATATCAAAGAAAAAGACAAGAAGTCAAATGAAAAGTAATCCTATACTCTATATCCTAGTCACATTCATCATGCCATTTTCGGTATTTGCTCAAAATACGCTTAGTATTACGAATACCCTTGACTTGATCAATCAATACCATCCAATTGCCAAACAAGCAACCTTAAAGGTGGACATGGCCAAGGCCTCCTTATTGAGTTCAAGAGGCGCATTTGATCCTGCTTTTTATTTGAACAACGAACAGAAAACATTGGATGGTAAAAATTACTTTTATTACAGCAATCCAGAGTTGAAAATCCCAACATGGTATGGTATTGAGTTAAAAGCAGGTTATGAAAACAACTACGGAGACAAATTGAGTGCAGAAACTACTTTTGGTAAAAGTAGTTACCTGGGCATATCTGTACCATTGCTTAAGGACCTACTTATTGACAAAAGACGTTCTGATTTAGCTCAAAGCAAAATTGTAGTGCAACTCAGTAAGGAGGAAAAACAATTGATGCTCAATGACCTTTATTTAGATGGTGCCAGTTCCTATTGGCAATGGACCTATGCGTTTCAAAAGCAAGCTTTGTTTTCGAATATTATAAAGAATGCCAAAAATAGACTGGAATTTATTAAAAAATCATTTCAGTCAGGCGACAGAGCCGCCATAGACACTGTAGAAGGGTTACTTCAGTTACAGAATATCATGAATCTACAAAGTCAAGCATGGGCTGAACAAATAGAAGAACAAAGTAAACTAAGTAATTTTTTATGGGACTATAAACAGCAACCTTACGAATTAAATGAAACCATCCTACCTGATAGTAGTTGGTTAACAATAGATTTAAACAAAATCGCTGTGCCTTCTTTATTGCAAGTGATAGAAGAAGCCAGCTTGACTCATCCAAAAATAAAACTAGTTGCATTCAAAACCGACATGTTACAAGTGGAAAGGCAATATAAATCACAAAACTTGCTGCCAACCTTTAGAGTAAACTATAATTTTCTAAATAAGGGATACCAATTTTCAAATCCAATGAGCCAATCCTTGTATACCAATAATTATAAAGCTGGTGTTCAATTTGGCTTACCGTTGTTTCTTCGTCAAGCAAGAGGTGATTTAAAACAAGCCAATATTAAAATTGCACAACAAGAAGAAGAAACCAAGCAGGTGAAACTTGAAATTGAAAATAAAATAAAAAAATATTATGGCGAATTGATTGCATTGAAAAACCAACAATTATTGACCAATAACAGTGTAACAAATGCAAAAAAATTATTAGATGCAGAATTTCAACGATTTGAAATTGGGGAAAGCAGTTTGTTTTTAGTGAATAGCAGAGAGTTGAAATATATTGAAGTTCTACTTAAAAGCTATGAGTTAAAATCCAAATTCTTTAAAACCTTAATTGCATTAAACTGGGCTAAAGGAAATGTAATGCAATAAAGAAAAGGTCTATCTTTATAAAAAGAAGGCTATGAGATCTACATTTTTGGTTTTTCTTGTCGTTTGTTCTACGATACAATTACAAGCACAATCTTTAAATAATTTCAGTTTAAAGGACATTGGTCAATCTATGTTGATTGTCACAGACGGAAATGGGAAAACAGTCAATATGGGCCTTGACATGGAAAATTATGGCTCTCCTTTTTTTGAAACAGATTTTTATCCTGCGGATGTGGTGCTAGTCAATGGCCAGCATTATGAAGGAGTTGAAGTGAAAATTAATCTACTCAGTAACGAAGTGATCTTCAAAACGGATGATGGAAAAGAATTAGCTATCATTTCTGGTATCAAGTCCGTGCAATTAAATAAGCATGGCACTCGTTTTTTATTTGAATTTGGTTATCCCGTTTTTGAAAAGCAAAACGCAAAAACAATTTATCAAGTATTGACAAAAGGCGAGACGACAGTTTTAAAATATTATTTTGTACAAGTGACCGAAGCTAAGCCCTACAGCAGTGCAACCATGTTAAGGACGATCGAGAAATTTCCAAAGCTATTTGTGTACAACAAAAATATTGGACTGCAGAGAGCACCCAAGTCAGAAGAAGATATCTTGGCAGTTTTTAAAAATGAAGCTGCTCAAGTAAACAAGATTATTGCAGGCAATAAATTAAAAATAAAAAAAGAAGAAGACCTGATAAAATGCATTGACTTATTGAATGTAGCAACAAAAAAGTAAATCAGCTGTATTGCTTTTTACTTTTACTGCTTCATGATGTCTTTAATAATTTTCATATGATGTCTTGTGTGAATGGCTAAAAAACGGATTGTTTGTTGTTGATTTAGCACACCAAAAAATGGATGCATAAAGTGTTGATTTTTTTGACAACCCTTTAAATAGGCTACAGCCTGTATGGCATGTACAACACTTTCCTCTAATGCCTTTAGATTCAAGCCTTCGCCAGGTATCACTACTTTTGGCGCCTTCGCTTTCCCTCTAGGAATATAATTGAATAGATACACCCAAAATCGAGTAAAGTTGAATTTATATTGGTATACTTTAGGATCAGATTGTGCTACAGTTGCTGTGATTTGTTTGATCACCAATAAACTATGTTCAATATGCCATCCCACCGAAGCAGCAGAAACATCCGAATTCACTCTTTCAAAATCGGGAAGAAATGTCGCCAATTGCTTTATCTGATTTTCTAGTTTTTTCATTGAAACTTAAAATTAAGTATAACACCTCACAAAAGTATGATTGTAGCATTTATTCATTTAGAACTCAATGATAAATCCAATCGTTGGAATGAATGTCCCTTCGGCATTTTCTAAAAAATAAGGAATTGCATTGCTTCCGTTTAGTTGTACTGGTTGTCCATTGTTACTTAAGAAAGCCGAATTGTCGTCTTTTCTTTTAAAGGTATATTGAGGAGCACCGGTACTTTTTGAGGCGTAAAAATTTTGTATGTCTATATAGAAGTCGAATGTAGTTTTTTTATAGTTCCACTTTTTATCTAGACGAATATCGCCAGAATGGAATGCCTTCAATCTTATACTATTCACTTGATCATAATCAAACACACCCGACCCAAGGCTTAAGTAATTCAACCTGCTTTGCTCTAAGTTATAAGGGGTGTAAGGTGCTGCACCTTGGTACCTGAATTTAATGCCCAATTCCCAGTTTTTAGGAAGCTTATAGCCAGCAGTTGCACTAATTAAGTGACGGTTGTCCCAGCTTGCAGGTTTAAACTTCTTATCCATGCCAGTGAATTCACTCCAATAGAGGGTATAACTAAATACTCCAAAGAATTTTTCGGTTAGTTTCTGTTGCGCAAAGAACTCAAAGCCATATGCTTTTCCTTTCCCGTCCTGCTGAATAGGCTCGTTACCTATGGCACCAAACTCAATGCCCTTATTGGCTATACTAATTTTATCAAGTATACTTACCGGATAGTTTTGGTAGCCTTTGTAAAATCCTTCAAAAGTAAACCTAGTTGTGCTAGATGGGAGAAACTCAAAGCCAGCTACATAGTGATTGGACCTGATATACTTTCCTGGATTATTGAATCCATTATTGCTATATGCCAATTGAGTATAACTTGGCAATCGATAGTAAGTGCCATAACTCGCACTAAAATTCCATGTATTGTTTAACGCATAACTTAAACTGATTCTTGGACTTAATTGATCCAACGGATTTTGACTGCTCGCGCTAAAACTATTTGCATCTGCCCTTACACCTGTGCTTATTGCTAAACGGTCATCCAATAATCTTGTGCCTAATTGTGCAAATCCACCATACCTAAAAAAGTTGACGCCTGTATTGGTGTTGAAGGTAATTGCATTTTGCAAAGTATTGCCTGCGCTGTCTTTCAATGCTGGCCTAAATAATTGATAGAAAGCATTGTCAAACTGTACATACTGGGCAACCAATCCATAGCTCAGGCTAATTTTTCGGATATTCTTTGTGACATCAAAACGAAATTTATTTTCTGTCTCATTGCTCCTAATCTGATAAGTGCGTGTTGCATCTGAAGGCTTTTCATTGTCTTCGTACCTATCTGCCTGATTGTCTAATGTGTTTCTGCTTAAAGATAGATTCCAATACCCATCTTGAATTAATTTTTTCAAAGAAACACCAATCGTATAGTTCCATTGATTGATCAATGGATTGCTATTAATTGCAAATAATTTTTCTGGAGTGGCTTCTTTTGGCGCTACTAATTTAAAGTCATCAATGGCTGCAAGTCCAATGGTAGTAAGGGTTGTTTTATCGTTAATTTTAGTAGTCGTCTTGAATTGATAGTCCCAATAATTAGGACGGATAGGCAAATCCAATGCCTGAAATAACAGTTCTAAATAACTCCTTCTTACAGATGCTAAAAATGTAGTGCGTTTTGAAATGGGCCCATCCAAAGTAGCTGCTACTTCTGTACCACTCATTCTAAAATTACCTTGTAGCTGATTGGGGTTGCCATTTTTTTGACGGAATTGAAAAACACTACTCAAAGCATTATCATATCTCGCATCAAAAGCAGAGGTGCTCAACTTTACATCTTGAATAAAACTTACATTCAAAATTCCTTGAGGACCACCGCCACTTCCCTGTGTACTAAAATGATTGATAATAGGCACTTCAATCCCATCTAAATAAAAAACATTTTCGCTTGGAGCACCTCCTCTTATAATAATATCGTTTCTAAATGTCCCTCCAGCTGCCCCTCCTCCTACTCCAGGCAAAGATTGGATGACTTTACTGATATCAAAATTACCGCCGGGGTTGGCTTTAATATCCTCTGATGTAAGCCTTTGTATACTTAAAGGACTTTCTAATGTAGTTGCTTTTGCCGTATTCCTTCTTCCTGTAACAGTAACGCTGTTTAGTAGGTTAATGGATGGCTCTAATTCAATCGTTAAAATGTTTTCATTACCAGAAGTGACAATCACATTGGTCAATAACTTGTCTTGAATGCCAAGGCCGGTTATTTTAATGGAATATGCCCCTGGCAATAAACGCGTAAATCTAAAAGCGCCATTACTATCCGAGATCATTTTTTCAGTACCCGGCGCAAGTGAAATCAATAGACCACTTAAATTTTGTTGTGACTTTCGGTTCACCAACACACCACTTAATTTACCTGTATTTTGAACCTTATCTTGAGCAACTGCTACATTTAGGCTTAAAACAACAGCCAAGCCAACTAAAACCACCTTAGACCAACGCATATTCATTGTTTTAAATTCAAGTATAAAACAATGTAAACGAAGGTTTTGTTTAAGAAAAAGCCTAAAATATTAGATTTTCTTTGCAATATGGTCAAGTACTTGAAAAGCTGTCTCGGCCATCAAATTTCCTTTATTGTCTAATAAAGGGTTGACTTCGGTGAATTCTATGCAAACAATTTTTTGGGATAGCAATAAGGCGTCGAAAATTCGGACAATCTCTTCGGCAAAAAAACCAATCGGCACCGGTGTTCCCGTGCCCGTAGAAACATGATCACAATCCATTGAATCTACGTCAAATGAAATATAGATTTGATCACAATCTTTTAGTTTTTCAACAGCTTCGGCTACACAAACCTCAAGTCCACGAAATCTAATTTCCTCTACCTTATATGCTTTTATAGCTTCTTTAGCTATGACAGCTGCTTCTGCTGATTCAAAGTCCCTTAATCCAAAATAAACCAAGTCTGCTGCATTGATTTTTTTTGCAGGTATCCCAATTTTTTTCATGTTCTCCCAATGCAATTCAGTGGTTACACTTGGTTCATTTATTTTACACGCAATATTATCCTCCCATAGTGCGGCAGCCAATGGCATTCCATGGATATTACCAGAAGGCGAAGTGAATGGGGAGTGCAGATCGGCATGGGCGTCAATCCAAATAACCCCCAATCTTTTGTTGGGTGCACTTGCCTTAAGACCACTAATAGTGCCCAGTGCAGAAGAATGATCGCCCGACAAGACAATGGGGAAAAACCCATCTTGTACAGTTGCTTTTACTGCATCCGCCACGCGCTGGCATTGTTCCACAACATGTTCAATTCGTTTGGCGAAATTGTTGTTGTTTTTATTATAGATGGTCTCATTATGCGTCTCAACATCTAAAAAGAGATTGCGATGGAAAAAATCATTGTTATGATTGATGGCTGCAATTTCAATGGCATCAATGCCTAAGTCGGAACCTCTTGTTCCCGCACCAATATCAGATCTATTTTTGATTAGCTTAATTGTCATACAATCTACATTTCTTGAAATTCAAAATTACCGAATATAAATGGTACGAGAAATAGAACTTAGTTTCAAATCATTTCCAATTGCAATTTTTCCTAAGCGATAAGGATAGTTGGTACCATCAGAAAATTCAAAAATGAAATTAAAAACGCCGATAAAATCATCCACTGATCTGGATTTGAAACTAAAATTAATAAAACTACTTACGATATCCGATTGGGTCATTTTTTTAGAAAGTAAATCTAATTGAACTGTCCTCACATCGCCCAAGTCCATACTGCCCAAAAGACTGTGTGTGGCATATTTCACAGTCCCTTTTGAAGGCCTTAAACTAATATCAATTGAGGAAGCAAAGAGTAAAGGGTCTTGCACATCTGTCACATCCATCGTAATACGAGTCAAATAAGCCTGCGATTTGGTTGTATCTGCTTGCGCAGTAGCAATAAAAGATACAAAAACAAATAGAATGGTACAATAGTATTTCATATACCTAAATTTAGTTCAAAAATTGTCGAAAACAACATCCATTCTAATTAAGAACTGTTAAATTACAGTCATGAAAAAAATATTGATTGCATTATTGGTGTTGATTGAATTGAATGTTACTGCAGGTACAGTGGATACCTTGCAAATTCAAAGTGTTTTTTTGAAAAAATCAACCAAAGTAGTGGTCATCCAGCCAAGTAGTACGGGTAATAAAACAACCAAGTATCCGGTAGTGTACCTTTTACATGGCTACGGAGGCAATTACGCACAATGGAGTAAAATATCCCCTCAATTAGCAAAAACTGCAGATGACTTAAAAGTAATTTTTGTATGTCCTGACGGCGGAAAAGGCAGTTGGTATTTTGATAGCCCAATCGATAGTACAATAAGATACGAATCCTATATCACAAAAGAACTTGTTGGATACATAGACGCTCGTTACCCAACAAAAGCATCAACAAAATCAAGGTCAATAACAGGACTAAGTATGGGAGGACATGGGGCCTTATTCTTAGCCATCCGACATCCGGAACTTTTTGGTGCAGCAGGAAGCACTTCTGGAGGAGTCGATTTTAGGCCTTTCCCAAAAAACTGGGATATCAAAAATGCACTAGGTGTGTTTGAAGCTAATCAAGAAAGATGGTATGACTATACGGTGATGCATCAAGTAGAAACATTGTCAAACAATCAATTGGCATTGATCATTGATTGCGGAGTGGATGATTTTTTTCTACCAGTGAATCGTGCCTTGCACGAAAAATTATTACAATTAAAAATAAACCACGACTATATTGAACGACCAGGTGGACATACATATACCTATTGGAGTGGAAATATTGATTACCAAATTTTATTCTTTAAAAAGTTTTTTGAAAAAAACTAAGGATTAATGAGAGGCAATCGATACGCTTTTAAATAAGGATAAAGGATAGGTTTTTGTTCGTCTTTCTAGGATAAAAATTTGTCTTGCATCTTCTTATCTGGCATGATGCAATTGTCCTGCTTACCAAATAGACGATACCTGTATCTAGCAATAAAATCATAAAAGAAGTTTCGAATTGCTTTTGGGAGCCACTTTGAATAAGAAAATATTGTAGGCCAACCCCGTAACTGTTGAGCGATTCTGATAACCGCATCTGATTTTGTATATACTTGATCCCCGTCTATAAGTATGACAGAACTTAATTCTTTTTGATCAAGTCCCTGTTTTAAAAGTAGTGCTTTCGCAAAATCCGACTGAAGTTGCGCAAAGTGAAACTTATCTGTTTTGTCGTACTTGATAATGACGCGAACAGTCCTATTGCAGAAATTACAAACACCATCAAATAAAATAATTCTTTGCATGACTATACAATTAAGCGCGTTTACGATAACTTAAAACAGCCCAAGTATTGATCACAATCGCATACACAATCATGATCATAAATTGAGTTGCTACGTCTGCGATACTACTACCTTTTAATACCACCATACGCATGACTTCGATGAAATAGGATATTGGGTTCAACTTGGTAAACCATCTTGCCCAATCTGGCATACTATCAATACTAGTATACAACCCACCCATCAAAACAAAGATCATCAATAAAAAGAAGGTGATTAACATCGCTTGTTGTTGATTTTCTGAATAGGTGGATATCAACAATCCAATCCCTAGAATGACTAAAAGGTAGACCCCAGCAAAAAGATACAAAGTAAAATAGGCCCCCAAGGGGATGATACCATAAACCAACCATGCGATAAAGAACCCAACACTTATCACTACCAGGCCTATCAGCCAAAAAGGAATGAGTTTACCTAATATAAAATGCGTCTTGCGAATAGGCGTCACATTGATCTGCTCTATTGTACCCATCTCTTTTTCTCGAACGATATTTATAGATGACAAGTTGAGGCCGATGATCGTCACCAATAAGACCAAGATGCCCGGGACCATAAAGTTTTTATAATTCATTTTGGCATTGTACCAATTGGAACTAGTCAACTCAATTACGGGGAGCTCGCTGAATCTCCCTGGGGTGAGCATTTTTATCCTAAAGTCCGTGTTATACGTTTGTACAATATTGGATAAATAGGCGGCTCCTAGATTCGCTTTGACGCCGTTAATGGCATTCACTGCTAAAAAAAGATTGGCTTCTTTTTCTTTATGTAAAACTACCTCAAAGTCTTTTGGAATTTCTAAAATCAAATCTGCCTTATCGCTTTCTACCAGCTCCATTGCCGCATTAAAATCACTATTATAGTCTACTAATTTAAAATAATTCGATGCCGTAATTTTTTGAACCAATTGACTGGAACTTGGGCTATGATCACGATCAATCACAGCAATATTGATGTTTTTAATCTCGTAATCTGCAGCCATAGGCAGCGCAATTAACTGAATGACTGGCATCACAAATATGACTTTTAAAATGGCTGGATTTCTAAAAATCTGTTTAAACTCTTTTTCCAATATATATCTTAATGGGCTCATGCTAATCGGATTTTGAATTTTTTAATAGCCATGGTAAAATAGAAAAGCATCATACCAATTAATATCATGGTCTCTTTCCATATTAACTCAATACCTACTCCCTTGATCATGACAGATTTAACAATAATAAAAAACCATTTAGCAGGAATGATATTTGAGATAATTCTAAGAGGCAATGGCATATTTTCGATAGGGAAGATAAAACCACTGAACATCACCGTAGGCAAAAACATGAGTATAAGTGAAATGAACATGGCTGATTGCTGGGAATCAGTCCCAGCCGAAATAAGCAAACCTAATCCTAAAGAAACTAGGATGAATAATATGCTTTCGGCATATAAAAGTACTAAGCTTCCATTGATAGGCACTTCTAACACAAAATAACTCAGTAACAATATGGTCGTTATATTGATGATAGAAAGCAATAAATAAGGAACCGCTTTTGCAATAATAATTTTGATTGGGTTGATTGGAGATGCCAATAATATTTCCATATTCCCCAGTTCTTTTTCACGCACCACAGTCAACGCAGTCATCATAGTACAAACCAATAAAAGCACCATTGCCATCACCCCAGGTACAAAATTATATGCTCCTTTCAACTGAGGATTGTACATCATTCTTGCATCAACATGAATGGTATAAGGTATACTATTATTAGGATTCAACTCTTTTTGAAAATCCTGCACTATAACCGCAATATAATTGGTTAATGCAGTAGCTACATTGGGATCAGTAGCATCTGCAATCACTTGCAATTGACCCTTATTTTGATGGATCAAGCTTGCATCAAAATCAAATGGAATTACCAGTGCAACCTTAATAGCGCCTTTCTTAAATAGCTTATCCATTTGCTTGATATCCCCAGTTTGACTGTCAATTTCAAAATACCTGCTTGCCTCTATCTTTTGGATCAATTGATTAGCAGCTACTCCCCCAGATTGATTGATGATGCCAATCCTTGTATTTTTTACCTCATTGGTTAAAGCAAATCCAAAAATAATTATTTGCACCATTGGCATGGCCAATAAGATGAACATAGTCCTTCTATCTCTAAAAATATGATAGAACTCTTTGACTATAAAATGATAAAATTGCTTCATACTATTCAGTGCGTTTTGCTTTTCTAGCAAGATGAAGAAACACTTCATCCATGCTATGTACATTAAAATTCTTTTTCAAATTTGCAGGCGTGTCTAATGCTTCTATTTTGCCGTCGACCATAATGGAGACCCTATTACAATACTCGGCCTCGTCCATATAGTGTGTGGTGACAAAAACAGTGATACCACTAGCAGAAGCGTCATAAATTAAATTCCAAAATTCACGCCTTGTAATTGGATCAACACCACCTGTGGGCTCATCTAAAAAAACAATTTGGGGTTCATGAAAAATGGCAACAGAAAAAGCCAATTTTTGTTTCCAACCCAGAGGCAATTGACCAACCAGTACATCTGCTTCTTTTTCTAGATCTAGCTGCGCCAATAGCTGCTTGGTTTTTTCTACAATTCTTGCAGGGGTAATACCATAAATACCTGCATAAAACTTAATATTTTCTTTGACAGTCAGGTCTTCGTATAGTGAAAATTTTTGACTCATGTAACCAATGCTCTTTTTGATTGATTCATTTTCTTGATACACATCAAATCCTGCAACAGTAGCTTTACCACTTGTTGGCATAGACAAGCCACAAAGCATTTTCATAGCCGTGGTTTTGCCTGCTCCATTGGCACCTAAAAATCCAAAAATCTCCCCTTTTCCCACTTCAAAACTAATTTCATCCACCGCTTTAAAGTCACCAAAGTGTTTGGATAATTTATCTACTTTGATTGCTTGCTTATACATGGTTTCTCATTAAATCAATAAATACATCTTCTATATTAGGCAGGATCTGGTGCATTTCCACGCCATCTAATTTTGGCATTTGTTTGTCTTTGTTGGCCATAACAATATGATGAAACTCGCCAAATGGATACGCATGCTCAATGTCTGCATGTTGCTCAAGCCTCTTTAGCAAAGGAATCATATTCAAAGATTTTACAGCATAAATAGGCTTTTCAAAATTTTCAACAATCTGTTTAGGCGTATCAATTTGAAGTATTTTACCTGCTTGAATTAACGCTACTTTATCGCAAAGGTTCGCCTCATCCATATAGGGCGTGGAAACAACAATGGTAATGCCTTCCGCTTTTAACAATTGAAGCATTTCCCAAAATTCTTTTCTAGAAACTGCATCTACTCCAGTAGTAGGCTCGTCTAAAAATAAAATAGATGGTCGGTGAATCAATGCACAACATAAAGCTAGCTTTTGCTTCATTCCTCCAGATAATTTGCCAGCTCGACGATCTTTAAACGGCGCAATCTGAATATATAAGTCTTTGATAAGATCATAATTTGCCTCAAATGTGGTACCAAATAAACTTGCAAAGAATTCAATATTCTCTTGTATCGTTAAATCAGTGTAAAGTGAAAACCTGCCAGGCATATAGCCAATGCGTTGTCTCAGTGTTTTATATTCTGTTAACACATCTAACCCATCCACCCAAACGGCTCCCGCATCCGGCAATAACAATGAAGTTAAGATCCTGAATAAGCTTGTTTTACCTGCCCCGTCTGGACCAATCAATCCAAACAAACTACCAGACTCTACTTCGAAACTAATTTGATCAAGTGCCGTTGTCTTTTTTTTGCCAACCGTATAAGACATCGAAACCTGTTGAACAATGATTGCCTTATTGTTAGAATTTGACTTCTCCATACATACCAATTTTAAGAAATCCGTTATTTTTTACTAAGACCTTTACAGCATAAACTAAATTAGCTCGCTCATCCTTGGTTTGAATGGTCTTAGGTGTAAACTCAGCTTTAGAAGCAATTGCCGAGATTGTACCTACATGTTCTGTATATTCCTTTTTCCCTTTGTCCACAAAAACCTTCAGGTTTTGTCCAATTTTGATTTTGGATAGTTGGTCTCCAGTAATATACACCCTAAGTGTCACTGTTTCAAGATTTGCTATTTTATATAAAGGTTTGCCCACAGCCACCATTTCGCCCGCTCTAACATAGGTTGTCAAAACTGTTCCACCAATTGGATTCACTACATTAGACTTATTAATTAGGTCTTGAACTTGATCTATCTTTTTTTGGATGGGATCTAATTCACTCATGACAGATCTATTCTGTGTACCCACATTGGACTGTTGCACTTTAACCTGCTGCTTGGTCACATTGATTTGCTTTTCTACAGATTCTATTTGAAATAAAATATCGTCTAGTTGTTTTTTTGTTGCAGCATCACTTTTTAATAAATTTTCTACTCTCTTTTTTTCATAATACAAATTATTAAGCTGTGTGTTTTGCACTTCTATTTGTTGTTTCAATAAATCCACCTGCGGTACCACATCCACTAATTTCTGATTCAACGCATGCTTAGATGCAGTCAATTGCGCTTTTTGCAAGATTAAATTTGAACTGTCAATATGCGCAACCACTTGCAATTGCGAAACACTGTCACCTTCGTTAATATTGAATGACAATAATTTTCCAGGCACTTCTGCAGCAACCATCACTTCTTCTGACTCAAACACCCCCTGTGCATCAAATTTTCCATTAGAACTAGAACAGCTAACGAATAAAAATGCAGCTAATATGTATAGTATATTTTTCATGTACTTATTTTTTTCCTTTGATTAATTGATATTGTAATTTTGACTGTATGAGTTGTGTTTGATGCTGAACCATAGTTTGCTTTGCTAAATCGTACTCATTAATTTCTTTTAAATAATCATTAGCAGTAATGACCCCATTGTTGAGTTGTACCAAACTTGTATTTTTAATCTGTGCCCTTAATTCAATGATTTGCTTATCTGATTGAATTAATTTTTCAAGTTTCACAATCTCATCTCCTTGTTGTTTTAATTGAACAAGATTATTCAGTGTATAGGTCTCTTTTTCATTGTTAAGTAAAACCGATTGGTTTTGCAAAATCACCTTCTCTTTTTTAGCGGTATAATAGCCGCCGAGTGACCATTGTAATTTGATACCACCAATACTAAACCAATCAAAGTCGTTTTGAAGCATATTCAATCCAGGTTTGCCATAGCCAGTTTGAACAAATGCGCCTAACTTAGGATTTGTTTTCGCGTTGATCAAACCTAATTGATTTTGGATACTGGAATTTTGTGCATCAAATAACAATAGTTCAGGCCTTGAAAGTGTTCTATCGCTAGGATTGATTTCGATATCTTTTGGCGTTTCAAATACAGCAGTCGTTGAGATTGGACTATTCGTCAACAATTCTAATGCGTCTAAAACAATACGCTTAGCAGCAATAGCTTCATCTAATTTTTGGTTATTTTTTAATAACTGTGCTTTAATTTGTAGCACATTGTTATTAAAGACAAGGCCGTTCTTGTACAATGCTTCAATTTTTAGCAATGCGTTTTCAAGGTCTTTTTGAATTAGGTTAATTTGATTGATCACCTCATTGGTATACAATACAGTGCAATAGATCTGCGTGATACGCTCTTTAAATTTGTAAACATCAACCTCGTTTTTAAGTAAATCTAGTTGCGCACCTGCATTGGCTACTGCTTGCATTTTTTTATTTAGCCCGCCGTCGTAAATAGTTTGCTGGAGTTCTGCCGTAGCCTTATACTGATCCTTTGAAAGTGGATTTGCCTTGAAACCTGCTATGGGTAAACTGATACTTGTAACGTCGGATTGATAAGTAGCTTGTCCATTAAAACTTAATTGAGGATAGAGTGCTTTTTTAATGTTGTCAATACTCAATTGAGCAGATTGATTGATAATAGACGCTTGTTTTATCAAGGGGTAATTTTTAATCGAAAGCGTTTCAATCTCTTGTAGGGTATAGGTTTGCCCAATCGATATAATCGATAACAGCAAGCCTGTGAATAAAAATAATACACGCATAGTTAATTTATATTTTAATTGAATCGATGATAAATTTTGGAACTTCTTTTATTCTTTGAAGCATTAAATTGTTAAACAACTCTTTATCAATTTGCATGCCTACAATAAACATTGGCTTCATCAAAAAGGGGAATACACACATACTCATCATATTCATGATAAGGTGCTGAGGCAATATTGGTTTGATATTCCCCGCTTCAACTTCTTGCTTAATTTGGAATGCCAATTTTGGGAAATCAGGAAAGTCGCCATCAAACATTTTTTGAATAAAAAGATCGGGTTGTTTGTTTAACTCTCCAATCACAAATACAGGCACAAAGGGATTTTCAATTGCCATCAGTATATAGGCCTCACAAATATTGTTTATCTTTTGATACAAATCCACTTCCTGCGCAATGGCATTTTTTAATATGGGCGAGAACTTTTTCACTTCCTCGAAAAACACTTGTTCAAATAACAAATCTTTATTTCTAAAATAATAGTGCAAAAGGGCTTTATTAATGCCCGCTTCATTGGCAATTTCTTGCATAGTAGCCCCATCTTTACCCTTGAAAGAAAAAATCTTTTTTGCTGCAGAAAGAATCGCAATTTCCGTTGTATTCACTTTGTTAACCATAAAGTTTAACCATTTGGTTAACAAAACTAAGTAGTTTTATCTAAAACGCCAAAAATTGATAAATTGAGTAAAATTTGACCCATAATACAATGAAAATGAACCAAAAAACTTGCTTTTCCTTAATTTTTGCCTTGTTGACTACAAGTTCAATTTGTCTGGGACAGACCCATCAAGTCAAAATGAAGTCCATTGAACTAAAAACAAGTATCAATAACACTGGTGTATTTTCTTTCCAATTGAATTATAAAGGCAAATCTGTTCTATTCAATTCTGGCATCGGTTTTGAATTGTCTAAACCCAATGTGATTTTGAATCGATTTGAACTGTTAAAATTGGACACCAGTAGCTTTGATCAAAAATGGGCCCCAATATGGGGGGAGCAGGATACTATACGCAATCATTATAAAGAAATTGTTTACCATTTAAAAGACAAAGGCGCATCAAAAATTAAGTTAGATTTGATTTTTAGAGTTTTTGAAGATGGTATCGGACTACGTTATGCCTTTCCTAAACAAACAACACTAGACTATTTTATTGTTCAACACGAGCTTACTGAATTCAATCTTGGGAAAGACCATACTGCTTTTTGGATACCGGGGGATTTTGATACCAATGAATATCTATACAATACCACAAAGCTCTCACAGGTGGATGCAATAAAAGCAGCTTCTAATGAAAAAGATATTGCAGTCACATCCTTAGTCAATGATCATACAGTACAAAGTCCATTAATGCTTAAAACAGACGATGGATTGTTTATCAATATCCATGAAGCTGCATTGCTTAATTACCCAGCAATGCACTTGGATTTAAATAAAAAAACATTTAAACTAAATACTATTCTAGTACCTGATGCTGTTGGCAACAAAGCCTATTTACATACTGGCGATGTGACGCCATGGAGAACTATCTTAGTGTCTGATAAGGCAGTTGATATGATTGCATCAAAAACAATTTTAAATTTAAATGAGCCTTCCGTTATCGCAGAAACCGATTGGATTAAACCTCAAAAGTTTATGGGTGTATGGTGGGAGATGCATATCAATAAAGCAGATTGGAAATTATCAACAGGTAAGCATGGCGCAAGAACCGAAAACGTAAAAAAGTATATCGATTTTGCAAGTCAACACAAATTTGATGGTGTACTGGTAGAAGGATGGAATGAAGGATGGGAAGATTGGTTTGGCAATTGGAAGGAAAATGTATTTGATTTTGTAACTCCTTATAAAGATTACAATGTCAATGAATTATCTGCCTATGCCAAAACAAAAGGCATTAAATTAATAATGCATCATGAAACATCCGGCGCTGTTACCAATTATGAAAGATGGATGGATAGTGCTTATCGTTTTATGCTAGCACATGATATCAATACAGTAAAAACTGGTTATGTAGGAAAGATTATCCCAAGAGGAGAGCACCACGATGGACAATGGATGGTAAATCATTACACTAGGGTTGCGAAAAAAACAAGTGACTATAAAATTATGGTAGCAGCACATGAGCCAGTGCACCCCACAGGGTTGCATCGTACTTATCCCAATTGGTTGGCCAATGAAGCCGCACGTGGAGCTGAATTTAACAATGCACCCACATTAGGTATTCCTCCAGAGCACAATACCATCCTTCCATTTACAAGATTGATGAGTGGACCTATGGATTATACACCTGGTTTATTTCATTTTGATTTAAACCAATTTGATAGTTCCAGAAAGCAAAGGGTATTGTCCACTTTAACTAAACAACTTGCATTGTACTTAATCATGTATAGTCCATTGCAAATGGCTGCAGACTTACCAGAAAATTATGAAGCACATTTAGATGCTTTTCAGTTTATTAAAAATGTACCAGTAAATTGGTCGGCTACGAAAGTCATTGAAGCAGAACCTGGCGAGTATATCACCATTGCAAGAAAAAAGAAAAATGGCAACGACTGGTATCTTGGTTCTATTTCAGACGAAAATGCAAGACAACTGGTTGTTCAATTAGATTTTTTAGAAAAAGGAGCTATATATATAGCAAAGATATATAGAGATGGTCCTACAGCAGCTTTTGATAAAAATCAAACCGACTATCTCATTGAAGAAAAAATAGTGACCGCAAATAGTGTCTTGACAATTCCGATTGCGAAAGGAGGTGGAACTGCAATTGAATTTATACTCAAATCACATTAGTCAATAGCTAATTAAAACTCCATTTATAACATAAAAATGCCACCTGCAAAATAGTGCAAGTGGCGTTCCTTTTGGGGGAAAGGATGAATGCTATAAGACTCCTTATTCTTGATTAAGTATTCAATATAAAGCTACTTTGGATCATTTTTAATTTCAATGACAAAGGTTAAACTTTGGATTGATTGTCATTAGCCCGCTTGTTGGTAATAAACTTTTGTACTTCGAAAAATCCCAACAAAATAAGTACGAGTATTAAAACAGGTAAAAATGCAGGAATACCTGGATTGTCGAACTTAAACAAAGCTTGCATTGCAGGAAATACAATTGCACTAAATAATAAGGCAATAGCAAAAAGCAGAATGCCCATTGCTGTCCAGTTTTTATTGGTAAAAAAATAAAAAAAAGGCCTAGTCTTTGACAAACTATTTAATACAAGTGCAATATTGCCTAGTACGAGTGCGGTGTAACTTGTCGTTCTTAGGGCTTGGTCATTGAGTCCATTGTACTTGCCGATAAAAAATACCAATAACACCATGAATAGTAAGGAAGCGCCTTTCATTAAACTTGTTGCAATTTTTCGGGGGCCAAAGAATCGATCCATTGCATTACGAGGAGGACGCTGCATGATGTTTTTCTCTTCTAACTCCGATTCAAAAGCGATGGATGAAACTGGATCAATCACCAATTCCAAGCAAATAATATGTAAGGGTAAAAGGATAAATGGGAATGAAGTGTTTAGCACTGGCAGTAGTGTTAAACCAATAATTGGTAAATGTATCGCTAAAATATATCCCATTGCTTTTTGTAGATTATCGAAAATTTTTCTGCCTTGTTTAATTGCGGCAACTATAGAAGCAAAATTATCATCCAATAAAACCAAAGATGCGGCTTCCCTTGCCACTTCTGTTCCTCTTTTACCCATTGCAATGCCTATATCTGCTGCTTTTAATGCAGGCGCATCGTTTACGCCATCTCCAGTCATTGCAACTACATGGTTTTGTTGTTTGAGGGCATTCACAATCCTTAATTTTTGGCTTGGGATCACCCTCGCAAAAACAGCAATTGAATTCATTTTTTGTAACAAATCAGCATCCGACATTTTATCCAAAGCTTCCCCTGTAACAATGATGCCATCCTTATCTAATCCAATTTGGTTCGCAATGCTTTTAGCGGTAGCCGGAAAATCTCCTGTGATTATTTTTACTTTTACCCCAGCAGCCCTGCATTCATTGATTGCTGCAGGTACTTCTGGTCTAATGGGATCTTCAAAACCAATTAAACCTTTGAAATTAAGCTGAAGTTTGGATTGTTTATCTGGAAATATTGCATTTGGATATTCAGCAGAAGCTATTGCAATCACTCTTAGAGATTGTTGTGCCATTTGATTTAATATGTCTTCGTGGATCTCTAATTCTACTTCATCCAATCCGCATAATTTAAAAAGGTATTCAGGAGCCCCTTTTGTAAAAGCAAAGAATGAATGATTGTCTTTTGTAGTATAGATATTGGTCATGCAAGGACTATCATTTGAAAGTGGATAAGAATGAATAAGCTTATCCTTGTCCAATGATGAATGCAAATTCAAGATGAATGGATTGGCTTCTGCAAAATTAACTATCGCTTTTTCCATAGGATTAACGGCATTCTGTGCAGACGCTAGTCTAGCTATTGCAATCAAATCACCTACTGCAGTGTTGTTGGTTTCACTCAATTGGTCTTTCCCAAAAACCGATATACCGTCATATAATAGTGCTATTCCCATACTATTCATTGTGATTGTGCCTGTTTTGTCAACACATAAAACAGTTACAGCGCCTAAGTTTTCGATTGCAGATGGTTTTCTTGTAAGTACTTGAATTTTTGATAAACGCCATGCGCCAATGGCTAAGAACACAGTAAGTACCACAGGGAACTCTTCTGGTAAAACCGCCATCGACGTTGAAATGCCATTTAAAATAGCATGAATGAATCCACCCCTAGTGACATAAAATGCAACCACCACAGCAATACTTATTAAAATGCCAATCAAAAAAAGCTGTTTTATTAAAATTTTCATTTCAAGTTGAAGCCTTGTCATGTCTTCTTTGATCTCTTTCAACGCAATTCCAATTTTTCCGAATCTTGACGCTATTCCAATTGCTGTAGCTTTTGCTATTCCATTCCCTTGGACGACCAAAGTGCCTGCATACACCATATTGTTGTTTGATTTTTTAACCGAAATGGATTCTCCAGTCAAAATTGCTTCATCTATCCATAAATGCTGTTCCTCAATAAGTATGGCATCGGCGACTACCCTATCGCCTTCATTTAAAAAAAGGATATCCTCTGGAACAACTTCTCTACCAGGTATCATTATTGCAGTATTGTCTCTTAGTACCAATGCTTGTGGACTTGACAATTTCTTTAATGCCACTAATGCATTTTCAGCTTTCCGGTATTGAAAAAAAGTAATAAAAATGATGACAGTAGTTGCGCTAAGCAGGATAAGACCCTCTCTGTAATCGCCTAAGAAAATATATATGATCGCAGACAAAACAAGTAATATAAACATGGGTTCCTGCATGATCTCAAGAAAAATACCAAACATATTTTTCTTGGCAGAAATTGGAAGCTCATTGAAACCGTATTGTTCTTGTTTAATTTTAACTTCTGAAGCATTAAGGCCCTTGTAGTTTTTTATGATTTGCTTAGTGCCTTCCATTTCAGTTTTAACGGCTTTGGTCATTTGAGTCTTCTAAATGTAAATTTCTGTCCACCAATAGAAGCTTCATACATCAGGCCAGCTTTAGGATGCGTGAATATCATCACTCCGTTATCATATTTTACATCCCCAGATGCACCCTCAGTAACAATAATGGCAGAAGCTTGTGCCGAAAATGCAAGATTATTTTCTTTAAAATTATCCAAGTCTTTTTTGGACTCAAAAAAGATCACTTCACGATAGGCTTGTCCGCCAGCTTGGAATCCCAATGTCAACTGAGTCATTCTCGCCATCCCTATAAGCTTACCCCCTTCATAAACTGCGCCATTTCCGGTAGCCCCGCCTACACCTAATCCGCCTTTACCCACATTGGGGAAAATGACATAACCATATGCTTTATTAAATATATTTTTTAAAAGAGGATCGGCTTTTACAAATTCAGATTTAGCATTAATAGCATCTTTGACAATCTTTTTATCACGATTAGTAGTTTGTGCTAATACATGGTTGTCAAAAAAATTAAAAGTGGCAAAAGTAAAAGATACAATGGCAATTGTGCTGTATTTAAGTTGCATAAATGATTTTTTAATGAATAAACTATCTGAGTATGTTTTTGTCCTTAATATCATTGACTATCACTTTGCCATATTGATGCGCAAGTGAACTGGCTTCATCTGGATCAAATGTTTCTGTTTGAACTGAATAGATGAGCTGCTTTGTTTTTAGGTCATAGATATTGCTTTCCCAAAAGTACCTTGTAGTGGATTGGTAATATCCTGGGCTATATATTCGATCGTACATGATACCCCAATATGGACCAATTCGGGTGTGATAACTATAAAATGGCGAAAAATATACTCTTCCAGGTACATAATGTTTTTCCTTTTTTCTATCTAATAGTACAATTGTAAGTGCAGCATCCATACCGTCACCTTCAATTTTAGATAAAAATGCATCTTCACTCGTTTGTTCAAAGCTAGTTGGACCATATAACTTGATAGCACTTACAGCATGGATACCTAATGCTTGAAGATCTCCTTGCAAATGTGTTTCCATTTGTTCCCTTAGAGCTCTGTCTTTATTGGTGAAAAGACCAACTACCAATAGCTTATTATATCGGTTTTGTGAAGCGGAAGAAGACTGCCATGAGTGGGTTATTCTAACATCTGCACAAGCAATTATCAAGAGTAAAGCAAGTAGGGTGAAAAAAGTTGCAAAAAAATAATTTTTCATGTCGGGAAAATTTGAAGGGAAATTGTTGGATAAAAAACAAGACAGGTTCAAAATGAACCCGTCTTGAGTGGACTAAAAAAGTTTAATGTCTTTTACAACGTTTATATCTTTTTTAATCTATTAAATCAACCTAACAATCAAAGCGTCAGTAGTATTTAAACTACTTCTCGGTTTTAGTTTCCCGACTTTTAAACCAGTAATATCTAAGTTCCTTTCAGCCTGCCGAGGTTTGACTTAACTAGTGTAAAGATACCTCCGACTAAAAGTCAAAACAATGATGCACAATAGGAATTGAGCTGTTTGTGATTAGTATTGAACTTTTGTGATTAGTATGATATTATCTAATTACTTATTTTAATTGGCCTATTTGATTACTGCAATTCTAATATTCCGGCATCAGGATTTCCTACAATTGGTTTATTGTTGAAATCTTTAGTTAAACCAGCATTCGTATTCACTCCAAAATTAACAGCTGGACTGCCATACAAAAGTGTATAATTCCAAGCCAGTGGCGAACCAGATATACTAGTAAATAAATTCAATGTTTTACTATACAACTCAGAACCCGTTAAATTAATTCCAACAGTCCCATATGCCATTCTGTAAATATTATCTGAATGTATAACAGCAGCGTTGTTTAAATAGGTGGGGTAAGCATTTACACCAGATGATAACCAAAAAATGTTATTTCTTAAGATTAACATGCCAGACGGAGGTGTTTTCAATGAACTATAAAATAAATTTGTCGGCTTAGCAAACTGCTTCACTGTCTCAATAAAATTATTGTTATAATATTGAAAGCCGGAAATTTTAACCGCAAATGTTCCAGAAGTTTGAAACGTACCAGCACTTCCACAGTTAATCACTTTATTATATGCAACGATATTGCCATTCGAAGTGCCATTGGTAGCACTTCCAACCTCAACAAAGCCGTTACAATCTATTGCTGTATTATAGAAAATACGATTGTGGCTAATATTGGTGCCATACAATTCTACCGCACCTCCATCGTAACCATAGTCATAACTTAAAGCCCAGCAATCCTTAAAATAGTTATAATCAATAGTGTTGTAGGAACTTTGTATGACCATTGGATTTGCTCCATAATCATCGTTTGAATTTACAGTTTTGGGCGTATTACGTACCATTCGTAAATTCGAAATATTATTTTGAGTAATTCTATTGTAATTCGACCCATTACCTACGGCAATACCCACTCCAACTAAAGAGATATCCATGTTTGAAATCGTACAATAGGTTGAGTTGTTCAGATTAATTGCATACTTCACATTTGCTGCAATACTTCTGTCTGTAGGACTCATTGTGTAATCCGTAATTTTAATGCCGTTTAATACCACATATTTTACTGAATTAAAATTGACAATATTGCTAAATGCATTGTTAAAGACTGGAAGTAATCCCGTACCATAATTTGTGTACACAATAGGTGATGTTGCTGTTCCTGAATATTTAATATTCAATGCGCCTGAAAATGTTTTACCACTTTTGAAAAATACCGTATCGCCTGCATACAATGTGATTGCATTTACTTGAGCGATAGATTTAAAAGGTGAAGCAAGTGCCCCGTTTGAGGTAGTTGCAGTAGAAGAAGGGTCTACATAAAATTTTCTAGCATTGGTTACTGCGCTAGCTTTTACTTGATCTGTGGTGGTCATTGAATCAACTTGGAGGTTGGGTGTAGTTTCGGTTTTTTTACACCCGTTAATTACGATAAATGCCAGGCTGGTTAGAAATAAAAGTGTTTTCATACAATAAAAATAATTTTATTTTTTACAGGATGTAAGTTTTACAAAGCAATCGGCTACTAAAATTTTGTTAATCTAAATGACCTTTCTCACTTAGTAAAAAAATAATAAATTCAATAAAAAATATATGCAAAAAAAAGCCATCTAAAAACTAGATGGCTTTGAATTATATAAAAAGTGCTTTAAGCTGATTTTCTAACAAATTTTGTAAGGATTACAATTGTTTGCTCATTGACTTTGCCTTCGATTTGATCTGTGTTATCGGGCACCAATCTAATTTTTCGAACAACAGTTCCTTTAGGTGCCATAAAGTTTGCACCCTTTACATTCAATACTTGTGTCAATACAACTGTATCTCCGTTTTCAAGTGGTGTGCCATTGCTGTCCACATGAACAGCTTGTTTTATAAAAGAGGATACGGCCCAAGTAATCACTGTCTCATCCAATTCAACCGAAGACATAATTTCACTTGCCCATTCATGGTCTTTATTAGCATATAAAATTCTATAGGTTAAAGCTTGAACACTTGGTTCTGTATTCCAAATACTTCCTGCCAAGCATTGCCAGTGATTTCCTACTTCTTCGGCATCAAGATTTGTCAAACAAGTATCACATAATGCGACTTCGTTTTCTATCACATCGTTATTTTTTGGACTTACCGCGTAATCATGTACAGCAGTCTCTGTCGTACACAACTCACACAATCCTTGACATCTTTCATTTAATTTACTTGAGATACTCATTTTAAGACAACATTTTATATGAATGACTCCAAAATTGGAATAGGTGGCAAATTTACAACTTAATTACGAATTGTTATAATTTAGAATACGATTGAACTTGTTAACTTTATACTACAATGAACAAGTATTTTTATATGACGAACATCATGTCCTTTTCAAGAAGCTTTGCTGTCATGGTCGTTTTGACTACGATGCAATTGAATGCATCTGCTCAATTGCTTCAAAATAATTATATTTTTCAATGGATTGGATTTCATGAAAGAGTGGTTGTTTTAGACAGCCTTATTAACCAGTCTAAACAATACGCTTTAGTTAAAGGAGATTACAATACCCTAACTATAAAAAATATATTACAACAAACTGCCAAATTAGCCAACTACAAAGATAGTTTGACTGCAGAAATAGCTATACAAAAAACAGCTACTCATTTTTTCAATGATTTGGCATATGGCAATACTCCTCCTCTTTTAGATTATCGTGGAGCAAAATTTGACATGACTGCTTTTAATATTCCAGCATTCATAAAAAATTACAATCATGTTAATCAACTTAAAGCATTGCCACTATTTTTAAACCAACAAAGTTCAGAAGTCAAAATGATACTTGATACACTGAATAAACTGCTGTCGTCAAGTTCAAAGAATGCATCTAAAATAAAATTATTGAACAAGGCAGCTAATGATTACCGTTGGCTGAATGCAGCTAGAACAAACCAACGCATTGTTTTAGTGAATATCCCTTCTGCACAACTAAAAGTATACGACGGGGCAAAAATCACCTTACAAATGAAGTTGATTCTTGGAAAGGTAAGCACCCCAACCAAAACCTTATCCACTTATATCAAGCAAGTAACCATTAACCCTTATTGGACAGTGCCAAAAAGCATCATAGTCAATGAGATGATCCCGAAAATTCAAAACGATATCAGTTACTTGACCAGGAATCACTTAGAAGTACTTGGATCAAACTACAAGGCAATCAATCCTTATCAAATCAATTGGCATTCGATTGATCTTATAAATTTTCCCTACATCATTAGGCAAGCAACCGGTTGCGAAAATGCATTAGGCATACTTAAATTAGAATTCGACAGTCCATTTGCGATGTACTTACATGACACTCCAGAAAAAAAATTATTTGAAACTAAAAACAGGTTCTATAGTCATGGATGCATGCGTATGGAAAAACCTGTTGCAATGGGAAGATTGTTATTAGAAGACAATTTAAAGGCAATTGACAGTATTGATTTAACTAAGTGTTATTTAAATCTAAAGCCTATCTACATTCCTATTGCTACCAAAACACCATTGGTGGTATGGTATAGTCAAGTAGATTTTGATTCAAATAATAATTTATTGTTCTATAAAAACATTTATAATAGATAGGATTAGCAGTATTTAACGCATTTTAACATCTCGTTGCTTGCTTCTTGCGTACCTTTGCAAATGGTCAAAAATTTATGTATGCGTCAAATAATGTGCTTTATCGCAATTATTTTCTTTTTTACTTTTCAATCATTTAAGCCTGAAACTGCTATGCCAAAGCATGAGCCAGCTACTGCATATGCCAATATATCAGAGAAACTAAATATCAATTCCAAGGCTTTTATCTTGGCTTTAAAAGGATATGAGAAATTGAAACAATTAGGCAAAATAGCCAACCTAAGATATTTAACGATAGCCGATATGAGTATCGCAAGTAGTGATCCTAGATTGTATATTATTGACATGGAGAAGCAGGAATTATTACTTCAAACTTTTGTAGCACATGGGAGAAATTCTGGATTGCTATTTGCAAAACAGTTCTCTAATAGCATTGGTTCATTTCAAAGTAGTTTAGGGTTCTACATTACAGGAAAACCCTATCAAGGGAAACACGGAAAATCTTTAGTGCTAAAAGGAATGGAGGCAGGCATTAATGACAAAGCAGAACAAAGAGCAATTGTATTACATGGTGCCGACTATGCCAATAAGGGATTTGTAAGTCAACAAGGATATTTGGGAAGAAGCCTAGGCTGCCCTGCTGTTCCGAATAATCATGTAGAGGAGATCATTAAAGCGATTCAAGGAGCTTCATGTTTATTTGTCTACGCACCAAATAAAAATTATTTAAAGAATTCTAGTTTAATCAACTAGATCGAGTTAAGTTTTATTCGATTCTGGAAATGCGCTTCGTTTATCTTCTTCTCTTGAAGCCAGTAGATTTTTTTAATCTTGGATTGTATTCAGGCGTGGGACCAAATTCGGCAGGTACGGTACCTTTTAACACTGGCGCACCTAATAATTCTTCGATCAAAGCAAATTTAGATTGTTCTTTTTCACTCACTAAAGTAAATGCAGTTCCTGTAGTGGCAGCGCGGGCCGTCCTTCCAATACGATGGATATAATCTTCTCCATCATTAGGCACGTCATAATTAATGACTAAGTCAATTTCTTCTATGTCAATTCCTCTGCTTAATATATCAGTAGCTACCAAAATATTGGTTTTGCCATTTCTGTAATCCTGTAAATACTGCTCTCTACTTTTTTGATCTAAATCGGAATGAATTTCCTCAGCAGCTAGTTTAGCAGATTTTAAAATTGAAGTCAACTCTTTTACGTTTTGCTTTTTTGAACAAAACACAATCACTTTTGAGTAACGCTTTGAGCCTAGCATGTCTTTAATGATGGCTGCTTTTTGTTGATCGTAAACTATAAATGCTTTTTGAACAATTTGCTCAGGCGGTTTTGAAATAGCAATATTAATTTCCACAGGATTTTTTAATATTTTATTCGCCAGTGCGCGCATCTTCTGAGGCATTGTAGCCGAGAACAATAAGTTTTGTCTTTCAGCAGGCAGATAAGTAATGATTTTAGCAATGTCATCACTAAAGCCCATATCTAACATTCTATCCGCCTCGTCTAACACTAAATACTTTAATCCTTTTAATTTAACATAGCCCATGTTTAAGTGTGCTATCATCCTTCCTGGGGTACATACTACAATGTCTGCGCCAGAAGTTAAAGCCTTTTTTTCTGCAGCAAACGAATTGCCATCACCACCACCATAAACCGCAATTGAACTTACATCAGTAAAATACGCTAGCCCTTCTAATCCTTCTGCAATTTGAATCGCCAACTCTCTAGTTGGTACTATAATTAATGCGTTGATATCCCCTGCATGATGCGGCGAAGTCAATAAACGATGTAATAATGGTAATAAAAATGCTGCTGTTTTACCTGTGCCTGTTTGTGCAGCTGCGATGATGTCTCTTCCCTCTAAAATGGGCACCATGACCTGTTGTTGAACAGGTGTTGCCGTTTCGTATCCCATTGCGTCTATGCCATCTAATATGCGCTGATCTAATCCTAAATCTATAAACTTCAAAATGTATTAATTTACAATAAAGGTAGTTTATAATTTTTCAAATAAGAGATTCAATATTCTTGGAATTTGATTGCGATCATCGGTATCAAACTGTTCTTCCATTTGAAGCAGTTTAAACCCAAAAGCAGTAGCTGCGTTTGTGAAATCTGTAATATGGTGGTTAAAACATGTGACTACCTGTGTACCTGTCTCTGTTTCGAATCTTGCCTTGGAACCAGCGTATTGTTTAAAAGGATGTAATTCTCCAATGTATACATAACTGCCTTCCCTAGTGACTTTAGAAAGTTGATGAAAAACTGCATTTAGGTCTTCTATATGTTCTAGCATTAAGCTAAACGTTACCAAGTCATAAGGGGGATTTGCAAAAGCCCAGTCCTTAGTAATATCGGCAATATTGAAATTTACTTTATTTGAATTTGCTTTATCTGAATTAAATTTCTCTTTTGCAATTGAAAGCATCCCTTCAGATAAATCAATAGCAGTAATTTGATCACAAATAGTAATCAACCATTCCGTATTCTTTCCAGTACCACAACCCACTTCTAAACAGTGTTTAAAAATTTTTCCTGCTAAAATTTTCCTTAAAGCTACTGCTTCAAGATCGCGTGTTTTATTTTCATTGGTATCGTACTGAGTTGACCAACTATTATATGCTTTTTCTACATTCATCATTAATCCATTCTAATTTTGATAAAGATAGCAGAAAATAAAGTTAAGATTGCAATAATCAAAATAGAAGTGGATGCACCAAAGTAATCTGCAGTGAAGCCTGTGATGATAGCCCCAATGGCATATCCACTGTCTCTCCAAAATCTAAAAATACCCAAACTCTTAGCCCTGTCTAAAGCATGCGTGTAGTCGCTGATGGTGGCTAAAAATGTAGGATAGACCATGGCTGTTCCAATACCTAAGAAAACGGATACCAAAACCATTTGAAAATAACTAGAAGCTAAAATTAAATAGGCAATAGCCACTGCCTGCAAGAGCATACCCCAAAATAATAATTGCTTCTTTGCAATATGATCAGCCAATTTCCCTGTGATAATTTGACTCAAACCCCATACAGCAGGATAGATAGAAGTGATAATGCCTATGTCCATCAAAGTAAACTGCTTTTGAATTAAGATAATGGGTAGCAAACCCCAAACCATTCCGTCATTTAAATTATTCACAAGCCCCGCCTGTGTTACAGAGCTAAGGTTCTTGTTGGTAAAACTGGTTGCTGTAAAAATATTTTTTAGTCTAGGGATATTGCTCGTTATGAGCGACTCCGTTACCACAAAACCCGATGTGTCTTTAACAAAAATCCAAGTAATGAGTAGTCCAACAACAGCAACTGCAAGTCCTAAATAAAAAGGGAATGGAAAAATGCCGAACCTGTCTGCAATATAAGCTGTAAAAAAAGCCATTAACGCTACCGCTATATATCCAGCAAATTCATTTAATCCCATTGCAAGGCCTCTATTTTGTTGACCTACAAGGTCAATTTTCATCACCACGGTACTTGACCAGGCAAAGCCTTGGTGAATACCCAACAATACATTGGCAAAAATGATCCAATTCCATGAAGGTGCGTAAATGAATATCAATGGCACGGGAAGGGCCAATATCCAACCCAATAACAATACTTTTTTTCTAGTATACTTTGCTGCTAAATAACCTGAGAAATAATTAGCAATCGCTTTTGAAAACCCAAAAATGACAATAAAAGATAAAATGATAGCCGTTGAATGTATGTTAAATTTGAAAGCCGCAAATTCAGGGAAGATGGATCTTTCAATGCCAATCATTGCCCCCACAAAAGCGTTGACCACAATTAATAAAATAAATTGGGGCAAGTTCTGCCTTAAACCAAGAATCGATGGCTGCTCGGGTTCTGTTTTCATGTGATTGCTTTTATTGAATATTTGCTTTTACAAAATCTGAACAATATTGCTTGATTAAATCTCTAACATCTTCGAAAGCTTTTTGAATTTCCGACGCTGTGCCCTGCGCCTTTGCAGGATCGGGAAAATTATAATGAAACTTTTGCGCATTAGATGGAAAAAACGGACAACGTTCTTTAGCATGATCACAAACGGTAATCACAAAATCAAAGTCCACTCCGGTGTATTCTGTAATGTTGTTAGATGTATGGCCTGAAATATCAATGCCATCAGCTTGCATTGTTGCTATGGCTCTTGGGTTCACCCCATGAGTTTCTACACCTGCACTATACACCACCGCTTTATCGCCTGCAAAATGTCTTAGGTAACCTTCTGCAATTTGGCTACGACAACTATTACCAGTACATAAAACTAAAATCCTTTTCATGCTCTATATTTAAATTTTATACATTTTATCTCTTAACCAAAATGCCACATTCACTAACAGGATCAAGGCTGGGACTTCGACCAATGGCCCAATCACACCAGCAAAAGCTTGACCACTATTGATGCCAAATACGCCAATTGCCACCGCTATCGCCAATTCAAAATTATTTCCGGCTGCAGTAAAAGCGATCGAGGTATTGGTAGCATAATCTGCACCCATTTTTTTACCAATCAAAAAACTCACAAAGAACATGATCGCAAAATATATCACCAATGGAATGGCTATTCGAATCACATCAAAAGGAATTTGAACAATAAGCTGTCCTTTTAAACTAAACATTACCATGATGGTAAACAATAAGGCGATTAAAGTAATTGGCGAAACAAAAGGAATGAACTTTGTATTCAACCAGTCCTCTCCTTTGGCGCGAATAAGAAAATACCTTGATAAAAATCCAAGCACAAATGGCAGGCCTAAATAGATCCCTACTGATTCAGCAATTTGACCCATGGAAATGTTGACTACGGTACCCTCTATCCCAAAATAAGGAGGCAATACAGTAATAAATACATAAGCATAGACACTATACAATGCCACCTGAAAAATACTATTCAAAGCAACCAAGCCAGCAGCATACTCTCTACTCCCCTCTGCTAGTTCATTCCACACAATCACCATGGCAATACATCTAGCTAAGCCTATCAAAATCAAACCCATCATATATTCTGGCTGATCTCTTAAAAAAATGATGGCTAAAGCAAACATCAAGATTGGCCCAATAATCCAATTAATAAACAAGGACACCCCTAAAACTTTTGTGTTTTTAAACACTTTACCTAAATGACTATATTTTACTTTTGTAAAAGGAGGATACATCATCAAGATTAAACCAATTGCCAGAGGAATATTGGTGGTGCCATTTGAATAGGATTGAATACCGGAAGCAATACCTGGGAAAAAATTTCCAATAGCAATACCAACGGCCATTGCCAAAAAAATCCAAAGGGTTAAGTTTCTATCTAAAAAACTTAATTGCTTTCTTTCGGTAGCTGGAGCACAATGATTATTGGACATGAACTAAAATGATTTTCTGAATGAATGAATTATAAAATGATCCATTTAAATATTGCTTTGATTAACAACAGCCAGCACCTGGCACACATTTTTTGTCTGCAGCTGAATTTTGATCAGCAGAAGGCTTTTGTGCAAAAACAGTCACACTGAAAATGCCCGTAGATCCAGTTTTAAGTTGATCCATCTCGGCTTGTGATAAATAACGGATCAAAATATCATCAGGAATGACAATTGGTTTTTCTTTTTGAATCACCACATTTTCAAATCCGTTGGCATGGATTAATTCCATATACACTTCTTTCTGTATTGCACCTGCAACGCAACCTGCATACATTTCGGCGTCTTTTCTTAATCCTTCTGGCAATGCACCAACCAATACGACATCTGAAATACTAAAATGCCCACCTGGCTTAAGTACTCTGTAAATATCCTTTATCACTGCATCTTTATTAGGGACCAAATTCAGTACACAATTGCTTACAATCACATCCGCAGTATTCGCGGTGATTGGCATATGTTCAATATCGCCTTGTCTAAATTCCACATTGTTAAATCCCCTTAATTCTGCATTCGCTCTTGCTTTATCAATCATTGCTGGTGTAAAGTCTACACCTATCACTTTACCAGTTTCCCCGGTTTCGTGACGTGCAATAAAACAATCATTTCCGGCGCCACTACCCAGGTCAACTACCGTATCTCCTTGTTTAATTTTAGCAAACTGAGTGGGCAAGCCACATCCAAGACCTAAGTCCGCATCGGCGTTGTAGCCTTCAAGGGTGGTATAATCTTCGGACATAATATTATACACTTCTGTAGAACAGCCGCCAGCGCCACAACAAGAAGCCATATTGTCGGCCTTGTCTTGTAATGCGATCTCACTGTACTTTTTTCTTACAATTTCTTTTAGTTGTTCTTCTGTTTGCATCGTTAAAGTTTTTAAATTATTAAAAAATCAAATTTGTACCAATCTATTTATCGTAATAAGCCGATCATTGTTGTCAAAAAAAATCAACAACAACTTTTTAATGGGGCAGCAAATCTGTCAAACATTTGATTCAATTGCGATTTTGCCTTTGTCCATTCTTTCTCATCTATACAATAACATACTGACGCGCCATCAATATCACCCTTGATCAATCCAGCTTCTTTAAGCTCCTTTAAATGTTGTGAAACCGTGCTTTGAGAAAGCGGTAATTCGTCCACAATATCACCACAAACACAAGCTTGTTTCTTTAATAATACATTTAAAATAGCGACCCTAGCTGGATGCGATAAAGCTTTTGCGTATTTGGCAATGCTTAATTCTTGCGCAGCATAGTCTTTTGTTTTAGTCGTTCCCATATTAATCGTAAAATTACGATTAATATTTAAATAAAAAAAGAATTTATCTTTTTACGGATAAATTCTTAAAAAATAGGGCCTATCAACTTATACAAATAACATAATCAGTACTAATACCATCCCAGCGACTGTAAAGTAGATTCCTTTTCTAAAAATCGTCGTTCCTGGCATAAACATCCAGAAAGAGGACATAACGAAGAAAAATAATGAAAGGCCAAAGAATATGTTTAAGTAATAAAGCGGGTCTTTTGTTGTTGCCTTGTGTAGTTTAGTCAACTTATTAATGAAGCTAGGCAGCTCCATCACTTTGAAATCGGCCACCCCAGTTGTTTTATTATAAGTACCTTGCTCAAAGCTAACCACATCACCCACTTCTCCTATTGTTTTCAAATTTTTCAATTTAATAGCAGGACCGATTTCTTCATTTTTTAAATTAGGAGCAACAGTGACCAATTTATGTACTTCACTCTTTAAAAAAGATGTTTCTCTAAAAATTAAAATAATCCCACTGATTGAATAGATGGCCATGATTCCAGCTAAGAAAAAGCCTAAATAACGATGATAAACGCGCATGTTTTTGGATACATTACTCATAAAAGAAATTTTACTGACTATTGTGTCTTTTGTTATAAATAAATCTAAAGTATTGCTAAAATAAGCAATATGGTTTACAATTAAAACTTAGACAAACAAAGATCATGTGAGTTTAATCATGTCAGCCTAGAAATAATAGTTAATTTTAAATATATTTAACATGGACTGGCCAAAGTTGCCATCTAAGCACCAAAATCTCCTTTATGAAAAAATATTGCCTTTCGATATGTTTCATTTGTCTTTGTATATATCATGTTCAAGCACAGCAAAACAAAGTTCATATTAACCATACCGCCATCTATGTGGTAGATATTCAACAATCGGCAGCTTTTTATACCAATCTAATAGGGCTAGATACTGTACCAGAACCCTTCCATGATGGTAAACATATTTGGTATAGCACAGGTGCACATTCCATGTTGCATGTGATTCAAGGCGCAACTGAAAAAAGAGCATATTACAAGAATCAACACACTTGTTTCACGGTACCTAATTTTAAAGATTTTATAGGAAAATTAGCTACTGCAAACTGGACATGGGAGGATGTGGCAGGCAAAAAGAATGCAGTCACCACCAGAGTAGACGGCGTACATCAGATTTGGCTACAGGACCCCGATGGCTATTGGCTAGAAATAAATGATGATACTTTTTAATTACTATTCATTCATTACTATTCAAACAACGCATTCACTTTAAACGAATCAAGATGCATCCTATTACAGTACAAAACAACATAGAAGCACCTATAGCAACAGTTTGGGCATTCTGGACCCAACCAGAACATGTCATGCAATGGAATCATGCTAGCAATGATTGGCATTGTCCAAAAGCGAGTAGTGAATTTAAAGTTGGTGGCGAGTTTCACTATATCATGGCAGCTAAAGATGGTTCAGTTGAATTTGACTTCTGCGGCACTTTTACAAAAATTATAGACCAATCCGCTATCCAGATCTTTTTAGAAGATGGACGTGAAATGAATCTCCTGTTTGAAGTAGACGGTAATGGAACAAAAGTCATTGAAACATTTGAACCAGAAGAAGTCAATAGCTTAGAACTTCAAAAGCAAGGATGGCAAGCCATTCTAGATAATTTCAAAGCCTACGTAGAAGGATAATTAAATAAATTTAAAAATAAAGGGCATTACAAAAGTGACAAATGCCGCCCAAACTGCATAAGCTGGAATAAATAAAGCAATTTCAGTTTCGATCTCGCGAATGCCTGCTTTTCCTTTTAAGTTTTTAACCATAGCAAAAGACACAAATAGTAAATGTATAAACATCAACAGATTTGCACCTAATACTGCAATTCTGTTGGGAGAAACGCCAAACTCTGCAAGTCTAAATGCGATTGCAGAAAGTGCGATTGCATTGGCAATGATGGTTAATAAAGAAAGACTAAACAACATGATTAATTGAATCCTAGATTTTGCATTGTTTACAATTGAAGTCAATGAAAATAAGATGATGGCCATTACAGCTATCAATAAAACATTAAACAACAACAGAAAATTACGATCATTGTAAATATTTTTTCCTGTATACATTAAGGTAGATAAGAATACAATTAATGTAATCAATACAAGTGGCGTGAAAATGCGCGCTATTGTAGGAGAAATTTTATTTACAAGCTGAGGATTGTTTTGAACCAAATAGGTAGAAAGCATTGGAATAGCTCCTAATGCCCAAACAGCAATTTGTTCAAAGTAAAACTGCTTGATATCGATGCCTAATAACTCAAATAAGCCAATGGTAATTCCTGTGAACAATACACCAGAAAAGAAAATCAAGGCAGTCATGACAATGAAATTGCCATTGAATTTTAAGAAAGAGATACTTTTTTGATTGTCCTTATGGTCTCCACCCACAAACGCATAGCCCATCACCGTCCATAAAAAAATGGGTAAGTGAATAGTCGTTAATATAAAAGTTGAACTTTGTTCATTGTAGGGCAAGCTATTAATAAACACAGCCGATCCTATGAAAATAAGTGCAGGTAATAGATATTTATTGATTGCTACGCCTTGTTTCCAAGCAAAATACATGCTTAGCATGGGAAATACAACAAAGCCAATATTCTTAGATAAATAAATATCATATTGCATCCCCAAGAAACCAGGCATCTTCGCAATCAATCCGCTTATCACTGCAGCAATCACAATGAAAATGATTTCGTTCTTATTGCCCCATGTTAGATCCTCTTGGGTAAAATTGATTCGCTCGTTCCAAATTTGCGCGGCAGGTTGTTCTTTCACATCTTGATAAACCGCATTAAAAGCATTTACAAAAGAAGTCTTGTCATCACGATACAATTTTTCTAGTTCTTTCGGATTGTTGATATTGATTTTTATTTCGTTTTCCATCGTAGTATGTTTATTTAAAAAAAGGGGGAAGGATTTATTAATTTGTTTTTTGTATTAATTTTTCTAGTGCATCTAAGTGGTCGCTAAATGCTTTCTTTCCTAAAGGAGTAACAGCGTATGTCGTATTGGGCTTTTTACCAATAAACTGTTTTGTAATGGAGATATAGTCTGCTTTTTCAAGTGCACTTAAATGACTGGCCATATTGCCATCTGTCAATTGAAGTTGCTCTTTCAATGTGCCAAAGTCCACCACATCATTCACAAGAAGAATAGACATAATGCCTAATCTAACCCTGCTTTCAAATGCTTTATTTAAATCTGCTATATAATTTTTCACTTCTCGTATTTAAAGTAGATATACAAACCATACACAATATGCAATACGCCGAATCCCAATGCCCAGAAGAGCAAACCATAATCCACATAAATAGATGCAATCAAACCAATCAAAATTTCAAGTACACCAAGTGAACGGATATCATGAATGGTGTATTTACTTGCATTTAAAATGGACAAGCCATAAAATATAATAGTAGCAGGTGCAATTAAAGCAATCTGACCATGATACAAAAGAATACTACAATAGATGGCGCCAGCAGTTAATGGGATAGCCATATTGATTAATAATCTTTTTGCAGTCGCATCCCATACAGGCAATCCTTTAGACAAGGCATTACGCATGGCTAGATAAATAGCTGTTGCGAGTGCGATGACTAACAACAAAATAAGTTCAACAAATAAGAACTGATAAACGTTGTTATTTAACACGCCATTTTGATCCACTATCAAATTATAATAGCCCGGCTCAGTCAATTGAATACCCAAAAAAGTATAGGCAACCATTACCCCAGCGATTGCAATCAGCCCTACGACAATACCCGCAAGTCCGCTTAAGGATAAAAATTTAGAGGAACGCTCCATCATTGACCTAATGTCCTTGAGCGCATCCAATTGTTCTTGTTGTTGATCCATTTTAATTGATTTAAAAGTACTTTGAATTACAAAGTAATGAAGTATTTAAATACCAACCAAAAAAATAAAGGATTTTCTAGCTAACATTGCAATCTAGCATGCGTTATCCTCTCCAATTATCCCCATTCAGTGCCGAATTGGCAATCTATATTCCTGATTATGAACAGGTTAAGGAAGTATACGAGGCAATATTAATCGATCATCCGGCCGAACCCTTTCCCTATTGGGCAAAACTTTGGCCATCTTCCATCGCATTGGTTCAGTATCTAAAAGCGAACACAATCTGGATAGAACATAAAAATGTGCTTGAAATTGGAGCTGGGTTAGGGCTCCCAAGCTTCTTGATTGCAGGTTACGCAAATTCAGTTCAAGTGAGTGATTATGCGCCAGAAGCAGTAGAATTATTGGAGAAAAATATTCAGCACCTTCAATTAAATAATGTGCAAGCAATGGAATTGGATTGGAATAATGTGCCCGATTCAATCAATGCTGATGTCGTGTTATTGAGTGATGTAAATTATAACCCCAGTCAGTTTGATGGATTGTTGCAATTGATTACAAAATTGATTTCAGAAGGAACAATTGTCCTTCTTTCAACCCCTCAAAGAATCATGGCTAGTCCATTTGTAAATGCAATTCAACAATTGGTGAAGCAAACTCATGTTGAACTGGTGAATGAAAATGGTAAATCAGTTGAAATAAGTATTTTAGTATTGTCTAAATAATACCTTACAAACTATTAAGATAAAATAGCCTACTCCTTTTCAACTATCTATTATGAAAGATGCAATAGAAACTGTGGATGAATACATTCAAAGCTTTCCCAAGAAAACACAAGTACACTTAAAAGCAATCAGAAAAGTCATTAAAGCAAATGCACCTGAGGCGATTGAACTAATTGCCTATAAAATGCCTGCATTTAAATTGAATAAAAAACCATTGATCTATTTTGCTGCCTACGAAAAACATATTGGTTTCTATGCAACACCTAGTGGACATGCAAAATTTACGAAAGCACTTTCAAAATATAAGCAAGGTAAGGGTTCGGTGCAGTTTCCAATCGATGAGCCAATGCCCTTGGAATTGATTCAAAAGATAATAGCGTTTAGGGTAGCTGAGAATAAAAAATAATTTCTTTTGAATTTTGAAGATCTAATATGTAAATTAGCTAAATATCAAATTAAAGATTTAAATGTATCATATTCATCAAATAGGCCTTCAAGATATTGAGCAATTACAAGCAATAGGCAGACAAACATTTTCGGAAACTTTTGCCCAAAGCAATAGTGCCGACAATATGGATAAATACCTTGAAGAAGCTTATGCACATGATAAATTAAGTGCAGAACTGACGGATCCAAATTCTTTATTTTATTTTGCCGAGTTAGATAAACAAGTAATAGGATACTTAAAACTCAATTTCGGCGCATCACAAACAGAACTTAAAGATAATAGTGCACTCGAGATAGAACGCATTTATGTTGCTAAAGCGTTTCATGGCCAGAAAGTAGGACAACTACTGTATGATAAAGCCATTGAAGTTGCTAAAGAAAAAAAGGTGGGCTATATATGGCTAGGTGTTTGGGAGGAAAATCATAGAGCCATACAGTTTTATACAAAAAATGGTTTTGTGGCATTTGACAAACACGTTTTTGTGCTTGGAGATGATGCGCAAACAGATATCATGATGAAACTTGAATTAGTAAAATAATACAAATGGACACAGGCGTTGATCAATATATTAGTAAAGCAAAATCATGGAAGGATGAGATGACTCAATTAAGAACCATCTTATTATCGTGTAAATTAGAAGAGACTATTAAATGGGGCCAACCGTGTTACGCTATCAACAACAAAAATATTGTCATGATAGCGCCTTTTAAAGCGCATTGTGCTATAGCATTCTTTAATGGTGCCGCATTAAAAGATGAAAAAGGACTGCTAGTAAAGGCTGGCGTAAATACACAGTCTGCAAGACAAATGCGTTTCACCAATGCCGATGAAATTGTAAAATTAAAATCCGTCATTAAAAGTTATGTGAAAGAAGCCATTGAAAATGAAAAGCAAGGGGTTAAACCTACTCCAGCCGAGAAGGCTGAGCCAATATTAGTAGAGGAACTAGAAGCAATATTTAAAAAGAATCCCCCATTTAAAAAAGCATTTGCTGTATTGACACCTGGAAGACAACGTGCTTATCTAATTCATTTTTCAGGTGCAAAACAAGCAGCAACAAGGGTTGCGCGAATTGAAAAATATGTGGATGCTATTTTAGCAGGCAGAGGCATTAATGATTGTACCTGTGGGCTATCAAAGAAAATGCCCTATTGCGATGGGTCACATAAATATGCTTAGCCTTAATTGAATTCATCTAGCCAATCTTAACCGAAGTCATTGTCAATGATCCGCCAACAGGCTTATCATTAAAGAACGAAACGGCATCGGCTTTACCTTGAAGACCTAAAGTGTACAACAAAGGCAAGTAATGTTCTGGAGTGGGTATCGCCAACATTGCTTCCTTACCCAAAGTATTGTAATGAATCAATGGTTCGTGTTCTTTATTCAGCATTAGATCTTTAAATGTTTGATTCATCTGCAATGCCCAGTCGTAGCCATAAGCAGGCCCATCTAATTTATCCCATGCGACCATGCGCAAATTGTGAACCATATTGCCACTTCCAATAATCAAAACTCCTTTTTTACGCAAATGGTATAACTCCTTAGCTAATGCATAATGAAAAGCTGGGTCCTTTGTATAATCTATACTCAACTGTAACACAGGAATAGTTGCCTCAGGGTACATATGTCTTATTACAGTCCATGTACCATGATCTAAACCCCAATCGTGATCCAATTCCACATGGGCACTTTGAATCAATGAAGCGGTTTCTTTAGCTAATACAGGATCCCCTGGAGCTGGATATTGTACTTGAAACAACGCTTCTGGAAAACCACCAAAGTCATGAATGGTTTTTGGGAAATCCATTGCCGTGATACTTGTGCCTTTTGTAAACCAATGGGCGGATATTACTAAAACTGCTTTAGGTGTAGGGATTTCTTTAGCCATTGCCTTCCAACGATTGCTAAACTCGTTATCCTCAATCCCATTCATAGGTGAGCCGTGACCAATAAACAACACTGGCATCAAATAATTTTGATCTTGCAAAGTTTCCGTGAAACTTTTAAATGCCCCGATTGTATTGATTGTGCTCATGGATAGATTGGCTTGGTAATTTATACCGATTCAAAATTACAACTAGTATGTTAATCTCGTTTATGCAAATAAACTATCCTATAAAAAAATTCCCCTAGTGAACACTAGGGGATATTAAAATGGGGAACCTGTAATAATGAATAATGTAGGTGTTGGTTTGTCACATTAAAATTAATCATAATTTACTTATATAAGCATATATGCCCAAAGAATATTTTCTCAATTGCGTCTCTTTGAGGGACAATGAATCACCTAAGAGATCAAGATTTACTCATAGAGTTTGGCAATAAATTAAAGGCTTTAAGATTGGCAAAAGGCCTGACATTAGAGGCGCTAGCCTATGCCTCAGAAATAGAAATCAGCCAAGTACACAGGGTAGAAAAAGGGAAAATAAACCCTACTTATACCACCCTAAATGCATTAGCCAATGGGCTGGGTATCTCTTTAGCCGAACTGTTAGGCTAATTGAATCAATGTGTGCGAATAGGTACGAAATCCTGGAATTAAAAATTGTCCTTTTTTGCGCTACAAACTAAATGCGTGTCAATTAATTCTAAAGCCAACACCATATCCTTCACTGCATCCTTGTACTTTTTAAAATGAGGCGTTAGGATATGAGACTGATAGGCTTCGTTGCTTGCATACACTTCTAAAATAGTAATACTGGTAGCATCTTTTTTATCTGCTACTGCCGTATAAGACAATACACCAGGTTCTAATTTTATCGCAGTGGTCATTTGCTTTTGCAGTAAAGCCGTATAAAAAGCTAACTGCTTCGCATCCACTTTTATTTTTGCTATTCTATACATGCGGGTTGAGTCTTGTGCATTTGAGTGCATACTAATTAGGATTAGGATTGCTGAAAAAAGGTAAGGTAAGATGGTCTGTTTTTTCATCATTATAATTTTATAAATATTAAGTTGGGATTTGTTCTACTAAAATAACTTTTCCTGATTTATCAAAATAAGTGCAAGTCATTGTATCAATGCTTATTCCCCATTTTTCAATACCAGATTCAGCACACATTTTAATAAAACTAAGGTAGTCGGTTTTACCTTGTTGATGGTCTATCAAACCAACTTTAAAATTATCGGCATCAGCAGTATCAGCAACAGTCATAGAAGCGTATTTTTCAGGAACCTTAACTGTATTATTAGCGCCATGATAGTCGATATGTCCATCCTCTACATAAGCTTCGTAATGCGTCACGCCTAATGCTTTTATATCTTTAATATAATTTGGAAAGTCAGCGCCTGATTTTACTTTACCATGTGCTGTTATAATCTGTTCTGCTGTAAACATTTGCTTTATGTTTTATCTTCAAATTTATATAATTTCAGTGTATAAATATTGATACAATGGCAACAATCAACCCTCATATTCATTTTAACGGTAATGCAGAAGAGGCATTTGAATTTTATAAATCTGTTTTTGGCGGAGAATTTCAAAAGATAATTCGTTTTAGTGCATTAACTAGTGAAGCATTTTCATTTCCAGAAGAGGAGCTAGATAAAATAATGAATATTACTTTGGCTATTGGAGGATCAAGTTTTTTATCAGGCAGTGATGTGCCAAAAATGTTAGGCACTGTAAATGAGGCGGAGAATAGAAGTAAAATAAACGTTATTGCAGAAAGCAAAGAAGAGGCAGATGCGCTATTTAACAAACTCTCTGTTGGCGGAGCGGTTGAAATGCCAATAGGTGATAGCCCTTGGGGAACTTATTTTGGTTTGTTTAGAGATCAATTTGGAATAGAGTGGATGATTGAATTAAATTCGTATTAAACTAAGATATATACCATGCTTTCCTCAATCTATGTACGCGTAAGGACCTACTATCCATTAAACCTTATGGTTTGGCTTACAAGGTACTTGCTTGGATTTGCCTTTATCCCATCGGGGATGAAAAAAGTGCTAGGACAGCGATTTACAAGTATTGGAACAGACAATCCAATTGGTTATTTTTTTGAGGCTTTATTTAGAACCGGCATGTACTGGAACTTTCTTGGTTGGGGTCAACTTATTGCCGCTGTATTAATGATGACTCAGCTATTTTCAACACTTGGGAATCTTATCTTCTTCTTTATCATTTCTAATATCTTTTTTATCACGGTATCGATGCATTTTACTGGCACCTGGTTGATCGCCCTACTTATGTTATTCGCATCAACCTGCCTTCTTTTATGGGACGCAAATAGGTTGCAATATATTATTGTACAAAAGGGATTTCTTGAAATTAGTCAAGATATTAAATTACACGAAGCTTCAACACTTTGGCAAATTAGCGGTACCCTGATTTTTATAGCATCTGTTTCTTATACCTTAATTGACAACGTGATTAAGACAAATCACTTACAATTATTTCTTGGTTTTTTTATTGCAATAATATTGATCGTTGGGGTAACAGTTATACTTGAACTTAGAAATCGTAAGTTAAAATCAAAGAAGCAACTATAAAATAGTAAGAATTGACTAATTGGGATGTATAAGATAAGAATCTATTCATTCAAATAGTGAATTTGTGCTTTTTGATATCTTATTATTAATCAAAATAAAATAATGATATTGCATTATGTATGTAAACATAGAAACTGAAAGGCTTAATATTAGACCATTAATGATTCAAGATGCTGAATTCATTATTGAATTATTAAATAGTAAGGGCTGGATTCAATTTATCGGGGATAGGAATGTCAAAGACACTGAATCTGCAAATGTTTATATTCAAAAGATCTTATCAAACAACAAATTTTTTTATAACATTTTTGAAATTAAAGAAACTAACACACCTATTGGAGTAGTTACCTTTCTTTATCGTGGTAATCAAGATTGTCCTGATATTGGTTTTGCCATGTTACCTCAATATGAAAAAAACGGATACGGATTTGAGGCTACAAGTCATTACTTAAAAGAACTTGATAGAAATAATATTGGTAAGATTATTGCAATAGCTAAAAGCGATAATACAAATTCACTTAAGCTTTTAGGAAAATTAGGGCTAGTTTATGAAAAAACAATTAATGACAATGATGAAATATTAGAAAAGTATACAACTGTACTAGAATAGTTACAGACAATTTTGTCTATAATTTTATTTGTCATTCAACCCAATCCCAAATCCAAACATAGCAGCGACCAAAGCCAAGTGAATGATTAAAACAGCTTTTTGCCAGGTTGGTCTGTCATTCCATTTTTGTTCAGGATTGAATGGATCAAATGCCATACCTATTCCAAGAGATGCGGCAGCCTGCATATAATCTTTAGAATACAATGCCTGAAATAGCCCTAAAAGTAAAAAACCAATGTAAAGAAACTTGTTAAATGATTTGTTCATTGAAATGTCGTTTAATTGTTTTCAAAATTAAATCATAACAATAATTCAAAATTGTACTTTTAAGACATTACTTGATTTCCCACACAATACTATCTCCATCAACTTTAGTAGTTGCTTTAAAAAAATCCTTAGGGTTGTGATTTGTAAGTTTACGAAACTCTCTTATTAAATAAGACTGATCATAGTAACCTTCTTCATAGGTGATATCGGTAAGATTTTTTAATTGGGCACTATTGGATTTGTTGGATAATGAGCTTCTGAACCTATAAATCCTACGGTATTCAACAGGACTGCAACCCATATGTTTTTGGAAATGTCTTTGAAATGTTTTTAGATTTAGGCCTACTTGCTTTGCAATAGCAGCAATAGAAATTTGTTCAGTTCTATTTTCTAATAATGTCAAAGCATTTTCAATACTGGATAATTCTGGGTTATCAAAAAAATGAGAAAGTAAAAATGATTCAATTTTACTAAGATCATCCTTACTTGAAAACAAATCTTCTCCAAATTTCCTCCAAACATCATTTGTTAGTTCTTGAGAAAATCTAGGAGCTAAGGAAAAATAATTGTCCTTAAAAAATCGGTTAAATCCTAAAGGCTTGAAAACAATGGAAATCTCCCTGACTTTACCAGTATATGCAAGTAAAACAGGACTTGTATATTTTCCCAATAATTCTATGTGAATGCCCTTATTAGAGCTTTCTGAAATTTCAAGTTGCTGCTTAAGTCTTTTAACCGATGCCCCTTTGAAAAATGAAAGCCCTGTATTATAATGCGGAAATGCTACATAATTAAAATTTGAAGTAGCCGAACCTTCATATATATAAAAACATTCAATATACTTAGATAGAATTGGAGAAGTGGGTGCAATGGACTTTATCACAAAAAAGAGAGATTTGTTCTAAAGGTAATTAAAGAAAAAGAAAAAGTTGCGTCTTGAAGTCGCAAATTGCAACCTCAAGAATAACCAAAAGATGCAGTTACCCTAATTCACTAATAAACAAAGAAAAAGCCATCATTTCTGATGACTTGTCCAGTGTGGCTCCCCTTTCGCACCAAAGTTGCAACTTTTTCAAAATAGATTGAATTTAGAAAGTTTTCTATTAGTAAACTTATTATCTTTACTTTGTGTTTAATATCATCACCCGAAGAACGCTTCTAGCATATGCCAAAAAATACCCTATGGCAAGGGTTGCTTTGTTTGAATGGTATCATGAATTAGTAATATCGGATTTTAAAAGTTTTAATGAGCTTAAAAAGGTATATGGAAATGTAAGTTTAGTGAGTGATGATAGAGTTGTATTTAATATAATGGGTAACCAATATAGATTGGTAGTTAGAATGGTGTTTGAGTTTAAAGCGATACAGATCAAATGGTTTGGAACACATAGTGACTATGATAAAATAGATGTAACTACAATACAATATAAAAAGTAAGGATATGGAATTGAAAATTATAAAGACTAAAAAACAGTATAAGCAATACCTTGATTGGGTAGATGTTCAGTTTGAGAATAAAGTAAAATCGACTACTCCACAAGGCGAAAAGCTACAAGTAGCACTTCTATTAATTAAACAATATGAAGATGCCAACTATCCCATTCCACTTCCAGATCCAATTGATGCCATCAAAGTAAAGATGAACGAATTAGGATTAAAGAATAAAGACCTTGTTGGGAAAATGGGTAGTAAAGGATATGTATCTTCTTTACTGAACAAAAAGAAGCCATTGACCCTGGAGCTAGCTAAGTTGTTTCATCAAGAATTAAATATTCCAGCTGAGGTACTATTGTCCTAGCGACAGCTAGAAGTCGCAAATTGCGACCTCAAGTATGGACTTGGTTCCAATAAAAAAGCCCTGCAAAATGCAAGGCTTTTCTTTTTCTGCTCCCCTTATAGACGAAAGATGCAACTATAATACCTTAATTGAGTATGTAACTATTAGGAAACTAATGTGTTAAACTTATTTCTTTTCGGCACTCAACTTCTTAGCAATGCTGTCATAATATTCTTGAGTTAATTGCTCTGTCCAAACAGTTGGTTTTGAGCCATCATATAAAGCTAAATAAGTTATCAGGTTTTCCTTACTGGCTGTGTGCCAATGCTCGGTATCTTTAGCACATCTTATAACATCTCCTTTTTTTATAATAATTGCATCTTTTCCTCTTTCTTGATAATATCCTTCACCATCAACAACTATAAGTACTTGTGGTGTAGAATGTTTATGCCAATCAAGTGTGGAGTTTTTTCTAAAAGTTGCTTTCGTAATATTAAAATTCAATTCTGCATCGCCTTGCAATACTCCATTTAACCAGGCTTCACCTATGTAATGCGTATTAGGCGCCTTTGGCCCTTCTGTTAAATAAGAACTTACGATGTAGTCTGCCTTTTGTGAAAAGGATATAAAAGGAATCAAAAGAAATAACAATACAGTTGACTTTTTCATTTTAATGTTAATTTGAAATAAATATAACATAAAAAAGTGGGAAAGATGCAACTAGCCTAACTCACTGATAGACAAAGAAAAAGCCATCATTGCTGATGGCTTGTCCAGTGTGGCTCCCCTTACAGACGAAAGATGCAACTATATACCAATGATTGAGTATGTAACTATCAGGAAATTATTTAACAAGTCCACTCTCATCAATCTTAAATAACCACTCTTGGTCAAAACAGTCATTAGATACATTGTATGATGCACAAATTTGTTTGGTAGCTTCTATTTGATAAAGTTTATCCTCCGTTAATGATATTCTTAAACCATAATCATTTAAGAATTCTCCATAGGTTTTTTGCCAAAGCATTTCCCCATTGGAACTAATTTTAGCAATCAAAACATCATAATTCCCCTTACCAAAAGAGCTGGTAGAACCCACTACAATATAACTGCCATCTTTAGTTCTAACCACCTGCCCTGCCTTATCATAACTTGTTCCGCCTATAATACGCTTCCATAAAACCTTACCCTTACTGTCTTTTTTCACAAGTTCAATATCACACTCATTTTTACTTCCACAGTTGATAGTTGAAACAGAAATTGTTGAATTGTCTGAAAAATTAAAAAACAATGATTTCAAATCTTTAAAATAAAGAATACCGAACAAGAATGTGCTAATCAAAATTAGCGCTTTCCAGTTCCTTTTGATTAACGTTCTACTATCAACAAATAGATTGCTGAAATTTGAAATGACTATTTTGAACTCAAATTTCCCTTCATTTTCAACATTTGGAACTTCATTCAATTTGATATCCAAAGTGGCTCCTATAGCATTTAAAGAATAAATACTTGGAGTTACTTCGCCATTCTCGATTCTTTGAATGGTTCTAACCGCAATACCACTCTTTTCAGATAGTTCGAGTTGAGTAAGTCCTTTTGAAATTCTAATTTCTTTTATATGTTCTCCTATTTTCATATAACAAATGTATAAGGAATAAAAGGAAGTAAAAACGACTTCTACGCGTCATTTAGGCGACAGGTTTGAGAAAATGGCTTATAGATAGATTAAAAAATGCAACAACCCTAATTCACTGACAGACAAAGAAAAATCCATCATTTCTGATGGCTTGTCCAGTTTGGCTCCCCTTACGCACCAAAGATGCAGCTATAATGCAATGATTGAGTTTGTGACTATTAGGAAACTGAAGAGTTGAACTTCCTGTCAAATTGCAGAAAGCGCCTAATAAAATGTCTAACTTTGAATAGTTCAATGAGGAAAGATTTCTGTTATAAACTAAGAATCTATGAAATGGATTAAATTTTTGATAAAAAGCTAAAGGACTAAACAAAAATGGAATACTTAGTAAAGGATAAAAAACTTGAATTAAAATATCAACCAGGTAAAGGTGCTTGGACATACCATATTCAAGTTCCAAACACAAAAAACATAGTAGGTAAATGGGGTTTTATGAAAGTTGCTGGCACTATTGACAACTATAATATAGAAAGTATAAACCTAGCCAAAATAGGTGACCAAGACAAACTAATTTCAATCAATAGCGAAATCAGAAAAGCAATTAACAAAACTGGCGGCGACACTGTAACAGTTACACTTTATTTGTTGACTTCAAAGGAACAAATTACTCGGAAAGAAATCTTACATACTTTCAAAGAATCAGGGGTGCTAAAAGCTTTTAAAAAACTAACAACGGACGAGCAGGGTGAAATGATTGAAAAAATAACGTCTCAACAATCGGATGACAAGCAAGTGAAAATGATACTGAAATACATTGACCAACTAAGTAATATTAGTTAACAGAAACCTCAACTGTTTTACCTAGTCCAAATTCAAGCAGCCTATATAATGTAGATAGTTGAATATCTGTTTTTCCATTTTCTAATCTAGAGATGAAACTTTTTTTCGTACCTATCTTATTGGCTAACTGTTCTTGTGTCATATTTGCACTTTTTCTTTCTTCTTTAATCAACTCTCCTATAAGAAATGCTTTAGCCTTTATTTCAAATTCAGTTCTGCTCTCTGAACCTTTTGCACCATAACGTCCAATTAAATGTTCATTAAAATTTGTAATATTATTTTCTTTCTTTACCAAAGTCTTTTTATTAAGTATTACTAAAATATTCCTGCATTAGTTTATTCGCCATCTCTATTTCTTGAAGGGAAGTTTTTTGTGTTTTCTTTTGATAAGCATTCAATCCTACAATAATTGCCTCGAAAAATGATCCAAATTCGGAATCTTATTTTGAATAATATCCCAAACAATATCGTAATCAATACCAAAATAATCGTGTATCAACTTGTCTCTTGTCCCTGCCATTTTTTTCCACTCTATATGATCATGAGCTGATTTAAATTCATCATCTATTTTCTTAGACGCCTCTCCAATAATTTCAATACTTCTTACGACTGCTCTACAAAGAATCTCGTCATTAATAACTTGTTCTTTAGTTTTACTTTCGGTATGCTGTAAAATAAATGTAGTTTCAACTAAAATATGTTGAACCAACTCTATATTAGATGTTGACATCTTGAACCTCTTTTAAAATATGAGGGCCAATGAATTTACTTAAAGACTGGGGTGTGACTAATTCTACTTTTCTTCCCAGTAAATCTTCTAAAAAGAACGAGAGGTCCATAAAATTATCAAAGCTCTTTTTTTCTGAAGCAAAATCAACTAATAAATCTACATCACTGGCATCATTAAAAGTGCCTTTTGAAAATGAACCAAAAACACCCAAACTGTTTACTCCATAGGATTTTATTACCTCTCTGTTTTCAGAAAGTGCTACCATTAGGTCTTGTTTTGTATGAAGTTTAACTTGGCTCATTGCTACTACTAATTTAAGCTTTTAAAGCTTAAATATCAAAAAAGCCATCATTTCTGATGGCTTCCTAGTTTTGCTCCCCCTTCAGGACTTGAACCTGAGACCCTCTGATTAACAGTCAGATGCTCTAACCAACTGAGCTAAGGAGGAGTGTTCCCTTTTACGGGACGCAAAAATAATGAAATTTACCAAAGAACAAA
>JACCEA011234891.1_pt1 | contig 109116 bp, 97 predicted proteins | sample 7449851 | NCBI WGS metagenome assembly JACCEA01 (sample SAMN15323453, study PRJNA562643) | freshwater metagenome | isolation source: river surface water | place: USA:Blue River Watershed | collected 2017-08-18
AAAATCGTTGCTTAATATATAAAGGATTCAAGAAATGACTCAACAAAGACAAAATATCCGTATCCGTTTAAAAGCTTATGATCATATCCTTATCGATCGTTCTGCTGAAGAAATCGTTGAAACGGCTAAACGTACTGGTGCTATGGTTAAAGGTCCAATTCCTTTGCCAACTAAAATGGAACGTTTCGATTTATTACGTTCGCCACACGTGAATAAAACTTCACGTGACCAAATGGAAATTCGTACACATTTACGTGTTATGGAAATCGTTGAACCTTCAGACAAAACTATTGATGCTTTGATGAAGTTAGACTTACCTGCTGGTGTGGATGTAGAAATTAAATTGAAATAATTTAATTCATTTAGAAAATGCCGTAATAATTTTATTACGGCATTTTTTATTGCTAAAATACAATTTATCTAACTAATTTTGCTTAATTCCAAGAGATTTTGATGTGTAATTAATCGTTAATTATTTTGCTTTATGTGAAATGTGGACTTAGTGTAAAATTTAATACATCTAGTTAGAATTTTGATGTAAGTATATTTATAAAACATGGATTATACTTAATCCAGGCAGGTAATTCAAATACTGTTATACCATGTGCTGCACCATTGAAATATAGCAAATACAATGGATTGTAGCTATTTGTTATGATATAATTAAAGGTTGAAGATTCATTTTATGGACTTTAATTGTAGTATTTAAGCACTAGTAAAGGGAAGTTATGGAAGCTCAAGGGCTATCTAAATGGTTTTATTTGGGCATTATTGCGATAGTAATTGGCTCAGTTATGATTTGGCGTGCACGTGGTAATAATAAAAGTAAGGCTATGGAGAATGGCTACTTGTTATTTATTCTTGGTTGCGTAGGTGTTGTATCAGAGTTTACCGACTTTGCAACTGTATTATTAGTATTTATAGTAATTAGTGGTGTTGTTTTATTAATTGACAAATTAGTTTGGAGTAAACACCGTACCAAGGATCAACTTAAACCGCATTATGTACATTACTCGCGAGAGTTTTTTCCTGTAGTGTTAGCTGTCTGGGTATTGCGTTCGTTTCTATTTGAGGCTTATCAGATTCCAAGTAGCTCTATGCGTCCTGATTTGACGGTTGGTGATTTTATTCTGGTGAGTAAATATGACTACGGTATTCGTATGCCATTAACGAATAAAGTTATTATTCCAGTGCATCAAGTTCAACGTGGTGATATCGTTGTTTTTGAAGATCAAACTAAGCCGAATCGAGATTTAATTAAACGGGTAGTTGGTGTACCTGGTGATACGGTAAGTTATATTGATAAACGTCTACGGATTAATGGTAAAACTTTAACCTATACAAGTGATGGATCTTATGATTATTCTGAGGCTGGTCCAAATGGTGATGTTTTAATTCATAATCAGCGTTGGTTAGAAAATTTGACCGGAGTTGTGCATCCGATTATTACTTATGATCAATTGCCACCGGTGATTAGTGAAATGGTACAAAATTTTCCAGGTAAAGAAAATTGCCAATATAATGACGAAGGATTTACTTGTCATGTTCCTGCAGGGAAATATTTTATGATGGGTGATAATCGCGATAATAGCTTAGACAGTCGTTATTGGGGTTTTGCACCAGAGCAGGCAATATTGGGTAAAGCCATTTATGTATGGATGAATTTCCGTGATTTATCACGTATTGGAACAAAGATTGAATAATGGCTAATTACTTAGATTTACAAGAAGTATTGGGTTATGAGTTTCATGATCCAAGTCTATTACGGCAAGCCTTAACTCATCGTAGTTATGGGCGACCGAATAATGAACGCTTAGAATTTCTTGGCGATGGGATTTTGGATTATGTAATTGCACTTAATTTATATCAACTTTATCCTGAGTTGTCTGAGGGTGAGTTGTCTAAAATGCGTGCTGGGTTGGTGAATCAGGATGGTTTGGTTGAAATTGCTGACCAGCTTAATCTTGGTCGCTATATTTTTCTTGGTGATGGTGAGTTAAAAAGTGGTGGTCGTTCACGCCCATCGATTTTAGCCGATACCTTGGAAGCTATTTTTGCCTCAATTTCCTTGGATAGTAATGCGGAAAAGACGCGTAAGGTGATTGAACGATTATTTTATTACCCATTGCGAGAAGAGCAAGGTATTCGAACGCGTGATTTTAAGACACAGTTACAAGAATATATTCAGGCTAAGCGCTATCATTTGCCACGTTATGAAATAGTACTTTTGACTGGTCCAGAGCATGATATGTTATTTAGAATTAAGTGTAGTATCGAAGAATTAAATTTACATGCTTTTGGTGAGGGTAAGGGTAAAAAACAAGCCAGCCAAAATGCAGCACAAAACTTATTAGTAATGTTGGAAGAAAATCAATATAATGACTGAACAAACTTATTGTGGCTTCGTTGCCATTGTCGGGCGACCTAACGTTGGTAAATCTACTTTGATGAACCACTTGATTGGCCAAAAAATTAGCATTACGTCACGTAAGCCACAAACTACACGTCACAAAGTAACAGGAGTTTACACTCTTGCAGACACTCAATATTTATTTGTGGATACACCAGGATTTCAGAAATTATACGTTAATAAATTTAACACTGCTTTGAATCAAAGTGTTGTGAATAGCTTGACCAATGTGGATGCGATTATTTATGTGGTTGAAGCTGGTAGTTTTAATGCTGGTGATGAAGCTGTGTTAAATTTATTGCCTGCTGATGCAAATGTTATGTTGGTTGTGAATAAACGCGATAAGTTAAAAATTAGCCTTGAGCTAGATCGATTTATCGCTGAAGTTAGCAGCAAGTATCCATTTAAATATGTTTTAAGTGTTTCTGCTAAACATGATCAAGGTTTGGATTTATTATTAGATGCAGCTCGCGAATGTTTACCTGAAAGTGTATTTTTGTATCCTGAAGACCAGTTGACTGATAAAAGTAGCAAATTTATGGCAAGTGAGATTATTCGTGAAAAGCTATTTCGTTCATTGGGTGAAGAGTTGCCTTATAATTTAATGGTAGAAATTGATAGTTTTGAAGAAAAGCCTAAATTAACTCGAGTTTTTGCAACAATTATCGTTGATCGGGATAATCAAAAACCGATGGTAATTGGTAAAGGTGGTGAGAAGCTGAAGAAAATTTCTACCGAATCACGTTTAGACATGGAAAAAATGTTTGGAACTAAGGTTCATTTGGAAGTTTGGGTCAAAGTTAAAGGTGGCTTTGCTGATGAGTTGAAATTTTTGCAACAATTTGAATAGTATGTTTATTATTGATTAATTTAGTTTTATTTTGGCTCTAAATTGATTGTAACATGTTAAATTTGCTGGGCTGTCTATTTGTAGATGGCTCAGTTAGTTTTTAAGTCTAGTTGGATAAAAATGTTTGCTAAATTAGATTAAGAGTTGTATTTAAGAATTAATGAATACATAGTTAGCGCGATTAAAAATCAGAGATTTTATGAATGGAAAATAAAATGCATTTGGCATTATTTGATATGGATCATACTTTGGTTCCTGCCGATACGGGCAGCTTATGGGCAGAGTTTTTACTTGATAAAGGACTAATTAGTTCGGAAAAATCAGCCGAGCGTGCAAAATTTTTGCTTGATTATCATGCTGGTAATTTAGATATTGAAGCGGCATATGCTTTTGAATTAGGGGTTTTACAAAGTTTAGGTGTAGAAAAGCGTAAAGATTTACTGCAGGTGTTTTTTGCAGAACTAATTAAACCATTAATTACACCAAAAGCATTGCAAGCAGTTGCTAAACATCGTGAGAATGGTGATTATTTATTGATGATTACGGCTACAGTTGACGAGATTGCTCGACCTGTTGCAGAGTTTTTTGCCATGGATCATTTGATTGCTGGGAGGGGTGAGGTTGATGCTGCTGGTAACTATACTGGTAAAGTTGAGCTGGCACCATGCATGGGACGTGGCAAGTTAATTCATTTGGAAGATTGGTTGGTAAGAAGCGGCAATAATCCACTAGAATATACATTTTACTCCGATTCTCATAATGATTTGCCACTTTTAGAGCAAGTTGACATGCCAATTGCCGTTGATCCAGACCCTAAATTACGTCAAATTGCCGAGGAAAATAACTGGCAAATTATTTCATTTCTTGATGTATGAGTAACCATATATCATTTAATCGATACATGTGGTGCTTAATTCTATTGGCAATTGTAGTTAATGGGTTAGGGTTATTTTCACCTGTACTAAATAGTAATGATGCCTATTTTTATGCGGTAATTAGTAAAACTATGGTGAGCTCGCATAACTGGGTTGATTTATACTATGCAGGCCAAGATTGGTTAGATAAACCGCATTTGCCGTTTTGGTTAGCGGCAATGTCGTTTAAATTATTTGGTATTAGCGCATTTGCGTATGTTTTACCAGGTTTTGTGTTTAATTTAATTGGTACAGTCTATACCTATAAGCTTGGCAAAATTTTTTATGACCAAGCAACTGGATTAATTGCTGCGTTAATTTATCTTACCAGCTTGCATTTAATGTTGTCTGCTATGGATATTCGTGCTGAGGCTTATTTGCTTGGTGAAATTATGCCAGCATGTTATTATTGGTTAATTTATGATCGTAGTAGTCAGATTAAAGCTTTATTGTTAGCGAGCTTTTTTACTGGTCTAGCATTAATGACCAAAGGACTATTTGTTGTAATTACTATTTTTAGCGGTGTGCTCGCAAGTTGGGTTTATGCTAAGAATTATTGGCGTGTAATTAGCCCCAAATGGCTATTAGCATATTTGTTGAGCTTACTCTGTGCCTTACCTGAATTCGTATGCTTATATTTACAATTTGATGCACATCCAGATAAGGTTGTATTTGGGCAAACACATATTTCTGGTCTGGCTTGGTACTTTTGGGGGAGCCAGTTTGGTAGGTTTTTTAACAGTGGTCCAATTGTTAATACGCATGGTAATCCATTTTTCTTTGTGCATACCTTTTTATGGGCTTTTTTACCGTGGAGCTTAATTTTTATTAGTAGTGTGTACCAAAGCTTACGTAGATTTAAGTTGTATAGCGTAGATGAGCGTGGCGTGGTGATTTATTTACATGCAAGTTTTTGGCTAACCTTTATTTTATTTAGTGCCACAAAATTTCAATTAGATCATTATACAAATATAATTATGCCATTTGCAGCAATTCTGTGCGCTAATTATTTATGGTCTAACCGAGATCAGATGAGTCGGTTGGCGTGTGCGCAAGTAGGGGTTGCAGGGTTATTGGCGATTTTAACCAGTATATTGATCGGGTTTATTTTTAAACTGAGTGTTTATAGTTTTTTGATGTTAGTTCCATTAGGAATTTTATGGGGTATAATTAAATTTTCGCGGCGACAAAACTATTTGCGGCAATGTTTATTGTGGCCCAGTTTGGCAATAAGTTCTACATATCTATTTATTATGCTGGTGAACGGCGTTATTTATCAACGTTATGATATTGGTTATAATGTTGCTAAATTGGTGAACACTACCTCAAATAAATTACCAATCTATGGCTTAAATTTAAATGGGGTAATAAATAATTTAGAATTTCATAGCAACCATTCAGTTTATGCGGTAAGTGCTCTATCGGATATTCGAGCAAATAGTTATTATTTATTAGTTAATAGTAATTTGCCACGACAAAATTTGCCGTCTGCGGCTAAAGAAGTTGCGAATTATACTGGTGTTGAAATGCAAAAATTTATTCCAAGTCTACTAAGTGAAAGAAATTATCGTAATTCAATTCAAACGAATATTTTATACTTAGTTGATACAAAGTAGATTAGGTTAAGGGTCTTCTATTTAAATTATAATGATGCGCAAAATGGTATTTAGTAATATCTGTAGTTTTTATAATTAATGTGGATTAAAAGAAAGTTAATTTTTATTAAAGGGGTTTATTATGAAGAAGAAATTTTTAGCAATTAGTATCTTGAGTTTATCGCTTATGGCATGTGCGAGTAATCAGGCTACTGGGTCTAATCAAGCAACTACTTCGAATATGCCAGTTGAGTCAACGAATGTGTATAGCTCAAATAATGATGCGGATAGTGCAATAATCAATGCTAATGGTAATAATTTGAACGATGATCATGCAACTAATTCGGTTTATTTTGGTGTGGATCAATACAATGTAGATGATCAATATGCTTCGGTAATTGGATTTAATGCTAATTATTTAGCAAGCCATACCGCCGCAATGGTTAGAGTTTCAGGAAACACAGATGATACTGGTTCGATAGAATATAATTTGGCTTTGGGTCAAAGACGTGCGGATGCGGTAAAAAAATCTTTGATTGCAAAAGGTGCTAATATTAAGCAAATTGAGGCAATTTCAAATGGTAAGTTGGTAGAGAAGTTCTCTAATGCGAGTGATGATGGTCGAGCAAAAAATCGTCGAACAGATATTATTTATACAGCTCAAAAACCTAGTGGTTACTCTCTAAATGCAAATGGGTTGCCAGTTGTAAAATAACTTATTTGTTAATTTGATAATTATATTAGCTTTGAGAGTTTCGATGAGTTTAGCTCATTTGAATGTGAACAAGTGTGAAATAAATTAAGTCATTATACGTGAGTACTAGCTTGAATTATCTGCAGTTGGTATTAGCAATTAATTTTTAAAGACAAATAGTTCGGATAGAAGAAAGAAAAATATATGCAATGGTTGGAAAAGAAAGTTCGTCCTGAGATTTTGAGGTTAGCTCCTTATGTTTCTGCGCGTTCGGAATTGGCTGATTCAAGTGGCCTAATTGCTCTTGATGCAAATGAAAACCCTTGGGTTCCATACCCGCAAACTCCTGGGATGAGCTTAGTTAATCGTTATCCAGAGCCGCAGCCAGTTAATTTACTGAGTCGCTTAGCAACTTTTTATGGCGTGAAACTTGAGCAAATCTTTGTCGGACGCGGCATGGATGAGGGAATTGAATTATTGATTCGTGTGTTTTGCACTGCATATAAAGATAATATTGTAACTACTAAACCGACATTTTCATATTACAAAGTTGCTGCGGATATTCATGGTATCGAAACCCGAGAATTAGCGATTGGCTTTGCACCAGAATTTGCGATAAACTTAGATGATTTGATTGGTTTATGCGATGCGCAGACTAAGATTGTATTTTTGTGTACGCCAAATAATCCAACTGGTAGTTCGTTAAACTTGGCGCAAATTGAATATGTTTTGCAAGCTTTGCCTGAAACGGTCATCGCGATTGATGAAGCATATTTAGAGTTTAGCACGATTCCATCCGCAATTGAACTGATGGCAAAATATAGTAATTTGGTGGTGATGAAAACAATGTCAAAAGCGTTTGCTTTTGCTGGAGTGCGCCTTGGCAGTATTTTAGCTGAGCCTGCAATTATTGAATTAATGCGAAAAGTGATGGCGCCTTATCCACTTGCTGAGCCATGTATTCGGGTTGCAATGCAAACTTTAGCACCACATGGGCTTTATTTAGCGCAGCAACGAATTGATACACTCAAAGCTGAACGTGAGCGAGTTTTTAAAGCTTTACAAGCGGTTGCAGGAATTACGGTTTATCCTAGCGATGCGAACTTTTTGTTAATTCAAGTTGCAGATGCTGCCAAAACTTACCGTGAGTTATTGGCTAAGGGAATCATTGTGCGTAATCGGCATAAAGATATAGCCAACACTTTGCGCATTACAATTGCAAGTCCTGCTGAGAATGATTTGTTATTAGCGGCATTTGGGGTGGCTGCTGAGGTTGGTAAAATTGAACGTACGGCAACTGTGGTACGTAATACCAATGAAACTAAAATTGTAGTTGAAATTAATTTGGATCGAACTGCACCTGTTTCAATTAAAACTGGAATTGGTTTCTTTGATCATATGCTAGAGCAACTGGGCAAACATGGTGGATTTAGCCTTAAAATAATTGCTGCTGGTGATACGCATATTGATTATCATCATACGGTGGAAGATGTCGCAATTACACTTGGCCAAGCCCTAAAACAAGCTCTTGGCAATAAACGTGGGATTAATCGTTATGGCTTTAGCGTTCCGATGGATGAAAGTCTTGCTAGTGCGAATATTGATTTAAGCGGGCGTGGTGTGTTAGTTTATGAAGCCAATTTTGTTACGCCAATGATTGCAGATTTTCCTGTCGAAATGGTACAACATTTCTTTTTAAGTTTAGCTGATCAACTCGAGGCGGCAATTCATTTGAAAGTAACTGGTGAAAATGCGCATCATCAAGTTGAAGGGTTATTTAAAGCTTTTGCTAAGGCACTGCATCAGGCAATTGCAATTACTAGCAATGATTTGCCGTCAACTAAGGGTGTTTTATGAGTTTAATAAATTTCTAGGTATCATTGAATGTTTTTGAATAAATTTAAGCAATTATTGTGTTTGTCGGCAGTAATTATTTCATTTGCAAATGCAAGTAGTGTGTCGGAGTCAGGTACACAAAGTAAATTGAGTAGCGCACAGCAGAAATTGGCTCAATTAGAGAAGTTAAATGGCGGAAGACTTGGCGTTGCAGCAATTAATACTGCGAATAATCAACGGATTCAATATCGCAGTGAAGAACGATTTCCGATGTGTAGCACGAGTAAATTTATGGTTGCTGCAGCTATTTTAAATAAAAGTAGTACTGATTCTAAACTGCTTGCAACTAATTTGCATTATACGCAAGGTGATTTAAATAGTAATGGATATGCGCCAATTGCTAAAGAGCATCTGGCGACTGGTATGACGGTTGGGGAAATGTGTCAAGCTGCCCTAAATTATAGTGATAATGTGGCAATGAATATGTTACTTAAGCAGCTTGGTGGTCCACGAGCGGTTACGGCATATGCGCGCAGTATTGGTGATAACTCATTTCGTTTGGATCGTAAAGAGCCAGAATTAAATTCAGCGATTCCTGGTGATAAACGCGATACAACTACGCCGCTTGCGATGCAAAATAGTTTGCAAAATTTGGTTTTAGGAACTGCTTTGGAGCCAGTGCAGCGGCAAAAATTACAAGATTGGTTAAAGAACAATACTACTGGAAAGTTACGGATTAGTGCTGGGGTACCTAAAGATTGGCCAGTTGGTGATAAAACTGGGACAGGTAAATATGGCAGTACCAACGATGTTGGCGTGATTTGGCCAACTGGAGCTGAGCCAATTGTATTGGCGGTGTATTTTACTCAGAGTAAATCAAATGCTAAGGCTAACGATAAAATTATTGCTGATGCAACGCGGATTGTGGTTGAGGAGTTTGCTAAAAATGACTCAAAACTTAAATTAAGTTATACAGATAAACTTAATGAGAGTAATCCTCGGGTTACGGCTAAATAATTTAGATCAAGTTTGATGTAAATTTTGCTAATGTGTGTAAATAGCATGTATAAAATGTAATAATTGGTAAATTAGTATAAAAGTTATTTAGGAGGAATTTTCATTGAATAAAAAAGCACTTATAGGAATTTTGGCAACATTATTGATTCCAGTTAGTTTTGCGTGTACAACGATTGTGGTTGGAAAAGATGCTTCAACCACTGGGCAAATTATATTTGGGCGTAACTCTGATACCAGAGGTCCAACTCGTGCTAAACATCTGAAAATTTATCCAGAAACAGCAAATAGCGCGCGTTTTATTGCGTTACCATATTATGATACTGAGTCACACGATGGCATGCTGCAAGTTGCGATGAATCAAAATGGTGTAGCGATTTCTGCAACAGAAACAATTACGAGTAATAAAACTGCTTTGCAATATGATCCATTTGTTGAGTCTGGTCTTGGTGAATTTGATTTAGTTAAACCTATTATTAGTCAGGCCAAAACAGCTAGCCAAGCAGCGGATATTTTAGGTGAGATTATTACTTCGCGTGGTGTATCTGAAGGTTTTGGGGTAGTGCTGGCTGATAAAAATGAAGCTTGGTACCTTGAAACTGGGAGTGGTCATCATTGGGTGGCAGTAAAGATTCCAGATGATGCATATTTTGTTTCGGCTAATCAAGGACGCATTCAGCAAATTGGTATGAAAGATGGTAAATTTGAATCAGGATTTAAAGGTTCACCAGATGTAATTAGTTTTGCAGTTGAACATAAGTTTGCGCAATATGATGGTCAGGAGTTTGATTTCCGTAAAACTTATCAGCGAGTGATTAATCAGCAAACTGGTAATTTGGAAAATGATATTAACTATAATTATTATCGCATTGCGACCTTGCAAAATCAGTATAGTCAGCGTTCAATGAGTGGTTTTGAATCTGGCAATTTTCCAACTTTTTTGACGCCAACACATAAATTATCATTGCAAGATGTTGAAAGCGGCTTGGAAAATTATTTCCAAGGCACAAGTTATAATCCATATGCAACTGAGTCAATTACGTATCGTGCGATTTCAGTGTTTCGTTCGAGTAATTCGCATATTACGGTGATGACGAATAATCCGGAGAGTTCTTTAGCAATAGTTGAATATATTGCGTTGGGAATGCCTTCTTCATCCATTTATGTGCCATTTTATGTCGGTATGACCAAAGTTCCAGACAGATATGCAATTGGCGATGATAAGGCTGATGATAAATCTGCATTCTGGCGTTTCCGTAAATTGCAAACGTTGGTGTTGTTAGATTTTAAACATAATCAACCAATTGTCCGTGATGCATTTGATAAATTACAGCAAAAAATTAATTCGCAGCAACTTGTGATGGAAAAAGAATATGCTAAAACGCATGATGCTAAAGTAATTGATAAGTTTACTGCCCACGCTGTGGCGCAAGCCTTGGAATTAAATGATAAATTGCGTAGTCAATTAGAAACTTATTATAATCAAACGCATAATGTTAAGCTAAAGTTTGATAATGTTGATTATGATAAATTGACCGCTGAGATGTATAAAAAATATCCATTCAAAGGGTTTTAATTAGCTTAGTTAACATTGTGATTTTTTGTTTTGAATAAATTTGAATTGAAGCTTTGTAAATATGGATGGTAATACCCCATAAAAAAGAGCCATTGTAAAGTAGAGAGATTTGCCGTAGCAATGGAGTCAGTAGCGCAACATTTTACAAATGGCGAGCAAAAGATGGTGGCATGGATGCCTCAATGTTATCTAAAGTAAAGCAGCTATAGGCAGAGAACAATCGATTAAAAGGTATGTATACTGAGCTACAAGTGGATCATGATGGAATTCATGGCAAAAAAGTAGTCAAGACCTCAGAGCGTAGATTGATGGCATGGGCGGTGGTGTTGAATAATTGTTTTAGTATTCAACGAACTCGTCATTAATTTTGCATAAGTAAAACCAGTTATTACCGTAAACTTGACGATGATAATAAGCTGGTTGCTAAGCTATTACTGGAAATTACTTTAGAACATCAAACCAGAGGATTTGTACTGTACTATTTTTATATTCATAACGTTTTGGGCTTAACGTTTAATCATAAAAGTGTTTATCGAATATGTTGTGAATTATATTTGAACTTACGGATAAAACCTAAACATAGAGTTTTTAGACGCCGTTAAGCATTAATCTAAGTAGTGATTCCTCAGCTTTAGCTTCTGAAAATTGTTCGATTGCCGAGCTTGGACCACTATGGTGAATAACGGTACTGTGCACGAAACTAACCATAGTCAGTAATATAAATTCTGGGTTAGTAGTGTGATTGCCAATTTTCTGGTAATAAGTGCTAAGTAACTTGAGGTATTTAGCACCTACTCCGTCTATTGAACGATTATATTCTGCTAATGTGGCTTGATTATCCCCAACTATCATGTCGCGATAATAAATATATAGGCTATTTATTCCATCCACGTGACAATACCAACTGAGAAATAATTTTAGACCTGCATGAATTTTTTCTTGCATCTCTTTTTCATTTAAATCTTCTAGGTTATTAACATCAAACTCTTGAAACCAAGCAATTAGCTTGTCTACACCATAACCTACAACTGCTACATAATAATGTTCTTTACCGCCAAAGTGATAAGAAATCAGGGCACTGTTTATACCTGTATATTCACTAACTTGTTTTACTGTGACGAAACTGTAGCCATATTTTCCAAATAGCTCTAACCCTGCTTGGAGTAATGCTTCTTTAGTTTTTGCTGTTGACTTGCTCATGATTTGCCTGCATAATGATCATTAAAGGATTAAATTTTTTTATCATATCACTGTGTTTATATTGGTAATTATTTTAGTGGCGTATAATAATTTATTAACTGTGTTAGCTCATTTTAGCTGTACTTGTTCAGAACTAGATCTAGGATACTATTCTGAATTTCGGCACGTTGAAATGCTTGTCTTGCTTCTTCAGGAGCATTTAAGTGCAATGAAATATTTTGCGCCAGACTAACCAGCATTATCCAGATAAAAGCGGCATTTACTTCATGTCTATTAATTTTTTTATAATAAGCGTCAAATAAATTGATAAAAAGTGGTGTAATAAATGCAACCGCGCGTGATGCTTCGAGTTGAGTTTGCGGATGTTCCTGAGAAATCATCTCTCGGAAAAAAATATATGTTCCGCAAGTACCATGTTCTGAAAACATCCAGTCAAAAAAATGTGTAATGCTACGCTCAATTTGTTGTTTGAGTTCTAGTTCACTCATTGCGGACAAATCGGCAGGAACAATTGCTTGAAACCAGTTGATCAACTCATCTGTTATCGCTTTGAATACTTCATGATAATAATTTTCTTTATTGCCAAAATGATAGGCAACTAAAGCACTACTAATACCACTGTACTCATTAATTGATTTAGTTGTAACCGAGCGATAGCCATATTTACCAAAAAGCTCAATTCCAACCTTGAGTAATTCCTGACGTGTAGTGTTGTCTTTGGGATTTAGTTGCTTTGCCATAATTATTTTACTGAATTTGTTTTGAAATAATAATACATTATTCTACATGGAGTTATGGTTATTGGTCAAATAATTTGATTAACTAAACAATCAATTAAATACTGCAGTTTATTAATTGATAAATTAAAAACATCTTGACAATTTATTAAACAATCAATTAAAATACACTTGTTTATTATAATGTTTATTTTAAGTTACTGTTTTGTGGAGTAATGCTCAATACCTAATGAGAATTATATATAGGAAACAGGAGATAGTGTTGGATATTCAAATAGAGTTTATTTTAAAAAATAAAGAAGGTAAAAATGAAAAAATATAAGTCATTAATCTTGGTAGTAGCAAGCGTATTGCTAGCTAGTTGTAGTAATTCTGGTAGCTGCAGCATATGCAATAGTGGAAGTAGTAGTAACCAGGGATCTAATGGCGATGTAACTTCTATCAAAGTCACCAGTCCATACCTAATACCATCTTTGTCAAATGAGAGCTCATTTGGTTTTGTGTTGGTCAGAAATGAGACTGAGAGCGAAGTTAAGAATATCCAGTATAACATTACGAATCCGATTGGTGGAGGAGCTAAAGTTATAATCGACAGTATATCCGCACAACAATGTAGCAAATTATTGGCTGATGCAAGCTGTAAGTTAAAACTGGCAGTACCAGCAGGTAGCGCCGGTGGAGCATTTAATCTTAGTTTGAGCAATAATAGTAACACAATGAATAAACAAGCTTCAGCGGCAACAGTAAGCAGTCAATTAATTGGAGTTCAACCGACCCAATATACCTCACTGAGTGGAGCAAATGGTGTGGTGGGATATTATTATCCAGTAGTACTCAATGGCGTCCAATATCTGGTTTTTGTGGGGACTGTAACTTCTTCAGCGGTTGGTTCATTTAATAGCGTTCAGTTAGTAACCGGTTCATCAAATCAACCATTACCAAATGTTAGTAACTTAAGCGACAATCTGGGAGCAGGTATGCCTGACTTAGGCAAGGGCTCTTCGTTTAGCTTGCTAGTACCAGTCCAAACTAGTGTTGCTACGCAGAATTTTAAGATTCAGTTATCGACTGTTGCAACAAATGGAAGCGCGAGTAATGTACAAACAGGAACGGCTAGTTATTCTTTGACTACTGTAACTAACCAAGGAATTGCTGTGCTTTATCCTGCAGCATTAAATTTATCATCAAGTAGCCCAAGTCAACAATTTGTAATGAGTAATATCGGTGATGTCCAGCTTAGCAATGTAAGTGTGAGCGGTAGTGGTGTAACAGTGTCTGGATTAAATAGTACGATTCCACCAGCAAGTAATTCTGGGGCAGTAATTACATTGACTGGAACTCAAGCGCCAAATAGTATTACAGTTTCTGTGAATAACGGTAATAGTGAGCAAAATCAAACCGTTCCAGTGAATAATAATCCGACACCAAGCCCAACTCCGACGCCCACTCCGAGTCCTGGACCAGCACCAACGCCAACGGCTGACTTGAGACTAGCTTTAACTCCTAACAATAACTTTGTCAATACTTCAGCAGGACTGACGAATGCAACGAGGGTATTAACTCTTACTAATTCAGGCACTAGTACCGAAAATGGTATTGTTCTCCATTTACCAAGTGGCTTTATCGGTACATCTGCAACTGGACAGTCCGTTACACCATGTACTATTACAACTGGTAGTGGAAGTGCTACGCTTAGCCTTGGTACGGATTTAACTACGAGTAGTACTTCGTGCGATGTACTGGTGGCATATACACCGCACACAGTTGTGAGCAGCACGCCTGCGACAATTACAGTTGACTATAATTATAATAATGGGCAGGCAGCGCCCCAAGCCAGTGTTGGTGTAAACTATCAGGTGACTCTATCAACAGCTATTTTAGCGTGGTCTCCAAATAATAATCCAGTGGTATTTAATCCGATTTATAACAATATGGTTGATACAGGTTCTATCCAATTTACGGTAAATAATACAGGTGAGGCTGATGCAACCAATGTGACAATTGATAATGGTGGAAGTAATTATTTTAACTTCAATCCTGCAACTACAACTGGAGTAGCGTGTACCACAACTGGAGCAATATTTACTATCGCGGGAAATTCCAGTTGTAATACTATGGTGGATTTTGGTCCAGCTACGGCTACTGCATCAACTAAAACAGCAGTATTAACAGCAAGTTATAGCTATGCAGGCAATACTGGCGGCACACAAACGACAGTATCTAATCTTCAAGGGCAAATAAATCCTGCGTTAAGCGCCGCAATCAATGGAACAATTGGATTAACTGGTACAGGGTTGAGTGGTGATTCATATAGTTTGGTGGCTGGAACAAGCGGAACAATTACAGTGCGTTATAGTAATTTGAGCAGTAATCAAATTGCGGGCTTTACTACTACAGCAAATGCATTACCAACAGGCTGGACACAAAGTACTCACGGTTGTAGCAATGCAGATTTGGTTGCGGCAAGCGGTTATTGTGATGATGTTTATACGCTAAATAATGCAACTGCGGCATCAGGTGATTACAATATGTTAACTAACGTAACAGCCATATGGACGGGTAATGCAAGCGCTACTCAAATTAGCGGTAGTCCGGATGTCTATTATGCGTTTACAGCATCTCCGACACCTGCAGCAAATATTACACTAAGCACAATTGCACCAGTAGGTTTTGTTAATAATTCCACCTCGGGTGCTGGAACCAGCCCAACACCATTTGTATTAAATTATAATGCTAATGTTGGGCATCTTACCAGTTCTACAATAACGCTAACTTACTCAAATAGCGGAGGAGATGCATCCAACTTTACTACAACAATGGCAACTTTACCACTAGGCTGGACATTAACCACCCATGGTTGTAACGGAGCTTTGTTGAGTACAAACGGTACAGCGTCATGTAACGACATTTATACCTTTAGTTCAAATGCGCCACTCAGCGCATTGACATCAACCAGTAATACTGATCATCCAACTAATTTTGATACTGCTGTGATTTCAAGTAGCTGGACGGATAGTGGCGGGGCACATACAACATCATTACCAGCAATAACTAGCATAGGATACAATACTGATGGTGTTATAAATACTACGTATTTTCTGAATATATTTGTATCTGCGACTACGCATAATGCTAATTTTGCAACGGATAGTTCAATTCCAAATTATCAAGCAAATAAACCGATAGCTAATGCTGATTCAATTTGTCAGGCTGACACTAATAAACCTAATGACGGTTATACCTACAAAGCGCTTTTTGCTTATGGTAGTGACATCAACAATGTAGCGCCTGGTGAGAAGCGCTTTGCCTGTGGTGGCACACCAAGCGCCATCAATTGCGGTACTGGTGCTACAGCTGGTTATGACTGGGTGATGGAATCAGGCTATGTCCAATACCGCAGTTTGGCAAATAATACCCTAAATATCGTCGGAACTACTGACTCTACCTATGGTATTGTTACATCATATTTACAAGGGTTTGGTAATACGCTTGATCACTATTCCGAAGCTTGGACAGGGCTTAGCAGTTCATATACTAATCAATGGATGTCCCCAGAATCAAATGGCGGTGGTACAACTGCGCCTAATGGATTAACCTGCTTAGGCTGGACGGATGGAACTTCAGCTTCATACCGTGGTAGAGCTGGAACAACCGCAGGCTCGTCAGGCTCTCTGCACTACTATAGCTATTCCAGTGGCTCAGATACTTGGACAGACAAAACTACTTCTGTAGGCTACGCTGGTCTTTATTCAACAACTGTTATGTATTGCTATATGACATACCATTTATACTGTGTCCAACAAGTACAGTAGCGAGTTTTATCTCAATGTTAGATTACTAACAAAAGGTTTAAACTTATTGATTTTTTACCGAATCGTAATGCTAGCAAGTATAATAGTGGGTTATGCTAACTTATTGGTTCCTATCTAATATTTAAAGGATCGTTTTTATGAGAAAAATATTTTAATTAGGTGATTTAGATAAATGTAAATTTTAATATGTTGATTAATTTATATTTATTTGTTATTTAGAGCTTAGATAATGAGCGAGGGTCTTTGTAATAGATAGATGATTAACAAATATTTAACCATTTATCTATTACATGATTATTTAAAGAGTTGCAATTGTTCAACAACTGGACCTAGTGCTAGTGCAGGTACATAAGTTAATGCACTTTCAACAATCACGATTCCAATTAAAATTGCAATAAATAACATACCAGTTGTCGGCATAGTACCAGAGGTAACAGGTAATTTGCTTTTGGTTGTAAGACTGCCAGCAATTGCTAAAACTGGCACGATAACTCCAAATCTACCTAAAAAGATTGTGGCACCAAGCATTAAATTATAGTATGGTGTATTAGCATTTAAGCCGCCAAAAGCACTACCGTTGTTATTTGCTGCAGAAGTGAATGCGTACAGAACTTCAGATAAACCATGTGCAGATGGGTTGCTAATTCCAGCCAAACCTTGAGTAGTAACTAGCGATACTGCTGTTCCCAGCAATACAATTATTGGTATAATTAGGATTACTAATGCCGTCATCTTCATTTCAAATGCTTCGATTTTTTTACCTAAGTACTCTGGAGTACGTCCAATCATTAGACCGCAAATAAACACGGCTAAGATTGCAAAAATCAAGATTCCGTATAAACCGCTACCAACACCACCGTAAACGACTTCCGAAAGTTGCATTAAGAATAAAGGCACAAATCCCCCCATTGGTAATAATGAATCGTGAGCTGCATTAACTGCACCACAAGATGCTGCGGTTGTAACTGCTGCAAATAATCCAGATCCTAAGATTCCAAAGCGAGTTTCTTTACCTTCCATATTTCCACCACTTTGTAATGCACTGTGGAGTTGATCGACATGTAGTGGATTAAATAGGGGATTACCGTGCATTTCTGCATTTAATAAAATTATACTAAAAAATACAAACATTAGGGTCATCGCAATAAAGATTGTGTAACCTTGTTTTTTATCTTTAACTAAGGTACCAAAGCTAAAACACAGAGCCGCAGGAATCAGTAAAATTGCTAACATTTCGATGAAATTACTAATTGCATTTGGGTTTTCATACGGGTGTGCTGAATTGGCATTAAAGAATCCACCACCATTGGTACCTAGCATTTTAATTGACTCTTGCGAAGCAATTGGTCCCATTGGTAAAGTTTGTTGATCAATAACTTGAGTGGTTGTTTTACCATTAACGGTTTGACTAACTGTTTGTGGGTCTAGAACTTGTACCGTTGCATAGTTATTAAAATTTTGTGGCACGCCTTGAGCTAATAGTGCAATACCAAAAATAATTGATAATGGTAATAAAATATATAAAGTAGATTTAGTCAAATCGGCCCAAAAATTACCAATACCACCTTTGGTTGCACTACCAAAACCGCGGATTAAAGCAATTACTACTGCGATACCAGTTGCCGCAGAAACAAAGTTTTGCACAGCTAAACCAGCCATTTGAGTGAAATAACTCATGGTAGTTTCACCAGCATAAGATTGCCAATTGGTATTACCCACAAAACTAATCGCAGTGTTTAATGCCAAATCCCAGCTTAAATTATCTAAATGCTGTGGGTTTAGAGGTAAACCTTTTTGGTACATTTGCATTGCAAATAATACTAGGATACCGATTATATTAAACATCATTACACTTAATGCATATTGTTTCCAATTTTGCTGTTCGTCTTCATGTGTAGACAACATTTTATAAATTGGACGTTCAATACATCCCAAAAAAGTGATTTTGTTTTGAAATACTAGTGCGATATATTTACCTAGTGGTATCGCTAGCAAGGTTAGGATAATTAGGTAGAAAGCTAAATTAGAGTAAGCTAAATTCATATTGTTCTCGATTAAATTAAAATTTCTCAGGGGTAAATAAGGCAACAAATAAATAGACAAATAGGCCCAAGGCAATAATGCCTGTTGTAATATATAACCATTCCATTATTTTTTCTCCGCTGTTGTTAAGCTCAATTTATCAAGAGCTAAATTAAGGTTTAATACATTGATTCGTGCTTCACCAATCATACCACCCAGCATTGGATATTGTGCCAATTGATCAATCAATTTTTGAATTTGTGCTGGTGCCAAATTACGAGCTGGTGCGATACGTTGAATTTGGAATTCAGCTGCTGCCAAACTAATTTCTGGATCTAAACCACTTCCTGAAGAGGTAACCAAATCAATTGGGATCGCTTTATGTTCTGGATTAGTTAACTCTAAAGTTTTTACTCGAGCTTGTGTTTCAGTAACTAATTGTGGATTTAATGGACCCAGATTTTCTGGACCAGAAGCTAAGCCATTATAGCTGCTATCTGATGTTCCTGATGGACGCGACCAAAAATATTTGTTTTGACTAAATTGTTGACCAATTAGACTTGAACCAATTAGGTGGCCATCTTTTTCAATTAAGCTACCATTAGCCTGTTCGCGAAAGAAAACTTGACCAACACCATAAATAAAGAGTGGATAAATTACCCCAGTTAAGATGGTAAAAATTACCAGCGCAATAAGCGATTGACGTATATATTTCATTATATTAATCCTAAACTAAATGCAAAAGTTGCAAAACCATATCGATAGCTTTAATTCCAATAAATGGAATAATCACACCACCAACACCATAAATTAAGAAATTGCGGCGTAACATTTTACTTGCGGACATTGGTGCAAATTTTACACCTTTTAAAGCAAGTGGAATTAAGCCAATAATTACTAAGGCATTAAAAATTACCGCAGATAAAATTGCTGAAGTTGGTGTTGCCAAGCGCATAATATCTAAATGATCTAGCACTGGGTAAGTACCAGCAAACGTAGCTGGAATAATTGCAAAATATTTAGCAATGTCATTGGCAATACTGAATGTAGTTAATGAACCACGAGTCATTAGCATTTGTTTACCAATTTTAACCACTTCAATTAATTTGGTTGGCGATGAGTCCAAATCTACCATGTTTGCAGCTTCTTTAGCGGCTTGAGTACCACTATTCATCGCTACGGCAACGTCAGCTTGCGCCAGCGCTGGTGCATCGTTGGTACCATCTCCAGTCATGGCAACTAAGTGACCACTAGCTTGGTGTTCACGGATAATTGCAAGTTTATCTTCTGGTGTTGCTTCGGCAAGAAAATCATCAACTCCTGCTTCAGTTGCAATTGCAGCAGCCGTTAGGCGATTATCACCCGTGATCATGATAGTTTTAATACCCATCCCACGTAATTCATTAAATTTCTCTTTGATACCTTCTTTAACCACATCTTTAAGTTCGATGATACCAAGGATACGATTATCTTTAGCTACAACTAATGGAGTTGAACCACGTGATGCTACCATATCAACAATTCCTTGAGTGTCCTCAGGGTAAACTCCACCTTCGAGTTGTGCCATTAATTTTCGAATTGAATCTGATGCACCTTTACGGATTTGGTGATTATGGTAATTAATTCCTGACATTCGTGTTTGTGCACTGAATGGTAGAAATTCAATTTTGTCATGTTCAATATTTTTTTCATCGATCGAGTAATTTTTGCGCGCAAGCACAACGATACTTTTACCTTCTGGCGTTTCATCAGAAAGTGATGAAAGTAATGCTACTTCGGCTAATTCATTTTCATCAGCACCTTTTACTGCATAAAATGCACTAGCTTGACGATTACCGTAAGTAATCGTACCCGTTTTATCTAGTAATAAAACATCCACATCACCAGCAGCTTCAATTGCGCGTCCAGAGGTAGCAATTACATTCGCATCCATCATACGACCCATACCAGCTACACCGATTGCAGATAAAAGTCCACCAATGGTAGTTGGAATTAAACATACTACTAGCGCAACTAATTCTGTAATATTAATTGGTTCACCAGTATGATTAGCATTAACGCTATAAATTGACATTGGTAACAGTGTTACTGAAACTAATAAGAAAATAATAGTTAATGCGGTAAGTAAAATTGATAGTGCAATTTCATTCGGTGTTTTTTGGCGTTTAGCGCCTTCAACCATATTAATCATACGATCCAAAAATGATTCACCAGGATTTACCGAAATTTGAATAATAATCCAGTCAGATAAAACTTTGGTACCACCTGTTACTGAGCAAAAATCTCCGCCTGATTCACGAATTACTGGCGCTGATTCACCGGTGATTGAACTTTCGTCAACGGCTGCACAACCTTCAATAATTTCACCATCACAAGGAACATTATCTCCAGCTTCAACTAGAACAATATCACCTTTACGAAGTGTGCTACTTGACACTGTAGTGATGCTATCACGTGATTTAGCATTAGATAATTTTTTTGCCTGGACATCTTTTTTAGCGCTTTTAAGACTATCGGCCTGTGCCTTAGAACGACCTTCCGCAAGTCCTTCAGCGAAATTGGCAAATAATAAAGTAAACCATAACCATACTGCGATATTAAGAATAAAATTAGTTGAACCACCAGCTTGATGACCCATTGCTGAGTAAATTCCGAGTATGCTGGTTAAGATACTACCGATATAAACTACAAACATAACTGGATTTTTAGCCTGCGTAACTGGATTAAGCTTTTTAAAGCTGTCCATGATGGCTGGTAATAATAATTTCTTGTCAAGAAGGCGTAATTGTTGCTTTTTCATTTTTTGATTACATTCTAAAGTTAAAAAAGAGAAGCCCTAAATATTACATATGATTTTGGACAAATTAATTGACTATATAACTAGTAATTGTTTAAAAATAAATTCTAATTGGTTTTTAATATTTATTTTATATCAATTATATGATCATTAGATAATTGAATATGTACAGTCTGGTAATATATAAGCTTATTATATTTAATATGTTTTGATATTATGTGTATTTGAACTTAGGTGTTTGGTCGGAGTGCGGTAGGAAGTCTGAGTAATGTTGTATTTAAAATGCTTAAATCACCATTTATGGCGTGTTTTGCATCATAAGTTATTAATTTATTAGCATAAAAATTTAGATTAAAATTTTTCATAATTATAAATATTGTTAAAACAATATCCATTAAAATAAGGAAGAGTGGATTCTAGCACCGTGTAATTTGCTTGTCAAGTAATTTTGTAAACTTTATTTTTAATTTTATAGTTGATTAATTTAGTGACATATCTTTATGATTGATCTTTATTGAGTTAATTTATTTATATCTGCATAATTTTATTTTACAGCTGTTCTTGGCTTATGTGTGTCTGTGAATGTAGTTTTTCTTCTTCTTTCTTCGTCCTAGCCAAAATATAAACCCAGTGATAGGTAAACTTGCTGCAATTAGACTTGCCATAAAAGCAATTATTTTGCCTGATAGGCCGAAAATTGAACCAACATGAATATCATAGTTCATTGCCAATAAGCGTTCCCCATTATTTTTTCTGCTATTAAATTTACTTGTAAGAAGTTTTGCATTATATTGATCAAATTGTAAATCATCAGATCCATAATAAGCGTTATCGTTTGGATAACCGTTGACATAAATGACGCCTTTTGTGGTATCTGTTAGACTTAGCGTGATTCGATCTTGAACTATTAATATTCTTTTGGCATTTATAAATATTTGGTCAAGAGGACTGATGTTTGATAACTTAGCTTGAGGTTTGGAGGTGTAAATTTCATCGGTGCTAGGTAATTTTCCTGCTGCAAGTCGATATATACTGTTTGCAATCCATTGATAAGTCCAAACAACCCCTGTTAATGCAAGCAGTATTGTTATGAGCATAGCATAAAAACCTAAGACATTATGTAAATCATAATTTAAACGTTTAAAGCGAGCATTCCATTTAATTTTGAAACTTTGCTTGAGGGCGATTTTTTTGAAGTTTTTAGGCCACCATAAAATTAGACCGCTAATCAAAATTGGTAATTTTATGCGTAATATCATTTTATATAGGATTCATCTAAATTGTAATTGTCTAAATATTACCGCTCAGCCTAATTTTATTATTAGTTTATACGTTATTTATTTTTATATTTGTATCTCTAAGTATGTTTTGTTATAAATATTAATATATATCAGGTTATTATGCTGTTAAACTTTTGTTTACCAAGCCAACAGTTATGTCTATTGTTCTCAATATTTGTGAGTGTTAAGATTTCCGTCCTAAATAATAAAAATTAGTTTGGGTGGAGTAAAAATGAAGATAAATATTAAAAAAAGTTATGGTTGGCTATTTGGGGTTATTTTATTTTTGGTTGTTTTATTTATTTTGAGTAGTAATGAGTTTAGTGATGCAATTGATACGTCTTTGGGTATTATTGATCCAGCAACCACGGTGCCAGTTGTTGGTGGTGGTGCAGCATTAAGCAGATTAGGTTTTTACTAAAATTATCCTTGCTGTTATCTGATGTTTGTACTGAACATAAGTGTTGGCGTGGATTATGAATTAGATTGGGAAGATCTCATTTGTCAAATTGATAAATAAGTAAATTTAAAAAAGAGCAAAATTAATTGCTCTTTTTATCTTTGCGTGTGCTTAACTGTTTAATAACTTGGCTTTAAATTTACTTAGACTAAACATAAACAACGAAAATAAAAATATTGATATACCAATTATCAAGAATACATGCGTATAATCGTGCATTAAAATTAACTTATCGGTGATAACTTTATCGCTTGGCGAAGTAAATGCAGCAACTAATCCACCCAGAATGCTGCCAAATGCTAAGAATACCCACCAGACACCAATTACAAATCCAGAAAAGCGTTGCGGTACCAATTGAGCTACCATTGCCAGCCCCAAAGCTGAAATCAACAGTTCTCCGACTGATTGAAACCAGTAACTCACGACTAACCAATAACCAGAAATCATTCCTTCTGAATTTGCAAAATATTTAGATAAATATAAAATTAGGAAAGCAAAACTGAGTAACATCATTCCAACTGCAAATTTGGTATGAATATTTAATGCTAATTTTGTTCCTTTTGAGCGCAAATAATAAAACGCTAGTACTGGACTCATTAAAACAATCCAAATTGGATTTAGCGATTGAAAACTAGCTGGTGCTAGATCCAGTCCGAATAAGTTGTGAGTTGCATTATTAATGGTATAAAAATTAATCGAAGTTTGCATTTGCATATATGATATTTTATAGATGATAGCTTCAGCCATTAAAATTAAAGCCAAAAGCATTTTTGAGAAAAATCCTTCACTGCGAATTTTAAACATAAGAATCACATAAATCACCGCACACAGGATGAATGTTGCGACTACAATTATTTTGGCAATAATTACATTATTTAAAAGTAAACTTACGATGCCTATAAAGATCATAATTGCTAAAATAGTTAGGGCTAAATTTTTCATTTTTAATGGAGCCTGATCAGCGACAGTTCCAATTCCTTTAAGGCTAAAACCAAATCCCAAGAAAGTAATTAGGGACAAAATAATGCCAACTACAGCAACGATGAAAGCCGCAGAAATACCATATTTGGCTGCGAGCATCGGAATGAAAAACATGCCAAACATGGTTCCGATATTAATCGCCATGTAAAAAAGAGTAAATGCATTGTGTAACATATCAGCATTACTTTGTTGGTAACAACGAGCTAATAAACTGGATGGGTTTGATTTAAAGAGTCCAGTCCCAACACAGACACAAGCCAGTGCATAATAAAGTATATTGGGTTTATTAAGTGCCATTAAACTATAACCAAGTAATAAAACTAGTAACCCCAAAATAATGGTTCGTTTTGCTCCTAGGATCTTGTCGCCTAAGTAACCGCCAAAAACGATGAAAGCATAGACCATTGCTGAAAATGATCCAAATAAAACAAATGCATCTTTTGCAAGCATATTCATATTTGTAGTCAAGTAAATTACAAGAAGAGCAACCAGTGATGAGTACCCAAAGCGTTCCCATATTTCCAGCATGAAAATGGTATAAAAAGCTTTAGGCTGTTTAAATAAGCTATGTGACATACAAAAAGGCCCCTTAATTTGAATTTAATTTCAGTAGTTGACTATAAATAACGTGTAATGCTCAGCTAATAACTTCTGTGGGCATAATTGTAACATTTCCTTAATTATTGCGCTATTCTATGGTGTTAGATTACTTGAAGGTGTAGAAAATTTATTTTTTGTGTTGTATTTGGTATCGCAAATATGATTTTGAAATGTCTTAATTTTTGAGGGTTTGGGTATCTATTTGTTATGAAGAGGTTTAATTATATTAAGTTTGGATAATTAATTTTGCTAAAATAGCATCTTCTTAATTACTCTAAGGAAGTAACCTTATGCATAAATTAGATAAAGTTCTTTATACTGCGCATGCAACAGCTACTGGTGGACGTGAAGGCGTTGCAACCTCAAATGACCCAGCATTGAAGTTGAAATTATCAACACCAAAAGAATTAGGTGGAGCTGGTGGTGATGGAACGAATCCAGAGCAGTTATTCGCAGCTGGTTATTCTGCTTGTTTTATTGGGGCTTTGAAAGCGGTTAGTGCTAAAGAGAAAATTTCTTTGCCAAATGATTTATCTATTACTGGATCGGTAGGAATTGGTCCAATTTCAACTGGGTTTTGTATTGCGGTTGAATTGCAAATTGCTTTACCTGGTATGGAGCGTACGGCGGCAGAAGAGCTAATTGAAAAAGCTCATCAGGTTTGTCCGTATTCAAATGCTACTCGCGGAAACATTGAGGTAACATTAACCCTGGTATAAAATACATTAAGTCAAAAAATAAGCCATGCTTTAATAGCATGGCTTATTTTTTAATCATTGTTGGCAAAAATTATTTATTCTATATGGTTATTGCATGCGATCAACATAGCTTTTTACTGTCATTGCATCAATTAAGCGTCCACTTTTACCTGCACTATTTAAAAATACCATGATAATTGGGCGTTTATCAACGATGGCGTATAGGACTAGACAATGCCCGGCTTCATTAATAAAACCTGTCTTTGAGAGTTCAATTTGAAATGAATCACCACGAACTAGGGCATCACTATTAACGTAACGGTGAATATAACGTGGGCTTAACATTACATCGGCACTCTTGGTGGTGGTATCTTCACGAATTAAATCGTATTTAAATGCGGCTTGGACCATTTTACTTAAATCAACAGCCGTAGACTTATTATTCATAGTTAAGCCAGTTGGGTCAAAGAATTGCGTATGTGTCATGCCAAGTGATTGAGCTTTAGCATTCATTTTTTGCAAAAATTCTTTCATTCCGCCAGGATAGGCGGTACGAGCAATTGAATTTGCTGCGCGGTTTTCTGAGGACATTAATGCAAGTAATAATAGATCGCGACGGCGTAATTGCATACCCACTTTAAGCCTAGAAGAAGTATTTTTTAAATTATCCACATCATCCTGTGTAATTGTTACATATTCATCTAAATCGCGCCCAGCATCCAGCATTACCATTGCTGTCATTAATTTAGTTATTGAGGCAATTGAAAGTGATACATCAGGATTTTTACTGATTACTGTTTGGTTGGTATTTGCATCAAGAGCATAAGCTGAGTAAGAATATAACTTTGGTGAGCGTGTGCTACCAACTGTTTGAGAGGTTGCAACGTGCTTGGCACGATGTTTTTTTGTGCTGGATTTAGTACTTTTGGGTGTTGGTGTTGTAGTAGGTTTAGGGGCAACAGCATCCAAAATTGGATCTGATGTTTGTGTTGCAGCGGCGGCGAAGCTACCGAAAGCTATGCTTATACATGCGAGAAGTATTTTTTTCATTTGAGCTAAATTTCCTAATATTTATTTTGCCAATCAAACATGCTAATTGATCACTAGTTGATATTTTTTGTGACTCTGATTTAACTACGTTTTTGGTCTTAATTTAATTGTATATGGGGTATTTGTTTTAATCGAGCGTAATTTTAAATGAATTTTGATGTGAAGGTAAAAAAATCTACATGGCAAGTAGTGATTATTATATACTTACTAGTTATAACAATATGCAAAGTGTTTTAAATACAGTGCATATCTTGTTAAGAATTGGCTGAGTTTGTGATGTTTATTCAGCTAATTTGGCGAGCTTATGCACCGAACGTAGAGACATTTACTCATAGTTGTTGAATATAATTAATAAGGAACTTACGATGCCCCAAACTAGATTTCATACGTTGCGTGATTTTTTACGTTATGCCGTATCGCGATTTCGTAAGAATAATTTATTTTTTGGTCATGGTACGACTAATGCTTATGATGAAGCAGCCTGCTTAATTTTACAAAGCTTGAATTTGCCAATTGATCAGTTAGAGCCATATTTGGATGCTCAACTACTTGATGATGAAAAAGAATTAATTTTAATGCGCATTCAACGACGTGTTGATGAGCGAATTCCGCTGCCATATATTACGAATGAAGCTTTTTTGCAAGGCTATAGTTTTTATGTGGATAAACGAGTGATAATTCCGCGTTCATTTATTGCAGAGATTATATTAAATGATCATTTAACACCTTGGATTGAGCATCCAGAATTAGTTAATTGTGCACTTGATTTGTGTACTGGTAATGGTTCACTTGCAACCATTATGGCAGATTATTTTTATGATGCTGAAATTGTTGCTAGTGATATTTCTGACGATGCTTTGGATGTTGCAAAAATTAATTTTGAGCGCAACAACGTGAATGAAGATATTACGTTATTGAAATCTGATTTATTTGCTGGTTTAGTTGGTTATCAAGGCCAATTTGATTTAATTGTGACTAATCCGCCGTATGTGGATAAACGGCGTATGGATAGTTTAGCTCCAGAATATAATTTTGAGCCAAGTTTGGCATTAGCTGGTGGTGACAGTGGTTTAGAGTTAATTGAAGATATTTTGCATGAAGCGAAGCACTATTTAAGTGAGTTTGGCGTGTTAATTGTTGAAATGGGTGATAACCGACTTGAGCTTGAGGAGCTATACCCAGATTTGCCGTTCACTTGGTTGGATACAATTAGCGGTGATGGTGTTGTTTTTGTTTTGACTCGCGCTGATTTGGCAGATTATTTCGATTAGCATTATTGATGTTAAATTACGACTTATATATTTTTGATTGGGATGGTACTTTGATGGATACCAATCAAACAATAATTGAAGCAATCACTCATGCCTGTAAGATTTTTGACCTTCCAATAATTAGCAATGAATTAGCCAGATCAATTGTTGGTAAGAGTTTTATTTCTGTAATTACAGAGGCAATTCCTGAGTTGAGTGGTAATCCTGCATTATTGCAGAAATTTACTGCGGCGTATGAACAATATTTGAATGATCATATTTTGAATAATCCATTGTTTGCAGATGTTGCAAAAACATTGGATAAATTAACTGCGGATGGAAAAATTATTACAGTTGCAACTGGGCGTTCGCGTGCAAGGTTAAATGATATTTTGCTAGCAATGGGCTTGAGTCATTATTTTGCCTTAACTAAAACCGCTGGTGAATGTTTTTCCAAACCACATCCACAAATGATCGAAGAGATTTTGGAGTTTACTGGCATGAATAAATCTCAGGCAGTTATGATTGGGGATACTTCGTATGACTTGCAAATGGCTAAGAATGCTGGAATTGATGCAGTTGGAATTAGCCATGGAACTCATACTTATGCTGAATTGCTCGCTTATAATCCACGTTATGTATTTAAAAATATTAGTGAACTCTACGAGGCGTTGGTCTAAGTTATGCATAAATTAGCCGTGATTTTACATCAACCAGATATTCCGCAGAATACTGGCAATATTATTCGTTTGTGTGCCAATACTGGTGTCGAGCTTCATTTAATTAAACCACTTGGTTGGGGTAATATGAATGATACTAAGTTACGCCGAGCAGGTTTGGATTATCATGAGTATACGAACTTGGTAATTCATGAATCTTGGAAGAGTTGTCGTGAGTATTTTGGTTGGCGTCCTATTTGGGCAATTGAAACTGGCGGTGATTTGTTCTATAATCAGGTTAGTTATGCCTCAGATGCGGTGTTGTTATTTGGTTCAGAAACGTGTGGTTTACCGCAAGATATTTTAGAAGAGCTTGGTTTAGAGCAAGTAGTGCGGTTACCAATGCAGCCAACTCAGCGCAGTTTAAATTTATCTAATTCAGTTGCTGTTGCAGTTTATGAAGCGTGGCGTCAATTAAGTTTTATTGGTGGAGTTTAGTAAGTTAATTTAAAACTCTTTGAGTTTGAAGAATTATTTGTGAATTAATAACGATCTAACTAAGAGATTTTTAGCTGTAATTTATTCACTGGGAGACTAAATTAGTGCATAGAGTTAAGGCGAAAATATTTATTATACTATTGTTTTGTCTAGTTGCGGTCGCTCAGGCGCAGACTAGTAGACATAATAAAAGCAAATCGAATCATAGCAAAAAAGCTGTCCATCGGCGGATTGTAGCTAAAGAGCATAGTGATGATTATATGGATGGCACAGCCAGCTTTTATGCGCGCAAATTTGCAGGGCGTAAAACAACCAGTGGTAGGCGTCTGGATATGAGCGCTTTTACTGCAGCTCATCCAACTTTACCGATGGGTACCAAATTAAAAGTTACTAATTTAAGTAATGATAAAGTGGTTTATGTTGAAGTAAATGACCGTATGCCAAGTGCAAGTGGTCATGTATTAGACTTAACTACTGCAGGGGCTCGGCAAATTGGCATTAATGGCATTGGTAAAGTTCATTTAGAAGTAATTGATAATGGAATTTTCCAAAACGTTGCAAATGGCGAAATCTCTAAGGCATTAATTAGCGCCAATCCATTACTTTCTGAAAGTCAGGCTATCAGTATTGCCAATCAATATACTGTTTCAAGAAACAGTGATGAATCTAACAATCAAACAGCTAAGGACTCAACTAATTAATGAATAAACAATTGAAAATTATTTTTGCTGGAACCCCAGAAATATCTGCCCAAGTATTGGCTAATATTTTAGCACATGATTTTAAAGTTGATTTGGTGCTGACCCAACCAGATCGCCCAGCTGGACGTGGTATGAAGTTAACACCATCACCAGTTAAGCAACTGGCATTGGAACATGGCATTGAGGTATTTCAACCACTAGGATTTAGAAAATACCCAAGTAATTTAGCTAAGATTCGTGAGTTTAAACCAGATATTATAGTGGTAGTAGCATATGGAATTATTTTGCCACAGGAATTACTGGATATTCCAAGCCTTGGATGTGTAAATATACATGTTTCTTTACTACCACGCTGGCGTGGTGCTGCACCAATTCAGCGCGCTGTTTTGGCTGGTGATGAGTATAGTGGTGTTACAATTATGCAGATGGATGCTGGTCTTGACACGGGCGCAATGCTAATAGTTGATAAATTGAAATTAGATTTAAAAGAAACTTCTGCAAGTTTGCATGATAAATTGGCTCAAATTGGTGCGCAAAGAATTATTGATTTTTTAAAATCTCCCAGCCAATATTCACTTCAAGCGCAATCAGAGGAAGGCGTTAGTTATGCGCACAAATTAACCAAAGAAGAAGCGCGAATTGATTGGTCTGAAGATGCGCATTTAATTGAACGAAAAATTCGTGGTTATAATCCATTTCCTGCTGCATTCAGTTATTTGGATGGGGTGCTGCATAAATTTTGGGCGAGTGAAGTAATTAGCGATTCTAACGTTACGAATGAATATGCCGTTGGTCAAATTTTGCGAGCAAAGCAGGATCAACTATGGATAGTTTGTGGTGGACAAACTATTTTGGCTATTCATGAAATTCAAGAAGCTGGCAGTAAACGCAAGAGTGTGACTCAATATTTACAAAATAAATTGGATTTATCTGGTAAATATTTTACTAATGGAGGTGAGAAATGAATAACGAAGTTAAAACTTATGCTTTAATGGCTGCAATTATCGCCTTATTTGTTGTGATCGGTGGCTTAATTGGTGGCAAAGGTGGCATGTTATTAGCTTTGCTATTTGGTGGTGCATTGAATTTCTATGCTTATTGGAATTCTGCGGACATGGTATTGAAAATGTATCAGGCGCAAGAAGTAAGCCCACATAACGCTCCTGATTTATATCAAATGGTGGCTGAGTTAGCGAGTTTTGCTAATTTACCAATGCCAAAGGTTTATGTCATTAATGAAGATCAACCTAACGCTTTTGCAACCGGACGTAATCCAGAAAATGCTGCTGTGGCATTTACCACGGGTATCATGCGTGCGTTGAGTTACGCTGAGTTACGTGGTGTTGCCGCACATGAGCTATCTCATGTGAAACACCGCGATATTTTGTTATCGACTATTTCGGCAACTGTTGCTGGGGCTATTTCTGCAGTGGCAAATATGGCGATGTGGTTTGGTGTTCGCGATGAAAATGGTAATCGTAATTGGTTAGCTGGTTTATTAATTGGTATTTTTGCACCGCTTGCCGCCGCTGTTATTCAAATGGCAATTTCACGTTCACGAGAGTATATGGCGGATCAAGGTGCCGCAGAATTGACTAATGATCCATTAGCTTTAGCTTCAGGTTTACGTAAAATCGAGAATATTGCACGTGGTGTTCCATTAAATACCGCTGAAGAGCATCCAGCTACAGCACAAATGATGATTATTAATCCGCTATCTGGATCGGGAAGTGATAATTTATTTTCAACTCATCCATCGACGGCGAATCGGATTTTACGTTTGGAAGATATGGCACGCCGCTTGGGGCAATTAACCTAGGTTAAAGGATTATGATGTTGACAAATAAATTGGTCAAATTGGCTGTAGTGATTAGTTTTGTGGTTTTGGCTCTAGATGGCTGTACCGCGTTAGTTGTTGGTGGTGTTGCGGCTGGTGCAACTAGTGGTGCTGCAGTTGCAAGTGATCCACGTAGTTCAGATGGTGTATTTAACGATCAGAGCCTCCGTGGAAAGGTTGCAGATATAATTAATGCAACGATTCCAGGTAATAACGTCGAAGTGACAAGTTATGATAAAAATATTTTATTGACTGGACAAATTCTAACCAATGATAGTAAATTAAAAGCTGAGCAAATGGCACGCCAAGTACCAGGAGTTAATAAAATTTATAATCATATTGAAATTGGTGCTAGCCAAAGTGCCGCACAGACCAGTAAAGATTCGTACTTAACCTCTGCGATTAAATCAAATATGTTATTTTCCAAAGGCATCAGCAGTAATGATGTAAAAGTTGTGACGAGTAATAGTACCGTTTATTTAATGGGAATGATTGATCCGTATCAAGCCAAAAAAATGACTCAAGCAGCTCGTGAAGTTGATGGTGTTAAAAAAGTGGTAGCTTTGTTTGAGCTTCCTCCTAACTAATAAGGATATATTATGCGTAAATTATTAACAATATTATTATGTAGCGGTAGTTTATTGGGCGCTGTAGTTGGCTGCGCAAATTCATCTTTGACAACCCCAGATAAAAGTACTCCTGATGCACCAGCTTCAATTGATGATAGTTCAATTCAATCAAAATTATCATATAAATACTCGAATAGTGATAATTTTCCAGATAGTAACATTTATGCAGATGTATTTAATCGTACATTGTTATTGACTGGTCAGGTTAAAGATCAAGCGCAAAAAGATTTTGCTGAGAATATCGCCCGTGGTTATCCTGGTGTGAATAAAATTTATGATTATCTTGAATTCAGGTTGCCAGCATCATTTAGCGCTAAGAGCAAGGACTCAATGATTACTACACAGGTAAAAACGCAATTATTTGGTGAACCTGGTGTACCAAGTGGTGGAATTAAAGTTGTAACGACTAACGCCGTGGTTTATTTGATGGGCGTGGTTAATCAAAATCAAGCTGAATCTGCAACACGGATCGCGGCTAGTGTTGGTGGCGTTGATAAAGTGGTGACACTTTTTGAATATCTAAACTAAAGTATTTTTTGGATGAATAGTTGATGCATCCACACAAACAAATTGGTGATAATGCTGAAAAGCTAGCTTTAAATTATTTATGTCAGCATGGACTTACTTTGGTGCAAACGAATTTTTATTCGCGCTTTGGTGAAATTGATTTGATTATGCGTGATACTGACGGATATATTTTTATTGAAGTTAAGCAGCGTAAAGCTGGAGTTAGGCATGCAATTGAAAGCATCACGGTAGCCAAACAACGTAAACTGGTGAAAACAGCCCAGTATTTTTTGATGCAATTAGGGCGAGATGTGAATTGTCGGTTTGATGCAGTGGTTATTGGTGCCGATGATGAAATTGAATGGCTTAAAAATATTATAATTTTGTAAATAATATTTTAAATCTGTTACAGGCTATAAATGAGTCATGGGTAAGCTTTCTCGGCAGATAGCGGTACATCATTTAGTTATAATTTGATTCGATCTAAATTTTGGAGATGAAAATGGATATTACACAATTAATTCAAGATAATTTTACGCAAAGTATTGCAACTAAACAGCAAGCACAATTAACTATGGTTGAACCAATTGCTAATGCGGTTAACTTAATTGTTGACGCTTTCAAAAATGGTAAAAAAATGTTAATTTGTGGTAACGGTGGATCTGCTGCTGATGCACAACATTTTGCGGCCGAATTTACTGGGCGCTTTGAAATTGAACGTACACCATTACCAGCAATTGCCTTAACTACAGATACTTCGGCATTAACTGCAATTGGTAATGATTATGGCTTTGATGTGGTGTTTTCTAAACAAGTCGAGGCATTAGGGCAAGCTGGCGACATTTTATATGCGATTTCAACTTCGGGTAATTCGGTTAATGTGTTAAAAGCTATGGAAGTTGCACGTGCTAAAGGCATGCATATTATTGCGATGGTTGGTCGTGATGGCGGCAAAATTGCTCAAATGCTTACAGGCAAAGATGTTAATTTATGTGTGCCAGTTGAGCGTACGGCGCGAATTCAAGAAGTACATTTATTAACTTTGCACACAATTTGTGATGCTGTTGATACGGTAATGTTTAAATAATTCTATTACATGGTTATAAAAAGCTGAGGTTGTTATGTATAATTGGATTAGAGTTAGTCTGTTGTGGTCATGCTGTCAATTAGCCATTGCGCAGGATATGATTAGCGTTTTTCCAATGGAAAAATATGATCAAAACGTTGCTAATTGGATAAAATCTAGTGATGCTGATTATGATCAACCGCTAGTTTCAAAAGCATATCAACAGCAGCGTTATGCTGATTTTCTTCAACGTTATTATGCCAGCGATGATAACGCACTGTCTCCGTGGAGTAGTGGTTATGTTAATTCACAATTGGTTCAATCTGAAAGTATGAATATACTTTTGCGAGAGTCACAAATAATTGCGAGCTTTACAAATAATCATCAAACAAATTCCAAAAAAGTTGCTTATGGTGAGAATTATCGTCCATATGATTTAAAATGGTTTGCTAAGATTACAGCTAATATGAATTTAGCCGATCAGACAAGTTTAAATTATTCATCACTGCAACGTGCAATTGCCGTAGATAATTTGTTGATACGTACATTGCCAACTATGGATCCATTATTTTATCATTCTAAAATTGCAGGTGAAGGTTATCCATTTGATAATCTACAAGAGGCCGCAATTTTTGTGGGTATGCCATTATATGTAATTAAGCAGAGCCTAGACAAAGAGTGGTCTCTTGTCATTGCCTCTGATGATATTGGTTGGGTTAAGACATCTGGTTTAGCCAAAGTCGATGATAAATTTATTCAAGCATGGCAACAAACGGCTAAATCTGGAACGATAGCAATTACACAGCAAAACTCTTTATTGGATAAATCTGGTGAGTTTCGTGCAATGGCTTATAATGGAACTAGCTTACCATTAGTTAAACAAACTGAATCCAACTATGAAGTGTTGTTGCCAGTAGCTAATTTGCACCGCAAAGCTGAGATTATGCATGTGTTATTAAACAAATCAGCGGCAGCGATTATGCCGTTAGCTTTGACACCGCATAATATCGCTGATGTGATGAAGAATCAAATTGGTAAGCCATATGGTTGGGGCAGTATGTTCTTTGACTATGATTGTTCGGCTGAAATGAAAGCTTTATTTACTCCATTTGCGATTTATTTACCACGTAATTCATCAGATCAATCTAGCGCTGGTAAAGTAGTTAACTTGGATAAATTAACCACTAGTGCACGTGAACAGTATTTGCTTGAAAATGGGCATAAACTTTTAACTTTGGTACAAATTCCTGGGCATATTTTGCTGTATCTCGGAAATTATGCTAATCCCAATTCTACTAAACATGAAACTATTGCATTGAGTTATCAAAATATTTGGGGTCTGCGCACTCGTGAAAATGATACTCGAGCTGTAGTTGGTGGTGCAGTTATTTTCCCATTATTAGAGCAGTATCCTGAAAATCCTGCATTTGTATCTTTTTACGATCAGCGGGTACGAAGTAAATTTAGATTGGTTTATCTTGATGAATCTGGAGTAACTAGTCAATAGACACTTAAATTAAAAGTTATTCTGCTTTGAAATTAAATCTAGACCGTCACAAATCGTGACGGTTTTTTATATTAGTTATATTTCTTGGCTTATTTTTAATTTTTATGCAGTTAATTCATAATTGAATTTTAAGTCACAGCATTATAGTTAAGGTAATCTAAAATTAGTTATCGTTGTTTTCATTGCATTGAGTTATAATCATAATTAATATTGTTTTTGAGTATAGGAATTAAAAATGAATTGGCAACAAGTTTTAAAAAATCCTGATTTAATTCAAACTGGGATTTTAATTGGTGGTAAATGGTTAGGTGGTGAACGCGAGAAGTTTGCGGTGACCAATCCTTTTAATAATGAGGTAATTGCTGAATTAGCCAAGGCAACGGCGCAAGATTTATTGGATGTAGTCAGTGACAGTCAAGCTGCATTTCAGCTATGGCGACAAACTTCAGCAAGGCATCGTAGTAAAATTTTACGTCAGTGGTATGACTTACTTGTCATAAATGCAGATGATTTAGCACTAATTTTAACTTTGGAGCAGGGTAAACCTTTAGCAGAAGCTAAAGCTGAGATTATGTATGGTGCAAGTTATATAGAATGGTATTCTGAGGAAAGCAAACGCTTAAATGGTTATACAATTTCTGCAAATAATCTAGAGCAAAGAATTACGGTTAGTTCTGAGCCTGTTGGGGTGTGCGCCGCAATTACACCATGGAATTTTCCCAATGCAATGTTGGCGCGTAAAGTTGCTCCTGCATTGGCGGCGGGATGTACGATGATTGCTAAACCAGCTAGTCAAACTCCGTTATCAACTAATGCATTGGCTTATTTAGCTTTGCAAGCTGGTGTACCTGTTGGCGTATTTAATGTGCTTCATGGGCACAGTGGGCAAATTGGTGAGTTTCTTGCACATAATCAGCAAGTGCGCAAATTAAGTTTTACTGGATCTACCGAAGTCGGGATTTGGCTCTATCAAAATTGTGCAAATTCTATGAAGAAACTCTCATTAGAGCTTGGTGGGAATGCGCCATTAGTGGTCTTTGCTGATGCAGATTTAGATTTGGCCGTTACTGGAATTATGCAAAGCAAGTTTCGGAATAATGGTCAAACATGTGTGTGTTCGAATCGGATTTTGGTACATCAGTCAATTAAAGATGTGCTGATTGATAAACTTAAAGCACAAATTGAGAAGTTAAAATTAGGCAGTGGGATGGATATAAATACTACGAATGGTCCTTTGATCGATGGCAAAGCTTTGTTACATATTCAAAGTTTAGTTAAGGATGCGATTACTAAAGGTGCTAAGTTAGTATTTGGTGGTACAGCTAGAATAGATATTGGGGCAAATTTCTTTGAACCAACTTTACTTGATTGTCCAGATAGCAATTTACGCTTATTTAAAGAAGAGATTTTTGGTCCAGTTTTAGCGATTTATACTTTTGCTGCTGATGATGAAGTATTGAAATTAGCTAATCAAACTGAGTATGGCTTGGCAAGTTATTTCTTTACTCAGAATTTAGCACGTGTGCACCGTTTTAGTGAACAACTTGCCTATGGGATAGTTGGGATTAATACCGGATTAATTTCAGCTGAGAATGTTCCTTTTGGCGGGGTTAAAATGTCAGGTCTTGGGCGCGAAGGTGGAAGCTCTGGAATTAAAGAATATCTAGTTGAGAAATATACATGTTTAAATATTTAGTATATTTTAAATAACCAAAGCAGTTGTTTTATAGATTGCCTTGGTTATCATATGATGAGTTATGAATTATGCTAATTATTCTTGTTGTGTTTAGTACAGGTACCAAGCTTGCAATTTGCACAGACAATAATTGCCGATTCTGCGCTAATTTCAATCGTTTCAAAATTGTTAAATAAATCACATGGGAGTATTACATGAAAATTTAAGCCAGTGGCTTTTTCAATTAATTGAGCTTTGGTGCGAACATGAAAAATTAATTTTAGATTTTCTAAACGTTCATTAACTTGAGTTGGAGTTATTGGATTGCCAAATTCACTCATTAGTATAGCTATTTCTGAATAAGAGTAGTTATGTATGCTAAGAAAGAGTACCATGTGTTGTACATTAGTAAGTGGATAGTCTTTTAAATGATCATCTATTTGTTTTGAATTAAGCAACAAACCTTTACTTCCATGTATCTTAAACAGTGTTTTAATAATACTCGGCCATAAAATGGCATTCATATGACCATGAATCCCAACTACTTGGTTTGTATCTGGATTTATTATTGGTGTTTTATAAAGAATTACAATTTCTGCCATTCCATTGCGTGGGAGTATTTCTAAATAGATACCACGCTTTTTTGTTGCCATAATTTCAAGATCTTGGTTTTGAAATTTATTAATTAAGTGTGGAAAATCTTTCTTTGAATTTATACTTATTTCTTCTATAGTTTGATTAGTTATATCGGTAATTAGTTCTACGCCAAAAAAGTTAAGCATTGCACTTGTTAATGCTTGATATCTAAATTCGGAATCTTTTAAATAAATCCAATCAGAATCATGCGAAGCAAACACTACCTCGCAAGCGGCTTTATATTGAGCAAAGTATTGTGAATCATTCATGATTATAGCTCCAGATTAAAGTTTTAATATTGTAATTTGTCTTACTTTTGTTTGTGGTTGATTGTCAATTTATAAATCATTTCTTGCTGTAGGGGTGGTATTCTAACAGATTATTTGTTCTAGTGTCGGGGTTAAACAAATTTTTAGTTATGTATATTATTTAAGTTTAGTTGTTAATATGTATTCAAGGTTTTCACTCCTAAATGTTTAGCTGTAATATTTCATATAAGATACACAGTTGTTTTAATCTCTTTATTTAGTTATACTTCATACAAATTAGTAGTTATATTTTTTGTATTTGCGACTGTGTGAGTGATGATACTTTATTATTATCAGTTATTTTATTTTATTTGTGAAATGGTATATTTTTAGTTAAATTGTTCAATGGCACGGTATACAATAAAATTATATGACGAATCATGTACGAATGGTTTAATTAGATTCTAAAAAATTAAAAAAGGAATGACAGCAATGAAAAAGCTTAACGTTTTATTTTGTATTTACCTTGTCATGTTCTTAATTGGATGTAGTAAAAGCAGTAGTAGCCAACCTGCAAGTGACCATACTCCGTATAGTTTACAAAATTATTTGTTTGATGTTGGGTTACAAAGTAATAATTGTATTGATGAGGGTAATAGCATTATTAATTGTGATAGTGAAAGTCTTTTTGGTGGGGTGTATAGCATTAATTTTAAGATTCCAAATGGTAGACCTGGGGCTTATGTTGTTATGCCACCATCAGGGAAAACTTATGGGTTGACGATTAAACCGATTAGTGGCTGCCATCAAGCTGTTCATTCTGGGGAAGATGATTATATGTGTAATTTCACAATTTTAGCAAATGGAACTGCTGAAGCCGGCAAGATCTTACATTTCAAAATAGCCGGTGATCTTGGTGAGGCGAATCTGGTTACAATTAAGCTGCGCTAGTAGATTAAATTTTTTAATTTATAATTATTTGTTTGATATTTATAAAATTACTTCATGTTTTTATAATTTTATGCTGTATATACTGTGAAATAATAATTTGTAACTTATTTGTCAGTGGATAGATTTATGCAGGTGGGGGATTACCTTAGATTGACATTGTGTTAATATTAAATGTACAATTGATATTTGAAAATTTAAAAGTGTTGGCTGTGTTGAATGTTTAAATTTATTATTGTAAATAAAAATTAGGCTGTAAGCCAGTTTATTGGTAATGTTAGTATGGTTTATTTAAGGCTTTTGTCAGATAGTTGTACTGCATATTTTCAACAGTTAGCTCGTCTATGAAGCAATTGATTTTAAATATTTGGCTTATAAATAGGGTAATGCTTATTGCATCACCCTATTTATAGATCGATAAAAGTAAATAAAAGCTAAGCTAATGTTGGGTAATCAGTGTATCCAGCTTCGCTACCACCATAAAATAATTCAGGTTTAGCATTGTTTAATGGTGAATTAGTTGCAAAACGGTTAACCAAATCAGGATTGGCAATAAATGGTACTCCCCAAGCCGCAGCATCAGCATTACCAGCATTAATTATTCGGGTAGCATCTTCTTTGGTTAGACTTTGATTAATGACATATGCTCCGCCAAATTCTTTCTTGAGAGTTTGACTTAGATTATCACTTCCTTCAATTGCACGTGCACAAATAAAGGCAATCTTCCGCTTGCCTAGCTCGCGTGCAACGTAACTAAATGTTGCTAGTGGATTAGAATCATTCATTGATTGAGCATCGCAGCGAGGAGCCAGATGCATGCCAACTTTTCCAGAGCCCCATACTTCACATACTGCATCAGCAACTTCTAACATCAAACGTGCACGATTTTCCAGTGAGCCACCATACTCGTCGTCCCGCACATTGCTATTATCTTGCAAGAATTGATCTAATAAATAGCCATTTGCACCATGAATTTCAACTCCATCAAAGCCAGCTTCTTTGGCATTAACTGCACCTTGTTTGTAATCCACGACTACTTGCTTAATTTCAGCAACGGATAATGCTCGTGGTGTTTCATATGGTTTAACTGGGCGAATGTGGCTAGGGTGACCCTCCGCAGCAATATTACTTGCTGAAACTGGTTGTCGTCCATCCAGAAAACTAGAATCAGAAAGTCGTCCAACATGCCATAATTGCAAAATTATTTGACCACCTGCTTGATGTACTTTTTCAGTAACTAATTTCCAACCTTCAATCTGTTCTTGACTCCAAATTCCTGGTGTATCTGGGTAGCCAACACCCATTGCACACACGGATGTGGCCTCGCTAATAATCATCCCAGCACTTGCGCGTTGTTCATAATACTTTGCCATTAATGCGGTTGGGACTCTCCCTGCACCAGATCTGCAGCGTGTTAGTGGAGCCATGATGATACGATTTTTTAACTTTAATTCACCTAGGTGGATTGGTTCAAATAAGATTGACATAAGCTTTCCTTTTTAAAACTATTGTTTTATATTTAGGGTTAAATATTAAAAAAACAAGCAGATTGAAATAATAAGCTGAATATATATCTAATGTTTGCTTAGAGTGAGTAAATGATTATTCTATTTTTGAAATAAATATAGCGTAAAATTTTAATGATTATTCATTGCTTTGAAGTGAATTTTAGATTTGATTTGGTATTTATGTGTATACTCGAATAAATATTGAAGGTCTGGTAAATAATGCGTATATTTACTCTTTAGCTAATTTTGATTTGATTTTAACAAATGATAACTAAAGATTTGTTACTTTGATATAATCTGTTGGTAAGGTTTGACTTAATAAATTGGTGGATTTATAGATTTTGGCCGTGAGATTGTAGCGTCTAGTTTAATTATTTTGATATTTTGCAGTTTATTCAAATATAACTAGGGTTTATTTAATATAGTTTTTAATTAGTAATTCTAAGGGATGGTTCAATGCAATATAAATCATGGTGCAAGTTGACATTAATTTTAATTAGCAGCGGCTTATTAGCTGCATGTAGCAAAAGTGCTGATATTGATTCTAAAACAAATAGTAAAAATACTTTGCGAGTTGATATTGGCGCAGAGGTTCCAACCCTTGATCCAGCACTGGCTGAAGATGGCTATACTTACCGTGTAATTAATGATTTATTTGCGGGGTTGGTTGATTTCGATCAAGCAAACCGTCCAATTCCAGGTATGGCTAGCAGTTGGGAAATTAGCCCTGATGGATTGACATATACATTTCATCTTAAACCTAATTTAAAATTTTCTGATGGTAGTCCAATTACGGCTAAAGATTTCGTCTTTTCTTGGCAACGCTTAATTAATCCAGCGACTGGCTCTTCGTATGCATTTTTATTGAAAGATGTTTTGAATGGCGCGGATATTATTGCTGGTAAAAAACCAGCAAGTGCATTAGGAGTCTACGCGCCAAATGCAGAAACTGTAGTAGTTAAGCTTTATCATCCGAGTAATGCCTTTCTAAGTTATCTAACTGTGCCAAACGTCTTTGTCGTTTCACAAGCCGCGGTGACTAAATATGCCGAGTCATGGACTGCTCCACAGAATATGGTTACTTCAGGTGCTTATGTTCTTAAAGAGCATATTTTGAATGGTTATATTCTGGTAAGTAAAAATCCAGCTTATTATGCTGAAAGTGGCGTTGCAATTCAAAATGTAAAATACTTCCCATTCGTAGATACTAATTCAGCCATAGCAAATTATAAAACTGGTGCTTTAGATATGACATGGCAAAATGTACCAGTTGATCAGTATCAGGCCTTAAAAAAACAATATCCTGATGAATTGCATACTTTCAAGTGGGAACGAACTGATTATCTAAATATTAATATGACCTTACCTAAATATGCGAAGAATGTTAAATTGCGTGAGGCTTTAGCCTTGGCTATTGACCGCCAAAGTTTAACTAAGCTAGTCTTGGGTGGAGCAGGACAAACACCGCTATATTCAATTGTTACGCCAACGGTTGAAGGTGGTAAATATGCAGATATTCGTTATTCATGGAGTGATTGGCCACGCGACAAGCAAATTGCTTTAGCTAAGGAGTTATACAAAGAAGCTGGCTATGGACCAAATAATCCGTTGACAATTACCATTAAACATCAAAATAATGATTTATACAAAAAAGTAATGGTGGCAATTATGTCAATGTGGCAGGATACTTTAGGTGTCAAAGTAACTTTAGTTAGTGAAGAACGTAAAGTATTAAATAATGACTGGCGTAATGCTAGCTTTGATATTGCGCAAGGTGGATGGGGTGCAGATTATAATTCTGTGACGACTTATACTCCGCTATTTGTTTGCAATAATGGGAATAATCGCTCCCATTATTGCAATCCTAAATATGATGCTTTAATTAATCAGGCCGAAGCAACCGCTGATCCACAGGCTCAAGAGCAATTATATAAGCAAGCGTTGGAGGTTGCATTAAATGATTATCAAATTATTCCTTTATTTCAACCAACGCACCAACGTTTAGTTGCACCACGGATCAAAGGCTATGATATCGATAGTAATTATTTGGATAATTTACAGACGAAATGGTTTCATTTTGCTGAATAATGATTTATTTAATTAATATTTTCTGAAAATATTTTGCATGAGCCAGAATTTTATATGGGATAAATAATCTATTTCATAATTTATTTCATAATTTATTTCATAATTTTTCTAGCAGTTGATCATGGTTTCATGTATTTGTCAAGTTTAATGGTGATTTATTTTTAAATGGTTAATTTATATCTAGTGTTTGTATGGGTATGAAATATTGTTGGTAATAATAAATTTTTATTCTTATCAACAATTAATTTTATCTGAATAGTTATTTTTTTGAGCATATCTATAGTGTACGCTGCTATTAATAACTCATATTATTTGCTCCTAGAGTAGTTAATATTGGTATTAAATCATATGATTATTAATAAATTAAACTTTAAATATGGAATAATCTATTTGGTTTTTCGCAGTGCTTGGTTAACAATTTGATAAGTTGATATCTAAGTATTGTCTGGAATAAATTAAAAAAGCATAGAAAAATCCAACATATTTTTATCTATTATTCAATGTGTTGTATTTTGTTGCACTGATTTTTTATGTGAATAAAAATTTAAATTGCAGAAAAATTTGTTTGTACTAACTCGTCTAGTATATAATACCTCCTGAGACAGTGTTCATAGACATTTTCTCAAATCCATAGCACGACACCCAAAACTTTGTTTTGGGTGTTTTGCTTTCTAAATTTAGTTTAACGAGCTAAATATTATTTTAATCTATTGATTCTTGCTTGTTTAATGCTTGTTGAAATTTCTTCATATCTAATTGTTTTTCCATCCGTGCCACGATAACTGCAGCCATGCTGTTTCCAACTAAATTGGTCGTACTACGGAGTTCACTCATGATTTTGTCAATACCAAGTAGTATAGCAATAGTAACTACTGGAATTTTGCCATGCATTGCTGCTAATGTACCAGCTAGCACGATAAATCCTGATCCGCTGACACCAGCTGCACCTTTACTAGTTGCCATCAAAACCAATATTACGGTAATGTATTCCTGTAAACTAAGATGGATGTTAAAAGCTTGGCATAGGAATGCAATTACCAAAGATAAATAGATATTTGTGCCATCTAAATTAAAGCTATAGCCTGCGGGAATTACAATTCCAACTACCGATTCATCAACACCAGAACCTTTGAGTTTTTTCATGATTGGGCCAAGAGCGCTTTCACTGGATGAAGTTGCAAAGACGAGGATTATTTCATCTTTTATGAAACCCAAAAATTGAACGATGCTAAAGCCAGCCATTTTGGCAACTGTGCCTAATACAACTAAAATAAAGAATACACAAGCCCCAATCATTGTGGCAACTAGACCCAGCATATGCCAAATTACGGATACACCAAATTCACCAAGCATAAATGCCATCGCTGAAAATGCTGCAATTGGTGAGAACCACATTACATAACTTAAAATTTTAAATAACCATCCTTGAACAACGTGTAAGTTATGCATGATTGATTCACGCCAGCGTTGGCCAAAATAAAATAAAAAAAATCCAAGGCAAATAGCGATGAATAAAATTTGTAAAGTATTCCCAGTTAAAAATGGATCCCAGAGGTTTGATGGAATGGCAGAGAGCATAATTTTAGTAAAGCTAGTAGCATCTGCTTCATTGCTAGTATATTTTGCGATTAAATGCGGATCAATACTTGCAATTGATAAATTTAGCCCAGTTCCAGGATGAAACAGATGCCCAAATGTCAGACCAATAATTAGAGCCAATCCAGAGATTACTTCAAAATAAATAAATGATTTAGCACCGATTGTACCCAATTGTTTTAAACTGCCCATACCAATTACACCACTAATTACGGTGAAAAATACGATGGGTCCAACTAAAATCTTAATTACATGAATGAATGCATCAATAATTGGCTTGCTTTGCTTGGCTAAGCTGGGGTTAACAATACCAAAAATAATTCCACCAAACATAAATACTAATACGATAAACCATAGGCTGGTAAACCAGCGGCGATAAATTGGTTTGGCACTTGATGATGACATTTGATTTCCCTTAAATGGTTCTATGAGATGCAATGGTTACGTATAATCTTAACGAGCTTAATGCTCTATAATCTTAATTGTATATTTTAGCAAATTACATGTCTTGTTAGTGGTATAATTATTAGGTAGGTAAATATGTCTTTTTATACTTGGAGAACAATTATGGGAAACCCTAAACAATATCAATTACCAAATCTGGAAGCGATGCAGGATGCATATAATTCGTTCACTAACTTGGCTGGCAAATTTACAGAATTAAATAACAAATATTTAGAACAAAGTAAGCAGTATTTTCAACAGGGAATTGACAATAGTCAAGTTCTTTATAAAGTTAGTACTCCTGAAGAATTTATGACTGCATTAAAGCAAATTACGACGCAAAATTTGGGTTTGGCATCTAAATCTTTGTTGGCGGATCTAGATATTGTGATTCAAATTTATCGTGATGCTTGCGCTAAATCAGTTGTTAGTGGTGATGGTGTGCAGGGCAACTCAGCTAAGTTTTTTGAATTTTATTCAAAATTATTGCCAACTCCGTTGACGCTTCAGTTTGATGATATGGTCAAAAATGCTCTTTCTGGTAATCATCAGGCAATGCAATCTTTGCAAGATCTTATTCAGGATGCTTTAGCTAAAGTTGAGCACGGTGTTCATGCCGTGGCAGATGCTGCAATTGATAATCTCAAAAAAGATTAACTAATTTGTTCTAGTTAATTTATACTTGAAAGCTTGAGTTTTTCTCAAGCTTTTTTTATTTATATTTTTGGCAAGGTTAAGATTAAAGTTTACCGTAGAGCACTAATTGAGTTAAGCGTTCAAGCATATCTGGCTGATAGTATTTTGCACAAAGCGGTTCAGATTTTTTGAGCGTGTTATTTTTCAAAGTTGTGATTAGTAAACTAATCACAAATTCTATTTTCTCTGTATCTTCGTTTCGCCGAGTATAGTAAGTGTGTAGCACATTTTTAAAGAAATCATGTACACTGTCTATCATTATAACAAAGTATTGATGAGTATTATTTTTATCAGGTGAAGATATTTCTCGAGTAAAAATATTAAGGCGACTAATGCCGTTTCTAGAAAGAAACATTTCTTGGAATTCAGCGATTATATTGGTTAGACGCTGCTCCATGTCTTGAAGACTCATTTGGGCAAATTCTGTTGTATTAAATTCAGAGAGTCGTGTTTTTACTTCACTGGCTAAATGATTGACAACTGCTTGATATAATTCATGTTTCCCCCCAAAGTGATAAGATACAGCAGAGATATTAACTTCTGAGTCTGCAACTATATCACGCACTGATACCGCGTCAAATCCATAGTCGCCAAAAAGTTTTATTCCGCTAGTAATTAGTTTGTTGTAAGTATTATCCATAATGATTGGTATTTTACCTTATTTGGTTGTATTTTTTAAGTGTCGGCGGTAATTTTATTGAATCTATAATTACCACTGTGGTTATATTTTTTAGCTTTAATTATTAAGTAAATCAGTTAATTATGGTTTTAAAGTATTGTGTGTTTAGTTTGAGAAATTTATCCGTTGACATTTTTATAATTTTTAATTATAGCATAAATTAATTGAAGAATTTAAGTTTGAATGTATAATTTATTGACAAATTAAAACATTTGTTTTAAAATATCGTTTTAATTTCTAATTTTCTAAAGCAATTTTATGACTACTTCTGAATTAAGCCCTAGTTCATCAACAAGTTTTTGGTTAGAGCGTCGTACTATTGTGGCGTATGCGGTAAGTTTGTTAGCATTGGCTGAAATTATTGATTTAACCATTGTTGCTGTCGCAGTGCCACATATTATGGGTTCGCTAAATGCTAATCTAAGCGATGTATCTTTGACTATGACCAGTTACATTGTTGCTGCAGCCGTGTGTATTCCGTTGACTGGATTAGTTACCCGTAAATTTGGTACTAAGCATGTTATTCTCGCATCTGCGGTGACATTTATGATCGCATCAATTCTTTGCGGTATTTCAACGTCATTAACCGAAATGGTCTTGTTTCGCTTACTACAAGGGGTTGGTGGTGCTTTTTTACCATCCATTGCTCAGTCTTATATTTCACGAAGCTTTACTCCAGAAGAGCAGCCCAAAATAATGACTGCCTATAGTTTGTGTATCGTTATGGGGCCAGTCTTGGGACCTATTTTAGGTGGTGTTCTTTCTGAAAGTTTGTCGTGGCGTTGGATATTTTATATTAATGTGCCAATTTGTATTGCCGGGTTTGTCCTAATTTGGAAAAATATGGAGAATAAAATTGAGGAAAACGTTAAGATTGATTATACCAGCTTTGCATTTATGGCGCTTGGGGTAGCATTTCTTGAGTATTTTATTGATGAAGGTAACAGCAATAATTGGCTTGACTCTATGCAAATGATTATTGTTCTAACTACTGCTATCATTTTATTAATATTTTTTGCTTGGCGCGGCATACTCGGTAAGTCAGTAATTAATTTTGAGGTATTTAAAAACGTTAATGTAATGTTATGTTGTGTTGCCATGTTTATTTTTATGCTATTGCTTTCGGCATCAATGGCCTATTTTCCAACCATGCTGCAACAGAGCTTTGGTTATCCTGTGGATACGGCAGGTTTAATCACTGCACCACGTGGATTGGTGGCATTGTTTGCGGCGCCGATTATTGCTAAATTAATGGGGGTAGTTGATCCACGACGGATACTGTTTTGTGGCTTATTGATTTCTGCGGTTGGTAGCTTTATGCTGGCTAGTTATGCACCACAAGTGAGTCAATTCTATATTATTTGCTCTGTAATTGTTCAGGGTATTGGAATGATGGCATTTTTTATTCCGATTATGCAAATATTATTTATTGATGTTAGTGAGAGCATTCATAATGATATTTCTGGAATATTTAACTTCTTTCGAAATATGGCCAGTTCAGTAGGAACTTCGGTTGCTGCAACAATTATTGCTCATCAAATGCAAGTAACTTATCATGATATGGGATCGCATGTTTCTTTATATGATCGAGGTTATCAAATCTGGTCGCAAAGTTTAGGTAATACACCTGAGCAGATGAAATTGGTTATTGCTCAAGCCAATGTAATGGGACAGGGTGCGTTTGTTAGTTATTTGGATGTGTATTTTATAACTGGTGTAATTATGCTGTGTACTTTGTGGCTACCATTTGTGTTAAAGCGTCCACAAAGAGGTGCTGCAATTCATCTTGAGTAAGTTTTTAAACTTGATCACTAGTATTCTTATTATTTAATTTTGTTTTAGGAAAAATCATGGCTGAAGCGCAATCAAAACATAAACATCTTATTATTGGAGCTACAATTATTTGTCTCGCAATTGGTGGTATTTATGGTTATTATAAGTATAGTCAAATTTATCCAAGTACGGATAATGCTTATGTTAATGCAAATCTAATTAATATTGCTCCTAAAGTAACAGGTTATATTCAACATGTTTATGTTAAAGATAATCAATTTGTCCATAAAGGTGATTTATTGGTGGATATTGATCCGCAAGATTACAGTTTGATGTTAACTAAATCCAAGCAAGATCTTGCTTTGGCACAACAGCAAGCAGCTTCAGCTAAGCAACAAATAACCACGGCCAAGGCCAGCGTTGCAAAAAGTAAATCTGACTTTGAATTTGCGAATCAAATGGCGGTACGTTATACCAATCTGTATAATCAAAAAGCTGGATCTTTACAAGATATGCAGAAATATCAAAATCAAGCAGTCACTGCCAAGCAAGCTCTTGAGCAAGCTAATGCTAGCTTAGATCAGGCTAATGCATTGAGTTTAGCTGCTAATACTCAAATTAGTATTGCTCAATCTGGTGTTGATGATGCTCAGAATAATACAGCTTACACTCAATTACGTTCTCCTGTAAATGGCTATATTAGTAATTTAAATTTACAGACTGGTGAATTGGTATCTTCTGGGCAAAAATTATTTGGTTTAATTGATGATCAAAGTTGGTGGGTAGATGTTAATTTAAAAGAGACTCAGCTAAAAAGAATTAAACCAGGTCAGCCTTCAAACATTGAGTTAGACATGTATGATCATAAATATCACGGTGTGGTACAAAGCATTAGTTATGCGAGTGGTAATACGTTCTCATTGCTACCGGCTGAAAATGCAACTGGAAATTGGGTGAAAGTAACACAGCGTTTTACAGTGCGAGTAAAGTTAGCTAATGAATCCGACTTTCCATTACGTGTTGGTGCAAGTGCTGACGTAACTATTGATACTGCTAAGTAGGTTAATTATGAAGATCAGACAAATTTACTTGGTTAGCATATTAGGAGCTACATTGGCATCATGTGGTTTAATGGGACCTAGTTATCAAAAACCGAATATAAATACCCCGAATTCTTGGCAAAGTAAAGATCAATTGAGCCAACTTGAAAGTAGCAACTTAACTCAATTGGCATGGTGGAAGCAATTTAATGATGCTAAATTGAATCAGCTAATTGAAAGCGCGTTGAGTAACAATAATAATTTACAAGTTGCGATGGGTAATGTGCTGCAATCCCAAGCTGTGCTACAGAAGGTAAATATGGGCTGGGTGCCAACAGTGTCATTGGGTGCTGGTGGTTTTACAGGGCAATCGTTTAATCCTGGGTTTACTAATTTAAGTCCGTATCCGTTGTTGAATAATGTTAATCCAGCTACACAAGATTTTAGTGGTTATGGTGCTGGTATAATTCCGAGTTATACCTTAAATGTATTTAGTCAAATTAAACAAGGTGAAATTGCCAAATTAAATGTGGAATTACAAAAACAAGCGATGAGTGCCGTGCGCTTGGGGGTCATTAGTCAAGTTGCGAGTAGCTATTTCACATTGCTGGGTTTACAAAAGCAGCTAATCTTGCAACAACAAGTTTTGACAGATGCTAAAGAAATGCGGCGTTATATGCAAATTCAGTATGATAATGGTAGTATCTCAGATTTTAATTTGGATGGTTTGGATCAATATATTGCTGGTTTGGTTGGCAATATTCCGGTTATTAAGACCAATATCACGCAGACCGAAAATGCGCTACAGGTTTTAACCAATAATAATCCAGGAAAGATTCTTACCCAGAATACCTTTGATAAAATTAATCCAGATGGTGTCGTACCAGTAAATTTGCCATCTAGCGTATTGAAACAGCGCCCAGATATTATGGCAGCAGAATATCAGTTACAGGTTGCAAATGGAAATATTGGCGCAGTAACCGCAATGTTCTTCCCCTCGATTAGTTTAACTGGTATGCTTGGGCAGGGCTCTATGGAATTAACTAATTTATTTAGTGCTGGCGGTGATTTTTGGGCAACTCAGCTTGGTTTGGCAATTCCAGTCTTAAATTTAGGTCTATATGCAGAAGTTGATAAAGCGAAAGCTGGTTATTATTCAGCATATTATAATTATGTACAAAGTATTCGTACTGCCTTTTCACAAGTTGACGATGGTTTGTCGAATCATGATAGTTTGAAGCAAAAGGCCGCCCAGCAAGCAGTTTCATTAACCAAGGCGCAAAGTTTATATGCAACTGCACAAAAGCAATATAAACAAGGTACGATTAGTTACGCTAACACGTTAGGCTTAAAATTAAACATAGATTATGCTGAGGCGAGTGTAAATCAAGTAAAAATACAACAAATGAATAGTTTAGTCAATTTGTATCAAGCTCTTGGTGGTGGGTATCAGGTTGAAAGCCAATTAACCCAAATTAAGAAATTTGGTGATGATCACGATATTTGATAAATTAGGATTTAATGGCTTAATTAAGCATGGTAAAATTATCTCCCGGTGAGCAATTCTATAAAATGGAGAAGTTATGCAGCAAATAAAGTTAAGTAATCAAAGCCTTGAAGTTGTAATCAATCTAATTGGTGCCGAAGTACGCAGCGTTAAAAATCGTGTTACTGGTCATGAGTATATGTGGAATGCTAATACAGATATTTGGGCTGGGGTCTCGCCAGTTTTATTTCCCGTGGTTGGCAAAACCACTAACGGTGAATTAAAATTTGCAGGTAAAAGTTATCCTCAGGGTAATCATGGATTTGCACGAAGTTCTCTATTTAAAGTAATCGCACAATCTGATACTGATGTGACTTTACAAATTATTACTGCAGAGCTTGGTGCTGAAGTTTATCCATTTAATTTGGCTTTTAAAGTTAGGTATTCGTTAGATAAATCCCAATTAATTACTGAATATACGGTGAGTAATTTAGATCATCAACGAGCTTATTTTAGCGTTGGGGCTCATCCTGCATTTAAATGTCCATTTGATGATAAACATTTAATTACCGATTATGTAATTGAATTTTCTGAACCAGAGCCTAATTTAAAATTGCATGAAATTACACCGCAGGCTTTTTTCACCGGTAAAATAGAAAATTTAAATTTCCAGAAATTAGACCTAAAAGCTGATACGTTTGCAAATGATGCTTTAATTTATGAAAATTACTCGAGTTCTCATATTACATTGCGTGAGAAAGATAGCAATCGTCAAATTTGTGTTTCCTTGAGTGGATTTCCATGGTTAGGGTTGTGGTCAAAAGTTGGTGCGGATTATGTGTGTATAGAACCATGGTGTGGTCATAGTGATATGCTAGGATTTAACGGAGATATTAATGACAAATCTGCAATTGAAGACGTTGAGCCTGGTATGGAGTGGTCGCGTCGATATTCAATTGAATATGGGTATTAATGTACTTTATATAGTTGTCTTATGTTTAGGGTGAAAGTTTTTAGCAGAGAAATGATTTGGGTTAATTTTATGTAATACACCGCCTAATTTGATCTATGAATTAGATAAGTATCTATTCTATAAGCGAAATGAAATTAATTTTAATCCACTGAAACAGGCTAAGATATAATACCTACCTATGAAAAAACATTTACCCATTTTTATTTGCCTAATGGCTGCTGCTACAAGCTCATCAGCAATTGATTTGTATCAAACATATCAACATGCTTTAGCATACAATGCAGATTATTTAAAAGCCATAGCAACGAATCAATCTGGGCAAGAGCAGAAAAATATTGCTGGGGCGGCGTTGTTACCGCAAATTAGTGCGACTGGAACTATTTCTGAGAATTATTTTAATCAAAGTGGCGTCACGGCTAATTATAATCAGCCTGTGTATAGTGCTCAGCTCAACCAAGTTTTGTTTGATTATAGTAAATTGTCTGCATATGTTAAAGGTAAATATGCCGGTCAGCTGGCAGATTTGCAATTAATTAATGCTCGTCAACAATTAATGACTAGTGTTGCACAGGCTTATTTTGATGTTTTGTATGCCGAAGATGTTTTATTAGCAACACAGATGACTAAAACAGCATTAGATCAACAGTTAACGCAGGCTAATGCTGCATTTAAGGTTGGTTCGGTGACAATTGCAGATGTCAATGATGCTCAATCTGGTTATGATGCTGCCGCTGCTCAAGAGATCCAAGATACAAATAATTTAATTTATAAAAAGAATATTTTTCGCAATATAACAGGTGTTGATCCAGAGCAAATCCAGCCATTGCAAGAACAAATTAAGTTGACTGCGCCATCGCCACAAAGTGATCGAGAGTGGTCAAAAATTGCTGAAAGTTCAAATCTCAATGTGTTAATTTCTTTGAAGCAAACTGATATGGCCAAGCAAGATATTAGTATTGCGCGGAGTGGACATTACCCAACATTATCGTTGCAGGCACAATATCAGTATCAAGATACTGGTAATTTAGACTCGAGCAATGTGGCAGATACTCAAGCACAAGGTTTTAATTATCCAGGTGGACCATTATCAAGTTATAGCACTGGCTCAATTGGTTTACAGTTAAGTGTGCCAATCTTTGCTGGTGGTGGCGTGAATGCGCAAACTCGGCAGGCAATGGACAATTATGAGGCTGCAATGCAGCAATTAACTAGTACCGATCGTCAAACTAATCAAAATACGCGTAATGCATACTGGGCGGTATTTAATGGTGTGAGCATTGTGAATGCTCAAAAATCTGCTTTGTTGTCAGCGAAGACTAAATTAAACTCAGATATTTTGGGTTATAAAGTTGGTGTACGAAATAGTATTAACTTAGTAAGTTCACAGAAAAATTATTATCAGACCTTTCAAACATATCAGCAATCGCGTTACCAATATTTAATGGCTGAAGTTCAGTTGCAATATTTGAGTGGTAAAATTGACGAACAATTTTTACAATTAATTAATGCTAACATTAAGAATTAATCATTAAGATTATAATTTTGATCGCTAGAGTGATTTTAGTGAGAAATAAAAAGGTTGCTTGTTTTATCAAGCAACCTTTTTTTGTAGTAAGTCTTAATTCATTAATTATTCAGCAGAGTAATGAATTTGTGGATTATAACCTTTTTGATTCAGAAGGAAATAATAATTAATTGTTGCAATTACTATGAATACTATCATGGTTGATATGTCATTCATGTGACCTTGGTCTTGGTAATAACCAAATATGCTCATTAGAGCCATGTATGCAAACATTGTCCAAGCAGAAGCAAAAGCTCGTAGAATTAATTTTACACTACGGTAATATACCGAGCAGTAGATTAAGAAAAACACTGCATGAAAAATTAAAGATAAAACCAATGGCATAAATCCAGCTTGGATTAATAGATAACTAACCACTAAATATGCGAGGTAGCTTAGAGTTAATCCAGCTGGCATCCTGAATGGGCGTGGTTTGTCGACATCTATCTTACGTAGTTTACAAAATGCAACTGGGACTGCAAGACAAGAAATTAATTGAAATACTGAAACAACGATCATGATTTTGTCCCAGTTGTCAAAGAATATAACCAAAACCATGCAAAAAATTAATGTGGCAAAAATTGATAAACGCGAAATTTTGTGAACTGGGTGCTCTTTGGCAAATACTTTTGGCATTTGTCCATCTTCGGCCATTCCCGTAAACATGCGAGCGCTTGATCCAACATAAATAATTCCAGTTCCAGATGGACTAATTGCAGCATCAACATAAAGTACAATTGCAATCCAGTTAATTCCTAAAATAATCGCAAGCTGAGCTAATGGAGACGTAAAATCCAGAGTATGCCAACCATTAATTATCTCACTTGGTTTGATTGCACCAATAAATGATACTTGGAGCATTAGGTAAATAATTAAGCAGATTAGTACTGACCCAGCCAATGCTAAAGGAATATTACGTTGCGGGTTTTTTAGCTCTTTGGAAAAAACTGTAATCATACTAAAGCCATAAAATGAATAGAAAATACCGCAGGTAACCACTGCTGTAAACATTTTGTCATAGCCATATGGTGCAATAGTTCCATGAAATGAGTTAAAATTTTCAGGGTGAAATGATGCAGCCATAAAGATAATAGCGGTTAAAGCTGGCACTGTTAGCTTAAATACAGTGATTGCGTTGTTTGCTTTGGCTAATAATTGAATACCCCAATAATTTAATACACCATATAAAACCATTAAAGCACATACGACTGCAATTCCCAAGTGAGTAAAGTGATCGTTTTTAAAAATTAAGTCACTAATTTCCGGAAATGCTTGTGCTAAATATTGAACAGAAGCTTCGGATTCTGCTGGGATAGTGATAATTGTTGCAAACCAATTTGATGAGGCATTAATAAAGCCAAAATCACCATTATGAGTTATGGTTAGAAGTCTGGCAAAAAGACCAGTTTCTTTGGAGTAAAATGTGGCAATTTCAGCTAAAAGTAAAGCAATTATTAGTGCCAGAAGTGCTCCAATTACCCATGAACCAATTGCGACTGGTCCAGCAAATTTGGATGCTTTATAACTTGCAAAGAGCCAACCACTACCGACGATGCATCCAACGCCAATAGCGATGGCAGAAAATAGACTTGGCTGTTTGCCAGAAGAAGATTCTATATAAGCCATAATTTAATACCTGCAAAATACTGTTTAAGAAGGATAGCGATGTTGTAAATTACCGCAAACTATGTCGATTATATACTATATGCAAGATATTGGTGATAGTAATGTTTATAGTGTATTAAATATTTATACTAGTTGATTGTACACGTTTGGTTGAAACGTAAGTGTTAGCGCAAAAAATACTGATTAATCTCGTGTGGAGTAATTGCTACAAGTTACGCTTTTTAGTGGGTTGCTATAATTAATGAGGCTTTCGATATCGACTGCATTGGTAAATGCATATGTTCCCCAGCCAGCCTTACTGATACTGCAGGCGCAAAACGTTTCTGATGTGTTGCGTGCGAGATAAGTAGATTGTTTTAAGTAAGAGTTTGTGATAAATTCTCCGCAATAACCGATAGTTTCACTGAGTTGTTTACTGCAATAGGTGTTAACTAATGCTGTGCAGATTATTTGGCAATTTGGCTGTACTTGCTGTGTCTGGGTATAGCCAATTATTTGACTCTCTAGTGTTGAGTTTGCATAGATTGGTGTAACCACAATTGATGATTCAGGGATCAACACAGTGATCGGGAAATTATATTCTGGACGATTGCAGCCCTCTGGTGTTGTATAAGGAATAAAAGCGCTCATTGAGCTAGCTTTTCCATTATTGGGGTCAACGTGCTGATCATCGCCGTAAAGAATATCACTAAATGCTTTTCCTCCACCATTGATGGCGCAAGCATTTCTGTAACCACGTAAATTACTATACATACTATTAGTTGAATTAACTAACGTGTAACTTTCTGCAAATGGTGTATCTGGAGGACAAGTAAAAGTACTAGATGTATTTCCAGATGCGAAATTATCTAAATTATCATAAGTTATAATTTTCAATCCTGGTTGAAATTCAATTTTAGGCGCGGAGTTCCAATTTTGATTTGAAGTATTATTAGTTGAGCCTTGTATAAATGGGAAAATATAGCTACCTGCCATAGTATAGGTAGGATTTAATTTATTTATATAGTGCTCTGGTAGTGAGTGAGTTTGATTAAAAATTGTTTTATTCCAAGCCGTAGAGTTGCTCTTTTGAAATGATGGTTGAGTGGTACTCGTACTTAAATTTGGATGATTTTGTATTGTAGCTAGTGGAGTTCTTGGGTAATAAATACAACTAATACCTACGATTATGGCACATAATAAAATAACTTGACGTTTAGACATAATACTTAACTTTTTAATTCAAATAATTTTCGAGAAACAGATTGTAACAACTAAGTTTATGGCAGATAATAATATTAATGTTAAAATCGAGCCTATTAAAAAATTTAGATAGGAATTGGTAGATGCAATATTGGTTAATTAAGTCTGAGCCAGGTGCAATTAGTATTGATGATGTGGCCAATTTTCCCAATCAAACGATTGAATGGTTTGGGATTCGTAATTATCAAGCACGTAACTTTATGCGCGATAAGATGCAGTTAGGTGATAAAGCTTTATTTTGGCATTCATCGTGTAAAGAACCAGGTGTGTATGGCGTAGTAGAAATTGTTACTGCGGCGCATCCTGATAGTTATCAATTTAATCCTGAGAGTGAGTATTTTGATCCTAAGGCAACGATTGATAACCCACGCTGGTGGTGTGTAGATGTAAAATTTGAACGTAAAACTAAATATTTGTCAATTCAAAAATTGCGTGAATATCCCGAATTGGCATCAATGATAGTTTTACAAAAAGGTAATCGCTTATCAATTACACCTGTTGCGAGCCATGAATGGGAGTTTATTTCTGGATTACTTGAAAGTAAAGTATGAAATTAATTGACCTGCATGCTGATACTTTAACTGCTTTATATTATATGAATGGTGAAAAGCTTAAAGACCAAGAGTTTTTACGCGATTATCCAATTGCTAATCTGGCACAGAATAACTTTGCAATTGATTTAGTTAAGCTACGTCAAGCAGACTCGTTAGCTCAGTTCTTTGTGCTTTGGCTTAATTTGCAAGGTTGTGAACGTTATCAAATGAGCCCATGGGATTTATTTATTAAGCAGTATTGGCAGTTACGTCAACAATTAAACTCTTGTAGTGAAGAAATTAGTTTTGTGACTAGCCTTGCTGAACTTGATATTGCTCGCGCGCAAAATAAATTGGCTGGTTTTGCTTGCGTGGAGGAAGGTGCCTTTGTTGATTCAATGGAGCAGCTTGGTGAAGCTTATCGCTTGGGAGTTCGTTATATTACTTTGGTGTGGAATTATGAAACGCATATTGGTGTTCCATCCGCAATTGATCAGTCGCGTGGTTTAAAGGCATTTGGTTATGAAATGGTTGAAGCGATGCAGGATTTGGGAATGCTGGTGGATGTTTCGCACTTATCTGATCGCGGGGTTAGAGACGTGTTGCAATTAGCCAAAAAACCAATTATTGCTAGTCATTCAAATGCTCGTGCTTTGTGTAATCACACACGTAATTTGCCTGATGAATTAATCGTTGGGATTGCTAATAATGGTGGCGTCATTGGTGTAAATTGTGTGCCACAATTTTTGGATGAGAATTCTAATATAATTCGGATTCAACGTTTGATTGAGCATATCCAATATATTTATAATTTGGCAGGTGAAGATGTGCTGGCAATTGGTAATGATTTTGATGGATTTAAGCATTTAACACCAGAACTAGATGAAATTAGAACTATTGCTGATCTGCCGTTGGTGGCAGATGTCTTACTTAAGTCTGGATTTAGCTCTAGACAAATAGATAAGATCTTTCATCAAAATGTACTGCGCGTTCTTGGTGCAAGTATTAATTAATTTTAGGAAATATTAATAGAATGAGTAATGAAGAAATTAGAACGCAAATTGAAGTTTTAATCAATGAGTATGTATTGAAATTAAACGCTTTAGAGACGCAGCTAAATGATAAAAATGAAGATCTACGTTTATTAAGAAAGAGTTTTGCGGTTCTTGACGCGCAATTGGCTCCAGCTGAGCTGAGCATTCATGAATTAACCGCACGTTGTCAGACTTATGAAAATACGATACGTGAATTGGAAGAGCAAATAACTGATTTAAACCAATCCAGTGGACTTGCGAATGCGCGTTTGATTAAATTGGAGCATAAAAATACTAGTAAATTTTACGCTGTTATTTTGTTATGTGTAATTAGTGTGATTGCGTTATTTTTTGCGTTTAATAATAATGCTAATGTGTTGAATAAGATTGAAAGTTCTTTGAGTGGTAAATTAAGTTCAAGTGCGACCAAGCAAGCTTCAAAACCAACTAAACAACGTAAAAAGCATAAAACTTCAGCTACTGTAGCCAGCACAGATGATAGCTTAGACTCTGATACTCAAACTGTTTCCCACGCAGATGCTACGCCAGAAGTTGAAAAGGCTACAGTAAAGAAAGAAGCTACCATGGATCAAAGTAGTGCAGGTATTGCCAATTAAATTTATCGATAAAGGAATTAAGATGCGTAGATTAAATCAATTATTGCTTGCTTCCGTAATGATATTACCGCTGGTGGGTTTTGCGGCGAGTTCTAGCACAAGCTATGCAAACCAGAATCAGATTGTAGACCTACAGCAGCAAGCTTTAATTGCGCTTAGTCAAGGTGGTAATTTAAAGCAAAATGAAAGCAAAATTTTTCTTGGTGTGACAATTAAAGGCAATGTTGATAAAGCTCAAGCTGCGCTACAACATGCGGTTGATTTAGCCGCTGAGCGTCAAGATTTACGTTATGGATTGGCATCAATTGAGGTCATGAATGGTAAATTAAATTTGGCACAAATAAATTATGCTCTGTTATTACAGCAAACTCCGACCAGTGCTGAAGCTCTAACCTTTCAATCTGGTTATGCATCAGTAGTTGCTGAATCACAACTAGCACTTGAATATCAAGCTCGATTGAGCAAATTAAATACGTCATTATCCAAAAATTATTTGCAAGCCTTAAATATTGCAGAATCTGCCTTTAATGTACAACCACAACTAAACGTTCCTCAAGTAATTGATCCGTCACCACATGTGGTGATTGTAGTTTTGGGTTATGCATTGCATAGCGATGGCACGATGGATGAAAAGTTAATTCAACGTTTAAAATTTGCCTTTGCAACATCGCATCAATTTCCTGCCGCTAAAATAATTGTTAGCGGTGGAGTTGCACAAGGAGGAGTTACCGAGGCTTATTTAATGCGTCAATGGTTAATCCAGCAAGGTGTTAATAGTTCACAAATTATTTTAGAAGATAAATCAATTGATACAGTGAGTAATGCATTGAATAGTTTGGCAATTGTGCAGAACCTTGATCAAATTGATCATCTAATTGTGGTGAGTTCGGGAAGTCATATTCGTCGCGCGGTGGCAGTATTTGAGCAAGCTAGTGCTAATTTAAACTTATCGATTAAAATAGATAATCAAGCAGTTTGGGATTGGGGCGATGTTAAAACATTCCCAGCTGCAACTCAAACTGAAAAATCTTTAATTATGCGTGATACCTTGCGAACGGCTGGCTTATGGGCTATGCCGGGAATTTTACGTTAGTATTTTGAGGAATGATTTAAAAAATGAAAAAATCAATTTTACGTAGTTTAGTTTTAGCGACATTGCTACCTTGTGGATTTGCGCAAGGAGTTTATACTGGTGGAACGCTAAATGATTCAGAATCTAAGTTGAGTTCTGGTATTAATTTAGCGAATCAAAATTTAAGCGTTCGTCCACAAGATGACTTTTATCAATATGCAAATGGTAAATGGTTGGATACGGCACAAATTCCTGCAGATAAGGCTTCGTGGGGAGCATTTAATCAATTACGTGAATCATCATTGGTTCAGTTGCACGGCATTATTGATAAATTGATTGCCAATAAGCATTTGCCAGCTGATTCGAATCAACAAAAATTAGTAAATTTATATCAAAGTTACATGGATGAATCAGGTTTAAATAAACTTGGTGCGACACCCTTACAAGGATTATTTACGCAGATTGAGCAATTACAAAGCACGCAACAAATTCCAAGCTTAATGGCTAAATTAGCGATGAATGGGGTTGGTACACCATATGATTTAGTAATTCATCAAGATGCGCGTAATTCAAGTGTAATGATAGCGGATTTGTCTCAGTCTGGATTGGGATTACCAGATCGGGATTATTATTTGAAGCATGATGATAAAAATATGTTGAATACACTTAATGAGTATCGTAAATATATTGCGGCGATGTTAACTAATTTAGGTGATAAAAATGCAGCTACAGAAGCGGAGCAAATTGTTGATTTAGAAACTAAATTGGCTCAATTACAATGGACTAAAGTGGAAAACCGTGATCCAGTCAAAACTTATAACAAATATTCTTTAGATAAATTAAATCAATTAGCGCCAAATTATGCATGGAATGATTATTTAGCTGCAGCCAATTTGCAGGGTAACGTAACTTATTTAATAATTAGTCAACCAAGCTTTATTACTGGTTTTAATCAACTATTACAAGAAGTTCCTTTGGCAACGTGGCAAGCTTATTTCCGCTGGCAAACTCTGAATAGTTTTGCTCCATATTTATCTGAGCAATTTGTGCAGTTAAATTTTGCGTTTTATGGCACTAGCTTAAGTGGTGTACCACAAAACAAGCCACGGTGGCAGCGTGGACTGAATGTTTTAGAAAATGGTATGGGCGAGGCGCTGGGGCAATTGTATGTAGCACAATATTTTCCTCCGCAAAATAAAGTTAAGATGGAACAATTGGTGGCTAATTTAATGACCGCTTACCGTCAAAGCATTGAGTCACTCGAGTGGATGAGTCCTGCAACTAAAGTTAAAGCTCAAGAAAAACTAGCTGCGATTATGCTTAAAATTGGTTATCCTGCAAAATGGCGAGATTATTCTGCGCTACAAATTAAACCTTATCAGTTAATTAGTAATTTGCAAGCTAGTGCTCAATTTGAATATCAACAAAATATTAATAAATTGGGTAAACCAGTTGATCGTGGTGAATGGGATATGACGCCACAGACCGTTAACGCATACTATAACCCAGAATTAAATGAGATTGTCTTTCCTGCTGCTATTTTGCAACCGCCATTTTTTGATGTTAACGCGGATCCTGCGGTAAATTATGGTGGAATTGGTGCTGTAATCGGTCATGAAATTAGCCATGGTTTTGATGATCAAGGTAGTCAGTATGATGCCTTTGGTAATTTACACGATTGGTTTACTAGCGAAGATCATGCCAAATTTGCTGCTAAAACTCATGAATTGGTTGAACAATATAATCAATATAGTCCAATTGCAGGTTATCATGTGAATGGTGAGTTAACTTTGGGTGAGAATATTGCGGATAATTCTGGTTTGGATATTGCGTATAAAGCTTATAAAATTTCTCTTAAAGGTAAACCTGCGCCAGTTATTGATGGTTATAGCGGTGAACAACGACTGTATTTGGGTTGGGCGGAAGTGTGGCGTGCCAAAGTTCGTGAAGCTCAACAAATTGTATTACTTAAAACAGATCCGCATTCGCCAGCTAGTGTGCGCGGAAATGCCACATTGAAAAATCAACCTGGTTTTTATCAAGCATTTAAAGTTGAGTCTAGCGATCAAATGTATTTAGCTCCAGATAAACGAGTTACAATTTGGTAATTTAATTTATAATATAATTAGCCTAATGAGTATCTTTACATATGTATTGCAATTTTGGGTTTTGTTGTTAATATTAAATATGTGCTTGATGTGCATGGTTTAATTGTGTCTTGGTGGCTGGCTGTGTATTTTGATTTTGAGGTTTATTAATGAAAAAAACTCTAAAATATTTATTATTGGGTCTTTCTTTAAGCTTGAGTGCTTACGGACAAGACATAGCGGCTCCATCGATACCTTTTGATGCTACGTTGCCATTACATATGCCAAGTGGTTTATATCTAGGTGAATGTTCTGGGGTGGCAGTGAATTCTAAAGGACATATTTTTGTCCTTTCACGCGGCAATACAAGTGGTCCAGCCTATGCTGCTAGTGCTGCGCAACTTTTTGAATTTGATGCTAAAGGTCAATTTATCCGTGAAATAGGGCATAATTTATATGCTTGGTCATATGCTCATATGGTAGAAATTGATAAAAATGATAACATTTGGGTTACTGATAAAGGCTCGGATATGATTATTGAATTCAATCCAGCTGGTGAAGTAATTATGTTGGTTGGTAGAAAACAAGAAGCTTCGGATGATGAGACTGGACCATTAAAACATGAAATGCCAAGATTGCCTGCAATTGATGGTTATTTTAGACAGGTGACAGATATTGCTTGGGATAAAGATGGTAATAGTTATATTAGTGACGGTTATATTAATTCCCGCATTGCTAAATTAGATAAAACTGGAAAATGGCTTAAATCATGGGGTAGCTACGGTAGTAAGCCTGGTCAATTTATTACTCCACATAGTATTGCGATTGATGCCAATGGAGAGATTTATGTTGCAGATAGAGGTAATCGCCGTATTCAGGTTTTTAATGGTGATGGGAAATTCATTCGACAGTTTAGCATTGATGTAACTGTCCCTAAAAACGCGTTACCAGCTATTGGCAATAAACCAGCACCTATCGCGAAGAATGCAGAGTTAGTAAATCAATTACATCAATCTGGATCGCCATGGGCAATTTGTATTACTCCAGGAGCGAAGCAATTTATTTATGTGTCTGATGCATATCCTGGCAGAATTTATAAATTAGATTTATCTGGTAAAGTTTTAGGTGTTTTGGGTGAGTCTGGCAAGCAATTAAAACAGTTTGGTTGGATTCATCAAATAGTGTGTCCAAGTGAAAATGAATTATATGTTGCTGAACTACTTAATTGGCGAGTTCAAAAATTAACACTTCATCCAACTGAAAGTGAAGAGTAGTGACTGTGTGGTTATTACAATCAGCTTGAGTTAGATGGTTTCTTTCTTCTTAGGAATTGATAATAATTTAAATCAAATCTATTAATTTAGTTTTTAGCACTCATGCTGAATATTTAGATATATTATTTCAATTTTCCTTTTATGGTTTTGTTAAATTTAATTTGTATTAAGGTGTAACTGCTTCATTATTTTTATAGTTGGTAATTTACGGTATAATAATGTTAATAATTTATTTAAAGGATTTTGTATGAAAAAAAATGCAGTGTATGCACAATCTGGTGGGGTTACTGCGGTAATTAATGCTTCAGCAGCAGGTGTAATTGATGCCTGTCGTAAAAATTCTGAACAAATTGGCATTTTATATGCTGGGGAAAATGGTATTGTTGGCGTATTAAATGAAGAGTTAATTAATACTAATTTAGAGCCGCAGTCTATTATTGATGGTTTGCGTCATACCCCAAGTGGTGCATTTGGATCATGCCGTTATAAATTAAAATCTTTGGAACAAAATCGCCGTGAATACGAACGCCTAATTGAGGTATTTAAAGCCTATGATATTGGTTATTTCTTCTATAATGGTGGTAATGACTCGGCAGATACTTGTTTGAAAGTATCACAAATAGCAGAAGAATTAGGCTATCCGATAAAAGCCATTCATATCCCAAAAACAATTGATAATGATTTAGTTGTAACTGATAATTGTCCAGGATTTGGTTCGGTTGCCAAATATATTGCAACTTCAACGCGCGAAGCTGGTTATGATGTTGAATCTATGCGTAAAACTTCGACTAAGGTGTTTATTCTTGAAGTCATGGGAAGAAATGCTGGTTGGATTGCGGCGGCTGGTGGAATTGCCAGTGAGTCAATTGAACAACCTCCTCATGTAATTTTATTCCCAGAAATAACCTTTAATGAAGATGCTTTTGTTGCCCAAGTTCAGCATGCTGTATACAGCTATGGTTATTGCGTGGTAGTGGTATCTGAAGGTGTTAAGGATGCCCAGGGTAAAGCACTTAGTGCATCGCATACGGTCGATGATTTTGGTCATCAATTGTTAGGTGGGGTGGCGCCAGTTATTGCCGAGATTGTTACAAGACGCCTAGGTTATAAAAATCACTGGGCGGTTGCAGATTACTTACAACGTTCGGCACGCCATATTGCGTCAGCTGTTGATGTTGAGCAAGCGTATGCTTTGGGCTATCGTGGCGTTGAGATGGCTTTGGCTGGTGCGAATGCAATTATGCCGTACATCAAACGAGTATCACAAAATCCATATCGTTGGGAAATTGACCAAGTAGAATTGTCCAAAGTTGCGAATTATGAAAAATTTATGCCACGGGATTTCATTAATGAAAATGGGTTTCATATTACAGATAAATGCCGTGAGTACATAATTCCTTTAATTACGGGTGAAGATTATCCACCATATAAAGAGGGCTTGCCACAATATGTGCATGTGAATAAGCAACATGTAGTTAAAAAACTTGCTGATTTTGTTCTGTAATGATTGCTGAAAAGAAAATTACTCTGGCCATTACTGGTGCTAGCGGCATTATCTTTGCGACTAATTTATTAGCAGAATTGCTTAAAAGTAATTGTGTTGTACATTTAGTAATTAGCAAAGCTGGTGTGATTACGTTTCATCAGGAGCTTGGAATTGCGTTATCAGGTTCACCACAATTAATTAAACAAAAATTGGTTAGTGAACTGAATTTATCTGCGGCAAATAATTTATTTGTTTATGGCATTGAAGATTGGTATGCACCAATGGCATCAGGCTCAAGTGTTGATGAAGCGATGGTGGTTTGTCCATGCTCAATGGCAACTTTAGCTAAAATTGCCAATGGTATTGGTGAAGATTTGGTAGTTCGCTCTGCAGATGTGATTCTTAAAGAACGTAAAAATTTAGTTCTTGTGCCACGCGAAACACCTTTTTCGGCGGTGCATTTGGAAAATATGCTGAAGTTGGCTCGGCTTGGCGTTTCAATTATTCCACCGATTCCAGCTTTCTATAATCACCCAAGTAGTCTTGAAGATGTGATTAATTCGGTAGTGAGTCGAATTATGGATCAACTTGGTGTTGCAAATAATTTAAGCAAACGCTGGTAAAGTTTGCTATAATAGGTGATTAAATCGTATGGTTATTATTGTTAATGAAGTGAGTAATAAATGCAAGATTCAGTAGGGAAAATTCAGCAGTTAATTAGTGAGAATAAAGTGGTGCTATTTATGAAAGGAAGTGCAAAGTTTCCTTTGTGTGGTTTTTCTGGACGTGCAACTAAGATTTTATCTTTATGTGGCGTTAATGATTTTGTGACAGTAAATGTATTAGAAGATGATGGAATTCGTCAAGCAATTAAAGAGTTTTCTAGTTGGCCAACAATCCCGCAATTATATGTAAATGGTGAATTTGTTGGTGGTTCGGATATTATGGCTGAAATGTATCAAGCCGGTGAATTGCAAGAGTTGTTACAAAAGTAATTTGAAGAGGCTTAAAGCCTCTTTTTTGTTTTTTTGATGGTGTAAAAATGAGTAATTTTTTGACTTTAGCACAATTGCGCATTGTGGAGCAAGATGCAGCCACGCAAGGCATAGATTTAATTGAAAGAGCAGGAATTGCGACAGCTAAATGGGTTGAGGCATATTTTAATAAGAAGATTCGAGTTTTAGTCGTAGCTGGACGCGGCAACAATGGAAGTGACGGGTTATCTGCTGCGATTGAATTGATTAAGCTTGGTTACAAAGTAGATGTGGTTAGATTGTTTAAAGATCATACTTTAATCAGTGATCAATGGTTTGAGCGATTACAGCTATTTAAAAAATCTTTAGTCAGGATTCCAAGTGATATTAGTAAATATGACTTGATTATTGATGCAATCTATGGAATTGGTCTGACTCATGAGTTGGATGTTGATACCGCTAGAATAATTCAGAAAATTAATATGCAAAACTCTTTTGTATTAAGTTTAGATGCACCAAGCGGGTTGAACCCATTTAGTGGTCGAGTGCTAGGTGAAGTGGTTTTTGCTGATGCTTGTTTAACATTTATTAGTGACAAACCAGGGTTACACACATCTGATGGACTAGATTGTAGTGGTGATGTGCATATAATTGACTTAGTCGATACTAGTGCGTTTAAATTATCTGATGCATTACAGGATATTCAGTTTAATACACTTGTTGATATCAATTATGATCCATTGATTCGAATGAAGTTTAATACTAATAAAGGTAGCTATGGTACGGTTGCCATTATTGGTGGCAATAAAGGCATGCATGGTGCTTTGTACTTAGCTGGGCGTGCAGCATTATTAGCTGGAGCTGGCAAAGTGGTACTTGGTGCTTTGGATAGTGATTTTCAACTGGATTTCTCTATGCCAGAATTAATGAGCCAATCACCAAAAGATATTGTTAAAAATTTACAGGCATTTGATGCGATTGCAATTGGTCCTGGTCTTGGTAAAGATGAGCGCTCTTACAAAATTTTGAATAAGCTTTTGGATGAAATTGAAGACAGCAAGTTATTAGTTGATGCTGATGCATTGAATTTAATTGCTTCTGATATTGATTTAAGATTAAAATTTCGTGAGGTTCGCTACAAAATTGTCACTCCACATCCTGGTGAAGCAGCACGAATTTTGGGTGTGACTGTTAACGAAATTCAAGATAATCGGTTTATGTCGATTACAGATTTGGTTGATCGGTTGAACAGTGTGACGGTTTTAAAAGGCGCAGGAACTTTGATTCAGCATGGAAATCAAATTTACATCAATGCTACCGGAAACCCGGGTTTAGCAAGTGCTGGACAAGGAGATACTTTAACTGGAGTTATCGTTGGTTTTTTGGCGCAAGGAATGGAGTTGTTGGATGCAACACGTTTAGCTGTATTTATTCATGGCTTGGCTGCAGATAGATTAATAGTTAAGCGTAATGGTTATAATGGTATATTGGCGAGCACTGTTGCTGATGAAGTGTGTGATTTAATTAATGAACTTGTTTATGGTGATTTATTTAAAGTTGAATAAAGAGCTATGGTTTAAAATTTAATTCCATACAATAAAAAACCGCAGAATAATATCTGTGGTCTTTTATTGTAAAACTATTATTGGAATAGGTAACCAACTCGTATATAAACGGTATTATTTCCAGCATCATAGGTTTGATTATTAAATGACTGATCATATTTATAACCACCAGCAACCAAGATTGTTTTAGCAATGTCATATTGTACCTCTGGATTTAATGTATAACGGAAATCTGAAATGTCATTCATATTTCCAGAACCATTAAACGTTGGATTTACTGTTGCAGGTACTGAACCTCCTCCAGCTTGTGTCGCATTATATGCTGTCATGTCCAATGATACTTTTAGAGCACTTAACAAGCGATATTCAGGCTTTACTCCCAGACCATAATATTGATTGAGAGCTCCTAGTGATGTACCATAAGTGTATGTAGCATAGGGAATTATCTCGAATCCACTGGTTTCATCACCAAAAAATTGAAATGCGTATCCTGCTTTAGCCGTTGCTAGAAATTGTCCATAAGTTGAACCACCAAGGTTTGAGTTTGGACTGGTTGTAGCTAATGCTTGCCAATTGTTTGAGTTATATGCAGAGCCATAGGCTTCGGCATTAATCCAAATATTATTTTTGGTTTGAATCGTAGTACCCAAAGTATAGCCATTTGAATTACCTTGACCTAAATTAATTGACGTATTGCTATATTCTAAATATGCGTTATTGTTAAAATCTTGGAAAGTTTCTGCAAACGTTCCGATTGAAGTTGATGCGAGTATCAGTGCTAAAATTTTTTTCATAATTATCTTTCTATATAATTAATTAGATTTTAATTTACATATGGTACATAACATTATTTAAGTTGTAGTTAAATATCATTTTTTATATTAAGGTAATTAGTTTAAGCCATTGTTAATAATAAGGTCAAGAATAAAACATTAATTTATACATGGTTTTGTCATATAAATAATTTATTCTATTAATTATGGTTTTAATGAATTGATTTGATTAAATATAGTTGTGGTTATTACAAATGTTGCTATTTGTAACAAGGTTATTTGTTGAGTAGGATAACGTTTAAATTTTTGCAGTTTTTGTTGGTGGAATGGGATTTAGATTATAAAAATGCCCTACTACTTTAGATTAGTAATAGGGCAAAGCATTTAATTAAAGCTGGCTAATATATTTCTTATGGAATAAGGCCAGTTGAGCGACTAATTCAACAATTTGTTCTCGAGGCGGCAAAAACGTTGTGCGGAAGTGGCATGTATTGGGAATTTGACCAAAGCCAGAACCTGGTATTACACAGAGCCCGGTCTCTTCTAGTAGTGCCATACAATAACGCTCATCAATAGCCATACCTCCTGCATGTAATTTTGCTGGTGGGAAGTCTAACTTAACAAAAGCGTACATGGCACCTTCAGGAATATTAACGCTAATTCCATCAATTTTATTTAATTCATAACCTAAAATTTGAGATTTCTCTTTGAGGTCTTCCAAAATTAATGATTTCTCTTGGACATATTGCGGATAGCTTGCATCTTCTGGCTGTGGTGGGCTAACCATTAAGTAAGTTGCAACTTGTCCAACCACATTAGCACATAAATTAATTGATTGAAATTTAACAAATTGTTCGAATACGTCATCGGGAACGTTTCTAACTTCTAGATAACCAGAGCGGTGACCACATTCACCATAAAATCCTTTTGACATAGAGTGAAAGCTAAATAACGATACATCATGTACTTGCATTTCATGCATTACTTTGGCAAATGAGTGAAATTTACTACTTTTGCTATAAATATTTTCTTGATAAACTTCATCAGCCAAGATTGCTAAATTATGCTGACGGGCAAAGTTGATAATCATTTTAATATTTTCGTAGGATAAAACTGCTCCAGTTGGGTTACCTGGATTAATCACTGTTACCGCAACTGGGTTAATTTTGTTTAAACGTGCAGTATTATAGCTATCCAAAAGACTTTCTTCATTGAGTTGCCAGTGATTTTCTTCATCCAAATAATAACCAATGCTTTGTCCACCAGCTAGGGTTAGGGCAGCACTATACATTGGATATTGTGGTACTGGAACCATTAAACCATCATTTTGATTTTTAATGATTGCTGCGATTACTGATTGAGCTGCTTTACTCGCTCCATCAGTTAAAATAATTCGATCATGATTAGTTGGAATATTATCACGTTTGGTGATAAATTTAGCTACGGCTTCACGAATAAATTCAATTCCAGCACTTGCTGAATAAGCCCCAACCCCTTCTGGAATTTGATTCAGAATATAGCGTGCGCGATCAATTAAGTCACTATGAAATAAATGGCTTATATCGCGTTCCAGTAGTGCTGGAAACTCAAGTAAACTTAGCACTTCGCGCACGTAGCTAATTGGCTTTTGCGCAAAAGCATGTGGGTTACCAATGTTGCAATAAGTTATCTTTTTACCAGATTTTTCTAATTCTTGCGCGCGTGTAACGATACGTCCACGTACAGCATATTCTGCATCAATTAATTTTTGATTGAGGTTGTTAAAAGTTATCATGTAATGTCATTTATAAAAAATTAAAAAATTATGCAGCTATTTAGCTGCACAGTAAATAAAAGTTAATTTTGGTAATTTAACTATAGCACTAAAGTATAAATTCTTTAAATAAAGCTAGGAATCGCTGGCATATTTGGTGAAATGGTCAGAACTTCATAACCAGTTTCAGTTACTAATATCGTATGTTCAAATTGGGCAGAAAGGCTACGGTCTTTGGCAAGAGCTGTCCAACCATTACTGGAGAAACGTACATGTCTTTTACCTTGATTAATCATTGGTTCAATAGTAAAAATCATTCCAACCTCCATTTTAGGCCCAGTTTTGGCTCGGCCATAATGAAGTACTTGTGGTTCTTCATGAAAACCTTTACCAATTCCATGGCCACAAAATTCTTGAACTACACTATATGCATGCTTTTCTGCATGTACTTGAATTGCATGTCCAATATCACCCAGATGGTTGCCTGGCTTAACCTGTTGAATTCCTAGCCACATTGATTCATAGGTAATTTGTACTAAGCGCTTAGCTTGTGGTGAGACCTTATCACCAACAAAAAATGTTCGTGAAGTATCACCATGATAACCATTTTTATACACGGTAATATCCAAGTTTACAATATCACCATCTTTAAGAGGTTTATCGTTAGGTACACCATGGCAGATTTCGCTATTAACAGAAGTGCAAATTGAATTTGGAAAAGCAGGTCCTTTGGGATTAGGCTGGTAGTTTAATGGTGATGGGTAAGCTTGTTGTACGTTAACAATATAGTCATGACACAGCTTATCTAGTTCAAGTGTTGTAACGCCAGGTTTTACATATGGATTTATAAAGTCCAATACCTCTGCCGCCAACTTGCATGAAATGCGCATTTGTTCTATGTCATGTTTATTTTTAATAATAATAGCCATCTTTATATATTCCTAATAATCAATATTCATCGCATGTTTAATTAATTTTAAATTATTACTGGCAATTTCACGTGCTCGCCCACAACCATCGCTAAGGATTCTTTTAACTAATGTGGAATCTTCTTGATACGGTTTGGCTTTTTCGATTAAATCTTGTTGTTGTAAATTAATTGCATCAATTAATGGTTGTTTGCAATCTAAGCAACCAATTCCAGCGGATAAACATCCCATCTCTACCCAGTCTTTGATTTCTTGGGTAGTATAAATTTGGTGTAAACTCCAAACTGGACAATCACTAGGTGTACCAGGATCACTTCTACGAACTCTAGCTGGGTCAGTTGTCATGCTTCGTATTTTTATTGCAACATTATCTGGTGTTTCACGAATATTTATTGTGTTATTACGTGTAATACTCATTGGGTTACCATCAGTGCCTATAATACGAGTAGACCCTCCAGCTAAAATTTGTGGCTCTTGCAGGAATACCTTGCCTTTGTTTTCTAGAAAAGCAGATAATCTTTCTCGATCACCATGTGATAAATTTAGCGCGTCCTGAAGCAGATATCGTGCCGTGTCTAGAGCATCTTCATTGCCATCTTGTTGATATTTTAACAAAAGTTTAGTATATAGTGCAGCTTTTTTAGTACCAAGTTTTTTTATTGCCAAAGTTGCCTTATCTTCAAAACCTTCTTCACGTCCATATAGATGGTTAAAGCGGCGTGCTATATCCCTAGTTAATTCAATATTTGCTGATTGTTCTTCACCCGTGATTACGTAATGGGCATTATATAATAATATGTCGGCACTTTGTAATATTGGTGCTCCCAGTAATCCGTAACTATTACTGTTTGTATGCTCTAATTCTTCAAGAGATTCCTTATAACTTGGAATTCTTTCTAACCATCCTAGTGGTGTTATTACACTGAGTAAGCTAGATAATTCAAAATGTTCAGGGACTTTTGATTGAATGAATATGATTGCTTGAGATGGATCAACTCCAGCGGCTAACCAGTCAATAACCATTTCATTTATTGTGTCAATTGGTTGTTGATTGTCGTTATTGTATCTAATTAATCCGTGTATATCGGCGATCATAAAAAAACAATTATACTGATACTGAATTTGTTGCCAATTTTGTAGAACACCTAAATAATGACCTAAATGCAATCTTCCATTTGGGCACATCGCTGAGAGAACTCTGGTTGTTTCGGTATTCATTCTTAGTTAAGCAAAGAGAAAATAAGATTCATAATTGCCGAATAAAAAGGTCGCATAATTAAATTTAAGCCACCTAAAAGTATTAATGCCATTAAAATCCACATCCCATACTGTTCTGTTTTGGCATAGCTTTGTGCTTGCTTAGGTGGAAGTAATGAAAACAAAATTCTGCCACCATCTAAAGGTAGTATAGGGAGTAAATTTAGAATAAGTAGGCTTACATTAATGCTAATTCCAGCTTGAGCCATTAAAGCAAGTGGTATACCAAAATAACTATTCAATATAAATGATGCTTTAAGAATTAGCGCCCAGATTAATGCCATAGCTAAATTTGCTAACGGTCCAGCTAAAGCAACCCACCGCAAATCATGTTTTGGATTATGCAATTTCATGTAATTGATAGGTACTGGTTTAGCCCAGCCAAAAATAAATCCAAGTCCACCGGACATTGCACCAAGAACGATACTAATCATTGGAAAGATTATGGTGCCAAATGGTTCAATATGTGTCATTGGATTTAGCGAAAGTCTTCCATAGCTTTTGGCGGTACTGTCGCCATATTTATTTGCTGCATAAGCGTGTGCTGCTTCATGGAGGGTAATTGCAAAAATTAAAGGAATTATGTAAACTGCAATAGTTTGGATTACTGATAAATTATTCATGAGTGAATTTATTTCTCTGTTTTAATAAAAGCTAAGTTGAATAATTTATATTCAACTTAGCTTTAAAATGTGAATTTAAGTTAAGTTATAAATCAAGATTTGCGATATGTGGACTTAAAATACTACGAAATTGGGCAATAATACGATTTAAAGCATTATCGTTTTCTGCTTCAAAACGTAGTACCAGCACAGGTGTTGTATTAGATGCGCGAACCAGACCAAATCCATCTGCATATTCGACACGCAATCCATCAATAGTAATTATTTGTTTGGCATCATCGAATTTAGCGGTTTGGCTTAATTCATTAATTATTCTATGCTGCTCGCCTTCAAATTCTACTGCAATATTTAATTCAGGAGTGGAAATTGCATTCGGAAGTGCATTTAATAATTCTGATGGATTTTCAACTTGTGACAAAATTTCCAATAATCGTGCACCGGCATAGACTCCATCATCACTCCCGTTCCAGCGATCATTAAAAAATAAATGTCCAGACATTTCTCCAGCCAAAAGTGCTCCAGTTTCTTTAATTTTAGCTTTGACAAACGAATGTCCTGTACGGCACATGATCGGCTCACCCTGATTTTCTTTAATCCATTCCGCTAGGAGGCGTGAAGATTTTACGTCATAAATTATTTTACCATTGGGGTTTTTGTTGAGAATATCCGCAGCGTATAACATCATTTGACGATCTGGGTAAATTATGTTTCCATCTTTAGTGACCACCCCTAGACGATCTCCATCACCATCAAATGCTAAACCAATTTCAGTTTCTGTGGTTTTTAGTGCGTGAATTAAATCATCTAAATTTTCTGGTTTAGACGGGTCTGGGTGATGGTTAGGGAATGTTCCATCAACATCACAGAACAATCCTAATACTTTACATCCCATCCGACGATATAGTTGTGGTGCTATTTTACCAGCAACTCCATTGCCCGCATCAACCACGATAGACATGCGACGATCTAACTTTACATCAGAAGTTATTTTATTCAAATAAGCTTCAAGAATATCTTCACGATATCGAGTTCCATTCCCAGTCACAACTTGTTTATCTAAAATACGTTGATAAATTTGTTGGATTTTTTCACCAGATAAAGTTTCACCTGCCATCACCATTTTTAGACCATTATATTCTGGTGGATTATGACTACCAGTAATCATGACACCAGAATAAATTTTAAGTTCATAGTTTGCAAAATAAACCATTGGAGTTGTGACTTCACCGATTTCAAAAACATTGCAACCAGTGCTTAAGATACCTTTGATTAAGCTATTTGCTAACATTGGACTAGTTAGGCGTCCATCGTACCCAACCACTAGACCTTTAACTTGATTTTCTATAGCAATTGATCCTAGCACTTGTCCGATCAATTCAGTTGTTTGTGGAGTGAGCTGTGTTGCTACAATTCCACGGATATCATAGGCTTTAAAAATAGATGATACGATTTTTTCCATGTTATTCACGGGATCCTTGTTCTAATTGTAAGTAAATTTGTGTAAATTGGATTTTAGTCTTAATGCTTAGTGTTATAATATGCGATTCTATTGTTGAATAATTTTGATAATAGTATATTTTAACATACGTATTTTAACTAACTAAAATTATTTATCAATTGCAAGTATTTGAGAGCGAAGCAGAATGCCCATTAATTTGAAACAACTTTCTTTCCGTCAACTGTTAGTTAAAATAGTAGCTTATCTTGGGTTGTTTTATCTTTTATTTGTAATTCTTTCTGTTTTAATAACTGGATATCTTTTTATTAATTTAGACTCTTATCGTCACAGGATTGAAGTCGCAGTACTTAAGTATACGAGCTATAAATTAAATGTAGGTTCAATTCAAACAAAATTGAATAATAGTTACCTACCTGAAATAATTATTAAAAATACCTCATTAATAAATCCTCAACAGCCACAACAAAAATTACAAATTAATAATTTAGATTTTGTTTTTTCTTATTCGAGTCTTTGGAATTTTCGTCCTATATTTAGCAAAATTGGTCTGGATGGTGCCAATATAAAATTGGAGCAAGACAGCAAGGGCAATTTGATTCTAAATGGAATTAATATTTACGATCCAGATGATGAAACATTAGCTAATACTAAAAATTTCCCGATTGATATTGAAAAATGGTTGCTTTTGCAGCATGAGATTATTTTAGATCACGTGAATTTTAGTTATCATGACTTAAAAAACTCTTTACCCGTAATTAATTTGCGTAATATCCGTGTTGGTTTGGAGCGTAAGCTATGGAATAAACATCGTCTATATGTTGATATTTATGGTAAAAATGATAAGAATTTTCTTGAGGCAGATATAAAATGGGAAGGTGGTAAATTTGAAGATTGGAAACATTGGGACCAAGCATTAGTTAAAGTCCGTACCTTGAGTTATAAAAATACTTTTGCAGAAAAATTACAAAATTATTTACCTAGTACTGATTCAGGTCAAGGTTTTGATGGTACCACGGCTCTAGAAGCGAGTATGGAAAAAGGGCGTTTACAGAAATTAGCGGCAAATTTTGATATTAATAATTTTAAAGTAGCTATGTCAGATGCTAGCTTAGTTGATGTACCAAAACTTGGTGGAACATTGAACATTGATCTTGTTAATCATAGTTATTATACGATTGCGGCTAAAAATTTGGTAGTGCGTACCAGTGCTGGTGCGTTATTTGATAATGCTACGGCTAGCGGAAAATATGTCATCAATAAAAATGGTGAATTGCAATTATCGAATACTAATTTGGTTGCATTAAATAATTTGCTGAGTTTATTTAAAGCGACTAATGGTTTAAGTATTGATGGGATTATTAAACAAATTAAGTATACTTGGAATGGTGAATTTGTTGCCCCTAGCAACTACCAATTAGCCGCTGAGTTTGATGATATCTCTATTAAATCTACTCGCCCTGATTATCCAAGCCTTAGTCATGTTAGTGGTAATCTTGACTTAGGTAAAAATATGGGTAAATTAAATTTAACTTTAGAAAATAGTGTCTTAAATTATGATCGAATTTTTCTGATTCCATATGAGTTTAAGTCATTGCAAAGTCAGATTGATTGGAATATGTCGAGTAATAAAATTTTAACAGTTAACCTACATCATACGGATTTAGAGACTAAGGATTTTAAGGGGTGGGTTGATGGTGTTTACACGAATGATCCAGCCAAACCAATTAGCCCAAGTTATTTAACTATGCATGCACATTTAGAGCGGGCTTTGATTAGTAAAATTGGCGATTACTTACCAAAAGCAATTCCTATGAGCGTACATAAATGGTTGAACATGGGGTTGGCAGGTGGGCATGCAGCTAATGCAAATATGTTGTTAAAAGGTCCATTAAGTAATTTTCCATTTCGTGATGGTAACGGATTATTTTATATTACCGCTGATTTGGATAATGCTAAAGTTCAATATGTGAAAGATTGGCCACCAATTGAAAACATTCGTGGGCAGTTTATTTTGAAAAACACGAACATTACAGTTAAGACAACCTCTGGTATATTACAACGTAATCAGTTGGATCCAACTGTCGTAGTTATTCCAGATTTTTCTGATCCAAATGGTGTTTATCTAACTGCAGATGGTAAAGCTCACGGAAGTACAGCTAATTTTATGGATTATTTAAAGCATACGCCAGTTAATGAAATAATCGGAAAATTGCCAGAGAGAATAGTTACTGAGGGTAATGGTAATGTAAAAATTCATTTAAAAGTTCCATTTAGAGATCCAAAACATACTGAAGTTAAAGGTGTTTATCATTTTGATAACAATCGTGTGAGATTTGATTTACCTATACCGTTGTTAAGCGAAGTAAATGGAGATCTTGGATTTTCACAGCATGGTGTTGATATTAAAAATTTGGTTGCCAATGCATTTAATTCACAAGCTCATTTAACTGCTGGAGTCAGTGAAAATGGCAAAATGTGGTTTAAGGTTGCCATTCCAAATTTAGATTATCAAGCATTAACTAAATTTTATTTGCCTCCTTTTGAATCAATAGTAAGTGGTCGTTCAGAGACAATTATTAGTTTTCAAAGTGGTAAACATGGTATTGAAAACTTAGATGCGACTAGTCAGTTGCGTGGCGTAACCTTTGATGCGCCAAGTCCGTTGTCTAAATTGGTAGATGAATCTCGAACGATGAATTTAAATTTACAACCTGCGATGAATAACAGTGGTGTTATTATTCGTTGGTCATATGCAGATTTATTAAAAGGTCAACAGTTTATTTCTTCTAAATCAGCGGCAACTAATGGTCAGATTGCAATCGGAAGTGGAACTAGTTATTTAACTAAGGTTGACCCAAATACTATTATCGGCATCAATGTTAATTTGCCAGTAGTTAATATACAAGATTGGATCGCGTTAGTTACTAAAATTACCAAAACAATTAAACAAACTAAAATTGCGGAAAGTTATAATAAATTACATACAAAATCCTTATTAGATAGTGATCCACCAACTCAGCATTTTCAACGTAATGTGTTTCCATTACAAATTTATGTGCAAACCAGTAATTTGGAGCTAGGTAAGATGAGCCTTGAGTCTGGTGTTGTGAATATGATTGTTGATAGCAAACAGATGTATTTTAATTTATATACTCCAATTGTAAGTGGGTTTGGAGATTTTAATTACACTGAGTCTAAGGTGCAGCTAAAAATTGATAAATTCATGATTTATAAACGTTTAAAACATTCAGTGGTTGAGAGTTCTACACAAATTAACTTTGTAAATGGTTCTGAGTCAGTTAATCGTATTCAATTCCCAGATATTAGTGTTAGTGTTAATAATCTTTATTTTCAAAATCACAATTTGGGTAAAGTTAGCACCGTGTTGCATCAGGAGGGTGTTGATCTGTATATGGAAAGTGGTATACTGAGTAATCCAGATGCGGATATTAGCTTTAGTGGCACAAATTATTGTTTTGGATGTGGTAGAGATTTGTCTTACGTAGATTTTTCGGCAACAGCAAAAGTTAAAAATCTTGGTAATGCGCTTTATAGCCTTGATTTTGGTCGTGTTATTAGTGATGGACATGGCACTCTTAATGCAGAATTACAATGGAATGGGGCATTTCAAGATTTTAATATTTTGCAAACCGTAGGTACGATTAAAGCAAATATGAATTCAGGAAAATTGCTTAAAGTTGACCCTGGATTTCTTGGTGGTTTGTTTAGCATTATTAATCTACAAGGTTTATTTGAGTTTGGTAGTGGAGATATTAATAGCATTTTTAAAAAAGGATTTTTCTTTAATTCCTTGGATTTAAATATTGATATATTAACCTCGCAAGTTTTATTAAAACATATTTATATGTCTGGACCTTTGGCAACAGTAAATAGTGCAGGGAAAGTTAATTTTGCTAATCATAAGATGGATGCTGAAATTGCAATAACGCCAAAACTTGGCTTTGCAGTAGCATTAACCGCTGGTGTAGCAACTTTAAATCCTTTGGTTGGTTTGGCTGTGTATGTGGGCGAGTTACTTTCAGGTGACGTACAAAATGATTTGTTTACTGTTGGTTATCATATAACAGGCAATTTAAATAAGCCGACTGTAAAAAAAGTAGATATGTCTGATCAATTATTTAAAAATCTACACTTAACTTCGGAAGATTAATCAGATGGCAGATAAAGTTTTAAAGATTGCAGCTATACAGATGGTATCAGTAAAGAACTGGCAAATAAATCTACAGGTTGCAGAGCGGCTAATTAAAGAAGCCGCATTGAATTCTGTGCAGCTAGTTATTCTTCCTGAGTTTTTTATTCAAATCTCAGATGCACATAGTTTAGATCGTTTTAAGATAGCTGAAGAGCTTGGTTATGGGGTTATTCAGTCAAATTTGGCACGAATTGCGGCAGAAAATCGAATTTATTTACTGGCTGGTAGTATTCCATTAAAATCTGAAGACGCGACACGATTTTATAACACGAGTATAATGTATGATCCGAATGGAGAGTTGTTGTGTTCGTATAATAAGATTCATTTGTTTAAGTTTAATGATGGAGCTAATGTTTATGACGAAGGTATTGATTTTGTCGCTGGAAATCAGTTAGTATGTTGTGATATTGCTGGCTTTAAAATTGGTCTGTCAATTTGTTATGACCTGCGGTTTCCAGAGTTTTTCCGAGCGCTAGGTGTAGTTGATGTTATGCTATTGCCTGCTGCTTTTACGTATACGACTGGCTTAGCTCATTGGGAGTTGTTGCTGCGTGCACGAGCAGTGGAAAATCAGTGTTATTTTATTGGTGTAAACCAAGGCGGTTTGCATGAATCTGGACGACGTACTTATGGGCATAGTTTGGTTTGTGATCCATGGGGAGAGCTTATTGTCTCTTGTGATGAGGGAGAGCAAATAATTTACGCAGACTTGTTGTCATCACGATTAATGGAAGTGCGGGCCAAGCTGCCAGCTTTAGAGCATCGCCAATTATAAAAGCTTCGTATATACGAAGCTTTTACTTATTTGTCTTGGCTTTAAGCAAAGTTTTTGCTAACAAAATCCCAATTTACCAAATTCCAAAATGCTGCCATGTAATTAGGACGGCTATTACGGTAATCGATATAGTAAGCATGTTCCCAAACATCACAAGTTAGTAAAGCTTTATTCGCTGATGTTAATGGAGTTGCTGCATTTGAAGTAGAAACTAGGTCTAATTCTCCACTTGGTGTTTTTACCAACCATCCCCATCCAGAACCAAATGTTCCAACGCAGGTTGTTGTGAACTGTTTTTTGAACTCTTCAAATGAGCCAAATTTAGTATCAATTGCTGTTTTTAATGCCCCTGTTGGCTCGCCACCACCCTGTGGTGATAGGCAGTTCCAGTAGAATGAGTGATTCCAAACTTGAGCTGCGTTATTGAAAATTCCACCACTAGATTTTTTGATGATTTCTTCAAGAGTTGCGTTGGCAAATTCACCATCTTTGACCAAGTTATTTAAATTAGTTACATAAGTTTGATGATGTTTACCATAATGGTACTCTAAAGTTTCTTTTGAAATATGTGGTGCTAGAGCATCAAGCGCATATGGTAATTGTGGTAAAGTGTGTTCCATTTGATCATCCTTTATTGAGTAAATAAGCATAAGGTTAAATTTAACAAGCAATAGTTTACCATATTAAGTGGTCTTTGCTGTGAGATTTGCGTTAAATTTATCAATTAAACCGTGGATTGTATCATACAATAATGCAATCAATTCTCTAGGAACTCAAGAAATGACTAAAGCCATTTATGCAGGAAGTTTTGATCCAATTACTAATGGTCACTTATGGGTAATTGACAAAGCTGCTGCAATTTTTGATGAATTAATAGTTGCCGTAGGTGATAATCCAGGAAAGAGTTATACATTTTCCTTGGTTGAACGCATGAGTTTATTGGAGAAAACATTAGCCAATCATAAGAATATTAAAATTGATCAATTTAGTGGCGAGTTTTTAGTGAATTACGCATTGAATCAGCAAGCCAGCTTTATTGTTCGTGGGATTCGAAATAGCCAAGATTATGAATTCGAGAAGACATTGCGTTATGTTAATTCGGATGTTTGCTCTACGATTGATACAATATTTCTTATTCCACCACGTGATTATGCCGAAGTATCGTCAAGCTTGGTTAAAGGTTTTGTGGGGACTAATGGTTGGCAAAGTATTGTTGCCAAATATGTTCCAGAGATAGTATTAAATAAATTAATTAATAAAAATGAAGAGGAAGTTAATGCAAAACGTGAATGATAGTATTGTTCGCTCTTGTGCCAAATTATTAGCACAGGTAGTTGAATTTGAGCATCCTGCGGATGCTTTGTTATCCAAATTTTTTCGCGAAAATCGTAAGTTAGGCATGAAAGATCGTAATGTAATCGCGGAGACTATTTATACGATTTTACGTCATTATATTAAATTAACTAAAGTTGTTTCAGTTAAAAACTCATTTACTTTAATTGGCTATACATGGGTAAAATTACTTGGAGTTGGTCGTCATGAAATCCGTGAGTTACGTACAATTAATTTAGGTGAATTAGATAAACTTCCTGAATTAGATATGGAAGTTATTGAGTTACCAGAATGGGTGATTCAACAATTATCTTTAAGCATGACTTCTCCTGAAATTAATAATTTGGCAAAAGCTATGGTAAAGCAAGCACCATTGACTTTAAGGGTCAATACAGTGAAAGCCAGCAGGAATGATGTGTTAGAAGTTTTTGCTGAACAAGGTATTAAAGTTAAACCAACTTTATTGTCTCCGTATGGTGTTAAATTAAATGATAAAGCGGCATTAATTAAAAATGAAGTATTTTTGAATGGAAAAGTTGAAGTTCAAGATGAGGCAAGCCAATTAGCTGGGTTATTATTAGATCCTAAGCGTGGTGAAATGATTGTTGATTTTTGTGCCGGAAGCGGTGGTAAAACTTTACTTTTTGGTATGTTAATGAAAAACACAGGTCGAATTTATGCCTTCGACGTTAATGAGCGTCGCTTGGGTAATTTAACGCCTCGCCTTGCTCGTTCAGGTTTATCTAATGTTTACCCACAATTAATTGCTGGTGAGAATGATGCAAAAGTAAAACGCTTAGCTGGCAAAGTGGATAAAGTGTTTGTCGATGCTCCATGTCTTGGTTTGGGAACTTTACGCCGTAATCCAGATTTAAAGTTTCGTCAAAGCGAATCTGGGTTGACTGAAATTAATGTTAAACAAGCAGAGATTTTGGCTGCAGCGAGCAAACTTGTAAAACCAGGTGGAATGTTAGTTTATGCTACATGCAGTATTTTACGAGCAGAAAATCAAAATATTATTGAAGGTTTTTTGACTAAGCATTCTGAGTTTAAAATAATAGAAGTTAATCAGGTGCTTAAAAATATTGATCTGGTGCTTAAAGACCAATGTTATTTAGAGCTTGATCCAGTTACTCATGATACTGATGGTTTTTTTGCCTGCATTATGCAGAAAATCACAAATTAATGGTTGCTATGCTACGTTTTTTGGTTAAAATCGTATTCTTGTTCATGAATTTTGGGGTATTTATATGTTAGTAGTTCAAAGTTTTATTGGGTTTTTCTTTTTAATTGGAATTGCTTTTTTGATGTCAGAGAAAAAGAAGGCGATTAATTGGAAACTAATCTTAACTGCATTTATTATGCAGAATGTGGTATTTTTATTAATTCGTTATGTTCCAGTTGTTAATTATGTTTTACATGGTTTGTCAAGTGGCTTACTTAACTTTATGGATTATGCCAATGAAGGTGCTGGTTTTGTCTTTGGTAGTCTTGTTGATAAATCTAAAAATGGATTTATTTTTGCTTTAGTGGTTGTACCGACAATCGTTTTTTTTGGTTCGGTAATTTCATTATTGTATTTTTTCGGAATTATGCAGCGCGTAATTGTGTTTTTGGCCTTTTTATTACGTAAGACAATTAAGCTCTCAGGTGTTGAAAGCTTGGTAGTCATTGCTGATATTTTCCTTGGCCAATCTGAGGGACCGATGGTAATTGGCCCATACGTTGCTAAAATGACACGCTCAGAATTAGCTTGTGCTCTAGTTGCTGGTTTGGCTAACTTATCTGGCTCTACCTTGGGAATTTATCTGAGCTTCTTAGGTGGTGGAGATCGTGCGCAAGAAATGATTTTTGCTCAATCATTGTTAACTGCTACTTTTATGAATGCGTGTTCTGCTGTAGTTTTTGCTAAGATTTTCTTCCCTGAAACTGAGTACGATAAAATTATGGATACATCACATATTAAAGTTGGTGGTATGCAATCAGGCAGTGCCATTGAAGCCATTATGCATGGTGCATTTACAGGAGTAAAAATTGGGGTAGCAATTTGTGCGGCTTTGATGGCAGTTATTCCTTTAGTTCATGCTATTGATGGTGTGTTAATGTGGGTTGGTAATCTAACTAATTTAAACATCTGGATCGAAATCATGTCGAATAAAGCCTTTTCTGGCTTGTCTCTCGAGTTCATCTTTGGTTTAATCTTTAGATTTTTTGCTTTCTTCATGGGCGTAAATTGGAATGAGACGTTGCAAGTTGGTAGTTTACTTGGGCAAAAAGTTGCGATTAATGAATTTGTAGCTTACATGAGCCTTGGGCAAATGAAAACAGCTGGATTATTATCGGCAAATTCGGTGTTTATTTCAACTTTTGCATTAGCAAGTTTTTCGAACTTTTCATCAATTGGAATTTCATTAGGCGCTTTTTCAGCCTTAGCACCAGGGCGTCAATCTGATTTAGCTAGCATGGGATTTAAAGCTCTATTTGCTGCAATTATGGCTGGGTTTATGACTGCCACAGTAGCTGGTTTCTGGCATAATTTATTAGGATAATATTTATCGTGGTGTAATTTAAAATGATGGCTCAGTGCCATCATTTTTTATAATCTGGAATAGATGATTGTTGCAGTAATCATACGTTTTTGGAGTATTATGTTGCCAAAGTAACTAATTCTACTCCTTTTACTTAATTATACTTAGACTATGTTTGAGTTATATGCTAAAATTTATCCTAGTTATGTTAGGGTCAATATCTGCTTTTATTTTTATAGTTTTATTATATCAATAGAAATGTATTTATCGAAACCAATCAAGAAAGATTTATCATGAATTTAGTTAATTTATCACGGAAATATGGAGCGTTAAAAGGCGTATTCATGTCTCAAATTTGGAATTATTAAGGGTTTATTATGCTATCCAATATTCTATCTTTATCACGCAACTCTGCGCCTCGGTCTTTAAAAATGCACAAACTTAAATTTAAATTAGGTTTGTTGTTTTATTCATCTCGATTAAATTTATCCCAATTTATTTTTTACCTTTTTACGGAATTAGATCAGTTTGTATTTCGTAAAATGCCTCAGTTATATAATCCTCGAAATTAACTAGTTATTCTGTAAGAATTATTTTGCTTTTGCACAATCGTATTCATTTTACGAGTGGTGCTTAAGTAATTTTGGCTATTTACACTAATATTTTAAGGATTATATATGTCTCAATTAGAGAAAAAATTAGAATCACGACACATCAACATGATTGCCATTGGTGGTTCAATTGGCACTGGTATCTTTTTAGCTAGCGGGTATTCAATTTTTATTGGTGGCCCTGGCGGTGCAATGTTTGCATATTCACTAATGGCTGTAATCGTTTATTTTTTAATGACAAGTCTTGGTGAAATGAGTACGTACAAGCCTAGCTCTGGTTCTTTTTGTGATTATTCTACGCAATATGTTGGTCCATCTTTCGGATTTGCGATGAGTTATAATTATTGGATTAATTGGGCAATTACGATCGCTGCTGAGTTATCTGCTGCTGCCTTGGTAATGAGTTATTGGTTTCCGCATGTTAATCCAGTCTATTTTTCGTTGGCATTTTTTATTATGGTTTTAATTGCGAATGTGTTTTCAGTTAAAGTTTATGGTGAAATTGAATACTGGCTTTCGTTTATTAAGGTTGGGGTAATCATTGTTTTTATTGTTCTTGGTTTCTTTACAATTATTCAGCAGCCACAGTTTGGTACGCATAATTGGCATATCGCAGATGCACCATTTCATAATGGTTGGTATGGATTTATTGCAGTATTTCTTTTTGCTGGCTTTTCATTTCAAGGGACTGAATTAGTTGGAGTTGCATCTGGTGAAACAAAGAACCCAGAAAAAAGTATACCAAAATCAATTAGATTAGTTTTTTGGCGTCTAACGTTATTTTATGTTTTGTCGATTGGTATTATTAGCTTGCTATTACCATTTAACGATCCACAATTGGCTCAGCAAAATAGTGTAACGACTAGCCCGTATACCTTGATTTTTGAAAAATTTGCTGGTATGTATGCGGCAGATGCGATGAATTTTATTATTTTAATTGCTTTGATTTCAGCGGCTAATGCTAGTATGTATTCTTCTAGTCGGATCCTATGGTATATGGGTCAAAATGGACAAACGCCTAAAATTTTTAAACAAGCAAATAAACATGGGGTACCAATTCCAGCTTTGTTAGCAACTGCTTTGGTTGGTTCTTTGGTATTTATTTCATCAATTATTGGTAATGGAACTTTTTTTGGTATTATTGTACAAATTTCATCGTTATGTGGATTTATTGCTTGGTTTGGAATTGCATTAAGTCATTATCAGTTTAGACGCAATGTATTGCCTGGACTTGGTGGTGTTGGGATTTTAAAATATAAAGCTAAGTTTTATCCATGGGCACAAATTACTTCAATGTTAGTGATTGTTTTTATTGTAATTGCTCAGTTTATTAGTTTGGGTCAGCATTATAGTTTATTTGATTTTGTAATGTTATATTCTTCGGTAATTTTATTTGCATTAATTTATTTTGGCCATCGTTTATATTTATGCAAAAAAATAACGTAGTTACGCTAAAGCGTTAAAATACTGGTAGGAACTTAATTCCTACCTTTTTTATTTATACTTCGTATTGTTAATTTAAAGATTAGAAAATTCAAATGCAATTAAAATTGGCTGATTATACGCCACGTCAAATTATCTGTTTATTTATTATTTCATCTGTGCTATTGATGGAAAATATTGACGCACATATTTTAAATGTTGCGATTCCACAAATGGCTCATAGTTTTCAAACCAGTGTTTTTACGCTGAAATTAGCTGTAACCAGTTATTTAATCGGCCTATCAATCTTTATTCCAATTAGTGGTTGGATTGCGAACCGTTTTGGTGCGCGCAATACACTACTTTTTTCAATTGTGTTATTTACATTAATGTCTGTACAGTGTGGTTTGACCAGTTCAGTCAATATGTTAATTATTTGTCGGTTATTACAAGGATTGGCCGGGGCTTTTATGGTGCCAGTAGGTAGATTGTTATTACTAAAGATTTTCAGTAAGCAACAAATGGTTAAAGCCTACACTATAATGGGAATTCCAGTTATGCTCGGGCCAATTTTTGCACCAATTTTGGGTGGTTATTTGGTAACTTATTTTTCATGGCGTTATATATTTTGGGTAAATATTCCATTTGGTATTTTAGTCTTTATTATGACATTTAATTTCGTAGAAAATTATCGTGAGATACAAAATAAATTTAGCCTAGTTAATTTTATTTTTTTGGCTTTATTCCTAAGTTGTATTTGTTTTTACTTAGATGTTGTACTTTTAGCTGAAGTTAGTTTTTTCATCAAATGTATTTTATTTTTATTTGCTTGTGTGTTTGGTGGTATTTATTTTTTAATTGAACGTAAGTCACAATTTCCAGTAGTTTGTTATAAATTATTTAAATTACGTACCTTTAGAATTTGCTTTTTCTCAACTATTATCGTTCGTTCTGCATTGGGTGGACGGGCGTTTATTTTGGCGATTTTTTTGGAAATAACCTATCATTTATCCGCATTTCAGGCTGGCATGTACTTTGTGTATATGTCACTTGGTATACTTTCATCACGTACTATAGTAAGAAAAATGTTAGATCGTTATGGGTTTAAAAGAACTTTAACTTTTGCTAATTTAGGAAGTTGTGCTGCGTTATTAATGCTTGGTATGGTAACTGAGCTAAATTGGTTGCTTTATTTTGCTTTGTTTATTAATGGTGTCTTTGCGTCGGCACAATTTATGAGTATGAATATTTTATATTATGCTGAGGTCGAAAATCATGATTATGGTTCTGCAGTTAGTATCGCAGCAACTTGGCAACAGCTAGGTGTTTCACTAGGCGTGATTGTCGCAGCAGGCATATTACATTATGTAAATCAGGCGTTAGGTATGAACTTTGCTCCTGCGGCATTTCATTGGACATTTATTAGTTTAGCGTTAATTAATTTATCTTGTCAATTGCTAATTAATCAATTGGAGATTAATGATGGACATAGTTTATTAAATAAGGCGAGAGAGTAGGTTAATTGGATCCAATTTTAATTAATGTAATTCCCATACCGCCTTGTTGTGGTAATCCATAGCTGTAAGCTAAAACCTTACTATGCTGTTCAAGGTATTTGCGTACTATGCCAAGTAAAACTGGGATGTTATGCTCTGAATTAAGACCAACACCATGAATTATTTTGAGACATGTACTTGGCTCTGCATTTTCGATAAAGCGTTCCAAAATATTTAAAGCATGCGCTTTGGTATAATTGTGAAGATCAAGTACCGCGTTGATTTTATATTTACCACTACGTAATTCTTTAGGTAAATTCCGTTGTCCAAAGCGAAAGTATTCAGCTTTGGAGTTTTGTTCATCAAACATTGTAAAAGATTCATTTATATGCTTTGCCATTAAGATTTCAGATGTAGCCAATTTATTTATTTTAGCTTTGGTTTGTATGATTATTTGATCAGATTTAAATTCTTGAATTTGTTGACTAGCACAGTAATCTTTGAAATTAATCTCACTCCGAGGGTTTTCAATTGTTTTTATTAATTTACTCTCATTTGCTTTTGGTAAGATAACTTGCTTTTTTAGTTGTTTAATTTGTTTTTGCCACATTTTAGTTCAGCTGAATCCATAAAAGATAAGCGTTATTTTATGTTATAATCAATTTTTAGTTAATATTATTTTTCTGAATTGGATTATCGTATGGCCAAAGTAAATTTGGGTGAATCATATAATTTATATCAACGAATTTTTAAAACTTATATGACAGGATATTGGCGTAAATTTGCTATTTCTTTGATTGCGATGGCGATTGCTGCTGCAACTGAGCCGGCATTTGCGAGCTTAATGAAGCCATTAATCGATAAAGGTTTTACTGACCAAGATAAGCTAGCCATGATTCTAACACCATTGGCTGTCATGGGGATTTTTATGGTGCGTGCTGCAGCTGCATATGTTAATGAAACAACTTCGACATGGTTATCTGGGACTATAGTGGAGAAAATGCGGATTGAAATGTTTCGTAAGTTATTACGGATGCCTGTTGAGTATTTTGATAATAATAATTCTGGGCGAATGATTTCGCGAATTGTCTATGATGTAACGCAAATTACTGATGCTGGTTTTAATGTTATTACTGTGACCGTAAAAGATGGTTTAACTATTATTGGTTTATTAGGTTTATTATTTTATACTAACTGGCAGTTAACCTTATTTTGTTTTTTTACTTTACCATTTGTTTTAGTATTAGTTCGGGTTTTATCTAAGCGTCTGCGTAGATTAAATAAAAATAATCAAGAACAATACGGTGCAATGACGCAAGTTGTGACTGAAGCTGTGCAAGGGCAAAAGATCGTAAAATTATTGGATGGAATTGAATATGAATCTGAGCGTTTTGCAACTAGTGTAGCTCTGATTAAAAATAATAATGTTCGCCAATCAGCAACCTCATCTTTAAATTCAGGAGTTAGCCAGTTTTTGGTCTCAGTTGCTTTGTCTTGTATTTTATATTTTGCTACGACGCGTTCACGTGCAAATGGCTTTACCGCTGGTGATTTTATTTCTTTTATTACTGCAATGATTATGATTATGCAGCCAATGAAGCGGATTACCAATGTTACTCAGTCATTACAACGTGGTTTAGCTTCTGCAGAGTCAGTTTTTGCATTTTTGGATGAAAAAGAAGAGCACGATACTGGCACAAAACAAATTGATAAGGTTAAAGGTAACATTAAGATAGAGAATTTAACCTTTCGTTATCCAGCTTCAGAAAGGGATATTTTATCACAAGTTAATCTTGAAATTAAGTCTGGTGAAACTGTTGCGCTGGTTGGCAGCTCAGGTAGCGGCAAAACTACTTTGGCAAATTTAATCCCGCGTTTTTATAGTCCAGAAGAAGGTTCAATTTGTCTTGATGGTGAATCATTATCTGAAATTAGTTTAAAAAGTTTGCGTGATCAAATTGCCCTAGTTAGTCAAGAAGTTGTATTATTTAATGATAGTATTTATAATAATATTTCTTATGGTAGCAACAATCAATTTACCAAAGAAGAAGTTTTTCAAGCTGCAAAACTAGCAAATGCATTCGAATTTATTGCTGAATTACCACAAGGATTTGATACGCAAATTGGTGAGAATGGTACGCGTTTATCTGGTGGACAGAAGCAGCGTTTGGCAATAGCACGTGCAATTCTTAAGAATGCACCAATTTTGGTTTTAGATGAGGCTACTTCAGCTTTAGATAATCAGTCAGAAAAATTAGTTCAAGAGGCTTTAGACAGATTGATGACTAATCGTACAACTCTAGTAATTGCACATCGTTTATCTACAGTTCAACATGCAGATAAAATTGTAGTAATGGAGCAGGGTAGGATTGCCGAAATTGGTCAACATGATGAACTTTTAGCTAAGAATGGAGTTTATTCAAATTTATATCGGATACAGTTTCAAGGCGTTAGTTAGTGTTTTGTTATAAGATAATTAAAAGAGCACCATTGGTGCTCTTTTAATTATCTGTGGTGTAAAAGAAATGATTATTCTTTGTAATTAACCTAATGCGGCAAATAAGTCATTACTTACTTTTTCGACATTTTGTGTTCCATCTACGGTGATAAATTTAACGCTAGGATTTTTTGCATAATAGTCACAAAGAACTGCAGTTTGTGCGTGATACACTTCAAGGCGCTTTTTGATAGTTTCTTCTTTATCGTCATCACGTTGTACCAATGCTTCACCAGTTATATCATCAACTCCAGCTACTTTAGGTGGATTATTGACAGTATGATAGGTCCTGCCTGAATCTAAATGCGCCCAACGCCCTGATAAACGTGTAACAATTGTAGAGTCAGGTACGCTGATTTCAACGACGTAATCGATTGGCACGCCAGCATCTTGTAGCGCATCGGCTTGAGCTGTTGTGCGGGGAAATCCATCAAACAGGTATCCGTTTTGGCAATCCGGTTGCTTAATGCGTTCTTTTACCAGTCCAATTACTATTTCGTCGGAAACTAATTGACCATTATCCATTACTTGCTTAGCTTTTAACCCAAGCTCTGTTCCTGCCTTGATTGCAGCCCTAAGCATATCACCAGTTGAAATTTGTGGAATACTGTATTTTTTACTAATGAATGTTGCTTGAGTGCCTTTACCAGCACCGGGTGCACCTAAAAGAATAATGCTAATCATGATTGTTTCCTTATTAGTCTTGATTAAAAATCTGCATAATTATACCAGAATTTGAGGGCATTTTTTACCATCTTGGTTAAATAATCTTAATGAATGTCGGGCTTTTTTGATAAAATTCCTGATCTAGAATTAAATATACAACTTTATTATGAAGGAAGTTTATGTCTCGTAAGTTAATTTTGGCTTTGGTTTTTGGCTTTGGTTTTTTGAAGGTGAGCATTGCTTTTGCAGATTGTAAATTTGTGTTTGTAAATAATTCTACTCATCCAGTTACATTACAAGGTTTTTTCTTGAGTGGTGGTGAATCGCAGACTGATAATGGCTGGATACAGGTTGCTGATGGTGATACAGCTGAGCAATTACGTACAGGTGGCAAATGTGATGGAGTTTATCAGCATACTGGGCAAATGGTTACACGCGTTAATTTAAAAAATGATTCTGGTTATTGGTTGGGTAATAAAGGATTTTTATTTACAGCAGATCGCTCATTTTCCACTTATGCAACTAACCGTGCTTTGGCCGACGATGGTGCTGAATTAACACTTTCAAACGGTGCTCGAATTACATCGAATCAATTCAAAGTTTTTATTTGTGATGCTACGGTTAATAGTGATGAATGTAAATAAAAATAGCAACCTATTAAGTTGCCATTTTTATTTAATGTATTTTACAGTATTTTTTTACTTCTAAATCTAGCGCAATAATCTCTTCAATTGAATTAATTGAATGCGTAGCAAACTTATCTAGGGTTCGATTAATTAATGCAGGTATGTCATAGAAGCCATGTTGATTAGTTAAATATTTTTCTACGGCAGCTTCGTTGGCTGCGTTGATAATCGCACATGCATTTCCACCATATTTTAGACCATCAAGAGCGATTTTTAGACATGGAAAGCGATGATAGTCAGGTTCAGCAAAAGTTAATGCTTTGAGTTGAGCAAAATTTAATTTTGCACTACCTGAGGTAATCCGATCTGGAGCAGCTAAGGCATATGCAATTGGAGTTTTCATGTCTGGGGTTCCTAATTGTGCAATTATTGAACTATCAATGTATTCAACCATTGAATGAATAATGCTTTGTGGGTGAATAACCACTTCAATTTGTTCCAATTTTGCATTAAACAGCCAAAATGCTTCGATGACCTCAAGTCCCTTGTTCATTAAAGTTGAGCTATCTACAGATATTTTTTGTCCCATATTCCAGTTGGGGTGCTTGATTGCTTGAGCTGCAGTTACTTGCTTTAACTCTGCATATGAGGTATTTAAAAATGGTCCACCCGAGGCAGTTAGAATGATTTTATTAACTCCAATTTGATCTAAGCTTGAATAACCAAATGGCAATGCTTGAAAAATTGCATTATGTTCACTATCAACTGGGATAAGGCTTGCGTTATTGGCTTTAGCTGTATCCGTAATTAATTTTCCAGCTGCAACCATTGATTCTTTGTTGGCTAATAAAATACGTTTGCCGTGTTTTGCTGCCTGGTAAGTTGGAATTAGTCCTGCACTACCAACGATTGCTGACATTATAATATCAACTTGTGGGTGTGCTGCCAAATAGGCTAAATCACTAGATTTATGTAGGACTTTCGTTTTGATTCCTAGATCATGCAAACGTTTGGTAAGAACTTGTGCTAATAGAATATCTTGAATTAATGCGTATTGTGGTTTAAATTCAGTGCATTGATTAAACAGTAATTCAAGGTTTTTATGGCCTGTCAATGCAAATATTTGATATTTATCACGGTGTAATCGTAATACGTCTAAGGTAGATGTACCAATACTACCGGTGGAACCGAAGATTACAATTTGTTGCATATTAAATCATTCCTCTAATTATGGCAAAAGCAATGGCGAGCACCGCAATTAAGCTGTCAATTCGGTCAAATATTCCACCATGTCCAGGTAGAATGGTACCACTATCTTTTACTTTGGCAACTCGTTTGAGCCATGACTCGAATAAATCACCGACGATGCTAATTGCTGTCAGTATGAACGCAAATTTAAACGCAGTACCATAGGTTGGTAAATAATCTACTAGATTTAATGATTTTAAGATTAATAGATAGATTACTACTAAAATAAAACCACCTACAGCACCTTCTATGCTTTTACCTGGACTAATTTGAGGAGCTAGTTTATGTTTACCACAAGATTTTCCGACAAAATACGCGCCGGTGTCGGCAACCCATGCAATCATCATGATGCTGATTAGCTGCCATGCACCAAGAAGGGTGTGCAGAATATTTACGGCGTAGTAGGCTGGTATGAATAAAACTAAGGCAAAAATGGAAATTATAAATTTGGAGAATTTTTTGGGTACAAATATTAAAGTTAATGGAATCGCAAAACACCACGTTGCAACACTTATAATGCGGATTAATTGACTCAAGTCGTATTTGGAGAAGGCTATGCCGACTACAAGAGCACTTGTTGTAACCATCAATGCTGTTATTTGGATTGAGCTAAACTTATACATTGCAGCTAGTTCATAAATGGCAATTAAACACAAAATCCACCATGAACAAGCAAATATTAGAGGCGGAGCATAAAAAATAATGCCGCAAGTTAGTACAAATAAAAATAATGCCGTGGGTATGCGGTGTTTAAGCATAAACTAATCCTATAATTGTGCTGATATTTTGCCAAAGCGGCGTTCACGATTGTTATACCATGCAATTGCATGATCTAAATCTGTTGGTGCGAAATCAGGCCAAAAAACTTCGCTAAAGTAAAGTTCACTATAAGCCAACTGCCATAACATAAAATTACTAATCCTTGACTCACCGCTGGTGCGAATTACTAATTCTGGAGATGGCTGTCCTGCGGTTAGTAAGTAATTAGCAAAATGTTCTTCTGTAATAGATTGCGTTGGGTTTTCTTGGATAAGGCGATTAATTGCTTGAATTATGTCATATTGGCCGCTATAATCTACACAAATATTAAAATTTAGCCCGCTATTGTGTTGTGTTAATTTTTCTGCATTGACAATACTATTAACAAATTCTTGATTTAAGCGTGAACGATCACCAATAAATCTGATAACCGCATTTTTTTGATGCAGTTCATCTAACTCTTTGTCTAGACGTTTAATCATTAAACGCATTAAGAAAGAAACTTCACTCTGTGGGCGACTCCAGTTTTCGCGACCAAAGGCAAAAACACTGAGATGCTTTACACCAATACTATCACAATGATCAACAATTTTTTTGAGTGCAGACACACCTTTAATATGACCAGCCACGCGTGGTAAGAAGCGTTTTTTTGCCCAGCGTCCATTGCCATCCATGATTATTGCGATGTGTTGTGGAACTTGATTCATAAGAAGATGCCTTAGTGTTAATAGCTAGCTAGATTTAATGCGTTGCTATGGTTTAATTTTAATGCTGTATATCTTATTAAAATTTAATTTAAAGATATACAAAATGCAATACTTTTATAAGCATTGCATTTTTATTTAATGATGACTATTAAGCAGGTGTTTTAAACAGTTAATAATTCTTTTTCCTTATCCGCTGTCATTTTGTCGATTTCAACAATGCATTTGTCTGTCATTTTTTGAATTTCATCTTGACTACGTTTATCGTCATCTTCAGTAATTTCTTTGTCTTTTAGTTTAGCCTTTAATTCACTATTGCCATCACGGCGAATATTACGCACAGCTACTTTGGCATCTTCAGCTTCAGCTTTTACTACTTTAATTAATTCTTTACGACGCTCTTCGGTTAAAGCTGGCATTGGTACGCGAACTGTGCTTCCATTGCTCACTGGATTTAGACCCAAATCTGCATCACGAATCGCTTTTTCAATAATCCCACCCATTTTAGCCTCAAATGGTTGTACTGTTAAGGTACGTGCATCACTAGCAGTAACGGTTGCTACTTGATTAATTGGCATTAATGCACCATAATAATCAATTTGTACGTTATCTAAGAGCCCAGCATGAACACGTCCAGTGCGAATTTTAGTTAAAGTTAATTTGAAGCTTTCAACGCTTTTAATCATTTTAGATTCAGCTTGCTTTTTTATTTCAATCGTCATAATGCTTGAATACCCTTTAAATTTGTATATACAGTAAAATATTATAGTAAAAACTAGGTGGTTTTGTCAAAGTTATACTAAGGCGAATTTAATATTGTTTGGTTAGGATCTTTTAAAGTCTTTGATTGCTTTGGCAACTTCTCTTTTACTGTCTTGCTCTTTTTCAGTTGCTCGCTTATCGTGAAGTTTTTTACCTTTAGCCAATGCAATTTCAGCTTTAACTCTACCATGTTTATAATGTAGATCAATGGCGATTAGACTATAACCCTTTTGTTCTACTTTGCCAATTAATCGGTCAATTTCACGACGATTCAGTAAAAGTTTTTTAATGCGTGCTGAGTCTGGGTTGACGTGAGTGCTTGCAGAAATCATTGGAGTTACTGTGAACCCTAACAACCAAACTTCATCACCTTTGATTTTGACATAACTGTCTTTGAGCTGCCCTTTACCTTCACGAATGGCCTTAACTTCCCAGCCTTCAAGCACAATTCCAGCTTCAATTGTTTCTTCGATTGAATAATCGTGGAAAGCTTTTTTATTTTTAATAATACTCATTTTTAATAATCTGTCTAAAATTTACATCGTAAGTAGTCATCTAGGTTAAATTTTTGACCATAACTTTAGGTGTAATAGTGTTTTTATTTCGCGCTATTCTAGCACAAAGCAATCTGCTAGGGCATAGAATTTTTGCGGCCTAGTTGGTTAAGCTGGTACAATAATCGGTTAATTGTAATTAAAAACTTAGTTAAGGACATGAGTACACATGACAGCAAACGCTAATCTATTGACTTTTCAGGAAATAATTCTCAAATTGCAGAACTACTGGGCCGATGCTGGTTGTGTTGTATTACAGCCATTTGATAAGGAAATGGGTGCTGGTACCTCGCATACCGCAACTTTTTTGCGTAGTCTTGGACCTGAGCCGTGGTTTGCTGCTTATGTACAACCATCACGTCGTCCTAAAGATGGACGTTACGGAGAAAGTCCAAATCGTTTACAACATTACTATCAGTTTCAGGTTGTGCTTAAACCATCTCCAAGTAATATTCAAGAATTATATCTCGAATCTTTGCGAGTTTTGGGTGTAGATACTGCGACACATGATATTCGTTTTGTTGAAGATAATTGGGAGAATCCAACGCTTGGTGCCTGGGGGTTAGGTTGGGAAGTTTGGCTGGATGGTATGGAAGTAACCCAGTTTACTTATTTTCAGCAAGTTGGCGGTTTAGATTGTAAGCCTGTTCTGGGTGAAATTACTTATGGCTTAGAACGCTTAGCAATGTACTTACAAGGCGTAGATAGCGTTTATGATTTAATTTGGGCTCGGACCTTGGATGGTAATGATGTTACTTATGGTGATGTTTTTCATCAGAATGAAGTTGAACAATCAAGGTATAATTTTGAGCATAGTAACGCAGAGCTACTTTTTACTAATTTCAATAATTTTGAAAGCGAAGCTAAACGTTTGTTAGAAGTTGATTTGGTATTACCTGGTTACGAGATGATTTTAAATGCTGCGCATGCTTTTAATATGTTGGATGCGCGCGGTGCAATTTCAGTTACAGAGCGTGCTACGTATATTGGTAGGATTCGTAATTTAGCTAAATCAGTTGCAGAAAAATATTACGCATCACGTGAGGCTTTAGGCTTCCCATTGATTAAAGATTAAGATTAGACTAAGGAAATTTATTCGGATGAAATGTCCATTTTGTAATTATGACGACACGCAAGTTATTGATACACGTTTAAGTGAAGATAAAATGATGGTGAAAAGACGTCGTAAATGTACCAGTTGTGATCGACGCTTTAATACTTTTGAGAAAATTGAACTACAATTACCCACGGTAGTTAAAACTGATGGTAGTCGCCGAGAATACGATGAATCGCGAATTAGAATTAGTTTTATGAAGGCGTTGCATAAGCGTCCAGTAGCTACTAGTTTAGTTGATGAGGCAATTGAGCGAGTGCGTCAACAGGTTTTAATGCATACTGAGCGTGAAATAATGAGTCGCGTAATTGGCGATATGGTAATGGAGCAGTTGGCAAAATTAGATAAAGTTGCCTATATTAGATTTGCCTCAATTTATCGTTCTTTTCAGGATGTGACAGATTTCACGAATATTATTCAGCAAGTAGATATTAAATAAAATAATTAATAGAGTTAGGATAGAGATGTTAAAAGTTGTACAAAAAGCTTATGCTTTTGATGATGTATTATTAGTTCCTGCGCATTCAGCGGTTTTACCTAAAGATGTTTCTTTAAGCACTAAATTTACACGTAAATTAAATTTAAATATTCCGTTAGTGTCAGCTGCTATGGATACTGTTACCGAAACTAGAATGGCAATTGCGATGGCGCAAGAGGGTGGAATTGGAATTGTACATAAAAATATGCCGCCCGAGTTTCAGGCAAGTCGTGTGGCTGGGGTTAAACGTCATGAATCGGGGATTGTTAAAGATCCAATTACGACTACGCCAGATACCACATTACGTGATTTGCTTGCATTAACACAAAAACGTCATATTTCTGGAGTTCCAGTGATTGAGCACGGTAAATTGGTTGGAATCATTACCAATCGTGATTTACGTTTTGAAACTAACTTGGATCAACCTGTGCTCAATGTTATGACACCGAAAGAAAAATTGGTAGTGATTCGTGAAGGTGACTCAATTGAGTTTGCCAAAGAGTTAATGCACCAACATCGGATTGAGCGTGTGCTGGTGGTGAATGATAATTTTGAATTACGTGGCTTGGTTACGGTTAAAGATATTACAAAGAATGTCGCTTTTCCTTTAGCCAATAAAGATGAATATGGACGTTTGCGCGTTGGGGCTGCAGTTGGTTCTGGTGGTGATACTGATGAGCGCGTTGAGTTATTGGTTGCATCAGGGGTTGATGTGATTATTGTTGATACAGCTCATGGGCATTCACGTGGCGTTATTGAGCGTGTGCGTTGGATTAAAAATAACTACCCACACATTGAAGTGGTTGGTGGTAATATTGCCACGGCTGCTGCGGCTAGATCTTTGGTTGACGCTGGCGCTGATTGCGTGAAGGTTGGGATTGGTCCTGGCTCAATTTGTACTACACGCATTGTTGCTGGAGTTGGTGTTCCACAATTATCAGCAATTGCAAATGTGGCTGATTATTTACGGGACAGTGGCGTGCCCGTAATTGGTGATGGTGGTATTCGTTTTTCTGGTGACGTAGCTAAGGCTATGGCGGCAGGTGCTTCGTGTGTCATGCTTGGTAGTTTATTGGCTGGAACTGATGAAGCTCCTGGTGAGATTGAGCTTTATCAAGGGCGGAGTTATAAATCATATCGTGGGATGGGATCTTTGGGTGCAATGAGCAAGGGTTCTGCTGATCGTTATTTTCAAGAAAAAGATGCTGGACAAGATAAATTGGTTCCAGAAGGAATTGAAGGGCGTGTACCGCATAAAGGTTCTTTAAACGCGGTTGTTCATCAATTAATGGGTGGTTTACGTGCTTCGATGGGTTATTTAGGCTGTGCTACCATTGATGACATGTACCGTAATGCAGAGTTTGTAGAAATATCATCAGCTGGAATTAAAGAATCACACGTTCATGATGTACAAATCATTAAAGAAGCTCCTAACTATAATATGGGTTAATTTTAAGCTCAGGTGTTTATAATTTTAAAATAAAGGTACTAACATGTTTAATGTAGTTGAACGTCATCAAAAAGTAGTTAAAGGTATTTTGATTGCAATTACGGCGACTTTTGTAGTGTGGGGTGTCAGTGGTTATCTTGATATGGGTGGTGATGATGGTTACGTAGCGAAAGTTGGTAGTAACAAAATTTACACTCAAGATATAGATAATGCAATGAGCCAAAATCCAAGTCAATCACAAGATAAAATGCAGGTTTTATTTGGTTTAATTAATCGTCAATTATTGATAAATGCATTACAAGATAGTCATATGTCAGCAACAACTGCCCAATTACAACAGGCAATTATGGCTATTCCGATGTTTCAGACCAATGGTAAATTTGATGTTAAAAAATATGAAGATTATTTGAAACAAAGTTATTCAACTTCGGCTAAATTTGAACAAAATGTTAGTCAACAAATTATGATTGAGCAAATTGTAAATTTCTTTAAGAATTCATATTTCACATCGACAACTTTTCAAAATAAATTTATCGCATTATTAAGTCGTGAGCGGAATGTTTCTCAATATGTGGTTGACACTCAGCAATTTTATAGCAAAATTAATGTTACTGAAAGTGATATTAATACTTATTATAAACAAAATATTGCAAAATATACTTTACCAGATCAAGTTAAATTACAATATTTACAAGTTTCTTTGGATAGTTTAGCTTCCTCGTTAAAAGTTAGTGATGCTGAAATTGATAAATATTTGCAAGATCATCCAAATAGCGGTTCGAATGAGCAAGTTGATGTTTCGCATATTTTATTTACAGTGCCAAATGGTGCTACTGCAGCACAAACAGCAGAAATTAAAGCTAAAGCTGAACAGGTTCTAGCCCAAGTACATGCTAACCCAGCTAAGTTTGCCGAATTAGCTAAGCAATATTCACAAGATCCTGGTTCTGCGGCTAATGGTGGCGATTTAGGATTCTTTTCAAAAGGTGTAATGGCTAAACCTTTTGAATCAGCAGCATTTAGCATGAAAAAAGGTCAAATTAGTGATTTAGTGCAAACTCAATTTGGTTTCCATATTCTTAAATTAAATGAAATTAAAGGTAACGATGTTGCTTCATTGCGCCAAGCTGCAAGTGAGCAAGTTCAAAAGCAAAAAGCTCAGCAGCAGTTACAAAGTGTAGTTGATCAATTAAATGATGTTAGTTATAATCAACCAGATAGCCTAGCTCCAGCAGCACAAAAAACAGGTTTGACTTTACAAACTAGTGATTGGGTAGCTAAGGGTGCAACTCAAGGTTTATTTGCCAATCCAAAATTGCAGCAAGCAATTTTCACTGATGATGTATTAAATAAACATCATAATAGTGAAGTAGTTGATTTGGGCAATGGTAGTTCAGTAGTTGTTCGTGCGACAGAGTATCAGGCAGCTAAGCAACGTCCAATTAGTGAAGTTACACCTGAAATTACTAATGCATTAAAGGCTCAGCAAGCACAACAAATGGCGGCTAGTGTCGGGCAACAAGATTTAGCTCAATTGCAACAAGGTAAGTTAAAGCTTAATTTTGTTAATCCACAAAATGTCTCTTTACTTGGACAAAGTAAAGATATTGATCCGATGGCTGTTCGTCAAATTTTTGCAGCATCAGCGCAATTTCCATCATATACTGGTGCAGTTAATGCCAGTGGTGCATATGTGATCTATCAAGTAAATAGTCAGGCTGTAGATAAAACTTTAGATCAACAAAATCAAAAAGTAGTTACACAGTTGGCTGATCAATACTCTATGATGAATCTGAATGCTTATGTTGGATCGTTGCGTAGCCAATACAAGGTTAGTTATAAATTAGATCGGATTCAAAATGCAGGTGATGCAGCACAACAGCCGCCAGCTGGAAATTAAGGTTTAAATTTTTTGCACTGGCCATTTGCAGAGCTTAAAGTAATTGTTAAATAATTATTTAGGATCTGTAAGTGGCTTTTTTCTTTTGGAATCATATTATGTCACATGCTCAGGTTAGTCAAAATTTATTATATGCAAATCAGCTCGATGAAGCTTTTCTTAATCGTCAATTAAGTAAGCTCTCACAACGTGGAATTGATTTTGCTGATTTATATCTACAAAATACTGCTAGTGAATCATGGGTTTTGGATGAAGGAATTATTAAATCAGGTAGCTTTGCGATTAACCAAGGCATTGGTGTGCGTGCCGTGTGTGGCGAAAAGACTTTTTTTAGTTATGCCAATGCACTGGATACTCAGGTTATTAGCAATTTGGTTGATCAGTTATTTATTGAAAATGTTGCTGGTGGAGCTAAGGATTATAGTCAGATAAATAGTTGTGCATTAGATTTACATACGTTGAGTAATCCGTTGTATTCGATGGAAAGCGCTGCTAAAATTAGTTTACTGCAAAGTATTGATAAAATTGGACGGAGTCATAATTATGTGAGTAATGTTATTGCCAGTATTAATTTAGAATATGATCAGGTTTATTTGGCAAGAAGCGATGAGCGCCAATTTAGTGATATTCGTCCGCTAATTCATTTAAGTATTAGTGTTATTGTGAGCAAAGATGGTAAATTAGAGCGCGCCGGTGCTGGTGGTGGTGGACGTTATGACTTAAGTTATTTTTCATCAGAAATGGTTGCCAGTTATGTTAGTAAAGCTTATACACAAGCTATGTTGAAACTTGATGCTAAAGCAGCTCCTAGCGGTGAGATGCCTGTAGTGCTTGGCAATGGCTGGGCTGGCGTGATTTTGCATGAAGCCGTCGGTCATGGCTTAGAAGGTGATTTTAATCGTAAAGGTAGCTCGGCTTTCAGTGGTAAAGTAGGTCAGCAAGTAGCAAGTAAAGGTGTTACTGTGATTGATGAAGGTTGTATTGCCGATCGGCGTGGTTCATTAAATATTGATGATGAAGGTAACTCGACACAGCGTACGGTTTTAATTGAAGATGGGATTCTTCAAGGATATTTATACGATGAGCTAAATGCTCGCTTAATGAATACACAATCTACGGGTAATGGGCGTCGTGAATCATTTGCGAGTAATCCAATGCCGCGTATGACTAACACTTATATGTTAGGTGGGAATTATGCACCAGAGGAAATTATTGCTTCAGTTGAATATGGATTATTTGCAGAAAATTTTGAAGGTGGTCAAGTTGATATTACTTCTGGGCAATTTGTCTTTAATGCTTCTGTTGCGTGGGTAATTGAAAATGGTAAGCTGAGCTACCCAGTAAAAGGGTGTGCATTAGTTGGTAGTGGACCAGAATGTTTGCGTCACGTAAGTATGATTGGTAATGATCTAGCGTTAGATAGTGGTGTTGGTGTGTGCGGTAAAGATGGTCAATCAGTACCTGTTGGTGTTGGGCAGCCAACTATGCGCTTAGACGGTGGTTTGGTTGTGGGTGGTTAATTTATGTTGACGGATTCTCATTTATTCCGCGATTTATTTTTTATATAGCGGATACTCAAGTAAATAGCTCCTAAATTTCAGGAGCTATTTACATTTTAAATTAACTGATTGAGCAATTACAGTGATTTAACAAAGTCCAAAACCTCTTGAGCATGATCATCAACTTTTAATTTACGCCATTCTTTTAATAAATTACGGTCTTTATCAAAGACAAATGTGCTGCGTTCAATTCCACGTACAGGCTTGCCATACATAGTTTTATCACGCATAACATTAAACAGATTACACACTGTTTCATCTGGGTCGGCTAATAATTGGTGTTGTAATTCGTGCTTTTTTTGAAAGTTGCAATGAGTTACATGTTTATCACGTGAAATACCTAAAACTTCAAAACCAGCGGCAAGAAATTCTGGATAAAGACGACTAAAGTCTTGATTTTCAATGGTGCAACCAGGTGTATTATCGCGTGGGTAGAAAAATAAAACTAGTGGTTTATTCAACTGGCTGAAAGTGAATTCTCCGCCTGTAGTAATTGGTAGGGTAAAATCAAGTTGCATGAATTAATCCTTATTAAATTAGTTAACTATTGCGTTATTATACGTGAATATTATTTTGATAGTAGGTTTTGTCGATTGATAAAATTTTATAAAAATATTGTTTAAAAATATTCTACACCAATCGCTTTACGTACTTCAAATAATGTTTGTGCTGCTACTTCGCGAGCTTTGAGAGATCCTTGGCGTAATATTTCCATGACTGCAGCTTTATCTTGAGCAAATAGTGCACGGCGTTCACGAATTGGGGCAAATTGTGCTTCTAGAACGTCAAGCAAATAACGCTTTACTTTCATATCCCCAAGTCCACCACGTTGATAATGAGCTTTCATTTCATCTACCGCGGTTTTATCGGTTGCAAAAATATCTAAATAGGTAAATACCATATTGCCTTCTAATTTACCTGGGTCTTCGACGCGAATATGATCTGGGTCGGTAAACATTGACATTACTTTTTTCTTCAATGTATCGGCATCATCACCTAAATAAATACAATTGCCTAATGATTTGCTCATTTTCGCCTTACCATCTAAACCAGCAAGGCGAGTATGTGTTGAGAGTAATGCTTTGGTTTCAACCAAGACATCCCCGTAAAGATTATTAAATTTTCGCACAATTTCATTGGTTTGCTCAATTACAGGTAATTGATCTTCACCAACTGGTACGATGGTTGCTTTAAATGCAGTAATGTCTGCGGCTTGGCTAACTGGATACATCAAAAACCCTGCTGGAACCTCTGCACCGTAGCCTTTTTGTTGCATTTCACTTTTTACAGTTGGATTGCGTTGTAAGCGTGCAACCGTTACTAAGTTTAGATAGAACATGGTTAGTTCATTTAATTCAGGAATCGCAGATTGAATAAATAATGTAGTTTGAGCTGGGTTTAGTCCTACAGCTAAATAATCCAGTGCTACTTTGATGATATTTGAGCGCACTTTTTCTGGATTGTCGGCATTATCGGTTAGGGCTTGCATATCAGCAATCATAATAAATTGTTGATGTGTCTCTTGTAAGCGCACACGGTTTTCTAATGAACCAAGATAATGTCCCAGATGTAATTGTCCAGTAGGGCGGTCACCAGTTAAAATTATTGGTTTGTTATTCATGTTTTTACCTTTTAACTATTTAATTTTAGACTTGCTGGGTAGCATCATATTCATATTCTGGACGAATACGCTCTTCTTCTTGTGCAGTTTCTTGCTCTTCAGCCTCAACAAATTCGCTAATCCATTTTTCCCATAGTTCAGGTGTCTCTAGGCTAATTACGCCCATTTTACCACTACGAAAATCTTGGATCACAATTTCACTAATTTTTTGGCGATCTATTTTGCCACCAGCCATCATGCAACCACGTTTATTTGCGAGTAAATTAAGTAAATTATCTGGACTTAGCGTTAGATGCTCAGGTTTCAATTTATAGCGTGCACTAAATCCATTTTGATATTTACCAGTTTGAAGTAATTCAATTAAGTATAACGCTAATAATTCTTCATCAAGAGCATTACGCCCAATACTATTACAGATTGCTAAATGATAGCCAATTTGTGGATAGCGAATTTTTTGCCACATCATGCCTGGAGTATCGAAAATAACAAAAGTATCATTTAAATAAAGTCGTTGGTTGGCTTTGGTGACGGCAGGAACATCACCTGTTTTTGCGGATTTTTTGCCGACTAATTGATTAATTAATGTTGATTTTCCTACGTTAGGAATTCCAGTAATCATAACACGTAGTGGCTTCTCAAAACTGGTGCCACGTGCGGGAGCAAGTTCTTTACATAAGCGAATGATTTTATCGCGTTGTTTCTTATTATCTTTATCACCAAGTATTGCCAATGTATTATCTTGTTGATTAAAATAATCTAGCCAAATCTTGCTAACTTCTGGATCTGCCAGGTCACTTTTATTTAGAATGCGAATCGTGCGTTTAAAACGTATAATATTTTGAATTAATGGATTACAGCTTGAAAACGGTGCACGTGCATCGAGTAATTCAATTACGATGTCAATTTCTTCACTTAGTTCTTGAATAGCCTTCTTGGCTTTGTTCATATGCCCAGGAAACCACTGGATTGTCATGTTTCGTCCTTTGTTTAGATTAGCCAAGATTTTACCATATTCTATGTTCTGGCTAGTTTGTAACTCTCTGATCACAAAATGGTGTTGTTTTTAATGGTGTTAATGTCCTAAAATTTGGACATTTTAGTGTGTCTGCATCAAACGATAAAGTGTTATAATGGTGCATCTAAATACGATCTAAAAGGAGTGATGGTGAATAGTTTTAAAATTTTATTGGCGTTAATTAGTAGTGTGATAGTTGGATGTAGTAGTTTTGAAAATAATTATTATGCTAAAAATTTAGATCCTAATAAAGTTTTACCTAATTATGCATCGCCAAACCGAGAAAGTATGGATGCTAATGCCGTCATATTTGTTCGACAGTTAGATAATCAGGATCTTTTGAATCCAAATAATGCACCAGAATTTAATTTAAATGAGTCAAATATTGCGCCACAATGGCAGATTAGAGATAATAATCAGGTGCGTAAAGCTTTGAGTTTGCCTATTTTGGATGTAAACTATCAGAATAATGATTTAAATTATTATCCATTACTGGATTCTAATCTACAAATGCCTTTTCCAGCCAGAATGATTCCAACGTCTTCTGAGCCAGAATTATCTTACTTAGATATTGCACTAACACTTAATCCTTCAAATTATAATCTTAGAACTTTGCAGATGGATAATGTACAACAGGCATTGTTAAATGCTGCATTTTTAGATGCACACAAGGTAGTTGCATCACAAATTGATCCAGATGTAGTTAAATTGCGTGGTGAGTATTTGGAGGTAGCCAAAATAAGTTTAGAGACTATGTATTCAAATGATGCAAGTCTTCGTGCTAAATTTGAATCCGCAACTGCATTTGGTGTTTTTGAGGTAAAAAATTTCAACGCTTTACTGTATGTTGCTGCATATGGAAGAGGTGTTATTTTTGACAATAAAAATCGTCATGTAATTTATATGAACACGGTGAGAAGTGGTACAGGACCTGGAATTGGTTATGAGTCAATGTATATTGTTTTTGTTTTCAAAAATGAATTGGCGTTGAGTCAATTTGTTGGTGCAAAAGGCGGTGGTGCGGATGTGGGTGCTTCAGCAACACTTGGTGTGTTTGGTGAACAAATTTCATTAAATCCTGAAATTAGTGTTTATCAATTATATAAAAATGGTTTTGATCTACAGGCAAACTGGGGTGGTACGATCTACTTTCCTGCTCCTTCATTGAATGATTAAAATAATTTGTTGATGAAAATCTATTTTCATCGAATTTATATTAATTGGCATAAGTTTTAAAAAATATCCACGTTATTTGTAACGTGGGTATTTATAATATTTAACGAGGCTATACAGCAAATTATTATTTATATAAGATCGTTATTTAGTATTTGTGATTAGCGTGCAAAAACCATCGGTACTTCGATGACAATTAGTCTAGTATCTTGATTTACTGTAAATTCAATTTGATTAGCTTCGCTAATTGCAATTGCATCGCGAGTGCCTAAAACCTCTCCATTAATTTCAAGTTCACCATTAATCAACATAATAAACGCACCGTTGTTTTGTTCATGGAGTTTATAGATTTGATGATTATTTGCATCAAATTGTGCTAAAGAAATAAATGCATCTTGATTAATGGTTAAACTATCATTTTTGCCATCTGGGCTAATCAAGGTATGCCAGACATTTTTCGTATTTAGTTGCTCAACAAATGATTTTTGATCGTAACGTGGTTTGATATTTTTTAATTTAGGAAAGATCCAAATTTGGAACAGGGTTAGTTCTTCGTGAGTAGATGGATTACGTTCACTATGTGTTATCCCAGAACCTGCGCTCATTACTTGGATTTCACCTGCGGTAATCTTTTCCCAATTTCCCATGCTGTCTTGGTGTTCAATAGTACCTGTATGTACCAGCGTAATAATTTCCATATTGTCGTGCGGGTGAGTTGGAAACATGCTATCTGGCTTAATATTATCATCATTAATCACACGGAGCGCACCAAAATTCATTCGATTACGATTGAAGTATTCGCCAAAACTAAATGTATGATGAGTATCTAGCCAGCCAAAATTAAGATGACCACGTGTATTGGCTTTTATAATTTCTGTTTTCATGTATTGCTCCTAATTGACGAATATGAATGAAGTCATGGATAATGATCCATAAATTGTTTGTTGATTAAATATCTGAGTTTGTGTTGAATTACTGGCTGCACCAAGCGCATAAATTAAAGGTAAAAAATGCTCATTGGTTGGAATTGCCAATTTATAATTGTTAATTTTTTGATATTCAAGTATCTCAGAGTAACGTTGTTCCTTAACGAGTGAGGCAATCTTATTGTCAAATTCTGTTGCCCAATCAAAACCAGTTTGCGGCATATTCCAATTAATCTGCATTAAATTATGGACAATATTACCGCTAGCTAAAATTAGAATATTTTGTTCACGGAGTTTTTGTAACTGAGTACCCAAATTAAAATGCCAATCTGCAGTCTGATTACGTTTAATACTTAATTGAAGAATTGGGATATTTGTGTTGGGATACATATGGCATAAAATACTCCAGACTCCATGATCAATTCCCCAATTGCTATTATAGGAGATAGGCAAATTGTCTAATAATTTACCGATCTCTGCGGCTAATTGTTTATTACCATCGCTTGGATAGTCAAAATTATGTAATTGACTTGGAAATCCTCGAAAATCGTGAATTGTTTGATTGTGCGCTTTTGCTGTAATTGCCAGTTCATCAATATACCAGTGTGCTGAAATTGCTAATATGGCCCGAGGCGTTGGAATTTCACTTGCAATTTCTTGCCATTTTTGCGTATATTGATTGTCTTCTAAAGCGTTCATTGGTGAGCCATGTCCAATGAATAGAACTGGCATTAAGTCTTTCACTTCATTTTATCCTAATTAAAACGTAATACAATTTCTGCTACATGACTACCTAAGTGTCGAGCAGTATCTAAATCACCTTGAGGAGGAACAACATCTGCACCAAGATCTGCATCAGATTGAGCATAAGCACCTAAAAAGCTGCCCATACGATTTAGATCATTGCGTTCTGATTTTGATGTATTTGCGGCTAATAAATTTAGTGGTACCCAAATCATGCCATGTTGCCCAGCAAAAGTTATTAATTGCATCATAGAATTAAATTTATCACCATTCATACTTGCAGAATTAGTAAATCCAGCGGCAATTTTATTTTGCCAACCACGGTTCATCCAAATTCTTGAGCTTGCTTCCATAAATTTTTTAAATTCCGCAGATACGCTGCCCATATAGGTTGGAGCACCAAAAATAATTGCGTCTGCGTTATTTAAATCTTCCCAGTGTTGTTCAATCTCAGTGACATTAATTAGTTTGGCACTAACGCCTGCGATTGAGTTTGCTCCTTCAAATACTGCTTGAGCCTGTTTAGCGGTATGTCCATATCCACTATGGTAAACAACTGCGATAGTTTTCATTTTAATTTTCCTTTTGAAAGATTCAGGTTTATATATGATTTTGATAAGATGATTCTAACATAGTTCAAATTTGAATTAAATATTAGATCCTCGTGTTTTTGAGCTATTCTATGAAATAATGGTAAAATCTATGCAGGTTGAATATGTTTTATGAGAGTAGAATGGAACAACAAAGTTTAAAGCCTAAAGATTTTGCTAAATTGATTGGTAAATCGGTGCTTACTTTGCAGCGATGGGATCGTGATGGTAAGCTCGTTGCTTACCGCTCGGAGTCGAACAGACGTTATTATACCTATCAACAATATCTTGAATATATTGGTGTTCATGCCTCAAGTGCCGCGCGAGTAGTGGCTTACTGTCGAACATCATGTGCTTTGGATTTAAGTGATCTTGAGCTGCAAAAACAGCATATTGTTGAGTCTGCAAAATTTCAGCAATTACAAATTGAAGAATGGTATGTCGACCATAATAGTAGCCTCAATTATCAACGTGAACATTTTAATCGTTTAATGGAGCATATTGAACTGGGGCAAATTCGAATATTGTTTCTTGCTCATAAAGATCGTTTGGTGCGTTTTGGTTATGAGTGGTTTGAAAGTTTTTGTAAACGTCATGGAACTGAAATTAAACTGGTTTGTCAGAGTCAATTTACACCAGATAAAAAAGAGTTACTCGGTGAACTAAAGTTAATAATTAATTTGTTTAGTGGCAAGGTCGAGGAATTGGGGCAACATAAAGAACAAATCTTGGAGTTGATTACCCAACTTGAGAAATAATTATCCTGAATTTTGAACGTTAACGACGATAATAAAGTTCATTGGCTTTAAATATTGCATTATGGTTATATGTAATAACATTTTATTTCTGATCATGGATTGTATGAAGTTAAATAAACTTAGTTATGGTTGGATGCATGCTATTATAATTCTAGGTAATTTGCTTAATGTTTTTGTATGTTGTCTTAGTATAGATAATTGAATTTAGTAATGGAATAACTTAAATGTTGATGAATCGAAAATTAATTTGGGGTTTAGTTCTGCTTGTGATAGTGGTGAATGGGGTTGGTGTTTTTGAGCCGCTACTGCGTAATGATGATCCAGTTTTGTATGCTAATATTGCTAAACATATGTTTATGTCTGGGGATTGGATTGATTTATTTTCATTTGGTAGACCATGGTTAGATAAACCACATTTTCCATTTTGGATTAGCGCAGTTTCATTTAAGTTATTTGGAGTTAATTCATTTGCCTATTTTTTACCTGGGTATTTGTTTCACTTGCTTGGTGCATATTATACGTATCGTTTGGCAAAATTATTGTATAACGTAGATGTAGCATTAATTGCGCTATTAATTTATTTAAGTAGTGTGCATCTAATGTTATCGGGTTCTTTTGATGTGCGTGCGGAAGCTTATTTGCTTGGGCAAATTATGCCAGCTTGTTATTATTGGTTGTTATATGATCGTAATTCAAATTGGAGACCGTTATTGCTAGGTAGTTTTTTTACCGCATTAGCGATGATGACCAAAGGTCTTTTTGTCGTTGTCACTATTTTTAGCGGTTTAGTTTTTACATGGCTTTATACTAAAGAATATAAACGTATTTTTAGCCCTAAATGGTTATTGGCTTATGCTTTAAGTTTAGTGTTTATTTTACCTGAGTTAACCTGTTTGTATTTACAATTTGATGCTCAACCAGCTACGATGGTTTTTGGCAAGAATAATATTTCTGGTTTGGAGTGGTATTTTTGGGGTAGCCAATTTGGACGGTTTTTTAATAGCGGTCCTATTGTTAATACACATGGTAATCCACTATTTTTTGTACATACCTACTTATGGGCATTTTTGCCGTGGAGTTTGGTCTTTATTGTGGCCAGTTATAGTGGGATTCGTTTTTTTAAAAGCAATACTGATATAAATAAAGCTAAGCTGGTATATTTATTTAGTAGCTTTTGGTTAACTTTTGTTATGTTTAGTGCAACAAAGTTTCAGTTGGATCATTACACGAATATTATTATGCCATTTGCGGCAATTCTTTGTGCTAGTTATTTGAACCGTAAATTTGAGTTAAGAGGCATAGCACAGATGCAGTTTGTATTAAGTTGTTTACTTTTGCTTTTGAACATTGGTGCAACAATTTATTTATTTAATTCATCATGGTTAGTTAGTTTTGCTGTAATTCCGCTTGGGTTATTAATTTGGCAATTCAAATCGCATAATTTTACTTATTTGGAGCGTAGCCTGGTCTTTCCAAGTTTGGCAATTAGTGCTTTTTTTGGTTTAGCATTAGTGGTTAATTTCACTATTTGTCGTAGTTATGACGTGGGTTATAATTTAGCTGCACAAATTAATGCTCATCCATTGAGTAAAACCTATGATTTGCATACAGGTTGGCTCCCGCTTGAATTTTATACTCAAGGTGCATTTGAACATGCTGAAAACGGCAGTAATTTACCAGAAAGCGGTGGGTATTATGTGGCAATGAAGCAAACTGCTTGGCAAAATAATCAATATCAGCTGAATCTAAAGCAATTTGTGCCGTATAGTGAGTTCTGTGGAAATACGATAGATAGGGTTATTCCGTATTATGCGCATAAAAATAAGTTAATCGAACATTTGGAGTGTTTTGTGGTGGTAAAGCATGTTAATTAGATCTCGTCAATTTAGACGACATATTGTTATTATTTTAAGTTTATGGGTAGCTGCATTAATTGCGGTGTTGTATATTGATCGACCTTTAGCCTTGTGGGTGCATTCTGTTGGTATTGACCAATGGTTAATTTTACGTAATGTAACCGAAGGATTGCCAAAGCTGGTAACGGTATTAGCTATTGGTGCTTTATTGTTCCGGTATTGGAAAGTTGCTGAAAATGGTAAGTTACGTGGTTTGAGTAGTGGGATACTATGTTCGGTATATTTTTATTTAATGCTTAAATTAACCATGCAAATTAAAACGTATTTGAAAATATTTTTTGGGCGCTATTGGACAAAAACCTGGATTGCAGATAATTTATCTTTAATTCATGATGGCGTTTTTGGGTTTAATTGGTGGCATGGAGTTGGCAATCAGGGGTGTTTACCTTCTGGTCATTCAACTTATATGGCATTTTGCTGTATTTGGCTATGTTATGCACAACCACGTTTAAAGTCTATTTGGTTGATCTTGTTGGCTTTAATGCCAATTAATTTGATTATTTTGGATTATCATTTTCTTGGTGATTGTTTAGCTGGTTTGAGCTTAGGTTATTGTTTAGCTCTGATAAGTATTTGGTTATTACACCGCATGATTATGCAGTACAATAAAAAATTATATTGGGATAAAAATAAAGCATAGCTTTAAACTTATCAGATACTAGATCAACTGGAAATCTAGGTGAATCATGTTGGATTACTTCAAAATTATTATTAATTTTAGGGGCTAGACAATCAAAGCGGATTATTTCTAACCAATTTTAGTATTGTAGCATAGAGGTTATCATTCCGATAATTGAATCTGAACTCACATTCTTTTAAATGAAGTTTGAATGTGTTTTTA
>JACCEA010355270.1_pt1 | contig 108069 bp, 108 predicted proteins | sample 7449851 | NCBI WGS metagenome assembly JACCEA01 (sample SAMN15323453, study PRJNA562643) | freshwater metagenome | isolation source: river surface water | place: USA:Blue River Watershed | collected 2017-08-18
CTTCATCCAAGGCTTCGTCAGAGGCTTCATCAGAGGCTTCGTCAGAGGCTTCATCCGAGGCTTCATCCGAGGCTTCATCCGAGGCTTCATCCGAGGCTTCATCCGAGGCTTCATCCGAGGCTTCATCCAAGGCTTCATCCAAGGCTTCATCCGAGGCTTTGTCTAACAAGTTTGTTGTTTTTACATTGGTTTTAATTAAATCAAGGTTTAAAATTTCCTCTTCTAAATCAATATGTGTATCGTTTGTATCACTAATTTGTAGTTTTGCCTTACGCGCTCTTGACCAATCTCTATTACCAAGTTCCAAGTTTAGTAAATATTCTGTAGTTTTGTCTAATGTAATATGTTTTCCAATAGAGTCCAAAAAAAAACTAGATTCTTTGACATAATCTAAGTCATCATTTAAATTAAAACGAAACGTTTTTTGAACGGCCAACGCAGAACCATAAAACGGAACAGCATGCACAAAGTTATGTGTTTCGCCTAACATATTTGACAAATAAGAAAAAAAACAATCTGTATATGAACAGTTATTAATTCCGCCAATTTTAGAAGAAACTGCGGATAAATCAAGTTGAGGAAGAGCGGTGGTAATTGGTTCTGATAATTTATATCGACCGGTAATAAATTTAATAGGGTCTAATAGAGGGGAAAATTTAACAAAAATTCTGGCATCTTTATTTTTGCCTTGTTGGTCAACAACTGACCATAAATCAATTGCTTGATGTTTATGGTTTAGCGCAATTAAATTATAGTTTTCAGGCGTCATAGAAAAAAAACGCGTATAAATAGGATTAAACGCCTGAAAGCTATTTAATTCAAAGGGGTGATATAATTCACTTGGTGGAACTTGAGTGGCCATCATTTCCAAATCTGGTTTTTTATATTTTTGGTATCCGATATTAAACATATTTTTAAAAACATACAATTTCTTTATATCAAAATCTTGTTTAGGCGTTAAAACAAAACAGGGCTCAGGGCGTTAAAAACAAAATAATAATTTATGTTTACATATTATTAAAAATGACATTGCAGTTAACAAAATTTAACATGCGTTCAATAACATTTAACCCAAATGAAAACAAGGGTCCCGTTATTGTTTTAATTGGACGTCGTGATACAGGTAAAACCTTTTTAGTAAAAGATTTATTGTTTCATCATCAGGATGTGCCGGTTGGCACAGTTATATCAGGCACAGAGGCTGGTAACGGATTTTATGGCAAACTAGTGCCAAAAATATTTATTCATGAGGAATACAACACAGTTATTATTGAAAACGTGTTACGAAGACAACGCACAGTAATGAAACAAATGCAAAAAGAGGTTGAGGCATATAAACGCACATCTATTGATCCGCGCACATTTGTAATTTTAGATGACTGTCTTTATGATAACACTTGGGCGCGTGATAAATTAATGCGTTCCCTTTTCATGAACGGACGTCACTGGAAGGTGATGTTAATCATCACGATGCAATACCCGTTGGGCGTTCCGCCCAACCTTCGCACCAATATAGACTATGTTTTTATATTGCGTGAAAATTATTTAACAAATCGTAAGAAAATTTGGGAAAATTATGCGTCTATGTTTCCCACATTGGAATCGTTTTGCACAATTATGGATCAGACCACAGAGAATTATGAATGTTTGGTTATAAACAACAATGCCAAATCAAATAAAATTAGTGACCAAATATTTTGGTATAGAGCAGAGGAGCGACCTGACTTTAAATTAGGGTCAAAGGAGTTTTGGGAAATTTCTAAAAATTTGGGGTCAGACGATGAGGATGAGTATGACCCAAATGCGAAAAAGAAAAAACAGGGGTCGCAAATTACAGTGAAAAAAACGGGCACAGGGGGCAACTCAGGTGGTGCTGGTGGCAAGTGGTAAAAAAGGCAAGTGGTAAAAAAGGCAAGTGGTAAAAAAGGCAAGTGGTAAAAAAGGAAAGTGGTAAAAAAACCGTGCTTAACCATATGGTTAAGCACCAATTAATCGTAAAAATTTTTGTTCATCCAAATGCGGTTGTTTATTAAGTATATGCGCAACATCAAACAAATATGAATCCTCGTCACCATCATTAACATCGCTAACACAATAAATATATTTTGCACAAAATTCTTCAGACAACGTCTGTGTATGCAATATAGTTTTTATACTAAGATTATTCATGTTTTCCAATAAAGTTTGTTCATCATATTTGTGCGGATTGCGCATAAGGTCAAGGTTGCTTAACATAATATAATATTTTGAAAAAAATAAGGAATTAAGTTAAAAATATTAAATTAAAAATAAGTGCGCATTAAATTTTCTTGTGCTTCTTTATTGCAATACTTTGTCAAAGCTTCTGCAGGAACTTTTGTTTTCATAGTTGTTTCTGTGGCCATTAAAGCCTCTGCTGGAAAATACCATAATTTGGCGGAACTAAGGTCGCCCATTTTTTCATAATGTAAATAAGCAAGTAAATCAAAATCGGATACGGTGTATCTTTTTTTTCCGGTCATAATTCCCCAATGTTTGTCTGCTCTACCTTTTACCTGCACTTTTATAATACTTCCGTCATGTTTTATTATGTCTATATCTTTTCTGGTTTTGCATTTAAGACTATTATTTGCAAGGTTTGCGTTAAATCCTTTATGTTTTAAATCATTTAAAACATAAAATTCTGAAATGGGTGCACATAGTTTTGATAACTCGTTTGTGTTATTATTTTGAATATGGTGCATAAACACTTTTTTAAAAATAGATGTTGCTAAGTTACATTGTTCTTCAAGGACTTTTTCAGGAACTTTTTCAGGGACTTTCTTAGGGACTTTTTCAGGGACTTTCTTAGGGACTTTTTCAGGGACTTTCTTAGGGACTTTTTCAGGGACTTTTTCAGGGACTTTCTTAGGGACTTTTTCAGGGACTTTTTCAGGGACTTTTTCAGGGACTTTCTTAGGGGTTTTTATAATTGTTTTTTTATAATATCTAAGATGTGTTGGGTTGCATTGTTTACACACATGTTTGTTTTTGCAATTATGGACACATACTTTTGTTTTGCAATTGTTTTTACATGTATTATTTATACACTGCGAAGGCACGCAATTATGCACACAATACCCATAACGTTGCCAATCATTAATTATTATATTTCCAATAATTGTTTTTGAAACAGGTTTTTTAAGTTGTTTTGCATTTTCAATATGCACAAATCTTTCATAAAAAGCCTTTAGTGACAAAAAACGTTCACCAGTGTATGTAACTTTTTGTCTATGGTCATCAATATTGGGTCCAGTATATTGTATTATTTTTTGATTACCAACACTAACAACTTTACCAGAATAGTGTGGATATTTGCGTAAACATACGCAGTCAGTAACATTTAGTGTATTCATTGTTTTCGGGGGTTAAATACTTAGGTCTTTAGTTTATTTGGGTCAATCCATTTGCGTAAAAAAAGTGCTCAATTTTTATAAATATAATTTAACCTATATTTTTAGTTAAAAGTTGTTTGCATAATAATTATTAACAAAAATAATTATTATTTATTTGTATCTATAATTTTACATCCTTTACTTAAATTTTCATGAGCCCACAAAGGTTGTAAATTTGTAAAATGAAAACATTTTTGTTGTTCAGTTTCATTTAATAAATTAAATGATGCACACGGTTTTATATGATCAATATGCCACTTTCCATGATTTTCCCAAGTCATTCCATCTTTAAATTTTAATTCCAAATATTTTTTTAAATCGGAAATTGAACATCCTAACAGTTTTATTGTTGAAATATTTTTTTTTAAATTATTGCATCGCAAAGCGGTTAAAAGACGACTTCTAAGTGTTTTTAAAAGTTTAAATTCAGGGTCATTTAGTTTACGTTGCTTTTCATATTTTTTTGCGTTTTCGTTTAATACTTTTCTATTATTTTTTCTCCATTCTGTAAGACATTGTTTGCAATCATTTCTTAAATTGTCCCAGTGAGAATTAGAATAATTATATTCTGTTAGCGGTTTCCAATTTTTGCATTTACAACACGGTTTTCCAGTTATATTATTAATAATTTCATGAGATATTCTGTGTTTTGATGGAATGCCTATGCATTTGTTTTCAATATTGTGTATTTGTTTAATATCTTCCCAACTTTTAAATGACTTGTTAATTAGTTCATTTTCTATTTTAAAAATATAACCTCCTGTTTTTTTTAAACTGCCATTTAAAACCTTGCTAACATTTGAGGCGTAAACACCCAGACTTGTGGCAGCTTCAAGTTGTGAATTAAATTTAATCCAATCGTCGCTGGAATTATATTTTTTTGCATAAACATATGAAACTTGTTTGTTATTGGTTTTATTTTCATTATAAGACTTATTATATAAGGCTACTGTATTTTTATTATTTAACCTCCAAATACGGGAATCATTTCTGCAATTAATACAAGTTTTATATTGCTTATTGCCATTACAATAATCATCTAATAAATTTTCTTTTTTGCATTTGTTACAAATCATTATAATAATAATATAAATATTTTATTTATATTGTTTTACAAAACCAAATGTAAAGTTGACTGTTTTTGCACGTTATAATCCTGCAGCGTTCTGCCATCTTCCAATTGTTTACCAGCAAATATTAAACGTTGTTGGTCAGGAGGAATGCCTTCAACATTTTGTATTTTTTGTTTAACATTCTCTATGGAATCCGAAGGTTCAACATCTAAGGCAATAGTTTTTCCGGTTAAAGTTTTTACAAAGATTTGCATTATAATATAAAAATCACTAAATAAAATATTTTTACATGGTTTTTAAAAATTGATTTGCGCGTGCCCATTTAATTAACTTAACAAAACAACCGTAAACTTAACCCCCCACAAAAAAAATGTCAACCGAAGACCGAATTACCAATTTAGAGGCACAGATTGCTAACCTATCGACGCGCCTGCAAAGCCATGACAGAAAATTTTGCCGCTTATATGAAGTAGTTTATCAGGTTCTTGGACGCATATATAATCGGATTACTGAGTTGGATTATATATACAATTATTGGAATTATATGGTGTTTAACCAGCATCATGACAATTGTATGACCCCGCTACCAAGTACAGGTGGCTATGCATCGGATTCTGACTTGGAAGATGAAGACACTGATGACGACGCGGATTCTGTATAAAGTTGCCAAATACGCATTTTTGCTTCGTCGCCAATTTTTTTTACCAAAGGGTCGTTGTTATAGTTATGTAAATAAATAATTTCTTTAACACCGCTTGCACATAAAGCTTTAAAACAATTTAAACACGGATAATGGGTTATATAAATTTTGGAATCAGCAGTTTGCACGCCACGTTTAGCACAATCTGTTAATGCGTTTATTTCGCTATGCACCGTAGCTTGTTCGTGTCCGTCGCGTATATGGGAAATATGCTGACACCCAGGTAAAAACCCATTGTAACCCATAGAAATAAGTCGATTGTCTTTAACAATTACTGAACCAACATGAAGCCGACTACATGGCGACCTACATGCGGCTAATGTAGCAATAGACATAAAATACTCATCCCAACAAATTCGCTGGTCTTCCATTTATAAATATTTATACACTATTTATTTTCGTAAATAGTTTATATATAAAATGTCAAAAACAAAGAAACTAAAACGCGCAATAACACGTGCACAAAAAATGCATGCAAAATATAAATCGCAGCGGCACCGCATTGGAAGCATAATGAAACCCGCGCACAGTGTTTGGTTACGTAATAAAAGCATTGCTGGGTTATCATCTATGCATAACGACCCGCATGTGTCCGCTGCAAATTCTTTGTTAACGCTAAGAAAAACGCCTATGGCTGAAGCACAATCATTATTAAGTTTAAAAAATAGCCCTAACTATGGAAGTTTAAGCAGCAGCAGCAGCAGCGAAAGCAGCAGCAGTGACGACGATTTTATAGAATATTACAAAAGCAAATATAACCCTCGCGCCATAAATAAATCATTCCGCAAATAAAACATTTAAAGAAAAACGGATGAAAAAGACAAACAATGTCATTGATTTCTAATAGAACGCCTACCCAAAATGAATTATTGCTAGCAAATTTAATGGACTTTTACACAGAAGAAAAATTACAAAAACTAATTAATGTAGTAAATGGAAATTCGCGAATTTCATTGCGAATTATAGATTGGTTTGTAACAAACTACGCTAAAAAAAACTTTACAGTATATAGCATTCCTGCCAAAACTCGTTGCAGCACCGTTATTAATGGAGAGGAAAACATGGAGCGGTTTAAAGTATTTAATAACTATAAGCTGGAGCTAAAAGCATATAATAAATCCAGATTTGACCCCTTTTGTAGGCGCGACCGGATTACAATTCCGGTATCTGGAACAACAGGTATGGTTACAACTATTGGTCAACTTAATTTTTTTAAATGGGCAATAGAAAACCATGTGTTAGAGTATATTGATGAAAATTTTGACGTTATTGAGGCTGATATGAATTCGCGTAATAGTATATCAAAAAAGAAAACGCAACCGGCAAGCCGCAAAGTGTCAACCAGAAAAAAACGCGAGGAATTGTCGGTTTCTGCATGCAAAAGTATTAAAAAAGAGGTTGTTAGTATTGTTGTAAAATTTTAAGGCTAACCCAATATCATCGTTGTTGTTGTTGTTGTGCAACGTTTGGAAATCCAATATCGGTTAACCAACTTGAGGTTTGTAATTTTTTTATAAATTTATTTATAAAAAAACCACAAAAAGTTGTTAATAGTTGCCCGCATCAAAGCATCGCGCAAATACGGTAAGACACCAAATATTTCTCCATATGAAAAGGCATTTTAACGGGTTTAGTAACAATTACTAAAAGATAATTTTTTAATGGTTTTTACGTAGTAATATTATATATTATGAAGCTTGTAAAAAAACAACATACCAAAAAAAGGTGGTCAACAAAATACAAACGCAGTATTAATTGCAAAAAACCAAAAGGGTTTTCACAAAAACAATATTGCAAATATGGGCGCAAACGCGCAATCAACTATTTAGTTAAAAATAAATGTTAAGTTATATGTATATACATGAAACACAGGAAAACCAGAAGAAAACGTGGTAGTAATTTTAAAAAACCAAAAAGGTTTTCACAAAAACAATATGGAGGATACAATCAAATTCAATACGAATTTATAAACGCATGCTACGAAGGAAATTTAAACGAAGCTATTAAAATTTATGAAAACCAAAAAACCATAATTGACGACAATAATACAATTGACGAAGCGTTTAATAATTTGTGTTTTAACATAAAAAAACTTGGCGAAGACGGTATAATAAACGTAGGAAACTGGCTTTTTAAAATTAAACCAACTCTTAACGTAAATCATGGACATGAATATGAAACATCAGTTGATTCTATTATTGAAAGTAACAGTATAAATTTGTTAAAATGGTTGCATGCAATGAAACCAAATGCATTTAATGACAGACTTTACGAAAACAATTTATTACGGCCAATATCAGAAAATTGCAACATAGAAATGGGAAAATTTTTAATTGAAATTTATCCAAATATATTAATTAATAAAAACAATATTTATAGCGCGTTTAATTCTGCATGCGAAAGTGGAAACGAAAATTGCATAAAATATTTGGAATGGTTGCTTACAATTGAACCAAATATTTTAAATAATACTAAATTAATAGACAAAGTGTTTAGTAAAGTATGCAACCCATCAAACTTTACAATAAAGTTTAAACAAACCCTAAATAAAGTTGCATTATGGATTGTTAATAAAAATCCTTTACGATATTGGGTTGAAATAAATATAGTAAAAAGCGGTATACGAAACATAACTGATAAAGACAATACTATGTATGCACTTAGCAAATCTGGTGTGCTTGACCAATTAGACGCAAATACAGTTAGCGATATTGCAAATGAAATAGATGCAAATAAGATTAAGGAGGAAAATACAGAAGAAGAATGGTAAAAACCATTTATAAACCCATAATATAAGTAAATTATATTATGGACATAAACAAAGCCTATCCAAGTTTTGCAAAAAATAATGACCCTCCCTTTAAAATGTATCCCTAATGAAATGCTGTTCAAATCCACAAATTACTTCAACTAATGATGGTTATAAACATCAATGGTGTTAAGAGTGGCATGCACCAAAACCTAGTCTCTGACCAATTTATAATAAACATACAATGCTAGCACTGTTGCGCTGCTTAAAAATATTTGTTGTCCCATATCCATTTCATTAAATGATTTAAACCCTTCAAAACCTTCTGTGCCTTCTTTACCTTCGGCAACAAAGACCGGTTTTTTATTGTTTTTAAAAATACTTGGTCGTGCCTCTATAATTTCGCTCAAAGACACATACTTTGTATTTTCTCTTTTGTTTTTTTCTCCAATATCTTTTTCTTTAATTGTAACTTTTGCGCACCGAGTATCATCTATGGTTGGTGTTGCTCCACCAGACACATCCATTAAAGCGGATTCTAATAATGTTTTGCCCTGATTAAAATCCATAATACTATAGCGCTTTACACGTTCTACCGCAACCCCAGACACGTCAATGCATGTAGAGCCTGTATCTCGTAAGTATACACGCCCCATTGGTTTGTCTTCACTTTCCATAATATGTTTAATGGTTGCAGGTGTTTTTGCCAGATTTTTAAAATTTGGTTCAGATGGACTATATGGATTAGAAAACGACATTTCTTTGTTTTATGCAAAGATATTTATTGCTTTTCCATAATTTTATCTAAAATGGATTGATGCGTGTTTATAATAGTTTCAAGACGGCTTATGTTTTTTTGGTTAGACATTCGATAACATTTATTTATATCAGTAATTGCTGTGCATTGTGAACTTATAGATTGTATTAATTTATCTATAATTGGCATCATTCCGCCGTATGAATAGTATTTTTTAATGCCAGCATTTGATTGCAAATCATTGTCGTTTGGTTTAACACCGTTGCGCAAAATATGCAGTAAATTTGTTTGAACTATGGTGTCTGGGCTAACACCCTCCTCTGTTAAAAACTTAATTTCAACCACTTTGTTTGAATATGGGGTTTTTAGTGTGCGTATTATGTCTATTTGATTATTTACTTTGTCAAATAGTTGCGTTAATTTGGTAGTGTTCTCAATGGCTATATCCATTGTTTCTTCATCTTCTTTGTCGGCCTTTGTATCAGCCGTTGCATCGGTCTTTGCATCGGGTTTTGTATCGGCTTTTGTATCGGTCTTTGCATCGGTCTTTGCATCGGGTTTTGCATCAGCCTTTGTATCAGCCTTTGCATCGGACGACCCAGCATCAGTATAAGATATGGAATCGGTTGCATCTACTTCATTAGTAGAGGCTTCTTCAAATCCTTCTTTGCCCACCTTAAACAGTCCTTGCAATAAAGACGCTGCTAAAACCAAAAAAATAACAATAGATACAATAATTTTTAACAAGTCCATATTACTATATTATACACCATTGAACATTTATTTCAACAGTTTTGCCATAAAAACTTGTTGTTCTTTATGGTAGCAAATTGTAAAACATGGTTTATAAAACATTTTATTAATGTTTATTCTCCAATTTGTCCTTAATCAAGAACAAATCGGAAATCAAACATCTACTTTTATATGAAAATATTACCACTTGTGGCAATATTTTCATACCAGTTATCCAAGCAACTTTGTTGCTTGGATAATAAAGGTTAAACATGCAATTTGCTATTGCAATAGAGCTTACTATAAAACAATGCGCGCCAATGTCCGCTTAAAAATTGAACCTAAGTTTTATTTTGTAAAGAAAAACAAAATAAACAATTTTCTTTTTATTTAACATAACAAAATGCAACGTCCTATTATTATTTCTATTGAAGGCAATATTGGCACTGGAAAATCAACTGTGTTAAACTATATTGAGCAGCAGTTTAAGCAAGAATTAAACACAAGTATATTATTTCTAAAAGAACCAGTAGACATTTGGGAAAGCATAAAGGATGAAGCAGGACAAACTGTTATACAAAAGTTTTATGGCGACCAGCGTAGATATGCATTTATGTTTCAAGTAATGGCATATATTAGCCGTCTTACAATGATACGCGAAGCAATTCGCGCAAATCCAACAGCAAGTGTAATAGTAGTTGAACGCTCACTAAATGCGGACAAAAATATTTTTGTGCAAATGTTGCATGACGACGGCAAAATAGACAAAATGGAGTATGAAATTTATAATCGTTGGTATGCTGAATTTATTGACGACTATCACGTAGATGGTGTTATTTATATGGACACTAGTCCAAAAATTTGTTTAGAACGCGTAAACAAACGTCACAGAACCGGCGAAGAAGGAATTCCGCTTAATTATTTACAACGTTGCTGCGACTATCATACAAAATGGTTTGGTCAAATACCGGACAGACCCAAAGACAGCATTACTTACCATGTTTGGTCGGATAATTATATGATGTCGCTGTTGCACATAAATTCAGACAAAGACGTTAATTACGAAAACGGGGGCGACGATAATGCTAAAATGCGGTTTTCTGATATTAAGGCGTTTATTGGAAACGCATTAATGAAACATACGCAGGTTAAACCTGGGTGCGCGATTTGTTAAGGCGTCTGCGATATGTGCGTTGATGTCGTCTAGTTTTTTTTTGACGCCGTGTGCCAGACGGTTTTGAAGAAGAAGGTTTTGGTCTAGGAATAAAAAAAAGCATGGTATATAAATAAAATTGATTTTTGTAAAGGAATTATTCTTGATTTAATTTAACTATGAAAAATATAAATATTTTTATTTATATTTTTTTTAAACCAAAGTTAGTAACGCAATTAAACTAACAAAAATAATTACAGTAATAAAAGTTTTCGTAGTTAATGTTTATTCTCCTCCCAAGGGGGTCATTAATTAAGGACAAATCGGGCGAAATCAAACATCTATTTTTATACCAGTTATCCAAGCAGACCTTCGGAGCGTAGCACTATGTGCTACGTAACGCACCTTATAGGTAGTTGCTTGGATAATAAAGGTTAAATTCAATCAAGAATAATAAAAAATTACAAAAAAAGGAAGGATTATAAGGAGTAAGTCACCGCAGGTGGCTCCACCTTCTTGGCGCCTGCGGCGCCTTGACCTTGGTTAGTTCCGCTTTGCGCCAAGGGCAAAAGGCGAAGCCTGACGGCTTAAGGCTCGTCCTGCCCGAGCCTTTGGGAACAGTGGACGAAAACCCTTTGGGTTTTCCACCGCTGGCGCCTGCAAGGCGCCTTAGCCCACCCGAAGGGAGGGGCTCTTTCCTTATTTTACATGCGAAACCGTAAATAAATTTGGTAGGCAACTAACCCACCGAAAATCTGTGCGGCAACATAAGGAAGCAACTCTGTGGCAGGTAATTTACCGGCAGACACCATGGCAACACTAACCGCAGGGTTTACATGACCACCTGAACTAGCTTTTGCTAAGAAAATAACTAAAGCTAACGCGCCACCAATAGCCAAAGGATTGCCTGTGGCTAAAATAACATAAATAAAGAAAACAGTTCCAGCAAATTCAACTAAATAGTTATACATTTATAACAAAAGCCAAGAAAATTTTAGTGTTTAACATCGTTATAATTTAAGTTTATAGCGCGCTGTTTTTTAAAACGCAAATAATCCGAACTATCGGCAACAAATTTTGGATTACATGCAGCCGCGGCAATACCAGTGGTATCGCAATTTTGTGTAAAACCAAATCTGCGACCAATAACAGTGCCCATATAACCGTTTGACCCAGGTGCAAATCCGCCACAAGCATAATTATGTCTGGCTAAAAAATCACCAGAATTATTTACAGCACGAAAGGGTGTGATTACGCGACGATATTGGTCTCCGTCACTTCCAGTAAGAACGCCGCGCGCCTGTGCGGTATTCCATCCACGGCGTAATATAGACCGTGTAGTTACAACATCTGTGGATTTATAATTGTTAATTGTTTGTTTAGCAGAATATCCATTATAAGGTCCGCTTAAAACATTAGTTGCAATAGGTGCCATTTATATAAACTTAACAGCGAAAAGTTTCCAAGCATTTAATATATTTAAGCGATGGGTCCGAAAAAACAAAAACCTGAAACACCACCTAATCCAGAATTAGATGAATATATAGACAGTTTAAATCCAGACCCCACTGATTTAATAGGGACATATAAACCGGATTGTGTTCAAAAAATAGGAAATTTTGCATCAGCGGATTCTAGATATTTGTTTGAATATGCCGGCGATGACCGCGAACACCTAAATTGGTTAAAAATTGAGCATCTTTCGCCTAAACTCTATCGAATGCTGCGAGAAATACAAGAGCAAGATGAAGAAGATATGCGTGTGCATGGGCGCAAATTTAAGCACTTTATTTTTTCAAACATAAAATCGGGAACGTTTGGTGCAAAAATAATCGCAACTGCATTAATTGATATTTTTGGAATGCGACTAGGATACAAGGCGGCTAAACATCAACGTGTGTTAAAGAAAGACCCAAATTGGGGAAAAATTACTTTGGTAGACCCAGACGTATTGCGTGCAACAAAAGGTGAAAATTTTTATTTACTTAGTTCGGTTGGGGTTTACGAGCAACCTTTATCGGTTCCCATGCGAAAAGAGATTTTAAAGCGTTTTAATAGCAGACCAGACAACGTGTATGGTGACGTGGCACGTATTATAATTATGGACGCTGGATTTAAAGAGGGAATTGACTTGTTTGACATTAAATATGTGCATATTTTTGAACCACAAACCACATTAGCTGACCAAAAACAGGTAATTGGGCGCGGAACGCGCACATGTGGTCAAAAAGGGCTGGATTTTCACCCAACAAAGGGGTGGCCGCTTTATGTAAACATTTATGACAGTGTGTTTGATGCTGGAACTGAATTTAAGTTTAATGATGCAAAAACAGTGCATGAACTTTATTTAAAATCCATGGGTATTGATTTGCGAATGCTTAATTTGGCGGTTGATATGGAGCGGGTTTATATATCGGGGGCAGTAGACCATGATTTAAACAAAAACATACATGAATTTAGCACAGTAGGTGGGGCAAAAGCATCGGCAAATGCAGTTGCCGTGGCTTGTCAAGAAGGTGCCATACGCGGATTAATATTGCCTTATGATTACAAGGAAGCACAGCGTATAGTAAATGAGGAATTTAAAGACTTAAAATGGGAAAAACCGGAAATGAAAAATTTATGTGGAGGTGCGAGCGACGCCAACGACGACGACGAAGAACAAAGCGGTGGCGGATTATTTGACTGGTTTTCTTCACAACCAAAAGAAAACCCTGAACCCCCTAAAGAAAAAAAAGGGTTATTTGACTGGCTGTTTAAACCAAACGCGCAACCATCTTCCGAACAACCTGTTCAACCGGCACCAATGCCTGCGCCTGTGCCAGAAAAACCTATGCCTGCGCCAATGCCTGAAAAACCAATGCCTGCGCCTGCGCCTTTTTCAAATATTTTAAAAAGCGGCGGCGCACCATCTGTTATTAACTATAATTCTACGCAAAAATTCATTAGTGAATTTTTTAAACCGTCGTTAAATCGCAAAGGTATGCTGCTAAGTCATTCAGTGGGGACGGGAAAATGTCATGCACGTAACACACCAATAATAATGTATGACGGTTCTGTAAAAATGGTGCAAGACATTCAAGTTGGCGACCAGCTTATGGGAGATAATTCTAAACCAAGAAATGTATTATCGCTGGCAACAGGAACAGATATGATGTATCGTATTGTTCCAACAAAGGGAGACCCATATATTGTTAATTCTGAACACATTCTTTGTTTGAAACCAACAAACACAGGAATTAAATATATTAAAAACGGAAATGCAAAACCATATTGCGCAACATGGATTGATACAAAAACAATAAAAATAAAAAGCAAATATTTTTTAAATAAAGAGGAAGCAGAGGAACATATTGAACGAATTCAAAAAGAAAATAATGTTATTGAAATTGAAGTAAAAGAATATTTAAAACTTTCAAATAGTATAAAAAATAATATAAAAGGTTATCGCACAGGAGTAGAGTTTGCATCAAAACCTGTAAATTTTGACCCTTATATTATTGGATATTGGCTTGGTGATGGGTCAAAACGTGACCCTGTAATTACGTCACAAGATTCAACTGTTTTACATTATATTCATCAAACCGTTTCTAAAATGGGATTACTGCTTAATTATCAAAGTCAATATGATTATCGTATTTCATCAACAGATGGAAATAATGTATTTTTAAATGCTCTAAAAAAATATAACTTAATAAACAACAAACATATTCCATTAGATTATCTTGCAAATAATAGAGAAACACGACTTAAAATATTAGCAGGATTAATTGATTCTGATGGTTACTTTGACAATATTGGTAAGGGGTATGAAATAACTCAAAAATCAGATACTCTTGCAAATAATATACTTTATTTATGTAGGTCATTGGGCTTTGCTGCATATAGCAAAAAATGTGAAAAATCATGTAAACATAAAGAAAATACGTTTACTGGCGTTTATAATAGAATATTTATAAGTGGAACTGGTCTTGAAGAAATACCATGTAAAATTCCTAGAAAACAAATTCATGAAAAACGACTAATCAATAAAGATGCGTTAGTTACAGGAATTAAAGTAGAACCTCTTACCGAAGACACTTATTATGGATTTACATTGGATGGAAATAATCGCTACTTGCTGGGTGATTTTACAGTTACTCACAATACATGCAGCGCAATTGCAGCGGCAACAAACAGTTTTGAAACAGAAGGATACACAATTTTATGGGTAACGCGCACCACCCTTAAAAACGACATTTGGAAAAACATGTTTGACCAAATATGCAGTGCAACAATTGCCGATGCTTTTAAAAAGGGGTTGGTGTCCGCAGCAGAACTAGAAGACCCTAAACGCAGAATGAAATTGCTTAGCAAGGCGTGGGCAATAAAGCCTATGTCTTATAAACAGTTTTCCAACTTGGTTTCTGGCAAAAACGCGTTATATAAAGCCCTTGTAAAACGAAATGGGGCAGCAGACCCTCTTACAAAAACCCTGCTTATAATAGACGAGGCACATAAATTATATGGCGAGTCTGATTTATCTGCGATTGAACGTCCGGACACAACTGCGTTATATGAAAGCGTGATGCGGTCATATGAAATTTCAGGAAAAGATTCGGTGCGACTGCTACTAATGACAGCAACCCCAATAACAACAAGCCCTATGGAATTGGTGCAATTAATAAACCTTTGTCGCGAAAGAACTGATAAAATAGAGGATAATTTTAATTTGTTTGCAGAAACATATTTGAATAGCGAAGGTATGTTTACAAAAGCGGGTGAACGTCGATTTTTAAATGAAATTGCTGGACATATTAGTCATCTTAACAGAGAAAAGGATGCACGCATGTTTTCACAGCCGGTTATTTCATTTGTGCGTGTGCCTTTATTGTCCGAACCCTACTACAACCAATACGACCCACAATTGGTTCGCGGTATTGCCCAAGCCCGCATGGCGGCTATTAAAAAACGTGTTGAAAACAACAATGAAAATATTATGGCATTTAACCTATCCAAAACAGAAGAGGCCGCTATAAAAGGAACCTGTGAAACATATGAAGAACCACGTGAACAAAAGGCATGTAAACAAATTGTGCGTAAAACCTTGAAAAATATTAAATCGCATATTCGTGATACTAAACGTATTTTACGCGATGAAAATAAAGCTGTGCGCGAAGAATACAAGGAAATAAACAATTCTATTAAAGAAAAGGTTGCAAAAGCAAGGGAAATGGTGAATGAGCGAAAAGCATTTTATGATGAAAAACGTGCGTCAAGTCGCAGCAGCCGCAGCAGTCACAGCAGCCGCAGCAGCAGCAGCCAAAGTTCGTTATCATCTGAAAAAAGGTCATCTTCATCCTCCGCATCAAAAGGTGGTGGATACGAAACAGATGAGGAAGAAGAAGCACGTAAGGCAGCTGCATTAGAGCCGTTTTTTGCTGCTGAAAAAAAACCCATATTTGGACTTGACGATGACTATCAAAAATATAAACAATCTGTGTTTTACAATATTAAAGAAAAGTGCAAATTAAAACCAAAACGTGCTACGTTTAATAATTATCCAAAAATTCAAGAACATTTGTCAAATATTAGTGCCTATGAAAACAGCATTAACCAAAACAAGACGGCGCTAAAAATGGAACGCAAAAACGCAGCAACGCGACTTAAAACTATGAAACAAAATACACTTAAAAAGGGGTTAAACCCTATTGAGCGGGCTACTATGTTACAAGAAATAAAAAATGAAACACGAAAAATTCGCAGACATTTTAAACAACGGGCACAACAAGTAGCGCTTATTAATAAAGATATTAATGAAAGTATTAAAACGCATAAAGGCCAAATAAAGGAATATAAAAAAACACTTGAACACGCATATAAAAAAACAAAACGTCTTAAATTAAAATTAGAAAAAAAACGTCGTCGCGAATCTTTAAAATTAGGTAAAACATTGGATGAGTTAAATGCCGACGCAATAGAGCTAAGTGACGAATTTAAAACAAAACAACGGGAATTGCGCGAATTTATTGACGAAAACCGTGAAGCAATGATGCGTGATATAACACATGATGTTGGTGAAGTTAAAGAAATGGCGGAAGCCACGTTAAGAATGAAGGAGGCGCAAGCACAAGCAAAGGCAGAAGAACGGGCTAGAAAGGCCGAGGAAAAGGAAGAAGAACGGGCTAGAAAAGAGGCGGAAAAAGCTAGAAAAGCCGAAGAAAAAGCCGAAGAAAAAGCCAGAAAAGCCGAAGAAAAAGCCAGAAAAGCCGAAGAAAAAGCCAGAAAAGAGGCGGAAAAAGCCGCTAAGAAAAAGGGATAATTCCAAAAATGTTTTTATTGTTTTATAAAATAATAAAAACTTATTATAAATCGGTCATTTTTAACCCACTATTGTAATGTAGTGGTTCACCATTTCTAACAAACCCTGTTGGGCAATAAAAATTTCTGTTATTTTTTCTTGTTTTTTTTCTTAAACCACCAACAACATTGTTTGTAATATTAGACAATTTTATTACCCAATCAAAGTTAGAAAACACCCGCCTTAAATAATAGTCCATAAATTCTTTTATCCATGGACGCAACAAACGACATCTATCATTTTTTGGTATTGCGTGAAAAAACTCACTATATGTGTTTGTTGGTAAGTAATACATTTCTAGTTCTTTATGAATTGCAGGCGGCGCCCTTACAATCTGTAAATATTTTACAAAGTCACTAGGTTTTTCACTTGGGTCGTTTAATAGTTTGGATACACGTTCTTTATATGCAATATGTTTTTCAGTGTTTTGTTGAACCGCTTTAAAATGTTTTTCATACCATGTTTCACCGTTGTATGCAATAGACAAATAATACAATGGCATTGGAACCAAATTTGTTCCTTTTTTTCTAATACGCGTTTTATTTTTTTCAATATCTTCCTCTGTTCCACATTCAATGGAAGACATGTCATCAAAAGCAACTTCAACTAAATGCGGATAAAGCTGTTTTATATATTGCAACAAAGTTTTAACCATAACAATAGAGCCAGTTCCTTTGTCAAGCACATTACCAATAGAACATTGTTCGTCATACATTATATGTGGCATATTAGCTGATGTTGCAACATTGTTTGTAAAATTAACAGATATATTTGCACAATCTGCTATATTTCCACCTATTTTATATGTTTTATTTATAATAGTATCATTCCATGCATTTACGGTTTCTGTAATAATAAATAAATATTTTCCAACACAAACTTCCATAATATATTATACAAACACGACCTGACCTTGGCAATAAACCACTTCAAATAACTACATAAAAAACATGTAATTAACCTTTATTATCCAAGCAACTATGTTGCTTGGATAACTTGTATGAAATTATTACCACTTGTGGTAATAATTTCATATAAAAGTAGATGTTTGATTTCCGATTTGTCCTTAATTAAGGACAAATTGGAGAATAAACATTAAACCGGCAAATGTTTAAAACCGTTTGTGTATAGAAACAAACACGTCTTGCAGTTTTAGTGCGGCCTCGCGAAACAAAGCTTTTACAACAATTTTGTCAGCGGGTTCTTTAAATGCAATGCGCACACGACTATGCGTATCATGCGGATGCATTTTTTTAAATCCGCAAAAACTTAGTGTTTTACGGCCTTCAAAATAAGTGTCATACAAATAAAATTCCAGCGACTTTCCCAATGTATAATCTTCATTTTCCAAAATAACGTCATAACAGTTTTCCATAGTGGTTTTATGGCTGGACACTTCTGTTGCCAAAATAGGAACAATATTTGCATCTAATGCTTCTATAAAGTTTAATAATTTACGTTGCATAACAGCGCACGCTTTTTTAACAATGTCTGCGCAACTAAATACCCCAACACTTTGTAAAACAAAATCAAAACTATTTTCAACATAATAACGTTCGGCGTCAAGCATGTTAAAATTTCTATGCGCAAACTCTATTTCCGCCTTGGACGAACCATCAGCAGCCATTTTGTCAGCAATAAGTGTCCACGCTTGTGCGGCTTTAGTTGCATCATTTGTAAAAGAGTAAGCACATTTGCTAACAACGTTAAACATACTATTTGTATCTACGTTTGCCACGCTAAACTCACAACTTAACTTTATATGTTCACCGGGTATTTCGGCAGAGGGGGATGGGCGCAATCGAACAAAATCAATATGTTGGCCAGTAAGTTTGCATGGAGGAAATATTTTGCGGGTTTCCTTTTCAGTTAAGTAATTGCCAGTTTCTTTGTTTTTTATGCGAAAATCTTTTGTAGTTACGTAAACAATATGGTCGGTGTCGTTTTGCACATCCAATTCCATAATATATTTGTTAGGCAGCTCGTTAAGGTCTGTGCTATGTATAGGAATGCAACTAAGTCGTTGTTTTACAATTTCATTATGAAGACGACACGTATTTACATAAATAGTGCATTGATTGTCATTGTATGTTTCTGTGCGAAACACAACTGTGTCAATATCATTTAATATAATACGGCGAAGTGCATTGGCTAAACTAACATTTATACCAGATATGCGAAATCTAAAAATGTCTTGGTCTTCAGTAATATCAGATACGGCAGGGTTCATTGTTTAATAAAAGTAGAGATTTTTCTTTATTTGATTTATTTATTAACAACAAGTTAAATTCAATTTTTTACGCCTAAGCAGCCAACGGCCTTTGCATAAAAAAACATTAACTTAAAAATTAAACTTAAATAATAAACTTAAATACAAATATATTATGTGTGTGTGTTTTTCAAAGGTTTGCGTCTTTACGCTTGTCCAAAGGTTCGCGTCTTTACGCTTGTCCAAAGGTTCGCGTCTTTACGCTTGTCCAAAGGTTCGCGTCTTTACGCTTGTCCAAAGGTTCGCGTCTTTACGCTTTACCAAGCATCGACTTCTTCGGCATCTGAACCAAAGGTTTCATAATTAAGATGGTCGCGGCTATAATCTTCAGCCATAATACAAGACGCCTCTAACTTGGCATCATATGCGTCGCCATTAATCTCCATAACAGTCGGGAAAACAGTAGTAGTAGTATTCATTTCGTAAATAAATAATTGGTTTAAACAAGATAAAATTATATTTTGTCTTTCACTACAAGGCAAAAAAAGGGTTCAATTTTAAGGAAACTAATATATTCTTTTTAAATCCAATCATAAAGAACCTTCAAAAATCTTATAAAAACCCTTAAAATTCCATTATTCTTTATGATAGCAATTTGTTAAACACGGTTTTACAAATTATTTTATTAAAATGCAACCATCGGCTTTTTAGGGCGTCCACATGGAGCCACCATAGGTGGCTTACCGCACGCCTTGTAGGGAGCACATTATAAAAAACTTTGATAAAAACCCTTTATAACTTAATGTTTTTCCATCCAATCATAAAGAACCTTCAAAAAATCTTACAAAAACCCTTAAATTTCCATTATTCTCTATGGCATTAATTTGTTAAACACGGTTTACAAATTATTTTATTAATGTGCATTCTAAAGGTGCTTTCTAAAGGTGCTTTCTAAAGGTGCTTTCTAAAGGTGCTCCCTTCGGTCGCACCTTGTAAAGAACTTTAATAAAACTCTTTATAACTTAATGTTTTTCCATCCAATCATAAAGAACCTTCAAAAATCTTATAAAAATCTTACAAAAACCCTTAAAATTCCATTATTCTTTATGATAGCAATTTGTTAAACACGGTTTACAAATTATTTTATTAATGTGCTTTCTAAAGGTGCTTTCTAAAGGTGCTCCCTTCGGTCGCACCTTGTAAAGAACTTTAATAAAACCCTTTATAACTTAATGTTTTTCCATCCAATCATAAAGAACCTTCGAAAATCTTATAAAAATCTTACAAAAACCCTTAAAATTCCATTATTCTTTATGATAGCAATTTGTTAAACACGGTTTTACAAAATCAATTTGCGCGTCCTATTAATACAAGGCGGTCCCATTGCCCCATAAAAATCGGGAGCCATTTTTCCAGTAACTATTTTTAAATCGGTTGCTCCACCTAATTTTTTATGTCTGCAAATAGTGCGCGGACTTTTACCAATTTTGTTTGTCATTGTATCATAATGGTCTGTCATAATACGTTTTGCCGTGGATACCGATAAAGGTGCTTTGTTTAACAAATAATCCATGCGTAGCCACCGCGCCCCAGTTTGCGATGACGGGTCAGAGTGCTCGTCATGTGTTGTTTCTAACATTTGCATAACCTCTGTGCCTGCCTCATTTGATGCATGAAACAAACCATTTGTTGTGCGCTTTATTCCATGATGTTTTAATCCATTGTCTAACATCATTATTTCGCCGGTTTTAGTATTACCAAGCAACCATGTGCATGCGTAATCGCCGGCAGACGCCGTTGTCATTATGGAAACAAAGTCATCCAATGTATTTGCAAATTGCATGGCTTTGCGCACCCGAAGAAAATATGGAACACCTGCGCTAAAGTCCGGTTGGTAATTAAGATTTGTAATAGTGGTTTCGCAACCAATAATGCCGGTTTTACACAAAAACCAGTCGGTGCTGCTACATACTAATCCAGCTGCGGTTTGCATGCGAAATCCAGACCCCGTATCCGGACTAACGTCCATAATTATGTTAAACAGGCGTCCAGACATGTAATCCGAATGCGTGGAATGTGCCATTAATATGTCTCCGTTGGCAGTTGCTGAACCGGTTGCAATAAAGGCGCTGCATCTTATATGGGGTTTTTCATAATAGGTGGCCATAGACAAGTATCCATTCCATGCAACTAGCCAATTATATGATACACCGGCGCCTTCAGAAATGCCGCGTAATTCTTCTTTTATAAAGGTATATTCAGATTTCTCTAATGCGGGGTTGATTAAACGTTTGCAATCCTCCAAATATTGGGAAAACGCAATTTTAAATTCGGTTTTTACAAGATGTTTTAATACGCGCGCCACGGTTTTAAAACAAGGTTTTAATGCACGGCCATGCTGTAGTCCAATTTCATGTGGACTGCCAGATACGACTACATGTTTCCATATTTTGCCCATTTACAAAATATAGAGATTATAATATACCATTTTCTTTTTCACAATGCCGATTGTTTCGCTTGGTTTTACAAATATATTTTGTTGGCTCTACAAGAAGCCCATTTTGCTGGGCAGTCATTAATTTTTTTAAATATTCAGGGTCAGTGCGTTCCATTTCCAACACTGAATTAACACCGTCGTTAAATCGTTTATATGCGTCCGGATTTCCTTTAAGTGAACTTGCAAAAAACTCTTTTACTATTTTATCCAATTCTTTGGCAGGCGGTAAATTCCATTCATGTTGTATAGGAACTATGCCAAGACGTTTTATGGGTTGTGACATATTACCTCCTCCTATTACAAAGAAAGACATTATTTCTTTAATCGGTTTGTTAAACCGTGTTTCATATGCCGATATATATGTGTTTTGCACAACTTCATGGTTTTTAGTAAACCATTCAAATATTTCAAACAAATTTTCTGGAAATTTTCCGTATTCTTCGCGCAACAATGTTTCTAAATCGTTTGATTGTTCATCTACTTTATCCGACAATCCAAAATCAATAATAATTGCTCGGCCAAAATCGTTGGTATCAAAATAACTATATTTTTCATGGATTAATACATTTTCAAAATGAAAATCGTTGTGCATATATCCAAATTGATGCATACGGTTTAATTCATACAGCGCCATTAGTTTATAAATTTCAAATTGTGGTGAATGTTTTAGTGACTCCAATGTTTTATATCCTTCCATAAATTCCATTGCAATAAAGCCAACATCGCCTTGCAAAAAATCGCGAACTACGTCTGAGTTTGCATTTGCAAAATATTTTTTAACAGCTTCTGTTACAGGATTGTGGTGTGAAAAGACAACGCATGGGCATATTGGCTCCAATAAAGAATTGTCTGAATACAGAGATTTTATATATAAATCTTTTTGTATTTGGGTTTCCCGAATAACGTCATCTACCAATGTTATTTTATAATTACCAGAAAATCCCCTTTTACTGCCAACTTTAAACAACTTAAATAAAATTTGTCTAACTTCACTATTAAACAAATTCGTTCGAACTGTCCTATATGGACTTTTTATGTCAGCGTTTAACGTGGCTAATACTTGTAGTCCAGATATACCTGCCTTGCTAAATAGTTGAAATGTTGAATTTTGAATAAAATAAATTATTGCATTTGTTTGATTATATGTATTTACTATGCGAACACCCCCTTTACGTGTTTTTTTCATTTATTTTATAACTTAATATAAAATAATTGTGATTTAGCTTACGTCATATGCATTGGACACAAAATGCGTTGAAACATAAACCAATTATCAAAACAGTCATTGTTTTCTAAAAACAAAGTAAACCGGTCTATGTTTGAAAAAATACAGTCCGCCAATATAATTTGGTCGTCTTTAACCAAATAATTGTTTTCAAAATATAATTTTAATTTGTCGTCATATGTTTTTGCCCACCATATAATATTGTTTTTATGCAAGAAAAAAAACCCACCCGCTATTGATTTTTGATTATCAGGTATTGGCGTAGCAGGTAGGCCAACATTGTTACGCAATTGAATTAGCTGATATAACGCGTTTATATAATCCTTGTTATTTTGAACACAAGCATAACATATTTTATCGTTATTATTTGTAAAAACCGAATGGGTGGTTCCCCAATTGTTAATTAAACTTGTGTGCAGGTCGTTGTCTCTATTTCTAAAATAACCAATATCGCACCAACCATAAAAATCTGTGTCAAAATACTTATTTTCAAAGGTTTCTTTTACAAATTGTATTTTTTCAGACCAAATCATATTAAGTTCCCAACATGTTATGTCGTTTAATAAAACATTTTTTTCATGGTTTAATATCCAATAATCTTTATATTTGTAGTTATAAAATTCATTCAACGGTTTAATAACAATCTTAATATTTGGATTTTGTTTTGTATTAATATATGCAACGCTGTTTTCGTCTGTATAAATAACTAAATAAAAATTATTAACAATTGAAATAAAATTATTTATCCATGCAACATAGTTTTCAGGGCAAAATTTAGATTTTATGACATAAAAACAGCTAGATAACGTAAGTAACATATAATTCGTAAATAAATAATTATATAAACATTAACGCCAGCACAATAAACATAAGTGCAAATGGTAATAAAACTAAAAACCACGACAACATTGGCACCCCCGCTTTACATATAAGATTTAATATCCATGTCCACAACAGTATTACCATTAATTGTATTCCAATAACTACGTAGGTGCCTACGTTTGATACATCACATGTATAATCCCCTAAACAAAATATTGTTGTATTTCCTGTGTTTTGAAAAACCATTAATACAAACCCGATTAACGAAAGTATAAGATAAACATATGCCGGTGTGCACAAATTCATTTAATTATACTATTTACTACGATAAAGATATTTGCGCGATTTGTTACCGCCGTGCATCATTCTTTGAACGTCCACTGCATAATCATTTAAAGGATAAATGCTGCGCGCAGGCACTGCGTTAAACGCATCTCCGCCGCGCATTTTACGACTTTGTCGCCTTTTACTGCAACCAGTTTGTTTTATTGAACGTTTTTTGTAAACCATACTATAAAAAAACAGAATATATTTATTCAATATCTACGTGAGTAAGCATGTGACGCCGGCAGCACGGATTATATAAACGCAACATGTCTAACACTTCAGCTTCAGGCGTTTTTTTTGCATTGGTTTCTGTTAAATATACGGTTCGCTTTATTGTGGCGCCGTCCTTTTCTAACTTACGTTTTCTAACTTCATCTAAATAAAAGCGATATTTGTCGGCTAATACCGCTCCGCAGGTAACACATTTAACAGGAATAATCATGGTTTATAAAGTGATTAAGTATATTGTTTTTAATCACTTTATAAGATTGTTTTATTTGGGTTCAATTTTAAAGGGAACTCGCCTCCCGAAGGGAGCGGCTCTATCCCTTTAAATCCCATGCTTTAACTTTTATGCCTTTAGACCCCATGATTTCACCGTGCGTTTTCGTCTTTGTTGCCTGCGTTTACGTTTTTTGCTTCCACCTGCCGGTGCTTGTTGCGTAAACATAACTTGCATTTTTAAATTGTCCCCACTAAAAATTTTACGGTTGTTGGCTGTATATTCTGATATTTGAGTGTTGCCGTTGGCTTGTAAATCACCCGACCTTATAACAGCCCCGCCAAAAACAATTCTAAATGAAACCGCGTCCGGTTTATAAGTTATTATTTCATCATACAATTCCTGTAGTGTGTTTTGTAATCCAACGGTCAACGGATATGTAGTTCCGTTTATCATAATACTTAAAGTCGGTGTTGCGCGTTTTTCAACAGGGGTTTCTTCTTGAACCATAGTTCGTTTATTAGAAGTATGTTTAATAGGAATTACTGTATAAGGTTGTTGAAAAAATGGTTTTCCTTGAGGGTCTGCTTGGCAATGGTCTGCACTAGCACTTTGTAACCCCATTAGCCATGCTTGACTCATCATTCCAAAATATGGTTGCTGGTATGCAATTTCAGTTAATTTAAAATAACGTTTACCAGATGCACATAAATCCAATATTATATCCGCACCAATTACGCCAGATGAAATTCCAAAAAGCGTTAATGATATATACACATTTTGCACAATATCGTTATCCGCATTAAACGTGCTTAAGTCTTCTATAACGCGTCTGCATCCGTGTTTTAATTGATTTATGTCTGTTATACATTTAATTAAAAACTCTATTGTGGTTGCATACAATCTGTCCTGATATAAAAAAATAATATTGTGTGATTGCAATGCCTCTTCAAAATTCATTTCAGCGGCTTCTAATGCGGAATATACTGGAATGTTTACATTTATTTGTTCGTCAGTTTCACTTGCTAACATAGTAATAATACGACCAAGTAAAGTTTTACGAAGTTCTAAAAAATCTTTTTTGGGTTTTGTTTGATTTGCAATATAGCTATTAATGCATGCAGTTAACCATGTATAGTGTTGTTTATCATTGCAATGCAAATTATTTATTGTTTTTATGTTTGAAATATATGAAGAAAAAGCCTGTTTAATAGACGTTGAACTGGACATGTTAAACTTAATAATACTTTCAACTTCATCGTCCCATTTATTTAATAAACAGTAACATAATGCATCCATTTTATACATGTTTAATTTAAATATGGTGTGTATATGAAAACCTTCTTGAAACATTATTTTTACAGTTTCATGTAATTTGTTTTTACAGGCATTTAATAAAATAGTGCCTGTATTATTATTAACGTTATATTTATTATTACCCTCGTATTCAAAACTAAAATATAATTTAACTTTTTGGGATACATCAAGCATAATGTTTTGAACTCCATTTAAATAATATTTAATGTCCTTTTCTTTAGACTTTATTAAATGAACCATGCGGGCACATAAATTATCAGAACCCATATGATTTGTGGCATGCACTAAAGCATTTCCAGTGCGATTACAACAATATTCTACCATTGAATTGCCACCGTCTAATAATTGCATTGCTGCACTAAAATTGCCATTTACGCAGCATCTCATTAATGGCGTATACAAAGCATTTGCATAAATTACCGATGCAGGTATGCCATGAAATTCCGGCGATGTTTTTCCAATAACGGTTGGCAAAATATTTGTATAGTTTTTGTAACATGCATGCCATAATACAGTTTTGTTGTCGGGGGGCACTTCGTTAAAAAAATGTTCTGGAAAATGTAGAAATTTGCTTAATATGGTTTCCGATTGCAATGCTGCATAATGAATTGCATTATATTGAATATCGCTTTTATGTTCAACCATGGTTAAAGCGCTTGCCGATGATAATAAATAATCTACAAAATTTGGGCAATTATATTTACAGGCCAGTTGTAAATAATTTAATTGTTTACTGCCTTCAAATAATATGTCTAGCGCAGTTGGATACATTTGAAATAATTCCGTAATTTCATTATCCATGCCGTCCGTAATCATATGTTCATACAAAATTGAAATATTTGAGGTTTCCAGTCCTAAAAAATGAGGTATATTATGTCTTTTATAAAACTGTATTGTATCAGAAAACGTATTTTTATATTTTAGTAAATTAGTTATTGTATTTAATACATAATTCTGATTTTCTACAAATTCACCAGAGTATATTGCCTGATTTATAATTGTAAACATTATGTTAATCCAAAAATTATTGTGCATGTCTAAACATGTATTAAAATTTTGACGTTTACTATACTCTAATGCAATTGCAATAAAACCTTGCATAAAAGCAATAAAATAGCTTATACAAGTTTGTTTATTGTTATAACTTTTAATAAATGCAACTATCATGTATGTATAATTTTTTATGGGTTTGCCATTATAAATAATTGTGGCTACGTTGTTATTTAACCAAGTTACAATTTCATTTCGTTTTTTTTGCAAAATAGCTCCTAATGTATACGTTGATGGAAATCTAAAGGGTATATTATTAATTGCAACACCCACCTTATCAATTTCACAAAAATCATTGTTTAAAAATGTAAGGATTTCCTCTAAAAGTGTGTAATTAAACGGGCTATTTTTAATTTTTTCTGTTAACGCAACAAACTCTGGGGTATCTATGCTCATTTTTATATAAAAATATATATATATATTTATTATTATATGTTTGCATCTTCAATTAACACATTATCGTCATTTTATAAGTATTCATTTACAGGAAAAATATTGGTTGAAGCAGCAAATTTAAGCAATAATATTAAACAAGCAACGTTTACTTATTTAAGACAATCTACGACCATAACAGACACTAAAGGTTATGGCACATGGAGTTTTTTTGCAAGCAATGTGTTAGGCAATGACAGTATAACAGGCAGCAGTAGCTCAACTTTATGGCAGGACACCAAACAATTAACATATAATACGTCAAATCCCAATATACCTGTTGCACACTATACATTTGACATAAATAAAACAAATGGAAAAACTGTATATGATGAAATAAATGGTAGTCAAGGAATTATATTAGCAAATGCAACAATCGTAAACGATAATAATTATTATGACGTAAGTGGCGTAAACCCTACATATCCCGTGTATGGCCAAGGATATTTACGTATGAACGGCTTAGCAAATTCATATGCATCTTTATCGCCGGTATATACAGGCGCAAACGGGGTTTCGTTTTCATTTTGGTTTAGGTTAAACACCTTGGCAACTGCAAATCCATATATTTTTCATTTAACCGATGCTGCTACTGGAAATATAAATCCTATAGAATTACGAGTGGCAAATGCAACAACATTGTCTTTTACTGCAAATTTAAGTGCTGGGACACAAACCATTACATTACCAGCAACAATTATAGATTCGGTTTGGCGGCATTATGTAATATCCATAGATCGCGTATATGGAAATACATATGTATATCAAAATGGAACAATTGTTGGAACCACTGAAAGCACTGGACAAAAATACCCTTTATCAATGGTTCGAAAATATTTTACAATTGGAAGACAAATAAACGCAGTAACGCCCGGATTAGACGCTGGCGTTGGCGAATTTCGCGTTTATAATAAATATTTGACGCAACTAGATGCAACGGAATTGTATTACAGTTACTCAAACATAAATAATTCCGTTTTGTCATTTCCAATGACACCTGCATCTTATACCGCAAATACTATTTATGACGAAACTGGCACAAAGGCGCTTACATTAAATGGTGGAGCAACGTTTACATCTACAACCGGTGCAGTTGCAACAAGTTATGTTTCACTTAATGCCGCAGCGGCTTCGCAATATATAAGTTTTCCCGCATTTCAATCTGGCGCAGAAGGGGTTACCATTTCCACGTTTTTTAGGTCGGTTAGCAATTCTACAAACGCAGTTATTTTTGATTTAAGTGGCGACATAATTGGACAAATCGGAACGTCCGGTAATTTTTTATTAACAGTAAATGGTACCGCATATCAAACTGCCATTGCAATAAACAACAGTGTTTGGAACAATATTGTATGCACTTTTACATATAACTGGAGTGGTAATGGCAATGCAATATGGCGAATTTATTTAAATGGCGCATTAAGTATTACTTACAACAGTGCAACTGCTGGTTCAACATATACATATTATCCACCCATTTTACTACGTGCAACAAATGTGTTTGGAAAAAGCGCGGCCAGTAACACAAATTGGTTTAATGGCGAAATTGGGGACATTCGCATTTATAACAGAACGCTTTCAATGTTGGATGTGCAGTGTTTATATTATACAATTACAAAAGATGCGCGACTATGTCACATACCAAGGGCAAATACGTTGCGCTACACATTGGATGTTAATAAAACCTTGGGAACTACGTCATATGAGGCGGTAAATTCCGCAAGAACAGTTACACTTTCAAATAGCAATATGTTAATAAATAGTGTTAACCCATTTGGAACACGCGGATATATGGATTTTGCAAATACATATAATGCAACCATAAACACAGATATTAGTTTTGGACAAACTCGAGCATATAGCATATTAATGAAAAAACCGGTATCAAATACACATGAAGTTATATTAAATTATGGATTACCAAATTCTACAAGCAGTTATTTTATATTAGGAACACTAAATAACATATTCTATTTAACAGCAAATGGAAACAATTCTGGAATTGCGTTTGGTGCTAACGGACCAACATGGCAAGGTGTTACTAATTCACTTTCAAATTCAAACCTTAGTGGATTTACTGGAGGAGATATTGCATTAACAGCAGATGAATTAACAATGGTATTTACAAGTGGTTATAGCACAAGTACGGCTAAAGGTGTGTATTTATCTAAGTATTTAAGATCACCATATGTTTCATATGTTTCAACTAATATTGGATGGTCAACACCTCAACAAATTGGTGGAACATCATTTTTATACTTACAAAATGTTGCAATGTCATGTTCGGCTGAAATAATTGTTGTAACACAACGCGGTGGATATGTTTATACGGCTATTGGAAATGGAACAACATATACCACTTTTACGCAAACCGCGGATACAACATCCAGAACATATACTGGACTAGGCATGACTGCAAATGGTTCAAAAATTGCATGTTCTACAAACGAAGGAGGAACGTCTGGTGGAATATTAATTGCAAACTGGAACCCGTCTTTAAATAATTATGATGCATTTACACAGGTTATTACAAATTCTACCGCTGGATATAATACTCTTTGTTTGTCAATTGATGGATATAAATTGGCATATTCAAGTGGAACAACATTTTATTGGGCAACATGGAATGGTAGCACATATGTGCAAAACGGAAATACATTTTCAGGGCCAGTTGGCACAACCGCTTTAAATATGAAATTTACATTAGACACAAACATTATTATAATGACAACTAATAATGCAACTTCTGCATTTTATTTTTCAAATATTATTACAGATGGCACAAATTATAATACATTTACGATTTTAACCAACGCAAATATTCCAAAAAGTGCAAACTTTACTGGACTTCATTATACTCCAAACAATATTATGTATATAAGTGTTGATAATTCAATGGTTTTTTATAGAAATGAAGCATATTTTGGAGAAAGATATCGTCAGCATTCATTTACAAAAATAACAGACACAAACTGGCATAATTATGTGTATCAAACTTCTGGTGGAGCATATGCATACACAATGTTTTTAGATGGTGCAATTTTACCAAGGTATATGTCAATGGGAAATCAAGACAATGAGTATATAACAGTATCCATGACACAAAATTATTTGGGAAAAGGTGCATTTGCGCCGCTGTCTACGTTTACCGGCCAATTATCCGACGTGCGTTACTATAACGCGGTATTAACAACTAGGGAATTAACAGACCTTTCTAACAGTATATTTTATCGCGAATATAATACTGCTCAATTAAATACCTACGATTTTTCTTTGTGCTATAATTTTTTATATAAACTTGTGTCAGGAACAACCGTTTACGATACTGCAACATATACTGCAGCAACTATTGTAGGAACGGCTAGCGTTATTTATGCAAGAGACGTCGGTGGCTATCTAAAAGTAACCGATGGATATTTACAATTGCCAAGTATTGTTGTTGGTGCAAATGCATTATGCGTGTCGTTTTGGTATTTTGCAAATAATACGGGAACCCTATTTGAATTTGCCGACGCAACTCCAACAAACACATATTCCATTAATTGTCGCACAGATGCAAAAAACACAATATATTTTGCGGTTAAAAACAATACAACACAATATGAAACACAGACGTATCACAATTATTCACAAAACCAGTTTATACATGTTGCTTGGAATATGTTTGCCAACGGAATATGGCAAATAATTATTAACGGCGAAACCGTAAAAACGTTTAGTGGTGTTTACCCAAACCCTACTACATATGCATATGCATATTTTGGTAAAAATACCAGCGGAAGCAGCAATTTAAATGGCGGATTTACAGATATTCGCATTTATAATAAAACACTTTCATTAGAATATGTGCAACAACATTTGTATAACAAACACAAAAATTATACACAATATTTTACAGACATAAGCATGTCTTCCGGTTTTTTAACGCAGTTTTTATTAAACAATACTACAACAAATACTGGAACATCTGGTATAGTAGCAACCCTTGCAGGCGATAATTTACCATATTTATGGTATACATTAGAAAACAGCGTAAATAATGTAGGAACAGGTGAAAACCTAAACGGAACTTTGTTTGGTTCAACGTCGTATAGCAGCACTAATAAAGTATATGGATTTGCTGCATTAGTTACTTCTACGTCTTCTGGCATAAATGTGCCGACATTGGCATTAAATAACGCAGGCGGGTTTACAATTGCAGGTTGGTTTTATAAAAGCACTTCTGATAATGGCACTTTTTTCTCATTAAATAACGGCGAAATGTCGCTAACCTCTGTTGGAACAACATTTACGTTTGCGTATGGCATAAATACTGTAACTGCTCAAATTACATCAATAAATACATGGAACCATATAGTAATTACATTAACTGATGTATCACCTGTTGCGAAAATATACGTAAATGGAGTTGAACAAAGCACGCAATCTGGATTTACATATCCAACAACAACATTTACAACAAATAGTATGTTAAGTTTTAATGGCAGCGCAGACGATATTCGTATATATCAACGCGTATTGGCAAATTATGAGGTATATAACCTATTTAAAAGTGCGTATACGTCAGACACGTTAAAAAATACGTCCAGTCAATATTTGTCGTCCATGCTTGGACAAGACATTTCATTGTCAGCGTTTACTACGCCGGCAAGCGGATTTACAGTGTCGTATTGGCTTAAGCATGAACCCAGTGCATCACATGAAACCATTTTTTCAGCAGCAAGAACAGTAAGTGGCGATTATTTAACAATGGGAATATTAAACAATTCTTTATTTACAACCATTGGAAACACAGTGCCTGCGCCTTCGTTTTCAAATGTTACGCTTAGCACTGGGCTTGTATACGATTCCTCCATTACAGTTGATACATCATTATCTATATACGACGTGGTTGTTTCAGAAAATGGACAACGCATGATATTTACAAGCGGGTTTTTAACCACAGGAAATCCATATATAAATTTTACGTCTGCGTTAGGATTTACTAATGGCAGTTTAAATACTGATTTTATATGGGCACCAGTAAAACGAATAACTGGTGTTTATAGAATGATGCATATGGCAACAACGTCAGACGGAAACCGTTTAGTGGTAAGTCAATCGTCTGGCACTTCACCCGACACCGGTTATTTGTTTTTAACTACATGGAATGAAGAATTAGACAGTTATAATGAATTAACACAAATAACAAACACGCAACTAGATTACAAAGGCATAGACATTACATCCGATGGAAATATGTTAGTATATTGCTCAGGTAATATAATTTATACAAGCTACTGGAACCTATTAACTAATAATTACGTAATTGCAAATCAAGTTGTTCCATCCGGATTATCTTCTGTAATAAATGTTGGATTATCATTTGACGGCAGTAAAATTGTATACACAGATGCAACAACCGCATATTATGCTGTTTGGAGCAATACATTAAACAATTTTGATTACACAAATAAAGTTACGTATACCATTCCAGGAACAAGCTCATTAAGAAATATTAAATTTTCTAACAATGCGCGGCTGTTTTATGTAACAAAATCCGGTGACGCAACAAGTGTATATTATGGAGTAATTGGTGGCGCAACCACCATGGTAGGAGCAGGAAATGGAATTTGTGCTGCGTCTCAAGATACATTTGGATTAAGTGTTGATGGATATGGACGAATATATACTTGTAGAACTACGTCACCCATTTTAATAAACAGAGCCACAGCAACTTATGCTTCAAATTATAGTCATTTGTATAAATATGCGGCAGTTCCAAATAATTATTGGAACCATTATATGCATACATTTGAAACAAATGGAACCATAACTGTTTATATAAATGGCACAACTGTTAATAAAATAACAGGGTCAATATATCCAACATCTATTTCAAGAGCCAATTGTTTTATTGGTACCGATTTTCATATGTCAAAATCATATTATAATGGATTAATAAGTGATTTTAGAATATATGGGTCGGTGCTTACAGAAGCAAATGCAACACCTATTTATTATGGTGTTTTACAAGGAAATGGATGTAAATTGTTAACATATACAAACAAAACAATTGACACAAATGAAGTAAACTATGTATTGGCAAGCACAGAAATTGCATTAAAGCCGTCATTAAAAAATGCAATATATGTTGTGTGGACTGCAACTGCAAATAAAAGTATTAAAATAAATACAACATTTGCAAATTATGACGTAAGCACAAACGGAATAGGAATACAAATATTTAAAATAAATGCAAATAACACATTTAATACAGTATTGTTTTCAAGAACAACAACAACGTCTGTATTAACCAATGCAACCACGTCAAATTATTTAACAATTCCGGTAATAAATACAGATGTTATAAGTGGTGATAAAATTTACTATAGAATAGATGCAAATGATAGCACAACTGGCGCAAGTGCCGTGTTAAATGTTGTTATAATGACGTAATGCAAAAATTGAACCTATTTTATTTATTTTTAACAGTGACAAAATAAATAAAACCGAAATATGTCAACCTCTTTTCAATTTAACCAATACTCTGTTTTAACTGCGGTTACGGATCGCACGATTTACATCAAAATCGTGGATACACAATGTTATATGTGTTATGAGGGAAACGTGGATATAAAAGAACTACGATTAAATTTAGAATTGGCCGATGTTTATACTTTGATAAACAAATGTTTTGAAAGCGAAGACGAAGACGAATATACAGTTAATATTGGGGTAAATTCCGGTGTTTTGCGGCTGGGGTTTAAGGCTTTGGTGGGCGGGTTTTTGCGAATTCAGTTTGAAATCATGTTGCGTGAAAAACTGATGTCAAATGATGGGCAACTCACGTTTAATTTTACGCGTCTGGAACAGGAGTTGGCTGCTTTACACCAAACACTGGTAACCAAATGCAACACCTTGGCCAGAGAAAATGTGGTGTTGTTGGAGCGACTTGGGCAAATTCCTGTGCCTATTGCGTTGCAGTATGACAGACACAACGGCTATTATAATGCCACTGAAATCAGTTATTATCCCGCAAATCAAACTGAATTGGAATTGGTAAATTCCAATGGTGATAAGCGCATTGCTTTCAAATGCCTGGTGTCATTCTATCAACTTAAAACTTTTAAGATAACCGGATGTTTAACAGATGCTGATTTCAAAGTGATGCAAAACAATACTTTGGAAGAACTTTGGCTGCAACTGGATGGGTCGGGTAATAATATAACTTCATTGCAAGGAATTCAACAAAGGTTGCCGAATTTGCAAACACTTACTATTTGGTCAGCCCCTTCATTAAGGGACATTCCAACTGTGTTGCGCTCCGCGCCACATAAAATCAAAAAAATCTGCATCAAGTCATGCGCTGCTGTAAATACAGTTGAAATGCAAACCTTTTGTCAAACAAGTGGAATTGCGTTGGAAATTGCTTAGACATCGTTAATACTAAAACCAATATTTGCATGTAAAAACCCGTTTTTAATAATACCTTTTGGACAATAGTAATTTCTATTGTTTTTTCTTGTTTTGTTTCTTCCACCAACCGTGTTTGTAATATTAGATAAGTCAATAGTCCAATCAAAATTTGAAAATACCCGTTTCAAATAGTAATTCATAAATTCTTTTATCCAAGGTCGTAATAACCGACATCTATCATTTTTTGGTATTGCGTGAAAAAACTCACTGTATGTATTTGTATTATCATAGTAATTCTTAATTTCATTATTAATATTTGGTGGAATGGATGTTATTTCAAAAAATCTTAAATAGTTACTAGGTTTTTCACTTGGGTCATTTAATAGTTTGGATACACGTTCTTTATATGCAATATGTTTGTCTGCGTTTTGTTGAACCGCCTTGAAATGTTTTTCATACCATGTTTCTCCGTTGTATGCAATAGACAAATAATACAACGGCATTGGAACCAAGTTAGTTCCTTTTTTTCTAATACGCGTTTTATTTTTTTCAATGTCTTCCTCTGTTCCGCATTCAATGGAAGACATATCATCAAACGTAACCCCGCTTAGATTTGGATACAACTGTTTAATATGCAACAATAAAGTTTTAATCATAATAATGGACCCATTTCCTCTGTCTAGCGTATTGCCAATAGAACATTCCTCTAAGTGTGGCATATTTGCACTTACAGCATTATTGTTTTCAAATGCAACCGACACATTAACGCAATCTGGTAATGCACCGCCTATTTTACACCTTTGCACATTCTAAACGCCGACCCCATGGTGCATCGCCGCCTGCGGCGGCTCTGGTGGGTCGGCATCTTTGAATGTGCGAAGTAACTGTTACTTTGTTACTTATAAAAACACCTTTATATCCGAGAAATTGCCTTTCAGGCAATTTCAGGTTATATATCGGCGTTTTAAAAGTACAAAGGTTTATAATTTTTTCTACTTATAACAGTTCCCATCGCCATAGTAGTTTCAGTAATTATAAAATTATATTTTCCAACAACAACATTGGTTTGGTTCATAGCGTATACTATGTCAACAAATTTCATTTTATTTACAAAATTCAGACAATGTATTTATCATAAAAATATCCAGTGATTGATTTATAACTATAAATCCTTTGTTTTCTAGATATGTTATGATAGGTATACTGGTGTTACTATAATTGTTTTCAAATACAATTACGTCTATGAAAACTTTGTCAAAATTAATTGATTTAATTACTTCAAATTCAGCACCTTCAACATCAATAGACAAATAATTTACGCGTGTTACGTTGTGTTCGTCAAATATAGTTTCTAGTTTTTAGTTTTCACAGTAATCAATTCAGTGTTTGAGCCATAGATATAATTTTCTGTTGCAAGTCTGTTCAAATGTCTTGTGTCAAATGTATCTTTGATGCCTGAAATCATTTCAGTATAACCAGTGTTGCAGTAAAATTCTGTGTCGCCGTCATTGTTGCATACTGCACAGTTTATATTAATATTTGTTGGCCGGTTTGCAACCAATTTGTCGTAAACAGATTTAATTGGCTCAACGTTGATTCCAGTCCAATTATTATTTTTTTCAAAATATAATGTGTTATTAATTGTTACGCCATCGTGTGCACCAACATCCACATAAAAACCGTTTTTGTAACCTTTGAATACGTATGTTTCTAAATATTTATCTTGTTCAAACTGTGAGTAAAACATATTATAATATAAAAATAATACTATTTATTTATATCAAACGCTTTACGCAACAACCTTTGGATTTACGCGTTTTACAGTTTGTGGTTGTCCAATTAAAGACCTGCAAGAAAACAACATTATGTCCACATTTTTGGGGTCTATGTTTTTATGTTCGCATATTTGTAAGCAAAACCCAACAATATCATTTATTTCATAAGGAATGTCTTCATTAATATCCAACATATTCGCTCGTTCTGTTTCTCCGTCAGAACAAACATAAATTCCTGTAAACATATTTCGTTTTCCAGCAAAAAACCCAGAATCAAAAACAAATTTCATTGGTTCTGGTAATCCAAGTTATACATATGTTAGCACAAGACGTGTTGTTACGGCGTCAAACGGTGAATTTGGTATGGGTTCACCAACAGCACCCTTGCAATTTCCACGAGGCATGCAAAACAGCATTTACAATTTCTGTCCAGTGGATGTTGGCGAATTTTATTTGTATAACACGGCTTTATCGCAGGAAGACATTATTCGTAATTATGATGCAACCAAAGCAAGATATTCTCTGTAAAAAATTGATTTATTTTATATTTTTCAACAACGCATAACAAATAAATTACCAACCGATTATTAAACTATGAATTTTAACTCAATCCCTTGCAGAATTTGTTTAGAAACCGGAAAATGCCGTGGAAAATGCTGTTGCCATTTGAACATGGAATTATATGAACACAATGGCGTTTATTTTGATAAAACACAGTGTATTTGGAATAAAGGCAATGACCAAATATATAGAAAAACCTATAATAAATATGTATTGCCCAAAACACAGGAAAACAATTTATCCCAAGTGCCACAAGACAACATCAACCTTTGTTTTGTCGGCGGCGTATCCACCGGTAAATCCACCATTTTAAACGCCATTTTCAGCGAGCAACTTACGCAGTGTAAAATTAAACGAACCACCATGGTACCCACCGTGTATATTGAAAACCCAGACCACTGGAACCCATTTGACAAAGCCGACGCTACCGAACGCATTTACGCCGAAATCTCCAAGAAAAACAAAGAAATCATTGATTTGACTGAACGCGGTATTGCTGCCGAATACGCCGAAATGGTATTCAATGTGGGCAAATTGGATATTAATATTTTAGAAGACAGTTATGTCAATGTGTATGACATCCCAGGGCTTAACGATGCCCGTACTAAAGACGTTTATTACAAATACTTGGACGACAATTTCCACAAATTTAATCTGATGATTTTGCTTGTTGACATTCAGTCCGGATTAAACACATCTGATGAGATGGATATGTTGCGCTTTGTTGCGTCCCATGTCCGACACCATAAAGACGCCGGTCGTAAAATATATACTTTGGTGGTGGTAAACAAGGCAGATGACATGCAGTGGAACGAAGATACACAAAGTTTGGAACTGACTGGTGAGCTAAGTGAAATGTATGAACAAACAGAAAATACTGTAAAATCCGAATTTGCAGCAAAAACCGTGCAAGACCAGTTAATTGGTATATTGCCGCTCTGTGCCGCCGACGCCTATCTTTACCGGATGGTAAAAAAACATGGCGCAGGGTTTCATTTAACCCCTGACCAAGTATTAAAAATAGGTATAAACCAAATGGGAAAACAATTCAGTAAAAAAAAACCGGATGCGCAAAAAACCGAGGTAGACAAAATTTTGGCAGATAAAGATTTTGTGGATGATATGATACGGCTGTCTGGTTTTCAGAAATTCGTATATATGTTAAGCCGGTTTTTACACGAAAACGGCACAAACAAACAAATTCGTATTGATAACATTTTGTTTGAAATAAAGAATTTGCCTTTATTTAATGATGTATTTGCACAAGACTTTAATGGGGTTGTTAAACAATATGTGCAAATGTTGCAAAAAATTGCAAAAATAGACAAAGCCGTGTTTGACGAGTGGATGACTTCAATGTTGCACACGTTGAAAGATTTGTTAAACACAGCAATAAAAACATATCGTGGCGTAAACACGGAATTAATCGTGTTTTACCAGAATTTCAAAAAGTGTGTGTTGAACGCCTATTTCACAGAATATGATAATCCGGACGAATATAACGAAAAAGGGTTTTCAGATGTCTTTGTGCAACATATAATTACGCAAATTTATGTTAAGATGTCAAATGGCGGTTATTTGGTAGACGATTACTTGGAAATCTTTAACACACTTATTTGTATTGGGGCGTTTAACAACGAAATCGTTCAAACGGTAATTAACACAATTTTGGTAAATGATTATCCTGTAAAGTTTATTGAAACCTCAGCAGAAACCGATGCGCTTCTACAAATGCTTACGAAAATCAAGTCGTTAGACGTAAATTTAACACAATTTATGCGACATATATTGTTGGAACGGTATATGACACAAGACGAATACCAAACAATATCCAAATATATGAGTTATCAAAACAGAGGCGAGATTGCATTAAGCACATTTTTGGCGCCGCGAAGCGGCGACCGTCGCGAACATATTACAAAAAAAATCGTCACTTGGCAACATGACGATGGATTAGATTTGTTGGATTTGTTTTACTTGGGGCTGTAATTTACCAATTTTCCAACAAAATGTCTATTTTTTCTTCATCATTGCCAGCGTCAAAAAGCAACTTTTCCAAATTAGCCGGATGATATTTGCGCCGAATAACAGGTTCCATCCACTGCAAAAACCGATTTCGAAACTTTGACGTAAACCACATTTCACGAAAATTGTTTACCGTGTGTATAGTCGTATTCATATCGGTTATGCACGAAATAATATTTCCATCATGTGCGTCAATAATGGTTTCAAAATCATATATTTTTTCCAGATATGCATTGTAATAAAAATCATCTAATGTTTCCGGCAACCAAGACAGCCGTGTAATTAATGTATGTTCGCAGTCCAATACTAACAAATTTGGCGGCAAATCCGGCATTTTAGTTATATTATTTTTGAAAAAATATAGTTCATTTAATGCATTTGGCAATAAAGGCAGCCTTACTAATTCGTTTCTAGCGCAATTTAAATAACCTAGATTATCCGGTAATGTTGGCAATTGCGTAAGCCGATTGCCTTCGCAATATAGTTTTTCCAAGTTTTCAGGCAATGGCGGTAAACTAGTTAACAGATTGTTATTGCACATTAAATATTTTAGAGTTTTTGGCAAAGACGGCAGACTGGTTATTTTATTATTAAAACAGTCTAAAAATATTAAAGACGCCGGCAACTCAGGCAATTCAGTTAAATCGTTAAAACAAACGCTTAATTGCAAAAGCTTAGTAAATCTACACAACGGCGGCAGCTGCGTTAGTTTTTTCCATGAAACAACTATTTTGGTTGCCGTGTTTTCATAATTATCAATAGTAGGTTCAAACATTGTAAGTGTCGGGGTATTAAATCGGATATAATTATTTTTCTTTGTTTTTATTTAAACGCAAATAAAAAAGTGTTCAATTTTAATTACGGTTATTGGTATAAAAAATTGAACATGTTTTTTTGCACAAATATGAAAAAAAAACCAAAAATGTCATATCTTGCAACTATTACGTTTACTTGCGAAAACGCAGAACAGTGTCTTGCTAAAATAACTGGAAACGGTGATTATTACCAGTTATGTATAAAAGACAACACCGTATATGTTTACTGGAATGAATTGCGTCCATTGTTAATTCGCGTAAAAATGGATGAAATAGCAAAAGCGCTTAACCATGAAAAATACAATTGGAACGTGCGCAATTTAAGTAGTAATGAAAATATATTGGAATCAGACAGTGATGATGACGATGATGACGACAAAGACTTTATGTATGGCTACACACCAGAATATATGTATGATAGCGAGGATGAATGCAATGACGACGCCCAGTAAACTTAAAACCCAGTAAACTTAAAAACCAGTAAACTTAAAAACCAGTAAACTTAAAAACCAGTAAACTTAAAAACCAGTAAACTTAAAAACCAGTAAACTTAAAAACCAGTAAACTTAAAAAATTGAACTTAACATTAATCAACTGTTTTTTTACTTAAACAACAAAAAAATGAAAACCATTGAAAATAAAGTTATTTCTATTGAAGACCTTGTTGGTTATTTTAACGCAGGTCAATTGCATAAACCGGATTTTCAGCGAGATAAACGATGGAAATATGAACATAATTTACGTTTTTTAGAATTTACATTTGAAATAAACCGCGTATTAACGTCATTTTTATGCACAGAACAAACGTCTCGTATATACAGTGTTTTTGACGGCAATAACCGCATAAATGCGATTATTGATTTTTACCAAACCCCATTAAAATATTTAACAAAAGAAACAACGGCATTTGAAATGGCTTTGCAAAATAAATCCGACAACAAATGTTGCAAAATACTGTGTAATAAAATAAAGTTAATGTCTTACGACAAATTATGTTCTACAACAAGCGTGCGTTCAGTGTGTCGCGAAAATGCCGGTGAATTATGGGAGTGGTATAGAAAAAATGACGACCTTGATGAAACGATTGAAACTGCGTATAGTTTACTACATAACGCATTAACGCGATTAAAATTTAATCAAATAAAATTAAATTTTGAGATTTTTATAGGATATAGTCCAGATGAAATAATATATATTTACAAAAATATTAACACAACTGGTGTTCCACTGTCTGACTTAGACTTGTTAAAGGCAACATGTTCATTAACATTTTATCACGCCAATGAACAAATACCGGTGTTCAGCGATTTGCTTGCATGTATGAGAAAATATATTGAAGAACAAAATGACAAAGAATTATTGAACGTTGACTTGCCAACCACACAACTATCCGCTTATCAAATTTTGTTTGCACTTCAATTATATTTGCACAAAATGTATCCATACATTATTGACGAACCCGGAAAGACAAAAGACGGACTAGACACCACATTTAAGTTATATATGTACTTTTATAAAGACCTGAATAATAAAGATATTAACGCCGTAACCACATTTATTAATAAAATTACAAATATATTTATACAATTAAACAACGTTTATAAAAAATTATTTGGAATAGACACTGATACAAAAATGTTTGGCACCGGAGGAAAAAACAAATTAAGCCACGTGGTTGGGTATATGTTTATTATTTACGAAAACATAAACATAAAAAACGTTCTTAAAATTATTTTGTATAACAAGTTGTGCGAGTGTTTAAAAAATACCAATGATAAAGTCGAAGAAACTATAAATAGTTTTAAACTTAAAAATCCAATTAATTATGTTGCGGAAGGCGGCGCGCTTGAAACCAGTTTAAAAAAAATATCAGAAAACCCAGCCGCCATGGAAATTCCTTCATCGCCTGCTATGTGCGAATTATTAACATATTTAATACAAAATTCGTATAAGCCATGCAGTTATAGCGAAAAAAAGCGGCAATATAAGCCATCATTATTGGAAACAATTGTATTAAACGTATACTTTTATGCGCGGGTGCCGCCTGCATTAGCAGAGCAAAAGTTAAATTTAGACCATATAATACCAGTTGGATTAAAGGGTTGGGAAAACAGCCTTGATATAAACTGCATTGGAAATAAAATGCTCATTCCTGAGTGCGCCAATAAGAAAAAAAGCAATAATCCAATTACAAAAGAGTTTTTACAAGAACATGGACTAAATTGCGAATATATAAATTATATAACAACCGATGAGTATAATACCATTGTAGAAAACGAGGTTTTAACGAATGTAGATGCATTTAATGCCTTTTGTAAAAAACGTGAAACCCAATACGTAAATGGTATAATAAAATATTTATATTAGGGGTTACGATTTTTACGAGTAGCATGGCTACTGCTACTGCTGCTGCCGTTGGAACCGCGTCCTTTTCTAAGCCTTTCTAAAATTTGCTCAACGGTTGGTCGGCGAAATGGATATGGATGTATTAGTTCTTGCAAAAATTCTTTGTTAAACAGGGGTGGAAACAGTTTTTTTACCATTACGCCATATGAATATATATCTGTTTTTTCCAATTCATTATTTGCAATAATTCCCGGAACCATATTGTTATACACATTTGGCAAATTTTGTTTAATGGTTTGTAAATATTTTGGTAGCAAGGCATGTTTTAATTCTGGCGCCATATAATCTACGGTGCCTTGTATGCGCACAGTTTCATTTTCTGCCAAATACGTTAACGACCCTGCATCAATCAACTTAACACTTAATTTGTCATAAATGTTATGCACAGTAATATTTTCCGGTTTTAAATCAAAATGGATGTATCCATGTTGATGCAGACATTGCATGGCTTCTGCAATTTGCGTAAATATAGTTTTTAGTTTGTTGTTTTTTACCGGCGCGGGCAATTTGGAATTTCGCAGTTCAACATAGTAATCAAATAAATCCATGCCACAATAATCCATTACAATGGATAGTTGGTGGCGTTCATATTTATACCCTATAAATTGACAAAAATATTTGGGGCATTTACTAGAAATATTGTAATAATTCTCTATTTCGTTGTGCATAAGTTCTTTTACATTTAAGTTTGGCTTACGTAAATTAATAACTTTTACAGCATATTTTTTATTTTGTTCAACATCAATATGCAAATACGTTTGTCCAAAAGTGCCTGAATTTATTAGTTTGGTAGCGGACGGAGGTTCTATTTGTGGTATATTTGGGTCTAAATTGTCTATAAGGGTTTTTATGGGGTCGGCTGGCGGTTTCAGTGATAAATTCATTTTATATTATTTGGGAATATAATATAAATATCTTAAAGCGAACAAAATGAATTGTTGGGTAAAATAATACCGTATTTAAACCGATAACGATTTAAATACCACCAATACTATGCAACAAATCTAGCAACAACTGTTTATTTGTAAAAGGAAGTAGATACGCGCCAATATTTGACAAAGTTAGTTGCACACTGGTTCCATGATTTTTACACCTTTGCAACTTATAAATTTTCCTTTTATATCTAAGAATTCGCAATAGGCGAATTCAAGTTATATAATTGGTATTTTAAAAGTGCAAAGGTTTAAAGTTGTATGAATTGGTATCTTTTCCGTATTTTTCTTTTAGAACGTCAAGTGCACTGCAAATCAGGTTTAATTCAATATTGGACATATTTGTAAGATGTTTTTTGAATGCATAAATTAGGCGGGTTTTTACGCTAATTAGGTCAAGGGATTGGTCAAACACAACGTCTTCGTCAAATGGCATTTTTTAGTGTTAATTATTAAATAAATATTTAATAAGTGGTTTACAAATATTGTTTTTGTCTAACACATAACATGTTAAACGACCCGCAAACATCCGATGATAACCAAATTGCGAAACTAATAGAGGAAAACAAAAAATTAACAAAAAAATGTAACCAATTAAGGACGTATGTGGCAACATTACAAGAACATCTTGCTCTTGAAATTTTGCAACATTTAAGTAACAGTAAAAGCATTAGAAAAACGCAGGAATTGTATTGTTATGAGGATGTTAAAGCGCTTTATTGGGATATAAAGTATTTCAACAATGGAAGTTGTGATGAAATATATAGTGCAAAAGATTACCGCAAATGCAAAAAAGAATTGTTTTCAGACGATGAAGACGATGACGATGAAGAATGCGAAGAAGAAGATGAAGAAGATGAAGACGATGAAGACGAAAACAATGGTTCTAATAACAATAAGTAAAAAGTGCTTTAACTATTCGTAACAAAATTGAACCCATTTTCTAAGATGTTAAGATAACCAAAACAACTTAACTTAACCGCCAGAAATGCAAAAACTCCGAAAAGACGTCCATGAAAAGCATATTGCCAGCCAAAGCTGGATAGCCAGAACCTTTAATACAAAGGCCATGCAAACAGATATTGTAGAACGTATTATGCGACAACGTATTTTTGCTTTTCCAACCAACTACGATAAAGACATGTTGCAATGGGCTATAAACACTGCATTTGAAGCAAATGACGTGTCCGCATTGCATATTTATTACAACACATATTCACATTACCCAGATGTAGCCACCGATGAAACAAAACAACGCATACAAAAACTGTTTCAAACCATTCGGCAAAATAAAGAACGCACAGAAATACATAAAAAATGGGAAAAACAGCTGAAACAATCTTTGTCCCCGTCCGATTTTGACATATTGCACAATGTGTATACCACGGTCAACACGGAAACCTCTAATTATGAAAAATGGTTTGCGCTGGAAACTTTATTGCGCAATGATAAAATATTATTTGATAAATATAATATTTTATGCAAGACAGAGGCACCAGAAATATATATGTATGCATGGATAACCGAACGCGCAACAACCGTTCAACAAAACCAAGCCATTAAAGAAGTTGCCAACAAGCTAAAAAAATACAACAAATTTAACAAATATCTTTATGGCAAAGATGCAACCGTGTTACAAACATTTAATGCGGAGTATATTCAAGGAAATGGAAAGTTTAAACGCGATTAATTAACCATCCTGTTTAATTAACCATCCTGTGGTTATGCAAAGTTTTTTTACATTTGATAATCCTTTTTCAAAGTTTTTATCATAAAAAAATATGAGTTTTACAGTTTTATAATTAATTAGTAAAACACTATTGACAATAGGTTTACAAGGTTATTAATGCAAGGTGCGAACGAAGTGAGCGCCCTATTATATATACCCTTAAAAAACTTGTTATTAGAATTGGCTTAATAGATAAAATTATACAGAATTAATGTGTTTTACTTGGGTTTTTAAAGGTTCTTTATGATTAATGTTAAAAAAACCTTTATTAACGGGTATTACAAGATTGTTAATGCAAAAGTGGCGCACCCTATTAAAACCTTACAATCATGTTTTACAAAGTTGGTATCATAAAGAATACACGGTTTTTATACATTTTACACAGTTCTTTATGATTGATGGTTGAAAGACCTGTTGCAAAAGATTGTTGATACAAGGTGCTCACTTCGTTCGCACCCTTTACCAAATAAACTTAACAACCTTACAACCATGTTTTACAAAGTTGGTATCATAAAGAATAAACGATTTTTATACATTTCTACATGGTTCTTTATGATTGGCGTCTTTACAAAATAGTTTTATAAAGGTGTTAATACAAAACGCACGGAGCATAAAAAGCGTCGCAGACGCGACTTATGCGACGTGAAAAGGGAAGGTTCCAAAGGAAAGAGCGCCTTCGGCGCTCCACTGTTCCGCTGCGCGGAACTAACCGTAGGTTTCCTTTAACAGTTCCCATAGCATTTCCCCTGATAATAATAAAAATCTTTATTGGTCAGTTCATAATCACTATAATTGGCAGTCAGTGTGGGTCCGCGTTCTGACCCAGCCACGCATTTTTCACCACCAAGCAACACGCAACATGAAGTAGACGCGCAAGCATCTTTATCTAAAGCCAAACATTTTTCCTCTATTTTTTGCACATTATGTTTATTGGCATTACAAAACCCACCTAACTGGTCAGCAGTATTTACCACTTTTCCAAAAGGGTTTTTGTCCAAAGCCTCCGCGGTTTGTGCCATAGCATTTCGTGTGGTTCTGCTTAAAAAAACACTGTCTTCATAATTCGGCACATAATTGCTTGTTCCAAAGCGGTATGCCCCAGGAACATAATAAAGAACCGGTGCAAAATTGCTTTCTTTATGTTCCACTTCAACCAACTTACCAGTGCTATCAAAATTATAATAAGTGCCAACTTGTGCGTCTGCATTTGGAGTATCATGGTATGCAGCATCTGTTGGCAAAAGTCCTGCATTTGCATCATATGTGCCTGCGCCAACGTTTCTAACAAGGCCTAGTTGATTAGGCAAAGCAGGGTCTAGTTTATATCCAGCGGGAATTTTGCGGCGTTTATACACATATGTTGGTGTGCCTGTTGGCAAATTTCCGGCATATTCAGTAACCAGTTTTAAACGATAATATCCATCACCGACTGGAGCAGTTGCCTTATCTCCTTGGCCAAGTATCTCTTCCGTGGGACCGCTCCACATAATAAACTGTTTATCGGGATTTTTTTCAGCAGGGGTTAATAAAGAATGATTAAGCGGCAATGGAACAATGCGGTCTTCCGGTAATCCGGACACGGTTGCTTTTACAATAAAATGGCCAGACGGCACTCCGCTAGCAGGAACAGGTTTGCCTTGTTTGCCGACAAGTCCGCTATATTCTTGAAATGTAAGTTCACGCCATTCAAAAGGCAACTCATCACTTGCATAAGCAACTAGCCCAAGTTTGTTTGGAACACCGGCATCCACTGCATATCCTTCTGGTATACGAGCTTTCCTGTAAACATATTCTGGTTTTGTTGGGTCATTGTTCGTAAACTTACTAATTAGTTTAAGTTGATAGTATCCCTCAGGCACGTTGGTCATTACTGAGGTGGCAGCAGCCCCTGTTGTGTCCATGGGACCAGTCCATTTTAAAAATTCGTCGTTTGGATTTATAGAGGGGTCTAATAAAGCGTGATTGATTGGAATTTTTGCCATTTTATAGGTAACAGGGGTGGTTGGTTGGCGTATTTTAAAATACCCCGCCCTTAGACCACCCGATGGAATAGGTATGGCTTCTAATTTACTATATTCGTCATATGACAATTCGCGCCATTCGGGCAGTTTGCTAAGGGCATCTAAACGACCTCCAGAATAAGCAGCAACATCAGTTGCAGCAACAGTTCCAAGCAAATCCTCAGTGGCTTTTTGCCCATAAGGAACCGGATTTACAGTATATTGTTTATAAATACCTGAGCCCCATTTATCAACACCATATGGCGTAAAATAATATCCACTTTTTACAACATTTCCATATTCATCGTGCACTACTTTTGTGGTGGGTGTGTCGTCTTCTTTAAAATTAAGTATTTGTGTTTTAATAGAAAACCCTTCACCAACACCGCTTAACATTGCTATAAAAATTCCTATTAAAAACCCTATTATTAAAATAATCCACATAATATACTTTTATGTTTGAAAAAAACACGCTTAAAGATAACCCATTTTTTTATATATAATATTATTAATGTCAGATTTTAATACAGTTATTGCGGATTTTATTGCGGATTTAAAAATAGTGTTTCCAGAGTATGCGGAAGCATTTGATGCAGTTTGCAACACAGACGTAAAAGCCCATTGTTTAGCTGTATATCCGGAACGTTTTTTTGATATTTTATATTCAAATACGGATATTTTTGAGCCATCTAACAGAACAAATGTGGAGTTTTTACCCAACATTAATTTTAGAACATTATGGAACACAGAAGGCGTTTCCAACAAAACCAAAGAGTGTATTTGGAAATATTTGCAACTTATACTAATGTCTGTGTTGGGCTCTGTGAATGATACTTCTAAATTTGGCGAAAGTGCAAATATTTTTGAAGCAATTAATGAAAAAGATTTGCAGGAAAAGTTGCAAGAAACAATGGCATCCATTAGTGATTTTTTTAAACAAGATGCGTCAGGTGAAGAACAGCAACAAACATCTGAAAACAGCAGCAGCAGCAGCACGCCTCTACCTGACATGGATGATTTACAGGAACACTTAAAGGGGTTATTAGAGGGCAAATTGGGTGCTTTAGTAAATGAGTTTTCGGAAGAGTTTACCCAAGAAATGGCTGGATTGTTTGGCGAATATGAAAACATAACAAATCCACAAGAAATCATTATGCGGCTTGTTAAAAATCCGCAAAAACTAATGCTTGTATTTAAGCGTTTGGCGGATAAACTTACAACCCGTATGAAAAATGGCGAAATTACCAAAGAAGAACTAATGCAGGAGTTGCAGGCATTAATGCAAAAAATGCAAAAAATGGGCGGTTCAAAAGGTGATTTTGCAGATTTAATGAAACATATGAAGGATTTGCCGTTTATGGATATATTGAAAAACACGCTTGGTAAAAACATGCGGATGGATATGAATAAAGTAAACCAAATGACTAAACAAAATGCGAATTTAGAACGTATGCGTTCAAAATTGGAAAAAAGGCAGCAGGCGCCTGCGGCTCAACCTCAACCTCAACCGCAGGCGCCTTTGGCGCCAGAAGATGCGGCATTAACCGACGCTGAATTAATTCGCCTGTTTCAAAAAAAGAAACAGGCAAAAAAGAAAAAGGTATAATATATAGCAATGGACGCAAAGGTATTCAGATTAATTAATTGGCCAATATTTATTATAAGTTTTATAGTTGGTGTTGTTTTTATAACATATTTTGCACCAGACCGCCGAACGGTATATGTATATCCTACGCCAGAAACTGTAAATGAAGTGCAGTATAAAGACGCCGCTGGAAACTGTTTTGAAATGGAAGAAGAAAAAACAAAATGTCCATCAAACAAAACAGATATAAAAAAAATTCCAGTGCAAGCCTAACCTAGTGCAACTGCAAGCCTAGAGTGCAAGCTTAGAGTGCAAGCTTAAGCCGTGCAACAATATTTGTTAGTATTATTGCACAAAGCATGGATTGGAATAACATGTGCATCCGGCTTTGCAACTGCTACCGGCGCCCATTTACGCCATTTTTGCAAATACTTGCATTTAATTTTTAGCGTTTTTTTAGTGTCTACATATTTATCTGGACGCACATCTTGAAAAACGTCTTCGTCATCAGATGTTTCGCCCAATTCTACGTTATCATTTTCCCTTATTTTTCTGAATAATTTGTTCATAAAAATGCTGTCTTTCAATGTAGCAATAAATGCAATATCCACATACGTTTTTTTATCGCGGGCTTTGCCATTATATGCAAACAAGTGGTATACGTCATCTTGTATATCGGCTTGAACAAAGAATACCGCCTCTTTAAGCGCAGCCATCGATTTTAATGATAATTTTTCGAACGGTGTATAATGCACGTAATAATCTACCGCGGTCGGCAATTCAACCACTTCCATTGGTGTTGTTTGGTTAAGATAAGGCAACTGTAAAGTTGACGCGCGATATTGTATATGATGTGCTGCATATGCGGTTTTTTTACAAAGGGCGTCCCAATAAAGTGCTTTGTATAAACTGTTGTTGTCAGCAGCCGCCATCACCGGCAAAACTATAAACATCTCCGGCATGCCAGTTTCTTCATAAATAAACCCTGTTTGTAGCGCGGACAACATCAACGTAAGCCGTTCTTTAAAATTTTTGGTGGCCGTTGTGGTGCCGCAATAGTAATACAAGTCTTCTAATACAAAATATTGTGGCAAAACGGTGCCGTAAAATACGGTGCCGCATAATCCTTCCGTTTTTATGGCTGTTTTTGTATAGTAAACACCGGTTTTATCAACCAAATAACATTCATTTGTTTCAGTAATCCATAGAAAACTTTTTTTTCCGGTTGGAATTGCTAGACAAACATCGTAATTTGTATTATATACTTGTTTATGAGCATGCGTTTCATAAGCAAGTTTAAATTCATTTATTGGGAAACAGGCTTTTAATTCAGCGTTCATTTTATAACATATACAAAATACTTTTTGTATGGTTTGAAAAATCAATTTTTAAAGGGGGATTGCATCAAGGCGCTCCTATGGGAGCGCCGAAAAGTGGAGCGCCTTAGGCGCTCTCCCCCCCCCCCTTTGGATCCCCTGCTTTTATTTAAGGGGGATTGCATTAAGGCGCTCTAATTGGAGCGCCGTATGCGCTCTCCCCCTTTGGTTCCCCTTCTGGGGCGTTATTACTTTAAATCCGTGGTGCGGTTACTTTCATATAATCATATTCTATTCCATGTGCGCACAGCAATCCTATTTCATCAACACAATTTTCAATGCTATACAATTTAATTTGATAGCCGATTTTTTTAAGTTTAAAGCAACAAAGAAACGTGTCATATTCATTTATTTTAACAGCCTGCAATAAATATCCATTGCCGCACACTTCATCTTGGCAAGGCATAATTTCAACTCTATATCCATCCAACTTTGTATTTGGAAATATTCCATGCCAGCCATAAAATGTTTTACGGTTTCCCAAATCCCTTGCAATAGTTGATTGTAGCCAATTTCTGTAACGGTTGTTATTAAATTCTGGTTGCAAATGAATAATATCGGCGTTAGACATTTGTTTTTGGTTGTTACAATAATTTTATATTGTTTTGTCTGTAATAAATGAAATATTAGGCAACAACCACCACATATACTCTGGAATTGCATGTTGTTCATATGTGCAACTAACTTCTACTAAAACTTGTATTGCTGTATGGCGTTTGTCTTCCTCCGATAAAAAATTGTAAAATTCTACTGCTTTCTTTATTTGCAAAGGCGTTAAATCGGTATCTAACAACACTTCGTAGACAACTTTTTCTTGATACCCATAAAACTTTACGCCACGTATTTTACTATAATTTGGATAAATGCCCATGTGTCTATAACAACAACGAATAAAATGCCATTACCGGTAAAAACGTATAACCAGTAGAAAAAGCAATTTCACGTTTTGAACAAATGTATTGTATTGTTTCTGCAACTGTCTTTTTGGGGGTTGTGTGCCGCAATAAATAACATGCAACAATTGTTGCACTTCGCTGTATTCCCATTGCGCAATGAACCAAAACTGGCAATCCACGTATCCTATGGTGATGTATTTTTTCTAATACTTGTGTTGCAAATATTTGCGATACCATTTTTTCATTATCATCATGGTCGTCATATACTTTTATCCATAATACATTTGCACCATCCAGATAATTTACATTTATTTCTGGACAACAATTTACAATTAGCGCAAAATGTTGTTTATCATAGTCGGATGCATCTCCCAAATAAAGATTATCAATAATTTTGTCAAACATATTATATATATGCAACCAAAAAAAGAACAAAACGTTATTGAAACCTTAGCCACATTAAACACAATGTTAAAAGAAAAATGTGGCGGCAAATTATCTTTAACATTTGATAAATATAAAAAAATGATACGTAAAAGTAACGTATCCGCATACAGTTTGTCGGAACCAACCAGCTCTGGTGCATTGGCACCACAATACCTATTATGTCTAATGTATGAAGGCCGTTGTATATCCAGCATTGAGTTACGTATTGTGTCGGCTACACGTTCTGTAGAAATATCGTCAAAAACCCACCCCAGTTATGAAGGGCGTAAATATAACCTTTTATTACGGACTGTGGCTACAATTTTGGCAAGCCAGCTTACGTTGCCGTCGCGCACCCATACAATGCGCACGCGCAGTCAAACAATCAGTCGTGCTCCCAGAAAAAAATATGTGTTACGATTGGTGTCAAGGGCAATAAATCCAGTATCTACCTTATTATTAGTAAAGTATTTTAACGCTACCAATAAAGAATTTGACACATATTTGCAAAAAGAAGGAATTTTAAAACCAAATTTGACAATGGAACATGTTCGCAAATTTGAAGAAGGGCGATGGGACAACGTGTCCGATGAAGACATAGAAAACAATTCGGATTTTGGTGAGCCGCTGTTGCTAACGGTAAATTTTAATGACCGCGTAACGATGCAACGCGTGAAACAGGTGTTTTTAGAAACACTTGACCGGATTGGTTGTCCGGATTAATGTTTATTCTCCAATTTGTCCTTAATTAAGGACAAATCGGAAATCAAACATCTACTTTTATATGAAATTATTACCACTTGTGGTAATAATTTCATACAAGTTATCCAAGCAACAAAGTTGCTTGGATAATAAAGGTTAATAATCCGCATCGGCTTTAGTATCTGTCCAAAACAAACTTTCGTCAACTTCGTCCAACACAGAATTTGCACTGGGGTTTGAAATTTCCAATACTGCATACACAGTTGAATAAATTGCTGAAATACTGTTGTCTGCAATATCAATAACTCTGTAGGAAACAATGGTTTTGTTGATTGGATGCAAAAAATGGTTTTTTTCTTGGGTTGTTATTTTTTGTATAGCGTTTTTATCAAATGAACAACGGCACATATTAAACGCCATTTTTTTGGCATATTCAAAATCCTCTGTGCATGTAATTATTTCAAAGGATTGTTCTTTGCGATAATCATTGTATTTAACAACTGCAAACATTACTTATATAAAACAAATAGTTTTATATATATACTTTTTATACCTTTGCGCTTTATTTGGAAAATTGCATTTAAAAGAATAAACTAAAATCGTTTTGCGCCTTAATAAACAAAACCAAATTATCTATCATTATCATATCGTTATATTTTATTTCATTAATTTGCATGGTTTTTAAAGTTTCATAAATTTTGTCCATTGGCGTAACCGCGTTAAGTCGAGCCTTTCGTTCTGCTTTTGTTTCACGTTTTTTCACATTTTGTTGCGTGGTATTTTCTTTTTCCGTTTGTTCCAAAATTTCAATTAAATAATTAAAGCATTTTTCAAACGCATCGGGATATTTATTTTGCAATTCAATAAAACAGTCAATATCAGTTTGACTTAATGTTGGCAACCTACTTTTATCAAAGGTAATATTGTTTTTAATTACAATGTCTGGCTTTGTAACATGTTTGTTACACAAAGCATATGTTACTGGAAATCTAGTTTGTAAATTCATGTTTAGTAAAAATTATTGTTTAGTAAAAATTATAGTTTTATTTTTTATTTTTTATTAAAAATATCAATCAATTTTTTTGGGTAGTTCGTAAATTTAACTAAGATACGTAAAACTATTGGTGTTACTAAATTATAATTAATTTTGCAAATAATATAATCTTAGGTGTTTTTACTTTGCAACTGGTTATCGGTTACAAACCTAAAAAATTCTTCAATGGTGTAAATACTGTACGGTCGCATCTAGATGCTTTTTAATGGTCGCATTTACATGCTTTTTAACGGTCGCATTTACATGCTTTTTAACGGTCGCATTTACATGCTTTTTAACGGTCGCATTTACATGCTTTTTAACGGTCGCATTTACATGCTTGGTGCCGCCCGTCTACTTTCCAACTGTTCTCTTGATAAATAGATTTGTTTCAGGTCGCTTGGTGGAAGTCGCGGTGCCTCCATTATGCTCGAGTAAACCTTTGGACTACTGCCCTTCAACTGGTCGTAGGGGCGGTCTACGTAACCAATATCATTACTTGCTTCACGAAAATCCTTTTCCAAAATGCTTTTGCCATGTTTAATCATATGTGCTCTATATTCTGCATTGCTTGTTGTCCCAACTGACTTTAACAGTGCATTATGTAACAATGGTTCAGAACGATGCGCTGCAATAATGGAGCGCCCATCATTCATTATGGGTGGAAACCCATCATAACGATTGTTTGTTTTATATCCTAAAGCCGATGCAGGAATTGTTTCTTTAATAACTGGGTATGCACAATTGAAATCCATCTATAACACATATGCCTATGTCTTTTTGGCATGAAGACGTATTTCTGTCATGCCATTTTCTCTATGACGGATTTTTACTAAATCTGGATACCGTGATTGCAGGGTTTCAGCTGCCTTTTTGTTAACTTCAAACCGGTTTTCAATCAATCCTAGGCCACCTGGGCTATGAAACACGGTTTTTAAACAAACATTGTTAAAGCGCACCACGCCGCCGTCTTTTAAGTAATATCGAATACTGTTTTCATAGTCTTCTTTTTCAGCCACGGTTGGAACCAAGTCAGCATCATGGCGAACAATAAAGCCATAGGTTGTGCCTAAAATAAACTTTAAATCAAAAGTGGTTTCTTGTTTCATAAAAAAGGGGTTTTTTACAGGATATACGCCCCAAATAAAAAGGCCTTTATTTCTACATACTTGAAACGCTTCTTTGTAAAATTTATCTAAATGTCCTGTTTGAAAGGGCTTTATGGAATTGCCATCGCGACTTAGTTTCATTACTTCTTCAACATCATCGTCCATGCTAACCACATTTGTGCCTTCTTTAAAATATTTTACAATAAACCTGCGTTGCGGAGTAATACCTTTTACGCCAACCACGATTTTGCCATATAAATCTTTTGGTAACCCTTCTGCATAGGCTTTATGTTCGGCTTCATTTGCAACAAATACATGAATGCAAGATCGGGGAACACCACCACGTTTTAACGTAGCTAAAGTTTTTTCAGCTAATTTTTGAACACGATTATAAGAAGGAATGGCAACTACGTAGGAGGATTTGGCGCCGCCACGACTTTTAAGGCTTTTCCTACCTTTCCCCTGTATAAACTTTTTTGTTAACATTATAAAATATGGTAACAAATATCTAACGTCTGTCACGTCTGGATTGGCGACGATTGCGTCTAGACTGTCTGCGACCGCCTTTGCGCTGGGATTGTCTACGGCCTTGTCTAGACTGTCTGCGACCACCGGTTGCGGGTTTTGCATCAGATGCATCAGCGGTTTCAGGGGTTTTGGTTTCGGGGTTGGCAGCAGGGTTGGTTTCACCAGAGGGGGTGGTTTCAGGGGTTTTGGCATCAGAGGTTTTGGCATCAGAGGTTTTGGCATCAGAGGTTTTGGCATCAGAGGTTTTGGCATCAGAGGTTTTGGCATCAGAGGTTTTGGCATCAGAGGTGTTGGCATCAGAGGTGTTGGCATCAGAGGTGTTGGCATCAGAGGTGTTGGCATCACCATTACCACCCTTTTGCCATTTTTCACCTTTATCGGAACGCGCTTTGGCGCGTTTCATAGCATCTTTATATTCTAAACCTTCTTCTTTTGCAACTTTTTTAACAAACGCAACCCATTGTTTTAAAGATTTGTTTGCACGTCTTTTTCCGCCTTCAGTCATATTAATATATAGTATAACTAAAGAAAAATATGCCATGGGTGGGCTTAAGCCGTAAGGTGGGCTTAAGCCGTAAGGTGGGCTTATGCCGTAGGCGGGTCTTTGTCTTTACCAATCTCATAAAATCGTTTTATTTCTAAATCTGTTAATGCGTGTTTTGAATAAACTAATGCAACAAGACCCCCATGAATGCCATTTTGCTGACCAACAACAAACATATCTTCAGGGTTTGTCATAAGCATGGGATAACTAGCAGTTTTTACTAAATTACCATTAATAAACAAATCAACGTTGTTATCTTTATAATTATAAACAATATGCACCCATGTTTGTGTTGGTATACGTGTTTCATATGACTGTTCCGGCGCGTAGTAAACCTTTAACATGCTTTGTTTATACGTAATACGCGGGTGTTGATTGCCAAATTCAAAAACAGTTGCCTCTTCATTATAGGGTGCATGATTAGAAGACATAGGCACTACATAAATCCACATAGACAATGCCATATTGCCTGTGCGCGGCTTAATTAACGGCGCTAAACCAAGTTTTTCAAAAACATCAGCCGCACCAATTACACGGGTTTCCTGTTTTAAAACAATTGGTTCTGTTACTAAAACATATTTTCCAGTGCCTCCATCAATATGTTTTAACAGTTTTGGCAAAAATATATAGCCTAAAATAAGCAAAACTTCAAGTGCAAGCAAAACATAAACAACAAATGGACTTGAACTAAGTTGTTCAAAAAACATAGCAAAAAAATCGCTAATCATGCATGGAATAAAAAGAATTAAACGGGCAATAATGCCCTGCAATCCTTCCAATGAATACGCAATGTTTTTAAATATTTGAAAAAAGATAATTGCGCCAACTACAAATATTGATATTAATAGCACATTACCAAAAAATTTAAACGCATCTTTATCTACGCCGTCCGTATAAAGAAACAACCCAAACAAAAAACCAATAAAAACCAATGGCAACACAACACTTGAATTAAGTTTAAATGTTTGTAAAAAATTAGTATCAGATGTGCTGTTGCGAAGTAAAAAAATAAAGGCTAATATAATAGGACCCGCAATTAGCGCAATATTAAAATATGTATTTGACATTGCAGCGTCTTTATTGCCAATAAATACATAAGACAATCCAATTAAGTAAAGACCAAGAATAAATAGTAACCCATTTTTTTTTAAAATATTGCGAAAATCCGCAAATCTATTGTTAGATAATAGTGTAAATCCACCATATGCAGCAGCAATGCCGGTAATTATTATTAAAATAATATTTGTAAAATATGAAAAATCTACGCTCATAACTCCTTTACAATAACGTGTTATAAATTTTCCATTGCGGTTTTACAACCGTGGCATTCGCGACATAAAGCAACTAAATTATCTACGTGATTGCTGCCGCCATGTTCTAACCGGATTTTATGGTCAACTTCAAACCATGCTGACAATTGGTTTCCGCAATCCCCGCATTTCCAGCCTTGCCTACTAGCAACAAACTTTTTCTTAGTTTCGCTTACAGAGCGTTTTGATGAGTTTTTTCCGGAATTAAGAATGCGGGTTTCGGCAGATGAGTTGCCTTGGCCTCCACCATATGAGTTGCTTCCACCAGTAGGTCGTAATACAGAGTGTCCTGACATAACCTTATCAAAATTGCCTTGTTTAGCTGTAAAATCTAATATTGGCGATAACATGGATGCGGTCTGTCCGTCCACTGGTAAATATTTAATGTATTCATTAGAACTACGTATAATGTTTTCTGCACGGTCAGGGAATTTTTTTAATAGCACGTATACCATTAGACCCCCTAAAGCAATGCCGCCCATTTTTACATATTTTTGATTTGATTGTAGCAATTGTAGATATTTACCGTCGGTATGTATATTAAAAATAAGCGCAGCAGTTACTAAAAAAACAATTAATTCAATACGCATATCTGTCTTTTATAAATATATAGACAAAAATGAGTGTTCGCAGTGAAATATGTAAATCAGCATTATGTGCAACACCCGATAGAAGTTCTTCACGCGATTTGTTAATGGAAAAGTTATTGGCACTTAGTTCCGCTGAACTTATGGACATATTTTTTGGAAACCGCTTAAACAAATTTCGCAAGTCTGTTGAAACTATGACAGCACAAAACCAATGCAAAAGCGTAATTGGCGAGTGTTGCGAACTTGCAGTAGAACCTGGGTTTAAATTTTTTGATGCAAACTTACATAATAAAGAAGTAAACAGTTATTGTTGGATTTGTGGACATGGATTAAAACAATTAGTAGATAATCCAACCATAGAATATAATTTACGTAGTAGACATATACCGGAAACAGTATTTAAACCAGTGCATTGCGAACATATAGTGCCTGTATTATTTGCATGTTTATTTGGCGGGCTTCATTCTAGACTAGATAAAGAAAACGTGTTTACAGATGTTTTTACAAAAGCTACCGCATCAAATTATAAGTATGCACACGCATCATGTAATTTAAAAAAATCCAATTTATTATTATTTAAATGGAATGATGCAGAACAGCGTATGGTATTTAATGAAACAAATGGTCTTGCATTATTTGAAAAATTAAAGATAGTGCAAGCCACAGATAGTTATAAAACCGCGTTTTTACAAAATTTGCAAACGCATATAAATCCCATATGCGATTTAATTAATGCGGAATATACCGCATTTAAAGAAGACAATAAAGACATGACTAGTTATATAAAATATACAATAAATTGCACGGGTTATTATTTTTCTGCAAAACATAGAGCCAATTTTTTATCGGCTGACGAACAACGTGACAAAATGTCTTTTTATCTTGGAAAAATGAAAACAATTGTTGAAAATAATAGAGAAAACACGGAAGAAGTGCAAGTATCTACTGGATTATTATATGATATTATAGAGGACAATGAAATGTATATATCAACTGTAAATGATATATTACAAAAAGAAACAATAGAAGAACGTGAAAATTATATTCGCAATTTAGAAAGCCATCCAGATTTTATAAAAACACCAAATATATCAGCTGCGCCAAAACGTTTATTAGAAAATGCGCCAATGTCAAATTCAAAAAAGGCAGCAACCGAAGAAAATATTGCTTACAGACTAATGACAAATAATGATTTTAATACTCCTATAAAACGAGGTAACAAAGGTGGCTTTAAAAGTCGCGTGCATACCCGCTTAACCAGACATTCTACGCGTTCTAGCAAGCGCCGAAAAAACATCACGTTGAGAAACCGCATCCGACGTAGCAAACGAGTTTGTAAATGAACGCACATCACCCCGTTGTTGTCGTTTGCGCGCAACAACAGAAGACGCATCACGATTACCACCAATAAACCTATGTTGACGTATAGATTTATTTGTAATTTCATTTTGCGTAAATCGCTGCATAGCAAATGTGCTAGAACGGTCAGTGCCGCCAACTTTTACAGGCATCCATGTAACCGAGTTATTAGTATTTTGTAAAACAGGCAGTCCATTTCTAAAATCCATTATTAGTATATTTTATGCCAAATAAAAAGCAAGTGCCAACACAGCCAGAATAAAGCCAACGTGTAAGTAATACCGGCGTATTTTTAGGTCTTTGTATAAATAAGTAGGTTCGGGTTGATATTTTGCATAATATGCATCCATTGCTTCTTCAACAGTAATAGATGAAACCCCAATCAAAGCATTAATTTTATTATGAATAAAAACAGTCCAACGAAACAAACTGTCTTTGTTTGCTAAATATGGCGAAACAGGATAGTTGTCTAACATTGCGCTAAAGTCTTTTGCAAAACTCATGTCTGGTAAAAACAACGGCAAATTCATAAAAAAATCGTAGTATTTACGTTTAATAACGTCATTCGGATTATCAGGGTAAGTAAGTGCTAGCGAGTGTATAAAAAACCAGTAATGCGGTCCCCAAATTTTAGCATCTAAATGCATTGTTACAAAGTATATAAAAATTTAGAGTGTTTTATATGTAAAAAAAATATGCAGCATGAATTTTGTAATAATTGTGGAAAATCAGGGCACAGTTTTTATCAATGTAAGTTGCCTATTATTAGTAATGGAATTATTGCTTTTAGAATAACACCAGATGGAAAAAGAGAATATTTAATGATACGTCGTAAAGAAACACTTGGATTTATAGATTTTTTACGTGGAAAATATACTGTAAACAACACGGCATATATTGCAAATATGGTAAAACAAATGACGGTTGAAGAAAAACAGTTGTTGGCAACATGGAATTTTAACGATTTATGGAAACGCACATGGCAACAAAATTTTTGCAAAATGTCTGGCGAAGAGGCAGCTAGTTGCAACAAATTTAATACATTAAAAGAAACCGGTGTATTATATGAGCTATTAAACAATCCGGATAATCCAGTATGGACAGAGCCAGAATGGGGATTTCCAAAAGGACGTCGCGAAGTTGGTGAAAATGATTTAGAATGTGCTATTAGAGAATTTAAAGAAGAAACAGGCTTAAAACCAGAAAAATTTATAGAAAATTTAATGCCTTTTGAAGAAATCTTTATGGGGTCAAATCACAAAGCATATAAGCATAAGTATTTTGTAATGCAAATGGAATATAACGATGATTATATGGTTGAATTTGACAAGTCTGAAATAGGGGAAATTCGATGGATGACGTTTCGCGATTGTATGTCTGCTTTGCGCAATTATAATTTAGAAAGGCGTAAAATATTAGTAAGTTTAAACATGGTATTAACAAAGTATGTTATATTGTATAAGTAATTTATATAATGAACCGTTTTACAAAAAGGGTGCGTATAATAAATAATAAAACACGCAAACTGGTAGCTGGTGGAGAAGATGCTGCAACAATACTAAAACAAAAATATGGTGAAAATATGCCGGCGCCGCTTAGCGTTGATGACAGCACTTATAAAAAATACCGTATGTATAAAAGCTATAAACAAGTAGGAGAAGTATGGGAAATGCGAAACATGTCTGTTGATGCGCCTGATTTATTTGTATACGATGGATTTCTTTACGTAAAACATAATAAACAAGGTAATAAAACGCATGTAAAATATTTGCGCATGCCTAATCCAGAGTTGGCGGTCTCGGACTTGGCGGTCGTCCCTAATCCGGACTTAAACGCTACGGAAAACGCGGTTCAAGTAATTGACAAAACCTTGTTTAAAAAAATGCGAATGTATGCTGGACCAAACAATATATGGGAACTACGCAATCCTGCATATTTTGAAAATCCGCCAAAGGCTTTTGTTTATGATTCGTATTTATACACTCTGCTTCCATTAGAAAAACAAAAAAATAAAACACATAAAAAATATAAACAGGTATTAGCCGAGGCCGAGGCAGAAGAAGAAGAAGAAGAAGAAGAAACAAAACCTATTAATCCAGTAAAATCGTCATCTGAAGCAAGCAATATACAAACGGTTACAAATGACGTTTTTAAGCAGTTGCGAATGTATAAAGCACCAAGCAATAAAGGCGACATTTGGGAAATGAGAAATAAAGAATATTTTGAAAATCCTATTGAAAAGTTTATTTTTAATGGATTTCTTTATGAATTGCTAGAAAAACAAGGAAACAAAACACATAAAAAATATGCAAGGCAAGAATTAAGTGCTTTGCCAGATACAGAGAAAAAAGAAGAACCGGTTGAAGAACCTGTTGCAGAACCTGTTGAAGAACCTGTTGCAGAACCTGTTGCAGAACCTGTTGAAGAACCTGTTGAAGAACCTGTTGAAGAACCTGTTGCAGAACCTGTTGAAGAAGAAGAAAATTTTCCAGACAATTCTGTTGATTCGCAAGAAGAATTACAACAAATACAAAAAATTGCGCCAGATACTTTTAAACGACTACGCATGCATAAAGCACCAAGCACTAAAGGTGACATTTGGGAAATGCGAAATAAAGAATATTTTGAAAATCCTATTGAAAAGTTTGTTTTTGAAGGATTTCTTTATGAACTACTTATAAAACAAGGCAACAAAACACATAAAAAATATATTCGAAAACCAATTTCAGATATACCATCTATAAACCCACCCGAACAACAATTTATAAATAAAGATTTACAACCGGTTCAACAACTTAATAATAATTTAGTGTTAACTTACAAATCCGAAAAAATAACCGGATTAGACGATTTTTTATATCCATCATTAGACGACCCTGACCTTAGTCAAAAAATAGCCATTAGAAAAGAGTTTAGTTCTTTTAAATATGATGGTAAAATTGCAGACATAAAAACCCTGTCAGACAAACTATGCGCAAATCCTGAATTTGAACTAATGCCACACCAAATGTTTGTAAAAAATTTTATTTCTAAAAACACGCCATATAACAGCATATTATTATATCACGGATTAGGTTCAGGAAAAACATGTTCCGCCATTGGTATTGCCGAAGAAATGCGCGCAACTATGAAACAAACCGGACTAAATCAGCGCATTATGGTTATAGCATCCACAAATGTTCAAGATAATTTTAGATTACAACTATTTGATGAGCGAAAGTTAGGCAAACGTAGCATTGAGAGTTGCATTGGAAACAGTCTTTTACGTGAAATAAATCCAACCAATGATCCATATTTAACTCAAGAAAAAATAATATCGCAAGCAAATTCGATAATTAATAATAGTTACAGCTTTATGGGGTATATGCAATTAGCAAATTATATACAAAATAAAGTTATTGTAAAAGCCGCGGATTATACAGAAAAACAGCGCCGCGATATGGAAATAGCAAACATAAAACGTATTTTTAACAATCGTCTTATAATAATAGACGAAGTTCATAACGTTCCTGGTAAAACCATAGCACCTTTATTGCTATATGTGGCAAAACATGCAGACAACCTAAGGTTTGTGTTATTATCAGCAACCCCCATGTATAATGCTGTTGATGAAATTATTTATTTAACAAATTTAATGAATATTAACGATGGCAGACCCACCATAAAAGCATCCGAAGTGTTTGACCAAAATGGACAAATAACACCAGATGGCCGTAAACTTTTGCAAAAACGGTTAAATGGTTATGTATCCTATGTGCGCGGCGAAAATCCATATACCTTTCCGTTTAGGCTTTATCCTGATGTGTTTGAACCACAAGAAACATTTGTTACGCGCACATATCCGCAAAAATCGCTAACAGGTAGACCAAATGTTCCTTCAATGATGGGTATGAAAAATCGAATATATTTAACACATATGGGTGAAGAACAGGAAAAAACATATCAATTTATAGCAAATCATATATTTACGCGGTCGTCGTCCAGTAATATTTTTAGTAGACAGGACGGCGACGATGATGAAGCTATTTTTGAAAATATGGAAAGTTTTGGATATACTAAACTACAAGTGCCTATTCAAGCATGCATTATGACATTTCCGCCAATAAAACCGTTGTTAGATGATGACCCGCAGCAGGCCATAAAAAAGATGGTTGGAAAAGAAGGTTTGGCAAATGCAATGAAATATAAAGAGGAGAAAAAAAAAATAGATGAAGAAACCACTATTTTTATGAAACATGCGTTTGAATATAAAAAAGGCTATGAAGGCATTTTTTCGCTAGACGGGCGTCTACGTCAATGTAGTGGAAAAATTGCAAAAATTTGCGATAAAATATTAGTGTCTAACGGAATTATTATTGTGTATAGTCAATATATTGATGGCGGTATAGTTCCAATGGCATTAGCGTTAGAAGAATTAGGGTTTTCTAGATATGGTTCAATGCAGCAATTTGTAAAACCATTATTTAAAAAAGGAGCAGCCATAAATCAAGAACCGCGTGATGCAACAACTATGATGTTGCGACCCGATTTTTTAAAAACCCACGATGAAAGTGAATTTAAACAGGCAAAATATATGATATTGTCTGGCGATAAATTTTTTTCACAAAACAATGCAGAAGATATTAAATATGCAACCAATAAAGCCAACATGCATGGTAGTAATATTCGCGTAATATTAATATCAAAGGCCGCATCAGAAGGTCTTGATTTTAAATTTGTTAGACAAGTGCATATATTAGACCCATGGTATAACATGAACCGCATTGAACAGATTGTTGGACGCGGTGTGCGCAATATGAGCCATTGCGGATTACCGTTTGAAGAACGTAACGTAGAAGTATATTTACACGCATCTGTTTCTACTACGCAGAATGAAGTAGCTGACCATTATATTTATAGATATGCGGAAACAAAGGCAATTACTATTGGAAAGGTAACCAGACTGTTAAAAGAAGTTTCAGTAGATTGCGTATTAAATATTGGACAAAGTAATTTTACAGATGTTCAATTGGCATCTATTGCTGCAAATCAAGAAATATTAGTTTACCCATCATCTGCCCCAGAGAAGCCACTTAAAATACGTGTTGGTGATAAAACAGGAACAGAGGCCTGTGATTATGCGGATACGTGCAGTTATGTATGTGTTGGAACGCCGCCGCAAACGAAGGCAATATCAGAAACATATGGCACAGATTTTTTACAAGCAAATTCAGAAAGATTATTAGAAAAAATAAAACTTCTTTATCGCGAGCAAAAAAAAGTGTATACTAAAACTGAAATCTGGAAAATACTGGATGTTGATACAGAAGAACAATTAAACTATGTATTAGATAGATTAATGCAAGAAGACGTAGAAGACAATATGGGACGAAAAGGTCGTATTATAAATCGTGGACAACATTATTTGTTTCAACCGTTAGAAATAAGTGATAATCGAGCAAATTTATTGGAAATCTCTATGCCAGTAGATTTTAAACATGACAAATTAAAATTTAAAATAACAGAAGGCCAACCGCACCAACATGAGTTGGTGTCTGAAAAATCACCGGTAAGTCCAACTGACACTACAATGGGAAATAAATCGGTTGACCTAATACTATCAGAAATAGAGGAACAAGTAGATATTATAAATGACCCTGTTGCACAAGTATTGGAACCTGGCGAAAAAGATTGGACAAAAAATTTAAATTCCGGACGGCTAATTCGGTTTCACTTAATGGAAACGCATGGTCTTACGCGCGAACAAATAAATCAGTATGCATTTAATCATTTAATGGATACCTTACATTATCGCGAAAAACGCACATTAATAGAAGGTATACATAACGGCACCGTAAAAAATAAAGACATTATTGCGTATTTTAAAACCCGTAAAATGCAAAGTGAAAATGGTAAATCATTTGGTTATCTTTTGCCAAGAGTAAATAAAGGCATTGTTAAAAATGTGTTTTTATTATATGAAGGCAACACTTGGTTAGAAGAAGAACCAGGTGACATGGTTAATTACAAGGCATTATTGCAAAAACAGTTTGGAAAAGAAGTAGATAAATTTAATGTATTAATGGGCTTTATGGGGTTTTTTAAAGGCCGCGGAACATCATGGAGCATGGTTTTTAAAACAAAAATGATGAATGTTGGAAAAAATAATAAAGGTGCTTATTTATTAAATGAAGGAAAAGCAGAAATTCTAAAAAAATATAATATGTTAATGGACATGGTTGGTGGTCTAAAAGCCACCATTGATAATTTTGCGGATTTAAATAAAATAGGGGTTGGCGTTGTTGTTGAAATATTAATGAGGCATTATAATGAAATGGCTGTGCGTGGCAAAACTTGGGTATTAACTGCAGAAGAAGCTTTATATAATGGTGTGGAAAACATATAATACCGCCGTCTATACCATTTCGTATAAATCTATTACATTATCCACATCAAGTTGAGTTTCCAAGTTATTAAAGATATACGCATATAGTAACGTTTTCCATTTGCTTTCATTGCATTTGAGTGCATAATTAGCGTTATACAAGTGTTTATGAATTTCTTGTTCAGGACATACATTGTATGCATTAAATTTAAATGGATTAATTGTGTATAACAAATCCAATATTTTTTTATGTTTAAAATGCACTGCCGCATAAAACGCCATGTTATTAACATGTATTTTTGGAAATAATGTTAATAACCATTTTGCAAGTCTAATGTAGCCGCGCCCGCATATCATATAAAACATTTCATTAATAAAATCGTAATCAAATGTTTTTACTATAGGAATATTATTATACATCCACATAGCCATTTTTAATCGGTTGCATCTGCAACAATACATAAATAAAGGTTTGCTGGTGCGTATTGTATTTACACAGTTTGGTGATATTTTTAAAATAAAGTCCGCAATTAATATATTGCTGCTATTAATTGCATCATTTAAAAACTGATTACACAGCGCTTCCGAAAAATTGCTTTTAAATGCATTATATAATAAATTCATACACTCTACGGTTGTGTTTTTTGTAATAAAGTTGCAAACAAAATGCATATATTGATTACATACAGTAACATTTTCTGGAATAAATGTTTGTATATACCATTTAATGCAGTTGTTGTGGCCATTTAAACATGCTCGTCGAAATCCAAATATAAACTCTTTTAATATATCCAAGTCTGGTTCAGGGCAAATATTTTTATATGTTTCATAAAAATATTTAATGCTTTCTAATTTTCCTGTATTAAATAACCAGTTTGTTTGATTTTTTATTTTTTCTTTTTTATCACTATTTGAAAATAATGAAAACATCCATAAATATATGTGCGTATTTTCTATTAAATGCACGTACTTTTTTACACCTTTGCACATTTAAAAAGCCGACCTAACGGCTAAAAAAATATGAAAAATGTAAAAATTTGGTTATAACTTGTCGTGGAACAGGTATGAAGTTTAACAACTGCGACAAAAACATTTCTGGTCTTTTTCCAGTGTTATATATAGATTTTACTATTTTTAACATATTTTGCACAGCGTTCTTATCTCTGTTATGATATATTTCGCATTTATGCTTAACCGACTGACATCGTAATATACCATGACATAACTCTTTTTCTCCCTTTCTTTTTGGCTTTTTACTTGGTTTTTCTAAAAACATTTCTAACTCACCATTACAACAATTGCAAAGTTTTGATGTTCTAAATTCATTGACCAAATACGTTTTATAACCCGCATTTTTAAATATTCTTCTAAACTTTTTGCATATTGTAGGTTCTTTTCCTTTCATATTTTCACCTTTATCATAATCACCCATTATAAATATTGTTTTATCTGGCTTACCATATTTCCTTTCAAAGTTTTTAATCATTTTACTTTCTGATTTTTGGGTATTTGTAAATGCATTTAATTTAAACTTTCTAAAAAATGTTTGTTCATAATGGTTATAAAGTGTGTTATTTACTTTATTCTTTTCAATACAATACAAATTAAACTTTTCAAAATTGCAACTTTTAGAGTTAAGATTAGACAAAATAGTTTCAAATTCTTTAATGCTTTTGCCATCTATTAAAGTTTCTTTATTAACATTATCAATAATTTTACTATACTTTTTGTTTCGTGTTTCTAGTCTTCTTTGGTTTTGAGTATATCTAAAAGTTTCTAACTCATTCTTATTAAAAATCCATCAAATAGAACAAGAAAGAGAAAGAATTATTTATAAAGCATATATAAAACTCGGCGTTTTAAATGTGCAAAGGTGTAAATAATTAATAATTATTCAATAATTTTTTGTTTTCTTAATTTTTTATAATGTATTTTTGTTTTATTTTTTAGTTTTTGCTTTTTTTGCATTTTTGTTTTATTTTTTTTAGTTTTTGCATTTTTAGTTTTTGCTGTTTTTTTAGCAAACGCACTCAGTCTGGAACTATCAGTATTCTTACCACCATTAGTTATTTGGTTTATACATATACCATCTAGTTCTGTTTTAAATAATTTATAATATGTAATTGGTTTTTCTAAATTACAATGGTCGGCACCAATACCTGGTACGCCAAGACTTGAATGCGATACAATTTGTTCTAATAACCCTTGTTTTACAGCTTTTACAATTTTTATACTTGCACCTATTTCATTAAACCAGGTTGGTTTTTCACAAAGTAATATTTGTCCGCTGGAACCATATAATTTTATATAAACATGACTATCATCTTTTTTGTTTGATTTTTCGTATGGTTTTTTGCATTCATAATAATTTTCATATTCAATTTCTTTATAATTTCCTGCATAATGACCACTTGCTTCTTGAATAATGAACGGCGGTTTTTCTTTATAATCGTTGTCATATAAAAATTTCTCACCCGTCATATTATCTCCTGAAATTATATCAATAATCGATATTCGTGTATTTAATTTATTTAACTCAGCAGTAATTGCCATATGAATTTTATTCATATTATTTTTGATTGCTTCATTAAGTGCGCTGTCACCCATATTTGATATAATTTCAGGATTTGATTTGCCGGTATTAATAAGCGCCAATGCAACTTCTGTCATATTATTTTTACAAGCCCATATTAGTGCTGTATTACCATTCTCATTAACTTGGTCTGGTTTAGATTTACCAGTTTCAATTAATTTCAATGCAATTTCTGACATTTTATTGTTACAAGCGAGTATTAATGCTGTAGTTTGATTGGTTGCATTGACGTGTCCTGGATTTGAATTGCCATCTACAATTAATTTCAATGCAACTTCTGTCATTTTATTTTCACAAGCAAACATCAATGCAGTAGCGCTGTTATGATTGACGTGATTTGGGTTTGAATTATGAGTTTCGATTAACGCCAATGCAACTTCTGTCATTTTATTGTAACAAGCAATTATTAATGCTGTATTACCTAATTCACTAACTTGTTCTGGTTGAGAATTACCAGTTTCAATTAACGCCAATGCAACTTTTGTCATATTATTATAACAAGCCAATAATAATGGTGTATTTTTTTTTGGTGTTAAAATCGCGGCTTTTTCTAAAGTAATTAGTGATAACGCTAAATCCTCATTTTTTTCATGAATTGCATTAATTATATCCATAATTATAATATATAATTATGGATATAATATATTATGAACCATCAACAAATAGATAATACTTTAGAATGATTAATTGCTCGTTCAACAACAGATAGATTAAGAGTTGTTTTAAAAAACCAACGCGATATATTATTACCGTTAAAAGCTGAGATTAATAATTTAATAGCTAATAACAACATTAATTATTTAAAATCATCAAAAATATTACCTTTTGCAATTAAGCACGGATTATTTGATATTGTTAAAGAAATTATAAAACACTATGATGTTAGTGAAATAGAAAACTTAAAACCTGAAGCAAAATTATATGATAATTTTGCAAAAAATACAATAAAAATGTTTCAAACGAACTTAAATTTACAGTTGGAATGCAAAAATATATTGAAACATATTTAGAAGAATATTCTAATGCATTAGCAGCACACGAAACAACATTATCACTTTCTTTACCGCACAAAAGAGAAAAGCCAGTCAAAAAACTATATCCTGAAATAATATCTAATATTTTATCATACCATCAAAATAAAGAAGAAAATGCAAGGGAACCGAATGGTTCCCGAGCAGCGTTTTCGCCAGACGTAAAAGAACATTTACCCAAATATCTTCGTAAATACACAAAAGGAGGAACTAAAACAAAAGCTCGTTCAAGGGAACATCGTTCTCGAACAATAAAATCGGCAAAAAGAAACAAGACAAGAAATAAAAAAATAATTTTGCTTTAAATTAATTAATTAAAATACAATATAGTTTTTCTTTAACAAATGTCTCCCATAGTTAATCCGTTACCTTCATCTGCTTTGTCAATCGCTTCCTCAATAGTTTCATCGTCTTCAATCGGCAATATGCGATATATTTTAATTTTTTTTATTTCATCTTGTTCTTTATATAATAGATATTGTTCTCCAGTATAAGTGTTATAATAATATACTGCACGACCTAATACTTCATTATCCTCTGACATATAACACTCATACGCATCCATTCCTCCATATTGTTCGTCATCATATATATCCTGTTCATCTGTAAATTCTATAATAAAGGGATCATTGACGGATTTAATGACGTAGCGTTTGGTTATGGTTAAATCCATTGTGGTATGTTCGTTCTGTTTGTTAATCTGTGTTATTTATTTTAGGTTATACAAAAATTTATAAAAAAAGGGTTCAATTTTTTGCAACCGCAGACATAAAAATTGAATAAACATATTAAGTTAAAAACAGACGCAACAATATAATATGAATTGCTTTAATTGTTGTTCAAGCATGCCTACCATTTCAGAATTAGACAATGCACGCCCGTTTATTCCTCCAATAGAAAATACAGGAACTGTGGTTAAAGTCTACGACGGCGATACACTTACTGTGGTTGCAAAACTTACATTATCTGGGTCGCCATATTATAAATTTAGTGTGCGTTTAAATGGCATTGACACGCCAGAAATGCGCGGTTCCAATAAAGACGCAGCAATTGCTGCAAGAGATGCTTTATCTAGCCTAACACTACACAAAACAATACGCATGGAAAATATAAAAACAGAAAAGTATGGACGGCTACTAGCTGATATTTATGTTGACGACATACACGTAAATGCATGGTTATTGCAATCAGGTTATGCAAAGCCTTATTTTGGTGGAAAAAAGGAATAACAAGGTTAAAAGGTTTTACCGATTACAAGGTTTCAAAATCCAAAGTAATTGGCGCATCTTGTGCAACAACAGTTCCATCCAAGTTCATTAATCCTAAGTCAACATCAATTGCATCTGAAATAACTAATTTTTCATCATCTGAATTATCCGCTTCTTCTTGACGTTTACGTTCTAATGCACGAGCAACACTAATTTCTTCTAGTCGCTCAATAGTTTTTGGAGCATCTATTTTTGAAACAGCACCATTTTCGTCCATAGCATGGTCAATATCATCAAATTTTAAGCGATTAATAACCGGCGCGTCAGACATGTTGCTAATAGCAGGCACAGGTGGCATTGGAATAGTTTCAATAGCTTTTGGCTCAGAAGGGGGTGTTGGTGTTGGTAATTGTTGTTCAGTGGAACTAGTTTCAAGCACTGGTTCAACAACATCCGATACAAGCTCTTCTTCCTCTATTTCAACCGACTCATCTAAATACGCGCGAACAATAGCTTCTGTTGGAATACTATCACGCACTGTTTTTAAAATACATTCTTTAACAATAATTTCAAATTCGCGATTATGTTTTTGTTGTTGAAGTGCCGCAGCATGTTTATCAAAAATATATGCGTTTCTATAAACTTTACTTGCAACGTTTGTATATGCACGATGCACAAAATCTTGCAATTTCGGCACAGATATATCTATTTTTTTTTGTCTAGCACCAACACGCACACATGTTAACACTTTAAGTTGTATAACATGAACACATGTAATTAGGTCTTCTAAATAATTGCAACCGGATTTTTCAATAATACGTTTGCATTCATCCTGTATAATAGATGCGTTCCATTTTGGAACGCGACAAAGAAGATTTTGAAAAGTCATTAAATATTTTTCTATTTCATTGCTTTCCAAACTCATTTTCCATGCTTCGTTAAAAATAGAACGTATACCCTCCATTAATAGGGGACATAATGTGTCCACTAACCTACTAGACCATTCATTTTGTGCTTCATTTAAATTTGCTAATACAAAATCGTCCATATCTTTTACATAAACGCTAGATTATCTATGTGTTTATTTTTACGCAAAAACACATAATCAAACATATAAAAAATCGCCATAGGTTCATTGCGGTATTCTGATTTTATTTTGTTATAAACAAATTTGGTGGTAATTACTTGTGGATGTGTATTTCCTAAAACCTGTTCAAAAAACTGTAAAAAGTCTAAACAACTTTGTCCGGCTTCATACATGTGTGTTGCCAAAGACAAAAACCATTTATGGTCAGGTGGTGTTTCGGTGCCATGAATAAATGGCAAAAGTGCATTTAATAATATATTTGATTGTTTGTTTTCTTGAATTAAACAATTGTTTTTATGCAAACTAGTAAAAGTAATGTTGCCAGTGGTTGCGTCTGGAATAAAGATTTCGCAAAATCTAGACAATATTGGATTTAACAATTTATATTTATTTTCAACAATAATAAAAAACCGCGTGTTATGACTAAACAATTCTATGCATCTGCGCAATGCGGACTGTGCATCAATAGTAAGTTCATCCGCATTCATTAATATAATACTTTTAAACACGTCCCCATTACCATATTGCATACAAGCTTTGGCAAAATATTTTAATTCATCGCGTATAAATCGAATGCCTTTTCCATGTGCACAATTTACATACATTACGTTGCTTTTTATTTTTGCGCGGTCGCCGTTATATATTTGGTTAATAAATCCATGCACAATAGTGCGCTTACCACTACCAGACGACCCGTGAAAAATAATATTTGGAATTTTACGTATAGATAAAAAATATTGCAGCTGTTTTAAAACGTTTTGGTGTTCAATATTCATAATTACAAAAATAAAGAACAAAGTATTTATGCTGATTTTTATACAATAATATTTTATTGGCGGGTAAAGCCGCTATTCATTTAACTTAACAATATTAAGTTGTTTTGTAAATACATAACGCTCATGATACATGGTGCGCCTACGCAAATTACATGTTAAACATGCTATTTCTACGTTGTCTTTATTATGGCCATGGCTATTGTCTATGCGGTCAAGCGTCCACTGTTTTGATGCACGAACTTCGTCATATAAAATAAGCGTTGGATTCCGACAATAAAAACATTTTAACTGTTTTTCACATAACAGGTCTACTACATATTTTGTAGTAACCAATTTTTCAGGATTTAACAAGGATTTTTTTATATCTTGACTGCGATAACTATGAATTTTATTAGTTATTTGTTTTGCCATTTCTTTGTATAAAGGATTTTCTTTATTGCTGTCTAGCAAAATTTGCAATTGCTGTTGTTCAGACAAAAGGTCTTTGTTTACTTTAGACCATGCATCTGCCGCCTTTCTTATTTTTGGAGGCTGTTTTTCCTTTACTTCCTTAATAATAGGGGTTTTGGGGGCGGCTTCTGGTAAATTAAATGTTCGTGTATCCATTTAAATAAATAAAGAATTATAATTATAAATGGAAAACGACGCTGACAATAAAATTTTAAACAAATATAAAACATTAATTACGGCAACTGGCACACCAAAAGACCGTATTATACCGATTTCTAACGGGGACGATGGCGAAACACAGATTTATCAATTGCTTGAAAAAGAAAAAAATGCTATGAGCACAGAACCTTGGAATAAATTGGATAAACGGCTTAAAATTCAAAAACTGCATTCTTATGCGGAAAAATATGGCCGCGAAACTGGCTTGCCGCAAAAGGAAATTAAAACGCTTAAGCAATTTTTTAGTGAATGTTTAACATTAAACAAATTATCTAAAGTTAAAGAGGTTGATTATAATCGTGAAAATGGTATTATTAATAACATACCTGGGTTATTTTTAAATCCTGCTTCTAGAATGTTTACTGTGCGAAACCTAGATAGCAAGGCTTCTTCTATTAAATCATTAACGCCTAAAAAACCCGTTACTCCGTCCATTTCTGAAAACGATTGTGATGAAAACGATGCATAAATAAGTTTATACATTCCCTTAAAAGAACCCTTTATAAAAGAAAAAGCATGGGATTATACATTCCCTTAAAAGAACCCTTTATAAAAGAAAAAGCATGGGATTATACATTCCCTTACAAGTTCCCTTTATAAAAGAAAAAGCATGGGATCATAAGGGAACGGCGAGTTCCCTTTATAAAAGAAAAAGCATGGGATCATAAGGGAACGGCGAGTTCCCTTTATAAAAGAAAAAGCATGGGAACATAAGGGAACGGCGAGTTCCCTTAAAAGTTGATTTATAAAAACTATTTCAACAGTTTTTATATATTATAAAAATGAACTTAACAACCGATTTTTTAACTGATTTAGAAACAGAGGCGCATGAACATTTTGAGGTATTTTATACAGAAAATATTTTAAAGTTATGCGATCCAACATTTTATGAAAACATGGTTGCACATGTTGCCGCAACATTATACGAAGACTGTGTTTGCTGCGAAATGTTAGACACAAGCCCTGAAACCTATGCAGAATTTGTGCTGCTTATAGAAAAGTTTTTAAAAACGTTTTTAAAAATTGTAAATCATAAAAAACGGTCATATAAACATCCAAAACCGCATCATTATGTGCATGTAGAAAACATAAGCGAACGTCTAGATTGGATAAAAAACGCATATCAGCCACCACAGCGGACAAACGAATGGTATCAATTTCGGCATAATTTAATTACAGCAAGCAATATGTGGAAAATTTTTGGGTCAGAGGCAAATTTAAACAGTCTTATATGCGAAAAATGCAAACCATTAAAAGAACGAAGTAGTAGCGTAGACGACGGACTTGAAGAACCAGCCGTAAATACAATGTCTACATTACATTGGGGCGTTAAATATGAACCAATAACCGCGGCCATTTATGCATTTCGTAATAAATGCGTAATTGGAGAATTTGGGTGCATACAACATCCTAAAATTTCCTGTATTGGCGCTTCACCAGATGGAATTGTATTAGAATGTAACGAAAATCCGCAATTGGTTGGACGAATGTTAGAAATAAAAAACGTTGTAAACAGAGAAATAACAGGAATTCCGTCTATGCCTTATTGGATACAAATGCAAATACAAATGGAAGTGTGTAATTTGGAAATGTGCGATTTTGTAGAAACCGTTTTTAAAGAATATGGCGACAATGAAGAAGAACTGTTTTTCCAAAATAAAGATAAATATGAGTATAACGGCGTTATACTATATTTTATTAAACGCGACCATTCCGAAACCGCGCCAAAATATGTATATATGCCAATTTGCAGTTCAGATGATTTAACCGTTCAATCCGTAAACGCATGGATTGACACGCAAAAACAAGAAAACAAAGAAACCTATGTAGTATATAAACGCATTTATTGGTATTGCGAAATATTTTCATGTGTGTGTGTTCACAGGTCACAAGAGTGGTTTGCCGCAGCTGCGCCAAAAATCGAGGAAGCATGGGCATTAATTGAACACGACCGCGTGCATGGTCATGAACACCGGCTGCCTAAAAAAACGGTTAAAAAAGAACAAGCGCCAGCTGAACTTAAATGTTTAATGGACTTAACTTCATTAACATAGTAAAATATTTTGCACAAACTATTTAAATATTGGATAAAACAATATTATAACAAAAAATGAGCACACAAACAGATGAAATGCGCGTTATTAAACGCAATGGACAAATAGATATTGTGTCGTTTGATAAAATTTTACAGCGTATAAAAAACATTGGACATAAAGCCAGCATTAAAATTAATTATACGCAACTGGCAATGAAGGTTATTGACCAGCTTTATGATAAAATTACAACAACGCAAATAGACACACTTACTGCAGACCAATGCGCATCAATGTCCTCTATACATTATGACTATGGCACGCTTGCTGCGCATATTGTTATATCAAATCATCATAAAAATACGTCAGCGGATTTTGCAGAGGTAGTAAAACAGCTTTATTTTTTTCAAGACAAACATGGTAAAAATTCGCCGTTGGTGTCCGACCAATTATATGAAACCGTAATTAACAATGCGGACTTAATTAATTACCAATTGGATTTTGACCGCGACTATTTGTTTGATTATTTTGGGTTTAAAACATTGGAAAAAACGTATTTAATGCGATTAAATGGAAAAATAGTAGAACGTCCGCAACATATGTGGATGCGAGTTTCTCTTGGAATTCATGGAGATGATTTGCAAGCGGCATTTGAAACCTACCATTTAATGTCGCAAAAATACTTTACGCATGCTACTCCAACACTGTTTAATTCTGGCACGCCGCGACCGCAAATGTCGTCTTGTTTTTTGCTTAGCATGGAAAATGACAGCATAGATGGTATATATAGCACGCTTAAAGATTGTGCCCTTATTAGTAAATGGGCAGGAGGTATTGGACTACATATTCATAATATTCGCGCATCAGGGTCGCATATTCGCGGCACAAACGGCAATTCAAATGGTATTGTGCCTATGTTGCGCGTGTTTAATAATACCGCAAAGTATGTTGACCAAGGAGGCGGTAAGCGCCACGGTTCATTTGCAATTTATTTAGAACCTTGGCACGCAGACATTGAATTGTTTTTAGAAATGCGCAAAAACCATGGCGACGAAGAACTTAAAGCCCGCGACCTATTTTATGCTTTGTGGATACCTGACCTTTTTATGGAACGCGTTAAATCAGACGGACAATGGACTTTAATGTGCCCAGACGAATGCCCTGGCTTAGCCGATGTTTATGGCGACGATTTTGTTACGTTGTATGCCAGCTACGAAACCGAAGGAAAAGGACGCAAAACAATAAAAGCCCGTGAACTTTGGTTTAAAGTGCTGGATGCGCAAATGGAAACTGGCACACCATATTTATGTTATAAAGACGCGGCCAATAAAAAATCCAACCAGAAAAACATTGGCACTATAAAGAGCAGCAATTTATGCAGTGAAATTATCGAGTATTCAGACGACAAAGAAACCGCGGTATGCAACCTAGCGTCTATGGGTCTTCCAACCTTTGTTGACCCCAAAACAAAAACATTTGACTATGCCAAGTTAGCTGAAGTAACACAGGTTGTTACGCGAAATTTAAATAAAGTAATTGATATTAATTACTATCCAACGGAAAAAACCCGCACATCAAATATGCGCCATCGCCCCATTGGCATTGGCGTGCAAGGACTGGCCGACGTATTTATGTTGATGGACATACCGTTTCACAGTGAAGAAGCCAAACGCATTAATCAAACAATATTTGAAACCATTTATTACGGGGCATTAAAGGCGTCCAATGAATTAGCCTTTTTAAAAGGAAAATATGAAACTTTTTTTGGAAGTCCGGCGTCAGAAGGGCTTTTGCAATACGATTTGTGGGGGAAAACAACCGATGATTTGCTAACTAAAAACATGTTTGACTGGACAAGCCTTAAAGAATATGTCCAAAGTTATGGATTGCGCAACTCACTTTTGTTAGCGCCAATGCCAACAGCATCAACATCGCAAATATTGGGCTTTAATGAATGTTTTGAGCCATTTACAAGCAATATTTATAGTCGCCGAACATTAGCTGGGGAATTTGTGCTTACAAATAAATATTTAATGCGTGATTTAATTGCAGCTGGACTATGGTCAAAAGACTTGAAAAATAGTATTATTGCAAATCAGGGTTCAGTTCAACACATTGAAGGGTTATCGCAGCATTTAAAGAATAAATATAAAACAGTGTGGGAAATACCAATGCGCCATGTAATTGATATGGCGGCCGATAGAGGCGCATTTATTTGTCAAAGTCAATCACTTAATTTATGGATGGAAGACCCCAATTATAATGCGCTAACGTCCATGCATTTTTACGCATGGTCAAAAGGTCTAAAAACTGGTATTTATTACTTGCGGCGCAGGGCAAAACATCGGGCGCAACAATTTACTATTGAACCTGAAAAACGCGGCGTTGACGAAGGTTGCACTATGTGTTCGGCATAACACAGATTTATGCCTTTTTGTAACAAGCAAATGCCTATATCCAAAGGTTTTTTGTATAAATTTATAAGCCACTGGCTAATAACTTTATATATAAGTAAATGTTTTATTTTGCCCAAAGCAAAGGTTTACGCCTTTGCACATTCTAAACGCCGACCCCATTAGGGGTCGGCTTATTTGAATGTGTGAAGTAACTGTAACTTTGCAACTCATAAATTACCTGTATATCTGAATAACCTCACCATTTGGTGAGGTTATAAGTTATATATCGGCATTTTCCGAAGGCGAGCAGGCACTGCGCGCCTGCCTTAGGAAAAGTGCAAAGGTGTAAACCGTTATCAGTCACGAACCTAGAAGAATTCTTCGACGGTTTAAACAACAAAAACACGCCTAGTTTGTTTGTTTCCCGTTATTTTTTTACTTTTACTTTTTTTTGAACTGCGACGCGCCCGAGAAGACATTTTTTTTACATATATTTTTGTGTTTTTACGTAATAACAAATTACGCATTGTATTGTATAATTGTTCAATACTTGCTCCACTGTTAAATAACGAACTTTGTATAAATTGTTTAAATTCAACACTAGACACTAATTTTGCATAAAGGGCTTCTTCCGCTGGCAACAACTTTACGCTTCCCATAAAGGCATTTGAAAAAATATCGTTTAACAACAATACCCAAATAGGGCAATACGTTTTAAGTTCAGACAAAATTAAGTTGCTAGCATTAGAAGCAAAAAAGAAAACATAAAGGTGATTGGCAAATGGGTGTTTTTCTTTTTCAAACAAAGCTTTTATAAATCCATAATATTTATTATAGTTTTCTTTATCGGGATGGTTGGCTAACTTTGCGGCGTCATGTGTTGCAAAAATAGCAGACGCAATCATATAAATTGGCAAAAGGTGCGTTAATGATTTTACTGGGTTGCCTCCTTTTGGTGGTGCTGGTGGCATAATTTTTTCTTCTACATTAGGAGCAGCCTCTTCTGGATTTAAATTTTCTAATTCGTCAAACATTATATGTGTTAATAATGGCCAAACCATTTGTCTAACACTTATATCATTTATAAGCATAGGTTTTTGACGATCGTCGCCATCAAAAATTGTGTAATCGCCTCTGCCACCAACAGTTAAATCAGTTGCATATGCAGTATCGTTTGAATGCTTTCCATCAGTATTAAATAAGGTTATGTCATACATGTCTTCATGAATAAGCACTTCGTCTCTGCAGTAATCAATTAAAATATCATCTTTTGTTAACGTTTCCGCAACACCTATAAAAACATTTGCTTCATATATTAAATTTGCAACCTCGTTATAAAATAATAAATTTGGCGCAATTCGCCCTCCTCGCAACTCATGAACCGCTTTAGATGGCGACAACAATTTAAAATATTCTTTTGTTTGTTCAGTTAATAATAATATTACTTGTTTGAACGGGTTAAGTTCTTCATCCGATAAAGATTTTTTTAAAAATGATAAAAACACATGTTTATCTTGCATTCTTTGGCGGTTGCTTTCGCGTGTGTTATCTTCAATTAACATTAAACGTGTATTTAAATCAGCAGCAGCAGTGTCATAACTAACACCATCGCTAGATATATTTTCTAAAATTTGAGTTGCTGTTTTATAAATATCTAATCTTGTAATATTACTAGTAATCCACCATTCAATACCAGACTGCATACTAGCTGCAGTCCCTTGCATTTTTCCAAATTTTTCTTGAATAGCATTTACTGTATTTAATGCCTTATTTAATTTCATTATTTCGTCAGGGTCGCGTAAGTCAAATGCAGGAGTATATTTTTTAATTATTTCCATTTCTTGCGTAATATCAATAAGTGTTGTTTTATAAAATGCAAACCTAACTGTTAATTCAAATGCATTTATTAAACCGTTTTTTACGTTTTCTTGGTATGATTTAATCTTTAGTTGGGGTGGGGGTTCTTTTTGAAACAAACTATTAAACATTGATACAATTTTTTTATATTTTTCAAATTGTCTGGATATTAAAAAAATACTTATTTTTATATAAGTGTTGCCTGTAGCAATTAACTCGTCTAATGCATCTTTTGTCCATTTATTACGCATGTTTTCTAATACAATTTCGTGTAGCGGTTTGCCAGACGGTTTTACAGTAGGGTCTGAATTGTTTTTAAAAACAAACACTTTTTTATAAAAGTCTATGTAAATTACATTTGCACCAATTAATAATGCATACGCAACTGCAATGCGGTCATGTGTCACAAAGTATACTGGACAGGTTGAAGGAAGTTTGCGATTTTTGCCTTTATTTGGCAAAATTTCATCATATACACGATTGCGTGCATCTAAACATGACAATGCTTGAAACCAGTCGCCACCACGTTTTTGCTGTATTTTCGTATTAAAATTAAATGCAGACGTAAGTTTTTTAGTTTTATCAGATACAAATAAACTTTGAACTAATTTTTTTAAATAGCCAATAATGGTTTTAATACTGTTTTCACCCTTACTGTCCTGAATATTTGCAACTAAATTTGGAATATCTGGTTGTGATATACACAGTGACGTAATAAGTTTTTCCGCTTTTTGTTTTGTAATAACTGTTTGTATTGGAGAAAGTCTAAAATCATATTTTGAAAAAAATAAGTTTGTATGTTCATTTTCAGGTTTAAAACTAAGATAATTTATGTATTCTGTAGAGCTATCTAGGTAAGAAATTAATTTTACGCCAGCTGTTGAGTTAGTTGCGCCAAATAATATATCACTAGTTACGTTTGATTTTCCAGCAGGGTCGTTTACTACTTCTGGCGTCATTAAATAAAAAATTTCAAATCCCTCTGCTGATTTTCCAAGCTTTAATTTTTCTAAAAAACCGTGTTGGTTAAAATCGATAACAAAGGCCGCTGAACGACCTTCGCCACCTAATTCCATTTTTTCAACAAAGTTTTTACCAAAATCTATGTCGTCTTCGCGTATTTGATAACTTTTTGCAAAATAATTAAATATGGGTTTATTATTATAGCCGACAGAAAACGGTATTGGGCTGTCTTCGTTTACTTCTTTTAATTCTAAATTTTGTAACACGCTATTTAGTGTTTTATCTTCATCCCATTTGCTTTGTGGGGCAACAGGAAGACCTTTGTCATATATTGATTTTATATCGTTACTAAAACTAAATCCAGCATGACCAAAATCGTGTAACGAATCCGCATATGCCATATTTGCTAATTGTATTTGAAAATCATTATCATTTTTAATTGCGGCATTAATAAAAAAATTATCTGCTGCTGGTGCTGCTGCCGATGCCGATGCTGTTGCTGCTGTTTTTTTCATGTATATAATATAATATATATTATATACTGTTATGCATAAACGTAATAGACATGTTTGTTTTTTTCGTTTCGTGCTAATTTTGTAAAATTATATGGACTTTGCAAATGGCTCTTGCTACCGCCACTTGTTGCTCTTGGTTTTAAATATGCTTCAATGCTGTTTTTAATTTTGGTTTCTAACTCTTTTTGCGTAAGGTTTTGACTAAGGGCTGCTGCTTGAATTGCATTAACTCCTGTCAATAATTGCTGGCCTTCCAAATACAATTCTATTTCATCTTTAACCTTGTTTTCTAACTCTTCCTGCGTAACATTTTGGTTATTTCTTAAATACAATTCTATTGCATCTTTAACCTTGTCTTCTAACTCTTCCTGCGTAACATTTTGGTTATTTCTTAAAAGTTCTTCAATGCTGGTTTTAACACGGTCTTGTAACTCATCCGCGGTAACAGCAGAAGTAGAAGCAGTTGCATTTTGTTGAAAAGCATTTTTTATATCAACCAGCACATACTTGTTATTATTAAACTTATTATAATGTTGGTCTAATAAAACACACAACTTAATTCCGTTAATTTCTAAAAAATATATGTTTGGATTATTGTCGGTTAAAACAGATTGTTCGCATACTGTAAAACAAAACGTAATTATGATTGGACTAACAGTATCCCATGACAAAAGGGCATCTATTGGAGATTTTGCCCCATACGTAGCCGCATCCGCTGTAGCATCCGCATTTGACCAAGTATAGTTTCCATCTTTGTGTTCACACTTTCTTATAGCGTAATAAATAGTTTCAGTCATTCTTTTTTATTATTGGTATATATTTTAGTTCAGAAACAAACTGATTTAATGCAATCGGGTCTTTTTCTATTGCATACATCAGTTCAGCATAAAACTGTTTTTTTTCAGGTGTTTTACAAAACAATGTAATTAGTCCATTGCAAAATACAGATGCTAAATTTGGTTTGTTTAACTTTGTTAAATACAGAAAAACAATATTTTCATAAAAGGTTTCGCACAAAGACGGGTTACTGGATTGATATATTATAGTTAACATGGTTAGCATATTAACACACTCTTTATACAAGGTTTGTTGCCAATAGTAATCGGCACATACTTCATAAAACCGTGATAACAATTTTGGATTGTTCAAATACGTATGACGTGCAATTGTGCTTTCGGCTAATTCGCCTGCAGTATTCCAATCATATAAAATCGCAACATCAACTGCTAATTTAAGTGTTTCTAACGAAAGCACCGGTTTTGCTTGTAAATGTGCAATTTCTTTATAACATTCAATTACATTTGCGTAGTCACGATTAATATAAAACTGTAAAACAGCTTTATGATATAGTTGAATAGCATTTTGAATTTTATTTTGTAAAAAACTATATCCAAAAACAGAGACAACTGGGTCTAAATATTCATATACGCTTTTTTTTTCAAGCAATTGTTTTGCTTGTATAACATAGTTGTTTGCCATACACGCTTATACTATTATATTTTTATATGCTTCGTAAAAAATCTTTGTTAAAAATGTAAATAATCTTTATGAAACGTATTGTAAACGCACATTTAACCATTCCAATAGAGGTTGATGAAAATGGTGTAATAAATTTATTAAATGAATATACGCAAACCTATATAACAGCATTTAGTGGTGAACTAAAGCCTCGCGATAATATGTATCAAAAAATAATGGACTTTTTGAAACAACCTGCAGAAACCCCTGCAGAAACCCCTGCAACAAACCTTGTAACAAACCTTGTAGAAACCCCTGCAACAACCCTTGTAGAAACACCGGAAGAAGACCCTGTATACATGGTGTTAAAAAAATCCGGATTAAAAGTCCGTAAACACCACGCAGCTAACCAAACATTTAAAACATATGGCAACCATATTAGCAATCAATGGACACGCCGAGTTAAATAAAATTTATTTATTTGCTTTACCGCCATAAGGGCTTTGTCCCTTTACCGCCATAAGGGCTTTGTCCCTTTACCGCCATAAGGGTCGCTGCGCTCCCCTAACAGCCAGCGGCTCAGGAATGTATACCTCTTTTTCATAAATATTGGCTGTTTTAATATATTTAAAATCTGGAACTATAGCTGCTTGTGGGGTTACCATGTTTTGACTACCTGTGCCACGTAGCATGCTTTCAATGTCTATTGAATTGTTTGCTAAATCGCATGCACAAAGACGAATATTTGCAATTCCGTTTCCCGGTAAATATGTTGTATCTGGTTTGCCATAGTATTGTTTTTGGTCACCATAATATCCAAATATACGTGAACTTTCTTCTTGTTCTTTATCGTAGTCGCCGCGATTTGTTTTTTTACGTGTATCTGTCATTTATATTATATAACCCGTGGTTATCGCGTAATTTTTGACAACAATGCCGCCGCCTCTATACTTGTTTTTTCTGAAAACTCAGGCATTTTACCACCTTTAATAAAGGCAACATATGCCTCATAAAAAACAGCTAAATAATCATATGCGCACAAAATACATATACCGGTTAACACATCTTCTGAAATCATAAATCCAGCGGCTGTTTTAAAAGCTGCTTGAAAAAATGGGTTTGCTTGGGTTTCTTTGTTTATATGCATAAAACATTCATCAAAATTAAAATCATCGCCATCTTCTGGCACATTAAATACGTCGCAAATTCGTTCACGATACGTATGGTCGTCGGTATAAGTAAGCGGCAAAGGCAAATCTAAATGTATCATAGGAAACAATACAATTATTGTTTTCTATTTTTTATATGTTTTATGGCGAAGATGATGGCAAATGGTTGCGTGTTGCAGACCCACCACGTGTCCACCCATCTAATGCGGATTCCTGTATTAAATATTTTGGATTGGTAACGGTGTCGCGCACACTGTCAATAAGTGGATACATTTGGTTATTAATATGCGACTGCTCGGAAATAGTGGACACGCTTTTTTTATTAGCAACTACGTCACCTTGTTTAAGTTGGCTTTCAATTGTTACGTCACAAGAACCACGTCCTAAATATGGTATAGTTAAATAATGTCTTTGTTGAAGCGACAGTTTTTCCAATGCGCGCGCATTGTCAGATTTAAATCGAAGCATACTGTCTGTATCAATATTTGCGGCGCCGACACCATTACTGGCACCAGTTACGCCGGAAAACATAATACCGGGGTGTTCAACTGCAAAATTAATATAATCTGTGCTGGCATTTTCGCTAAAATACGATGCTAACATGCGATTACTGTATTTTGCACTTTGTTGAACAAATTGGGTTTGATCGGGCTTGTCAGAGCGTTGACGCGAACTGCTGTTGAATGTATAAGGATACAAAGTTGACATATAATTTGTTACTTTATTATATCAAGGGAACTTTGTTTACACCCTTGAAATATTTTGTTACAAAGTAAGAAGCATGAAATGTTGTTAGTGTTTAAATAATTAACAAGCATGGGGTCAGAGGGGAACGGCAAGTTCCCCTCAGTGGTTATTATACTTGGTTGCATTGTTTTTAACACATGCAAATGCATTACCCTCTTTACAAGACACCATGCTTCCATAACAAAATTCAGAAAACGAGGTTTGGTCATTTGGAATAGTGGTGCTTGCAGTGGAATAAAAGGGTCGCAATGATTGTTCAAAAACATATGCATCGCCTAAATCCGTAAAAAGTTTATCGGTTAAATCTTTATTGCCTTTATTATTGTTTAAAACCATTTTTTTAGCTTCATTTACAATTTCTTTATTTACCTCTTCATTAAATGCTGGCGGCGCAGGTTTACGATTTGGATTTAATAAATAATCTGTTACCAAAACATTTCCTAAAGGATTATTTGCATTGGGTCGTTGAAATACCATATCCGCATTAAATTCCGCGGATGTTTTTACTAAATCGGATGCAGGTGCTGACAATGCAAACCCCTCTTCATCTGTTTTTTTATAACTGTATAAGAAATATATAAAAGCAACAGAAACACCCCCTACTAACAATATAGTAGTGGATTTGGAATAAACAAATGTAAATATAGTCATAATTAAAACTAAACGGGTTATAGCATTTAGTTTTTGATAAAACGTCATGCTTTCAATTGGAAACAATTCGCTAACATAATCACTTTGCAATAACACATTGGGATTTTCTGTCCAAAATGGTATGGATTTTATATTGGTTTCACTCATTTAATACCGGTTATAATATTCACCTATAATATTTACCTGCTTTTGCAAATGAATCCACAATAAATATCATAAACACACCTAAAAACGAGTATAAAACAAGTTCTTCTGTTATATTGCTTGTTTTTTCCATTTGAAGTTCTTCTAAAATGCGAATAATATGGTTTAGTTTATCATTTCCTTGTGTTTGTATTTGATTTGCATAGTATGGTTTATCGGATTGTAGTATAGATGCTTGTTTTGGGTCATATAACCGGTCGTAACTAGATACATGACTATCACCAACACTGTTTGGGCGAACATTTGAAACAAAACCCTCTTTTTTTTCTGGACTTAATGTTTTAGATGGCATTAAATCCGCTAAAGATACTGTTTGACGTGAAGTAGTAGGTTTAAAATCGGCTAGTCCACCGCCAGCATCTGTTATTTTATTTAATAATTCATTCACACGATTATTTCGTGTTAAATTTTCCTCCATTGTTTCTTTAAAGTTTTCTAAACCTAATCCGTCATTTTGTTCACTGTTGGTATCACTGGCATCATCAGGTTCTTCTACAGGTTGCTTAAGTGTTTTTTTTGAATTAAGTTTTGAAATACGTTTTCTAGTTCCTGAACTATTCCATGGGCTGGCACTTAAAACAATAGACATAATAGTTGCTTATACTAAAATATAGCAACAAATTCTTATGCGGGTAAACACATCCATTTTTCAATTTATACCTATTTTTTTGCTGTTATTTTATGGGTTTTATGAAAACATTTTTATAAAAACTTTTCGCTCGGTTTTAGGCAAAATTGGTGTGCTAATTATAATAATTTTTTATAGTGCATACAACAAATTATTAGGCGCTGTCATTTGTTTGCTTGTAATTCTATTTTACCAACGCACAGATACATTTATTGAAACAATGGTTTCTATGCCTGCGCCTGTTGCGCCCGCGCCTGCGCCAGAGCCTGTGCAAAAACCAACGCAAAAGCCTAAACAAGAGCAAAAGCCAGCATTAGTGCTTGAACCGCCCACTACATTACACTCAAGGGATTTGCCACCGCCTATTGCATCTACTAGCAAGGAAGCCGATTGGGTTCCTGTTCAAAATAATTCTATGTTTTATAAGTAAATGGCTAATTGGTTTAATCAAGTTTTTGGATTTAACGAAAGCACAGAAAATAATAAACAAATTAAAATAAATACAGATTTACAAACAAATTGTCTATATTTACAAAATAACGCAACAAACCAAATATATCAAATTGGTTGGTGGAAATTGTTTAACAATACCAACGTAACACAACCAAATACATTAAGCAATAATGTATTTTATCAATTTTTAAAAATAAAAAATATTGCACACGTGCATAAACATGAACCGTTGGCTACATTTCAAGTAGCTTCACAATTGAACGCATTAGAATTTATAAACCAAGAGCAAACCCCATATGATGGAATAACATGTTATAATTATGATTTTACGCAAGGTCCCGCATGCGCCATGGCCGCACCATTTGCAACATATTGGCGAAATTATTATCTTAATATGCCAACACAACTTAATTTACTAAAAAAACTTGAAGTATTATGTCCAGAACCGTTTTGGACAGTAAAAAATGGATACTTATTAACGTCTGATGAACAATTAATAAAGTTTAATAATTGGCTAATTACGCAAAATAGAGATTTTTTAATTTCTTCTATAAACGTTGGACTTTTAGAACATACAGAAACTATTTATGGAAATTACGTAAATCAGGTTTTTTGTTCAGCAATTCCAATACCAATTTATTGCAACGCACAGCAATTAACATTGTGGCAACCACTTGCACAGTTAATATTAGACGCTATGTATGAAAATACTTTATGGGCTGCTTATTATTCAAGCAAATCAAATCAAGATGTGTTTTTAACACTTTTAGGTGGTGGGGCATTTAATAATAAACCATTTTGGATTGCAAAGGCAATTGCACGTGCATTGCATATTGTATCTAATGCTGGAATACAACTTAATGTATATATTTGTTATCAAAAAAACATATCAGATATACAAACACAGATAGAGAAAGAAATTGCGCTTATGAATTTAAGTTAGTAGTCACTATTTTTCACTGCATGTCGCAATTAGTTTCGTTAAAGTTACAATTTGTAAACACAAGGTTTGTCATAATATTATTTTTATAATTAATAATTTTGTAATTATCAAAATTACAATTAACAAATTAAACTTCATTAAAATCACAATTTTTAAATATTACATTTATAAATGTTGCGTTTCTTATTATAATATTATTTACACTGCAATCTATAAATTGGCAATTTTCAAATTTATTATATGAATATCTCCATACTACGTATTCAAACAATACATTACTATAACAATTGTAAATTGATGATATTTGATAATTAAATAATCCCGATATAGTTAAATTATGTTTAACTAAATATTGTTGTAATTGAACATCGTTAAACGTCTCAATATTATTCATCTTTGTATTAATGTTTGTGTGTTATACATGCACAAACATTAAATTGTTTTGGCAAATCAATTTTAACAATGTTTTTAACAATATTTAGAGCAAGAAATTGCACTTATGAATTTGGCTTAACACTATGATTAGTGTTTTTTGAGTTCTGCTGTTGTTTATATTTTTCAACAGTAACAAGCGCTTCAACATAGGCTTTTTCATCTATGGTTTGCCGTTCCTTTTCTAAATTATGGTAATATTCGCGCATATGTTGCGGAAGTATGCAATAGGCACTATCTTCATTAAAGAGGAAGTCAAAAAATAGAATAAAAATAAGGGTAAACACAGTTGCTATAATAACGTCGCGGGTTCCCATCCATGTCATAGCAAAAACCAAAATTTGTCTGCTAAATGTGTATTTTAAATATTTTTCCGCGGTTGGTCCCAACTTAAAATTTACAAATTTAGATGCAATATTAAGAGTTACTATCATTAAACCGGCAAACAATTTGCTATTGTTAATTGTTTGAACCCTGTCATGCAAGTTTTTATAAATTTTTTCAAAAGACAATTCTGTTTTTAGCATCCGATTATATTATCTGCATATAAATCAAATGAGCGCCACTAAAACACAAATTATAAATCGCATTCGCATAAAGCTTTATACAAACGCGCAACCTGACCCAGTTGATTTAACAAGCAAATTATTTGACAAAATAAATACAACTGTTGCATTAGAAGACAGTGCATATATATGCACAAACTGGAAATATAGTGAGCAAACTTTTAAAAGTCAATTAATAAAACACGAAAATATAGTTGAAATGTTTTTTAACAGACACCGATTTATAAATGTTGTATTAATAGACGCTGTGCCAATGACTAAAAACGATACTGAAAACGATGTTATGACACATAATGTAAAAATTATGTTAGACGCACTATTTCCTATTTCGTTTCCCGGTATTAAAAACGTAATGCAAAGAAGTCAAAACAACAACATACGTGTTTTTACCACGGCTAAAAAAACTTTATTTGGTAAAAATGAAAACACGTATTTAAAAATAGCTGGAAAAACACAAACAGTAGACAATGTTATATGGATGGACACGTTTGTGTCTAACCCAACATATCTTAAAGCACGTGAGTTAACAACAGCATATTTTGATACGCAGTTGCCAAAAGCGGTTTTGCGGTTAAGCGAAATGTATAAAGACGCATATGCCAAGCTAGGTAATTACGAAATTGATGATGCAAAAACCGCATTGGAAGCCGCGTTAGCAGGGGCAAAAAAAGCAGCATCTGGCGAAGCCCTTGCAAAATTAAACAACAAACTTAATGATTTTAATCGTTTGCATGGGTTAAATATTAATTTAAAAAAATACAAAGGAGGCAATAGTTCAATATTATTTGCAAATGTTCCAACAAACATATTTAATTACGTAAACACAGAAAAAGATATTAACTGGACAATATCTAATATTACGCCAACAAATCTTGTTGAAAAAGTTATGTCGGTTGCCAACACAGATACACTTGTAAATGGAACAAATCAACAGGTTTTAAACATAGTTAGGCCAGCACTAAAAAACCTTAAAACATATTATGAAATAATTGAAAACCAAAATTATGCAAGTGAAAGAAGTAAGTTTATTAACGGCGAACCTGACGACATACAAACAGAAATAGACAAGGTTAATAGCGAGATAAAAACAGAAACAGAAAAACAAAAAAAACATAACGCAAACTTAAACGACATAACAAATGATAATTTGTATACTACAAAAAATCGCACGACGTTAAAAACAATTTTTCCAGAGTTTACGAATTTATTTAACAACTACGACAAAGCCATGTTAACAGCTGATAGTAACGTAAGCACAAACCCATTTACTAATGCAACGCTTAACAAAAATTTTAAAACAAAAATAGACAATTTAAAAGCAAAATTTGACGGCTTAAAAACAACATATGATACATTACCCGAATTTAAAGCCTTGCAAAAAATAATTAACATAAGTGTTTTAATTACGCGAATACACCATTATAAAGTAGTTAGCGCTGAAAAACAAAATCTTGGTATTACCGCAGAAGATTTAAATCAGCCAGAATTTGTATTTTATGACAAAACAGTAGAAGGATTTCGTGAATTTTATTATCCGTCGCGGCAATATTTAAATACGTATATTAATAATATTTTTATTAAAGACAATGAAATAGATATATTTGATTTACAAGACTTATACAATGGAATAAAATCAGGCAAACAAGAACCAGAAGGAATTGACCAAATAAACTTTTTATCAAATAATTCTAAAGACCCTAGGTATGAAATTTCTTTGCAACTAACTGTTTATGGCGGTGTTATTACTGAAGACAATGCAAGTTCATTATTTTCTGTATTTAATATATTTAATATATTTGGAAAAACAAAAAAAAACAAGTTAAATTGCAAATACGGTAATAAAAAATTTGTTAGCGAATTTGAACAATACAGGTTTAAATTACCAGTTCAAACATACTTTGACTTAACAAAAGAAATTGAAAAAATAGAAAAAGAAGAAGAAGACACCATAAAAAATAAAAAGGCAAAAGAAAAATCGAATAAAAAGCAGGCGCAGGCGCAGGCGCAACCACAACCACAACCGCAAGCACCGGCACTGGCGCAGGTGCCTCAAGTAGCATTTCAAGAACAAGCCCCAGCGGTTGAAGCAAAACAAGGCGTGCCTACAATTAGCAACAACGATTATGAAAACGAAATAAACCGGTTATATGCAATTTTACAAAAAGACAAAAACGCAGAAAAAACGATTAAAAAATTCACTGGAACACAAACAGACATTTTTAATGCACTAAATGACAACAAATCCAGTAAAATAAAGGACTATTTTAGTTTAGTAAAATACCTTGAAACCCGACCACCAAATGAACAAGCACCTGGACAATCAAACGTTTCTAACCGCGATTATTACAGACGTTTATCAAATGATGCTAAAGAAACAATTGATAATGCATTAAAAGATATTGAATTAAAATTAACTGGTGATATGGCAGCAACCATGCCTGCAGATAAAAAACAAAAACTGCAAGTTAAACAAGCATTATTTGAAGTTGTTAAAAAAATATTAGAAACGTCATTTAGTGAAATGAATAAAAAATTAGGCTTAACAAAAACAGGTGGTGACCATAAATGGGTAAAAAAAACCTGTAACCATAAAGGCGTAAAAAAAACCCATAAAAAACAACTACGCACTATTAAGTCCAGCCGAACACAACGTCGTAGATAATAAATTGGCTATAATTTGCGGATTTCGCTGATAATCTTTATTCCAGCCATGATAAAAACAGGTTTGTTCATGAAAATCGGCTTCAACTGCAAAAAGTGGGCGCACTTCTGGCGGAGGCAACACCATTTGCAAAATTTCACAGGCATGTGTAAAAAACACGTCTTCATTGCGTTTGCTTACTTCCGCGCCAACATTAACAGCCGGTGATCCATGTTGTTTTATTTGATTTGCACGAACCCTTGCAATCATTTCCCAAGATACATAACGCAAACAGTCTAACATTACTTGTTTTTTTCTGTATGAACAACCACCATTAATGCCTCCTGCTAAAATATCTACGTCAGCTGGATTATACCAGTTAGCTCCAACATAGTCACACTGCAAAAAGGCGTCATTAAACATGCGATACATAATACAATCTGTTTGAAAAATTAAAATATGCTCGCTGGGTATAGACTGCCAAAAGTTAGCATCCATCATAATGTTATTGTAGGACGAAATAGACATATTTGTTCCATTGTCTTTGTCTAAATATTTGGTGTCAATTTGTTGAAAATCCGCCCCAGGCAACAATTTCGCAACTTGGTTTTCAAATTGCGCAAGAGTATATACTTTAAGGTTCCATCCATGTTTACCCAAAATACTCATAAAGTTTCTACAAACCGCGCAAAATAGCTGGTCAAATCGTGGGTCAACAATAACAGCGGTATATGGCGAGTTTTCATGTTTTGAAATAGTAAAAACATTAGAAAAATGTTTTAATAAAAAGTTTTCATAAATAGTTTTCATCTTTATGAAAAATAAAACGTCATGTGCTTTAAATAGTTGTGCATCGAAAAGATAAACCAATTGCACCTTGTTTGTTTTCCCAAACCCCAGATATTTTAATTAAAATATTTTCAGTTAAACCTTGTGGAGCTAAAATATTGCAAGTATTATATTTGGATTGTAAAAAATCAACAATACGACTATGTGTTGGTTGTATAGCAGTATTGCTATACATAGATAAAATGTCTATTTCGATTTTATGTAGCATTGCTAAATGGTCACTGCATACAGATTTTAAATGTAGTGGAATACATATAGAAATTCCATTTGTTAAAAACAATTCATTGCCAAACATTAATTTTGAAAAATAACCATCAATGATGCTATTTACCCTTGGTTCTAAAAACTGCACACAGTCTAACGAAAATTGGTTAGGATAAATTGCTAAAATATTCATACTTTGCATAAAAGATTAACAAAATATAAATTTATGTTTTTATACCAGTTTTTACATCATTTTAATACCACCGGTAAGTCCTGTGCCAATGGCAAATCCGGCACCTTGGCGTGTAGACACGCCCATAGAGGGAACAAAAGTATCAAGAATAGCAAAAGTGGTTGCAGCAATTAAAGCAACCATAGTAACTTCTTCTAGATTAAGTTTCTTTTGGGGAATAGCATAAGCTGCTAAAGCAACCATAATACCTTCAACAATGTATTTAATAGCCCGTTTAAATAGTTCACCAAAATTCATTTTAGTTTTATAAATTACTAAAACAAAAAAATACGCAGTAAAATCACTTAAAGGGGTCTTTTAAAATAAAGACATATAACTAAATATGTCTAATTTTGAAAAAAAATTAACCGCCGATGGAAAACCTAATCCTAAATATGTAGATTTGCTGGATGAAGACCCTGTTATTCCTTCACAAAAATATTTTTGCGCGTCTTTTATTTCGCCTACCGATATTATTAAAAACCGCGAGCATTTTACATTTGAAAAGTTTGTTCAACAATGGGAGTTTTCTAAATCTATTGAAAAATTTGGCGATTTTTTGAATTTTATGGCGTTTAAATACAATTTAAATTTGGAAGATGTTATGGCAGATCTTAAAGATTATGTGGAAACAGAACGCGCTAAACTACGTAGTTTTAGTGTAACTGACGATTATAAAAACTTTTTGGACAAACATGAAACTGCGGTTACTGAAGAATATAATAAACTGCATGGGTTTCAAACATCGGTGCAAGGATTTAAATTTCGCGGTGCGTTTAGCACTGTTGAAGAGGCTGGTGCATGGTGTAAAAAATTGCGTGAAAAAGACCCAAATCACGATATTCATGTTGGAAATGGGTTTGTTTGGGTGCCGTGGGCGCCTGATGCATATAAAACCGGCAACATTGAATTTATGGAAGATGAACTTAACCAACTGCATCATGAAAAACTTAAAAACACAGAAAAGGCTAAACAAGAGTTTGAGGAACGTGTTAAACAAGAAAAACGCAAAACTATTGAAGAAAATGTGCGAAAAGCGCGTGAAACTGGTGCAAAACTTACGCAAACTATTACAGACGATGGTCATTTGGTTGGCATAAAAAATACCATTAATTTTGAGGAACGTGATGTTGCTGGTTCAGAGGAGGAGGATGATCTAAATAAGGTTGACTAGTTTTTATGTATAAAAAAATATTTAAGTTAAGTTAAAATGTTAAGGCGTAAAAATAATAAAATGTATAAATATTTTATTTTTTCTTTTTGTTTTATTTCTTGCTCTTTCCAAGAACAGGAAAGTCGTCAGGTTTAAAGCAAACCCGTTCAGCATGTTCAATCGGTTTGACAGGTTTTTTTTCAGGAGGCGGTGGCGGCGCATCAGTTTTGTCGTGTTTGGTAATAGTTAATAGAAAATTTGGTATATCATAGTGATGAATGCGCAGTCCTGTTTCTTTAACCCATCCTTCCACAACGCTATGATGAACCCTGCTATATTGCTCTAATTGAAAGTTGTTTGGATATTGTATTTTTTGCTTATTTACGCCAGAAATGTTGTATCCAACAATGGTTTGGCAATCAGTTACAGTATCTCCTTGATATTCAAACCAAAATCTTTTATTAATTTCATGGGTAATTCTGAAAACAGAATTTGGTAAAACCTCAATGCAAAATCCATCTCTGCTGTTTCCCAAATAAGTAGGAAGACATCCGGTTGCCCAAAATCGAATGGTGGTGTTCGTGGTAGTAGTCATTGTAAAATAGTATAGTTATTGTAAATTTATTCAAATAATATTTTTGTTTTATTAAACTAATTATAAAACAAAAAAGGTTCAATTTTATCAGGGTTTTATTTTACGTGTTTGTTTTTTGCATTTTTTTTCGCCATTTACTGTTACTGCATTGTAGCCTTGTGGGCAACGTTTTGCATTTGGTGGCATATCAATAATTTCTGCAACAATTGGTGCGGGTGTAGGCATAGGAGGTGGACTAATAGGAGGTGGACTGGGCGTAGGTGTTGGAGGTGGACTAGGAGTAGGCGTAGGAGGCGGACTGGGCGTAGGTGTAGGAGGCGGACTAGGAGTAGGTGAAGCTTTGCGAGTTTTTCTTTTTTGGGTATTTTTAAACCTTTGCGAACTAACCGCTGCCGAAAACAACGCCTCAACATACAACTTCATTTGTGTTAAGTTAAGTAGTTGTCTGGCCATTTCTAAACCAGCTTTTGCTATTTTTGCGCAAGTTCGTGGATGCATTTCACACCATTGCAGTTTTTCAATTAAATCTGATAAATCCGGCCGCACTAATACATAATGTTGCCCTGCCTTTAACATATGGTCTGCCCACGATGTGTAAACACTATCCACACGCAATACTAATGAACCTGTCATCATAGTTGTTAACAACCGATACGCATTTACGTTTCCATCTACATGAATAATATATTTAAAACGACTTTGCTCAGCCATTGTCATAAATTTTGGCGCAGGTTTTATTCCAGTGTTCATCATTCCTAACCCATACCTAGGGTCAAATTTAACAGCATTTGAATCAATTGTGCGCCCCTTACCTGTTATTGCCACGTCTAATAAAGGATGCTGCATTGTCGCCAATTTTAGTCGCATGTTTGTTTCTGGTGTATATCCACATCCAGATGGACCGCCGCGAAATACAGCTTTGTGAAAAACTTTTTTTTCCCAACGCGTTTCATATGTGTCAAATTTTGGATCTATTTGTCCAGTTGCAATCATCATATCATCATAATTTGGAAATGGAATATCATTATAGTTTTTAGCCCCAGACAAACTAAAAACCGGAATTTGCTCAACTTTTGCAAACTCCGGTTCCAAAGTTTTATTTCCAGTAACCATTGGAAATGGCTCTTTTAAATGTCGCTCCAACAATACTGCATCTGTTAAATTCATAATAAATACTCCATCTGGTATGCGCACACGATTTAATAGTGTTAAAAATTCATTTGTATCCGATATTTCTTTGTCTTCTGATTGTGTTTTTAAAACGCATTGCAACAATCGCATATTTCCATGCGCCATTTTTTTTATTTTTTGCCTGTGTTTTGAATTAATTTCAGTATTAGAACCAATGTTTATTACTGCGGAGTTAATGGCTTCTTTCATTGATGGCGCTAAATCAGCCGTCTCAATTCGATACATGTGTTTTTCCTTGTTTTTCACGCAAAGCAAATAGCACTTATGTCCTAGTTTGTCAAATATATATTTTAACGTATTTGTTAGTGCGGACTCGGTTTGTTGCCATCTAGAAGAATATACATGCGGGGGAAGTTGCCATGTGCCCTTGTTTTTTGTTGCGCTTTTTATTTCAGTTGGCAAAAAAGGCAACGCTATTGTATATGCTTCTTCAAATGTCTTTAATGGCTTTGGATAAAAATTAATACTCATTATATTTTTTTATAAGATATTTATACAACAAAAATATATAAAAGCAGATGTTTATTCTCCAATTTGTTCTTAATTATACCTTTGCACTTTTCCTAAGGCAGGCTTTGTCCTTGGAGCCATTTGGGCAGGCACCTTAAAGACCTAACGGTCTGACGGCCTGCCTTCGGAAAACGCCGATATATAACTTATAACCTCACCAAATGGTGAGGTTATAAGTTATATATCGGCATTTTAAAAGTGCAAAGGTGTAAAAACCAAGGGTTACGCGCATTGTTTAACAGCCCGCCTTATATACGCCATAGTAAAACGCACGTAAAATTGAACTTATTTTTTATTGTTTATTAACTTGCAATAACAAATAAAATGAATAAAAGATTTCAATTAGAATGTATGAATGGAGACATTATAAAAGCAAAAGAACTTTTAAAAAACAACCCTGAAATTGATATTTCTGCTAATAATGAATGTGCGCTTGGACTTGCTTGTCAACAACCCGATTTAAAATTTGTGCAATGGTTGCTAGAAATTAAACCAACCATTAATATTTCTGCTAATGACGACTATGCTTTTAGATGCGCTTGTTGTGGCGGACATTTAAAAACGGCACAATGGTTGCTTCAAATGCAACCAAATATTAATATTTCTGCTGACAATGAACACGCTTTTAGGTCAGCTTGTTTTAATGGGCATTTGGAAGTAGCGCAGTGGTTACTACAAATTAAACCAACCATTGATATTTCTGCGAACAATGAAGATGCTTTTCGGTGGTGTTGTTTTCATAAACATTTACATGTTGCACAGTGGTTATTAAAAATTAAACCAACCATTAATATTTTTGCTATGAATAATTTTGCGTTTAAATCGTCTTGCAGACATAACAATATGAATGTTTCGAAGTGGTTACAATCAATAGCGCCTTTTAAATATGTAATTACACAAGACTTTGAACCATATATAAGGATACCCAACTATGTATCTAATACGCTAGCTTTGGTAAGCCTTTTAAAAACCAAGGGTTACGCGCCGTGTTTAACGACGGACTTAGTATGTGCCATTGCAACCCGCAAATAAAATTGAACCTATTTTTTTATTGTTGTTTTTTAACACGCAACAAAAATAAAATGGAAAAAGAATTTTTAACTGCATGTAAAAATGGAAATTTAAATGAAGTAAAAGAAATTTTACAAAACAATCCAATTATTAATATTTCTGCTAAAAACGAAGAAGCGTTTAGATGGGCTTGTGCAAATGGACATTTAAATATTTCGAAATGGTTGCTTCAAATAAAACCCACCATTAATATTTCTGCTAACAACGAAGATGCATTTAGATGGGCTTGTAAACGCGGTAATTTGCATATTGCCAAGTGGTTGCTTCAAATAAAACCCACCATTAATATTTCTGCTATCGACGACTATGCTTTTAGACGGGCTTGTGAAAATAATCATTTACACATGGCACAGTGGTTGCAGTTATTAATGCCTTTTAAATATATTATTACACAGAAGGAAAGATTTAGACCACATAATATATCTGTTACGCTGGCCTTGTTAACAATTTTAAAAACCAAGGGTTACGCACAGTGTTTAACCGCCGATCTAGTATGCGCCATTGCAAACCGCACATAAAAATTGAACCTATTTTTTATTGTTGCGTTAACATGCAATAATAACAATGAACAATAAATTATTAAACGCATGCAAAAATGGTGATATTAATAAAGCAAAAAAAATTTTAAAAAAACAACCGTCCATATTTATTTCTTCCGATAACGAATATTTGTTTAGACTTGCTTGTTATCATGGCCATTTGGAAGTGGCACAATGGTTGCTTTCTGTAAAACCCGATATTGATATTTCTATTAACAACGAACATGCATTTAAATTGGCTTGTGGACATGGATATTTGAAAATTGCACAATGGTTGCTAAAAATAAAGCCAACCATTGATATTTCATCTGAAAACGAATATGCTTTTATATGGACGTGTGAGTGTGGACATTTGCATGTTATGCAATGGCTAATTCAAATAAAACCAACTATTAATATTTCTGCTAACAACGAAGAAGCGTTTAGACAAGCCTGTAAAAACGGCCATTTGGAAGTAGCGCAATGGTTGCTTCAAATAAAACCAACTATTAACGTTTCTGCTTTCGACAATGATGCGTTTTTGTATGCATGCAAAACCGGACATTTGGAAGTTGCAAAATGGCTACAATTTATAAATCCAATTCATATTTCTTCTATAGTTTATGAAAACGCGTTTTTGTTGGCTTGTTTTAATAGCAATTTAACGGTTGCTGAGTGGTTACTTCAAATAAAACCCACCATTAATATTTCCATAGAAAACGACTTTAATTGTTTATATCCCTATTTATCTTGTAAATTTGAAATTGCACAATGGGTGCAATCAAATATACCTTTTAAATATTTTATTAAAACGTATGGTTGCACACATATATTACCGCAAAACATATCTAATACACTGACACTAATATACTTTGTAAAAACCAAGGGTTATAAACACCATTTAACAGCCGACTTAGTATGCGCTATAGCAAACCACGCATAAAATTGAACCTATTTTTTATTGGTATTTAAAAAGGCAATAAAACAAACATAATAGTAAAATGGAATACAAATTTATAGATGCCTGTCAAAAAGGAAATATAAATGAAGCAAAAGAACTTTTAAAAACATACCCAAATATTATTAATTTTGATAAAAAAGAATATTATAAAAAAGCGTTTGCAGGGGCTTGTGGAAATGGACATTTAAAAGTTGCGCAATGGTTGCTTCAAATAAAACCCACTATTGACATTTCTGCTGATAATGAATATGCGTTTAGACGGGCTTGTGCACACGGTAAATTAAAAGTTGCGCAGTGGCTACTTTTCATTAAACCAAATATTAATGTTTCTGCCAATTATAATGATGCTTTTATGTATGCCTGTTTAAAAGGATATTTACATTTAGCTCAATGGTTGCTTCAAATAAAACCCACCATTGATATTTCTATAAATAATGATATTATTTTTATGCGAACTTGTAAAAATAGCAGTAATTTAAATATGGCAGAGTGGTTGCAGTCATTAATGCCGTTTAAATATATTATTACAAAGTATGGAAAAATAAGACCCCACAACGTATCTAATACATTGGCATTAATATGCGTTTTAAAAATTAAAGGATACGCATTGCATTTAACTGCCAACTTAGTATTTGCCATTGCAAACCGCACATAAAATTGAAACTATTTTTTTATTATTATTGTTTAACCCGCAATAATAATAAAACACGAATTTATAAATGATTTACCTAACCACAGTTATAGATGAAATTCCTGACTACGAATTTATGCGTGCATGTGAATATGGCCGTTTGGAAGTTGCAAAATGGCTGCTTCAAATAAACCCTACCATTAATATTTCAGCGGAGAACGAATATGCTTTTAGATATTCTTGTAGATACGGGCATTTGCAAGTAGCGCAATGGTTGCTTCAAATAAAACCATCTATTGATATTTCTGCTTACAATGAATGTGCTTTTAGAGGTGCTTGCTTACATGGCAAATTGGAAGTAGCGCAATGGCTTCTTTCTGTAAAACCCACCATTGATGTTTCTGACGATAATGAAAACGCGTTTAGACTTGCTTGTATAGGTGGTCATTTACAGGTTGCGAAATGGTTACTTCAGGTAAAACCCACCATTAATATTTCAGATTATCAAGAAGGTGCGTTTAGATGGGCTTGTGAATATGACCGTTTTGAAGTTGCGCAATGGCTGCTTCAAATAAAACCTACCATTAATATTTCTTCTAATAACGATAGTGCGTTTAAATTTGCTTGCGGTCATGGTGGTAATTTACAGTTAGCGCAATTGCTGCAATTATTTATGCCTTTTAAATATATTATTTTTAAGAAAAAAAAACTTAGTCCCATTAGCAAATTTAGACCCCCAAAAACCTCTATTACACTGGCACTAATCAGTCTTTTAAAAACCAAGGGTTATGCACCGTGTTTAACAGCCGACTTAGTATGTGCTATAGTAAAACAACAATAAAATTGATAGTGTTTTTTTGGTTGCATTAAAAGGAAAACCAAAACAATTACAATAAAATGGAATACGAATTTATAGATGCCTGCGCAAATGGAAATTTAAATAAAGCAAAAGAACTTTTTCAAAACAACCCAAATATTAATATTTCTTTTAACGATGATGATGCTTTTATATGCGCTTGCGTTCAAGGCCATTTAAATGTTGCACAATGGTTGCTTTCCGTAAAACCAACTATTGACGTTTCTGCTCAAAACGAATTTGCTTTTAGACGAGCTTGCAAACACGATTATTTGCACGTAGCACAATGGTTGCTTCAAATAAAACCAACCATTGATATTTCTGCTAAAAACGAATACGCTTTTAGAAATGCTTTTAAAAACGGTTATTTGCATGTTGTACATTGGTTGCTTCAAATAAAACCCTCTATTAATATTTCTGCTGATGATGAATATGTTTTTAAATTGGCTTGTCAACGTGGAGATTTAAATGTTGCGCAATGGTTGCTTCAATTAAAACCAAATATTAATGTTTCTGCAGACAATGATAGCGCTTTTAGGTGGGCTTGTTATTTTGGACATTTAAATGTTGTGCAATGGTTGCTTCAAATAAAACCCTCTATTAATATTTCTGCTAATGATGAATATGCTTTTAGATTGGCTTGTCAACGTGAAGATTTAAATGTTGCGCAATGGTTGCTTCAATTAAAACCAAATATTAATGTTTCTGCAGACAATGATAGCGCTTTTAGGTGGGCTTGTTATGTTGGCCATTTAAATGTTGCACAATGGTTGCTTAAAATAAAACCAACCATTGATATTTCTGCTTATAACGAACAAGCGTTTAGGTCGGCTTGTTATGTTGGCCATTTAAATGTTGCACAATGGTTGCTTCAAATAAAACCAACCATTGATATTTCTGCTGAAAACGAATATGCTTTTAGATCTGCTTGTGAAAATGGTCATTTAAAAGTAGCGCAATGGTTGCTACAAGTTAAACCAACCATTAATATTTTTGCTTACGAAGACAGTGCTTTTAGAGAGGCTTGTAAAAATGGTCATTTAAAAGTTGCACAATGGTTGCTTCAAGTAAAACCAACCATTGATATTTCTGCTAAAAATGAAGCTGCGTTTATATTTGCATGTCAATTTGGACATTTGGAAGTGGCGCAATGGTTGCGGTCATTAAAGCCATTTCAATATATTATTGCAGCAGATGGTAACCCATATATAATACCCCCAAAAACCTCTATTACACTGGCATTAATACGCCTTTTAAAAACTAAGGGTTACGCACCGTTGTTAAAGGCCGACCTAGTATGCGCTATAGCAACCAACGCATAAAATTGATAAATGTTTTTTTTATTGCTGGGTTAAAATGCAATAACAAATAAAATGGAAACCGAATTTATAAAGGCCTGTCAAACTGGAAATTTAAATGAAGCAAAAGCGCTTTTAGAAAAAAACCCTAAAATTGAGGTGTCTTTTGACAACGAAACTGCTTTTATACGAACTTGCACAAACGGCCACTTAGAAGTAGCGCAATGGCTGCTTTCCATAAAACCCACAATTAATGTTTCTGCAGACAATGATAGCGCTTTTAGGTGGGCTTGTTATTTTGGACATTTAAAAGTAGCGCAATGGTTGCTTCAAATAAAACCTACTATTGATGTTTCTGTGTATGATGAATATGCTTTTAGATGGGCTTGCTTACATGGCAAATTGGAAGTAGCGCAATGGCTTCTTTCTGTAAAACCCACCATTGATGTTTCTTCTCAAAACGAATTTGCTTTTCGGATGGCTTGTTACAAAAACCATTTGCATATTGCACAATGGTTGCTTTCCATAAAACCAACCATTAACGTTTCTGCTAATAATAATTATGCTATTAAATGGACTTGTTACCACGGCTGTTTAAATATTGTAAAGTGGCTGCAATCATTAATGCCTTTTAAATATATTATTACTGGAAATTGTAGCCCATATAGAATACCTTTTTATATAATACCTCAAAATGCGTCTAACACACTGGTGTTAATAAGCCTTTTAAAAACCAAGGGTTATGAACACCATTTAACAGCCGACCTAGTATGTGCTATAGCAAACCGCGCATAAAAATTGAACCTATTTTTTGTGTTTTTTTATAAAAAAACACAACACGTAATACTAATAAATGGAAAAAGAGGAAAACGAATTTATAAAGGCCTGCAAAAATGGAGATATTAAAAAAGCAAAAACGATGTTAAATAATAACCCAAACATTAATATTTCTGCCAATAAAGAATATGCGTTTCAATGGGCTTGTGGTAATGGACATTTAAAAGTAGCGCAATGGTTACTAGAAATAAAACCAACCATTAATATTTCGTCTGATTACAGAAATGCGTTCACATTGGCATGTGAACACGGTCATATAGAAGTGGCAAAATAAAGGAACTTATAACAGAACTGAAAAGTTTGTTAAAAATCCATCAAATAGAACAAGAAAGAAAAAGAATTATTTATAAAGCATATATAAAACTCGGCGTTTTAAATGTGCAAAGGTGTAAAAAAAAAAGGTTATGCACAATACTTAACACCAAATTTGGTATGCACACTAGTTATACAGTAGGAACAAAAACCCAATCTTTAGTTTCGCATACTTTTTTCCATACCATGTCTTGCTCTAATTGTTTTTCGCGGTCTTTCATCATTGGTATAAATGGTAAAAACTGGGTTTGGTCAACAAGAACACATAGCTGATACAAAGTATAAGTGCAGTTAAAAAAATTAGTGCGATGCGCGGGACAATGTATAGCCCATGCCTCTTGCACTTCAATAAAAAGCACACATAATGTTTCCTGTAGTTTTTCACACATAACAGGCGGTTTAATTCCTAATATAGAATTGATATATTGAATATGTTCAAAATATCTATTACAACCAAGTGTTTTTAATATTTCACGCATTTTTTCATAATTAATTTCGGACGCCAAATCCGTAATACGTTCTTTTTTAATACGCGCTTTAATTTTTTCCATAACCTCTTGCGGAATTTGTGTAGTTTCTTTAGCTTGAAATTGTGACAAAATTTCTTTAAAATGCACTACGCGATTATATGCATTATATGTAACCTCGTTTGGCGGTTCTTTATATGTTGGTTTTTCGTTGTCTACAATGTTTTGATAATAAACACCGCATTGTTTATTGTTACATATTAATATACCATCTTCATCTTGTGGAATAAGCTCACCAATATTGCAACGCTGACAAATATCTGGTTCAAATGAAAACTCATCCATTCCACAAAAATCTTTATTTACGTTGCACCAATATTTTAAACTCATTGCCTTTGCCTGTGAATCTGCATATTTAGGATTATTTAAAACATCTTCTTCCGTTGTTGTTGTTGTTTTAATTTTAAAAAACGCATTTATACGTTCTTTCATACTTGCTGTTTGCTGTATTTCAGGCATGTCAGATATACGTTTTTTTTCTTCAAAATAGTTAAAAATAATTGGCGCATTTTCTAATAAATAATGTTGCTTACGTTCACGTAAGTCTTTAAGTTCAGCTTTTAAATCACGTATTTGGTCGCGCATATCCATACGTTTATCTATTTGGGTTGATTTGTTTAGGTTTTTATATTCAGTTTTTAATGCTTCTAATTGTAGTTCTTTGTGTGGTATAATTTCAGTTTCTAGCACACTAAATTCTTCCATAAGCTGTGCATGTTTTTCGTCAATAGTTTGATTGTTTACTATTGTTGATTTTTTTTTTGAACAATGATTTGGCATATTATAATAAAAAACAACAACAACATTCTTTAACTGTTTTTGTATCCTAATTATTTATAATAATGATTTCAAAAATCTCTAATAACATAGACAGTTTAGTTAGAAAAATTAAAAACGTATTGCCTTCTTTTGCAGGTGGTCCATTAACAAATAAATGGTTTTTATATATTGTTTTTGCAGGCGCGCTTTATGAATTATTTTTGTATTTTATGCGGTATGACTTTTATGCCATAAGCATATTTTTACTAATTGGGTTTTTAGCATCCTTTTTTAGTAAAAACATGGTGGTTATTATGATTATGGCCATAGTGTTTACCCGTTTATTACGTTATGGACAAAAATTGTCTGAAGGATTTGCTGACGCTGATAAAGAAGACGAAGAAAAAGAAGACGAAGACGAAGACGCAGAAAACAAAACTACCGATAAAGACAAAACAAAAAAAACAGCGGATAAAACGGAAACAACGGAACAAATGGAAACAAAGGAAAATTTTGAAGAACCGTCGGCCATGTCGGACACTACACAAAAACTTTTGCAAAACCAAAAACAATTAATGGCAAACATGGAGGCACTAAAACCAGTTCTTAAACAGGCTGAACAGTTTTTAGCAGCAAGCAATGAAAAAAAAATGGAAACATTTACAACTTTAGCTAAGGCATACTGACCACGTCTTTATTATCTTTATATTTAATAAAGACATTCACACCATTATGAATGCTGAATTATTAATATTTTGTATAACAATAACACTAGTAATTTTAGTTGGTTTTTTTTCAACACCAACAGAAGGATTTAAAACAAAAAAAAAGAAAAAGAAAAAAGACCCATTAGACGCCTTAAAAAAAATAACAAAATTTTTTTCATATTTAGGCAAATTTTTTACATGGATAGGTGACATGATTAAATGTGGATATGAAACTATTATTGGATTACCAAGCTGTATATTTTTTTATGGAATAGATATTGTTGTTGGACATATTGCAATGGTAATAAAATTTTTATGTTCTTTTTCGCCGGCTTTAGAAAGTGCACGCAGGTCTTTATGGGGGCTTATGAAAAAAGTGGATAAACATGTAGAAGAATTTACAGGATACCATTTTATTCAATGGCCAAATTCAGTAAATAAAAAATGTTATAAATGCAAAAACAAAAAAATGCCTAAGATGCCTAAGTTATAACAACACAATGTATAAACTATGGCAAAGAAGTGTATACCGGGGTTTTTTTGCATTGAAAAAACAACACTTGTGTTTTTATTTATTGTATTAATTGCGGCAATTGGATATCTTATTTACCAGCAACAGCAACATCAACAATATGGCGGCGGCGCAAGTAAAAACATTATTGTTCTACAACAACCGTTAACCGGTGGGCAAGACTTGTCACCGCCGGTAAATAAAACTTTATTACCACCAATGCGAACAGGGGTGTCCGCAGGTTATCCACGCGATTATAGACAAGCCGGAATATTAACAAAGCAGCGGCAAGGTAATGATGGCGGCGAACCATTAATATTACCTCTTTATGGCCGCCATGTGCGAAGCGACAAACTGCAATATTATACAATAGCAGAAGGTGGTGCAAAACTGCCGGTAAGTCGTAACGGGCGTAGTTGCACAGGGGAATATGGATGCGACGAGGTAACAAATGGCGAAACAATGTATGTAGAAGGCTACGGCGACGTATTTAAGGCAACTATTTATGAAAGTGGACAATACTCGTATGACCCTACAAATTTATAAACCGTAAAAATGTTTTTACAAATTTTTTTTTGTAAAAAGATAGTAATAAAGAATGGCGACAATAGAAATTATTGAATTAGAAAATGAACAAATACAAAATAAGCTTTGTAGTATGAAATTTACAAAAATTTATGAAGCTACTGGCGCGACAAATATTAAACATGTATGGAACACAATTACTTTTGCTGGTAGACTACAACCAGTAAATGGTGCACAAAGCGTATGTGCAACAGGACAATGTGAACAGCGACCTTTGGATGAAGGGGAATGTGTTATTTATAAAAATGTGACAACAAACACTCAAAAACAAGGAACTGTTATACAAGTTGGTGCCGGCGAAAACTATACCATACATGTTAAAAATTTAGCTGCAGTAAATGATGTGTTTCAAGCGGAGCATGGCTCAAATATTAGAGAAACTTTGTATAAACTTCAACAAGAAGTAATTATAAATGTGCCACGTGTTAAGTTAAAAACAGTAAATCATTTAGTTAAGATTAAAAACGGCAGTAACCAAAAAATTTATTACACAGATTTTTTAGACACTGACTTATTAATTCGTGGACAAATTGTATCAAAAACTGTTTTTATAGACCTTGGCGTTCAAACATATTTACCGTTTTGGTGTGAACCCGACAAGGGCTTTATTGCGGTTCCTGATAAAGCACAACAACAACAACAAGAACCGGTGCAACTTGCATGGACGCATTATATGGATTGGTGTCGTGATTTACATTTACATATTGAAACACCAAACGAAGCGTATGCTGCATATATGTATACATACATTAAACTATGTCCAAATAATGTGCAAACATGGTGTCAACCCAATGCAGCATACATAAATGTAGAACAAAATAAAATATTAAAAATTTTGGCAACAATTAAACCAAGCGTGCCAAACCCTCCAATGCTTTATATGCGTAGAATGCAATACAATATGTTTCAAAATGTGAATAAAACTTTTTATCAAATACATGACAAAGAAGAAACTCAACGGTTTATACAATCGGCAAAAAAAGTAACACAAAGAATTATAGAAAACCAGCATTTTCCATTTGTCCATGCAAACAACCCGCAGTTTGACCCTATTGCAAACTTTGACGCATGGCTTCAACGTAGCTCAAATAAAATATTGGTTTTAACAGACAATGAAACTCAGTTTTTATCAAACGGATTTACTGAACAAAACAGCAATGTAAAAAACTTGACATATAAGGTATTTTCAAAAGGCAGTAAACTTCTTTATGTTGCAAATATATTTAACACAGAGGCGTGCAAACAAACGTTAGTTTTAAGCGAAGATTGGTGGGAAGATAAAAATTTTTATTATGTAAACTATGGAAATAATTATGATAACTACAAAGGTATAAAACCGTTTGTAAAAAGCGATGGATGCGGACTAAACCCAACCGGAGTTAACATTCGGCGTGGAGGAGACGATTTGCAAACTGGTGGATTAAAAGATACAAACACCTTGTGTATAGATATAACATACAAGTATGTATCATTTGACCCAACTATTGGCACAAACGAAACGCCATTTGAGTGGTCTGTTTTTAAAACCGGCGAAAACGTTGTTAAATATAAATTAACAGGCAAAGTTCTTCAACAAATTTGCAAAGATGCACATAACGCTATTGCAGAAAAATATGGAATTGACCAGACAAATGAAGAATTATTATATGCTGCGTTATTGCCAAGATTTTCCTTTATTTTTATTGAACCCGAAAATAATACTACAATTGGTATTAAAAACCTTATTAATAATTTATTAAAAATTAACGAAACAAAATTAAAAGAAACTTATGACGATTTTGCCACAAATATAATTATTATGTCGCAAAAACAAGGTCGCCAAAAATCCGAAATAACAGAAACTAATTATACAAGCTTTTTTGATGTTTATTGGGGATATTTAAATATTAAACGCATGGAAACCAATGAAACAGGTGTTGTTTTTGTTCCACCATTTCCAAATAGCAGTCCACATAGTATAGTTTTAGAAAATAATTCTGTTTCAGGTGGGTCAGGCAAACCAACACGCGTAGTAAATGATCCATGTTTAAAACGGTTAACATTTACAGACATTAGTGAGTTTAAGCAATTTTTGAATTGTTTGGAAACTGTTAAAAAACCCGATTATAAAGACATAACGCAGATTAATGCTTTAAATCCAGAACAACTAACTTCAAATGATTTATCAGTTATATATAAAAATCTAAAACTGCAAGACAAAAAATCCTTTTATGAAACACTAAATTATAACATAAATTTTTTATTTGGACCTTTTATAAATAAGGACTATACTACTATTAATAACAAATTTCCTAAGTTAAAAAAATTTAATTTTAATTTTAATAAATTCAATTTAACAAAGCTTAATTTAACAATCATGAAATCATTTGTTAAACAAGCAATAATATTTTTAGAACAAATGCCTACGCAAGCAGAACCAGAACCAGAACCAGAAGATTTATCACAACTCATGCATTTTCAAATTACATTTTCGGTTTGCAAATTAAACCCTAATAAAATAATAGTTTCAAAACCGTTTGCAATCAACGCAAACAGACCAATTACAAGCACAAATGAAACATGTTATCATAAAGCCTACATAAAATCTGTATTTCCAATTGATATAGACAATAACAAAAAAACAGAGTGTCAAAAAGTAATAAAAAACGTTGAAAACATTTACAACGCAACCACCGCATTGTATGTATACAAAAACAATGGATACCGGCTAGTTAAACTAGTTGATGGACGTGAACATGAATATTTTAATGAACGCCAAAGTGGGTTTAAAAGACAAGCATTAAACAAGGTTGTTGAATATGCATTGGGTGAAACCCCAGAAATTGTGTCGGGAATACCAGCAGAAGATATTATTGAAACAAGTGAGTTAATAAATAGCATAGGCTATGCAGATGGTTTAGACGTGGCGTTTTTAGCAAGTAATCCGGACGCAACTGATTTGGAAAACATGGCAATGCTTAGGAACGGCATAAATTATAACCAGTAATTTTGCATTGTTTTTTTATGTGTTTAAAGTAAACAGATATGGCAGAACAACCGCCTCAAACAATATTTAAAAATGCATTAACAAATATATTAAACGAAAATCAAACAGATGGGTTTAAGTATAATAATATTTTTGTAAATGATGCAAATCGTGAAGCCGTTTTTAACAAAGCAATTGAAGACAGGATGGCGGCCATTCGCCAAGAAATGGAGAAACATTTTGAAGAAAAAGATGCAGACGCTCAGAAACGCATTTTAGAAATGCAGAAACAACTTGCAGAAAAAGAAGCAGAAATGCAACGTTTAACTAAAGAAAAAGAAGCAGAAATCCAACGTTTAACTCAAGAAAAAGAAGCACAAATGCAGCAACAACTTGAACTAATGCAGCAACAACTTGCAAAAAAAGACAATCAAATTAAACACCTAACTGAAGAACAAGTTGCAGATATGCAGCAACAACTTGAGCAAAAAAATGCAGAAATCCAACAGCTAATTGCAGAAAACCAAGACTTATATAAACAGTTAACAAACGCCGAACATGGTTTTAAAGAATTTCAAGAAACCATATTAAAAGAACATATTAAAACGCTTTTGCAAATATCTTTAAAAGCGGAACAAAATGAGTTAAACAATACAACCTTAAAAGACGATTTTTTACATCAACAGGTGTTAATAGAAACTTACAAAAAACTTTTAGAAACATTAAAGGCTGAAAATGATAAACTTAAAATGAATGTTGACAACTTAACCGATGATAATAATAAACTTAAAACAAACGTGGACAACTTAACTGAAACAATTAACACATTAACTAATAATAATGATAAAATTCAAAAACTTACTGCAGAATTAAATAGTGTTCAATCTGAATTAAATAATTGTAAAACAGAAAAACAAAAAATTCAAAATAATTTAAATAATTGCGAAAATCAATTGCAACAACTTGGTTTAGAAAACAACACGTTACGTTCAGACAACCAACGTCTTTCTAATGAAAACAACGCGTTACTTTCAGACAACCAACGTCTTTCTAATGAAAACAACGCGTTACTTTCA